>Ga0075118_10000567_pt1 | contig 32629 bp, 33 predicted proteins | sample AntAceMetag02UKE_FD_69794 | JGI IMG/M metagenome (GOLD analysis project Ga0075118, IMG submission 69794) | Saline lake microbial communities from Ace Lake, Antarctica - Antarctic Ace Lake Metagenome 02UKE | ecosystem: Environmental > Aquatic > Non-marine Saline and Alkaline > Saline | place...
AGGCCTTCGATAAACTGGCGGCAGGTCATCCTGAGTTGCACGTGATGCTCGCGGGGCCAGAAACGGCGGCAGCCTACGTCGTCCAGTTGGACCAGCGCATTGCCGCCAGCCCGCATCGAGATCGTATCCATAAACTGGGTTCGTTAGATCCCACGGCGCGCGAGCTGGCCGACGCGTTGGCGGCGACGGATGTGTTTGTGCTGCCTTCCCGTCACGAACCTTTTGGGATCGTGGTGCTGGAAGCCTGGTGTGCCAGCCGTCCGGTGGTGGTGTCTCGGGTCGGGGGCTTGCAGCATCTGGTGACCGCGGGGAAAACGGGGGCATTTTTTACAGCGGGTAATGCCGGAGAGTTAGCGGACCAACTGCGACCCCTGGTGGGCGATGCCGGCCAGCGCCAGACCTGGGGCGAAGCGGGCCGAGCGGAAGCGATTGATCGGCATACGTGGAAGCAAATTGCGGAACAGACCGAACAGATCTATCGGGGAGCCGAGGCGCGGGTGGCCGCCGGTCGGCCATGATTAAGGAGATCATTAAGTTCCTGATCGTATCGGGCTGGTACTTGGTGCTGCCGCCGATGTTGGGCTGGTGGCTGCGGGGGAATCGGTCGCGCCAGCGGTGGGTGATGGCCGCGATGGTTTTCCTGACGTCGGCGCACATCAACAAGTTCACCTTGATGCTGGGTTCGGTGGAATGGTATCGGGGGCATACCAAAGGGTATGAAGCTAGCTTGATCGTCACCTTGGCGCTGGGACTGTTGTGCGCGGGAATAATGGAGCGTACGAAGGGTTTCCGGTGGGTGCCCCCGGGGCTAGGTTGGTGGTGGCTTTATTGCGCGGTCAGCCTGCTTTCGATCCTAGCCGCCCCGGACAAAAACTACGTGTTGATGGCCGCGTGGAAGTTCACGACTGCAGGAGTGATTCTGGCTGCGGCCTACAACTACCTGCGGGACGAGGAGGATTTGCGGTGGTTGCTCCAGGCCATGGCGGTCACCCTCATCGTGCAGGCAGCGGTGGTCATCAAGATGAAGTATATCGATGGCTTTTATCAGGTCCGGGGTTGGTTCGAACACCAGAATCCGTTGGCGATGTGGGCCTATATGATGGGCTTACCGCTCCTGGCCGCGATGATGTCGAAGGCCCGCAAAGTTGAGACTCGTTGGTGGGGCTTAGGGTTCTTGTGTGCTGCAATCATAATTCAATCCGCCTTATCACGGGCGGCGTTGGCCATGTTTGTGGCCGGCGTGGGCGCGGTGATGCTCACGGGGTTTTTGGACGGAGTGACGCCGAAGCGGATCCGCACGGTCCTGGCGCTCGGATTCATGGGCGTGCTGGGCGCGGCGGCGGCGGCGGACACGATCATTGCGCGGTTCGGGGACCGCGGCAATCAGGCCAGCGGTGAGACTCGTGACGTCATGAATTTGGCTTCACTGGCGATGTTGCAGGATTCGCCCATCGGGATCGGCTGGAACAACTTTGGCCTGACGATCAATGCGCCTTACCCCTACGGTGATGTGATCAACGACTGGGAGCGGGCGCGGGGACATAAGGTGGACGAGGACTACGCCAAAGGGGTGGTCGAGAGTCATTACTGGTTACTCTTGGCGGAAACCGGATACGGCGGACTGCTGACGTATTTAATCATGGTGGGCGTCGTGCAGTGGTGGGCATTGCGGGGGGCTTGGGTCCGGCGTGGAACCTTGGCGGGCGTATTCCTAGCGGCCGTCGCGATTGGGTTTGGGCTCACCTACGTGCACAGTGATTTGGAGCGCGTGCTGACTCAGACTAAGAATCTCAGTATGTGGCTGATTCTGGTCGGCGTCGTATGCCGCCTAGAGGCGCAACGAAAAGGGAAACCATGATTGATATCCGTTTGCGCAGGACCCGTTGGATTTTGGGAGGTGGCCTGGCCTTGGTGGCCCTAGGGGCGGTCTTGCTGGTCAACAGTCGGCAGTGCGCGATCGTGGTTTACAACGAAACCGCTCAGCCGCTGAGCGGTTTGTCGGTGATGGCCCCGGGTTTTATCTGGCGGGTAAAGTTGCTCGAAGCTGGGGAGAGTCGGAGCACCGGACTGCCGGTGAATTTAGCGGAGACCACCCTGGTGGTGCATCAAGGTCGGGCGGGGGACCGGGGGCACGAAGTGTGGTTTGAAGCCGGCCCGGGGCGGCGCCTCATCTTGCGGATTTGGCCGGATGGCACGGTGGAGGCAGATCGCCAGGACCCGTGGTGGGAATAGTTGCTTACGGTTCCACGTCGACTGAACGCAAAAAAGGAAAACGATTTAACAAGGCGATCCGATCAACCGACAAGGCACGCTCGACCGGAACCAGGGAGTCAGGATCGAGAAAGGTAGCGTCGTCGTTTTCCATTTTACGAAGCAAGCCCGCTGCCGTCCTGAATCCGAAGTTCGCGACCACGCCCAGCAGACCATGGCAGATTTCTTGACCCGTTTTGATGTCGCGGGATTTTTGATGGGCTCGGATGCGTTGCAGGGTGGGCGCGATGTCGGCCCACATCGCATCGAACATCTCGCGAATATCGTGGGCTGTCTCGGCATCGCTATTGGTCTGGAAAACCGCATCGACAATTTCCAGATCTAGACCCGACGGATCGGGAGTCGTGGTCGATTCGTCAGCTGGTTTGTTGAGCTCTCGGGGTGCGGAAGTGCGGAGGTGTCGGGCCAAGGTCGCGCGCAGATCGTTCAAGCGGACTGGCTTTGGTAAAAAATCATCCATGCCGGATTCGAGGCAGCTTTTACGGACTTCGGATCGCACATCCGCAGTCAATGCGATGATGGGGATGTGCGGCTGAGCGGGGTCGAGCACTTCGTTACGCAATTGCAGGGTGGCTTCGACGCCGTCGATGTCCGGCATGTGCAGATCCATCAAGATAATGGGGGGGCGGACTTCAGCGCAATAAGCCAACGCATCGATCGCGTTGAAGCAGTGGTGCACCGTCAGATTAAGTCGCCGGAGAAACATCCCGATGACTTGGGCGTTGAAGGGGTTATCATCGACGACCAGCACGTCGCCGGTTACGTCGAATTCGTGGTGCTGAGAAGTGGGCTCGACCGCGGCCAATTCGGCCCGCGGCGTTGTGATTTTTACGCGGAAGATACTCCCCGCGGGCGACGAAGACTCCAACTCGAGGGTGCCGCCCATCATGGTGACCAACTGGCGGGAAATTGCCAAACCTAGCCCGGTGCCGCCGAAGCGCCGGGTGCGAGATGAATCGAGTTGACTGAAGGGCTTGAAGAGCTGGTCCGCCCGGTCTGGGGGAATGCCGATGCCGGTGTCTTGAATTCTGAACGTCAAGCCGACACCGTCGTCCTCCGGTTGACAGTCCAAACTCAGTTGCACCTTACCCGCTTGCGTAAACTTGAAGGCATTACCCAGGAGATTGACTAGCACTTGTCGGAGTCGGGTCGGGTCGGCCATCACCACGAGATGAGTCGGAGGAATCACTAGCACCTCAAAGCGCAGGTTCTTTTGGCGAGCGACGGGATGAAATATTCGGGTGGTGCTCTCAATCAACTCCGCCAAACGGGTGGGCTCGGGAATGATTTCGAGATGCCCCGCTTCGATGCGGGAGAAGTCGAGGACGTCGTTGAGCAAGGAATGCAGGTGACTGGCCGACGCCTCGATCGTCTCGACCGCCATTCTTTGTTCCGAATTTAGAAGGAAGGTATTCAAGGCATCAGCCGCTCCGATGACCCCGTTCAGGGGGGTGCGGATCTCGTGACTGATACTGGCGAGAAATTCGTCCTTCGCTTTATTGGCATCGGCTAACTCTTGATTGAGCTTGAGCAGCTCCTCGCTGCGTTGTTGGAGCTTCTGCTGGGAGCCAGAGCGCTCCACAAACTGCGCGATTTGAGATCCGATGGCGGTGAACACGCGGAGGCGGTCTTCATCGAAGGGCTCGCTCAATTGGCTGACGAGTTCGATAACCCCCAGCGAAGTGTCGCCGATCCGAATCGGGGTGGCGACCGCGGAGACGAAACCCGCGCGGTGCATCGCAGCACTGCGCGGAACGTCGGGGTAGCGTTCCAGCTTTTCGATCCATTGGGCGGAGCTTGCTTGGCCCACGAGCCCGGGCAGGCCTTCCCTCCGGGAGAGCTGCTGCTCGGGCGCGGCCGCAAAAAATTGATCATGAATTTTCGCATCCTTAGCCCAGGACGTCTGTCGTTGGAGTAGGTTGGTTTTCGCGTCCAGTATCCAAAAAATAACGACGTCCCACTCCAATCCAGATCCGATGACTTCGACCAATTCGTAGTCGATGTCCTGGATGGAACGGTCAGTCGCCAAAATTTGCGAAACCCGGAACTGGGTGCGAAGTCCGGCGCTGGTGGCGCGACGGGCGGTGGTATCGTTCTCAATGGCCATGAAGTGGGCCAGTTGGCCGTCATCTTCGAAAATGGGCTGAACCTCAAATGACACCCAGTAGCGGCGACCAGATTTATGGTAATTCATTACCTCGACCCGAAAGCTTTCCTTCGCTCTCAACCGCTCGCGCATGTACGCAACGGTATCCGGGTCGGTGCCCGGCCCTTGGAGCATCTCGCCGGGGACCCGGCCAATGACCTCTTCAGGGGTGTAACCGGTTAAGCGGGTAAATCCGGCGTTGACCCACTCCGCGCGCCCCTGCGGATCGGCGAGGAGGACGGCATTGTCCGTGCGCTCGGCGATGAGGGCCAGCCGCCGCGTTTCAGCCTCATGGGCGGTAAGTCGCGCGTTGGCTTCCTTGAGTTGGGTGCGTTGCGTTTTTAGTTTGTCAGTCAACCGACGGAGGTCGTCGGTCGCCATTTTCTGGGATCGGAGAATGTGGAGTAGGTCCACCGCCGGGTCGTGAAGGGCGAAATCCTCAATCCGCAAGTTCAGCTTGCCCAACTCAGAGGTATCCGAGAGCCACGGTGAGCCGAGAAAGAGCAGGCCGCCATCGGTGGTAGCCAGGCACTGCCCGCGGAGCTGCATTTCGGTTGTTTTTTCCACCAAAACTCGGAGCACGGCAACCCCTTTGCGCATCCCTTCCAGTCCCATCTCGCCATCCGGCCGCAGCGAGAGGAAGGCATCATCGAAGCGGGTCCCCAACTCGAGGTCGGGGCAGGCTTGGCGCAGCGATGCCCCGATGGCCCGGAGTCGAAAATCCGCGTCGATCTCAATAAAAAATGGAAACAAGCCGCCGAATGAATCCGGCGGCAAATCAGGTCTCCGGGTATGGTCGCCGGCTACCATGTCACCGCGAAAACATCGTGATCGGCACCGTCGGCGCGGATCTCTTTTTGCACGATGGTGGTCGGTTGCTCGAACATCTTCCCTAGCCCCTTCATCAACCCGATCACGAAATGAGCGAGGCCTTCACGGTGGGTGTGGTAGTGGAGGAGCAGGCTGTTTTCGGTAACGTCGGAGACCTTAAAACTGGGCGGTTGCAGCTTGGGGTAGATCATCACCACGCGGGTGTGGAAGTTAGGCAGATTAACCAGGAAATCCTTTAGATTACTACCGCCCGCCTTCATCAAATCTCCGTAGCCCTCCATCGCGGTGCGTAAGATCCAGTGCTCACCGAAAGCTTCCAGAATTACCTCGGCCGGAGTTTTGCTCACTTCACTGGCGGCGGCGACTAGCCGGTAGGTGTAGTCGTCGGGATATCCTTCATTGCTGATGAAGACATCAACATCGATCCTCGCCATTTCCTTGATCTTCTCCCACGCCTCCTCGCCGTGAATTTCGCAAACCATCTGTTCAATTGCCTGATTCACCATGCCATACATAACCGCAGTGATGGCTTTGCCAACGCTGATTGGCAATTCAGGAAGTAGTCCCCCTCCGCCGCCTGCGCTATGCCGGGGGGGCAGTGATTTGCCCATCCTTCTGGCCGGTGGTTCGGCACCGCGTTCCCTCGCTCCGCGGGGAAGAGTTCGCGTTCGGATCGATATTTGATCGGGTCTCAGTATGAAAAGCTAATACCTCTCTCAATATTGATAGTTGGCATGGTCTTACTTTGGGGGGGTTGGAGGCGAGTGACTCCTTCGGTGCGGCCGTTTCTGAGGTCATCAATGATGCGCCCTCAAACAAGGCCATATTCCTGTTGGTGGTGGGGTAGCCACTGCGGTGCGGTTGGCGGGCTTTTATCGTAAATAAGCCAAGGGTCACGCTGAGCCCAAAAAACCGGACGAGTCTGCGGAGAGGCTCGTCCGGTGGGGGGAGGGCACTGCGGGGAGATTCGCAGTGGGCAAACTAGCGTCAGTCTTGAGCCCTAGCTTTGAGGTCCGCGTAGGCTTTTTCTACTTTCTGCCAAGCGTCGGTTACGTCGTCCTTGGCATCGTCCCAAGTGTCTGCCGTCGCGTCGCTCAATTCAGCGAGTTCGTCAGCGAGTTCGGAACGGGCTTCATTGAGATTCTCGACGCCTTCGTCCCATTTCTCTTGGGCGGACTCAGACCAGTTATCCGAGAGATCGCCAAGGTCGTCGACTTGGTCGCTGATCGCGTCGCTCATGGAGCGGACGCCTTTCGCAAACGTCTCGCGCTCGTCATAAGTCGCATCGACGATGCTGTTCCACGTTTTGGCGGTGACGTTTTTGACGTCACTCCACGTGTCTTGGGCGGAGTCCTTGACCTCCGCGATGGCTTCTCCGACTTCATCTTGCTGTTCGTTCGAGCACGCGGCGGAGAAGAGAAGGGCGCTAGATAAGAGGGTCGCAGCGGTGAGGGTCTTAATCGGTGATTTCATGTTTTTTTAGGTTGGGTTTGAGAGCTTTGAAAGGGCTGTGACTAGGTCTGTTATCGATCGCGAGCAAGTCCCGCGATGATCCAGAAGGCTAGAGAGCCGAAGAACAGAACCCGCGCGATTCTGGCCGCGCCGGCGATTCAAGTGAAACCAAGAATGCCGGCGATAGCGAGGAAGGTAAGGGACCATGATAACGCGGTGATTTCGCCTGATTTGGCGATTTTGGACTTGGGTGATGCCTTCCAGAACCCCGACCGGTGCCGCATGCGCGGCATTGCCGCGCAACCTCGGCTCCGCCGCGTCCCTTCTCCAGTCGCGTTGCTCCTTTCGTCGAACCCGGTGGTTCGAACTTGGGTCCTCTGGTCCCAAGCGCCAAAAACCCCCGCCTCGAAAGGCGGGTTTTAAAATGGCGTCCCCACGGGAATTGGTGCCGCATGCGCGGCATTGCGGCGCAACCTCGGCTTCGCCGCGTCCCTTCTTCAGTCGCGTTGCTCCTTTCGTCGAACCCGGTGGTTCGAACTTGGGTCCTCTGGTCCCAAGCGCCAAAAAACCCGCCTTGAAAGGCGGGTTTTAAAATGGCGTCCCCACGGGGATTCGAACCCCGGTTCTCACCGTGAAAGGGTGGTGTCCTAGACCGGACTAGACGATAGGGACGTAAAGTGCGGAATGGCGGAAATTAGAAACCGCGTGCTGTCGTGCAAGGCAAATTTTTAGTTCGGCGGAAACGAGGGGTTTACCGGACTGCTGGTTGAATGGAATTGGAGGGTTGCTGAAACAGGTGGGCGCCCGCACTTTTTTTGATTCTCGGCTCCGGCTTGGAAGCGTCGGTCCCCCCCCTGTTTCCCCCTTCGCCTTCTACGTAAAAAGCCACTGCTACCCCACCTCCGTCCCTCGTGGCGGAACTAATGGACTTTCTGACCGTGCCGCTTTTTCACCTCGGTGAAAATCCGATCTCGGCGCTCAGTTTGGTGCATTTCGCCCTCCTGGCGGTGCTGATCATCCTCGCGGAGGCGATTCTCAGACGAGTGATCGTCCAACGGGCGCTAGCGCGGACGCATTGGGACGAGGGCATTCGTTTCGCGATCGCGCGGATCACCGGCTACATGTTCATCACCCTCGGATTTTATATTGTGCTGAAAGTGGTCGGAGTCGACCTGAGCTCCTGGGCGGTGCTGACGGGTGCGATTGGCGTGGGTTTGGACTTCAGAACATCGTTCATAATTTCATCTCGGGCCTGATTATCTTGGCCGAACGCCCGGTTTCGATTGGTGATCGAGTTGAGGTGAATGGTATCGCCGGGCAGGTGGTTAAAATCAGCCTGCGGAGCACCACAGTTGTTACCCACGACAACATCTCGGTAATCGTGCCCAACTCCAATTTCATCAGCGAGCCCGTGGTGAACTGGAGCCACGGTGATCCCAAGGTGCGGATCAATATCCCGGTGGGCATCGCCTACGGCTCGGATGTGCCGAAGTTTCGAGCCCTGATGATGGAGATCGCCTTGGCGCAACCGGAGGTGCTGAAGGAACCCCAACCCAACGTGTTTTCATCGGCTTTGGCGATAGTTCGCTGGATTTTGAAATCGGCGTCTGGACGGCAGTAAATGCTCCGCAACCCCAAGCGCTCTAAGAGCGAGTTGAACTACTCCATCGAGGCGGCGCTACGGGCCAACGGCATCAAGATTCCTTTCCCGCAACGTGATCTTCACCTCAGGAGCAGTAAGATCGCGGGTTTGGGGGGGCATTGAGCGCAGCGGGCTCGGATAACCGCTAGGGTTCGATACGTTCCCAGCGCACGAGTTCGCCGTCTTTCCATTCAAGATTGAACCGGACAACGGCGGTGACGTCTTCATCCTGATAAGTGGGAATGCCCGCCCCCCCGCCGCCGATGGCCCCCTCGTTGATGACCGTGCGGGTGCCGACTACCTCGAATCGAGAGTATACCCACACGGCATCATGATCATCCGCCGTTACCGCCGGGCGCCGTTCTCTCGGCTCGCCGAGCGTGGTGAGGACCTGCTCCTGCGTCATCCCGGGAGTTAGTCCTTCCAAGCCAGCGTCAAACTCCCGCTCGGTGATGCCTTCGCCGATGGTGATACATCCGGCGTTGAGCAGGGCCATCAGCAAACCGAACGCCATTAGCAGGGGGCGGGGCGACGAAATAGGTTTCATAACAAAAACGGATAGGAAGATGGGCGGGATTTCGGGCATTAAAGCGCAAGAAGTGGGAAGTTGGATCCCCCTAAATACGGTATAAATTTGGCTCTATCTCTCAACTCCCAATCTATCTCATTACATGGCAATCAAAGTGCTAATCTTCCGTCACGGCGCTCCCGAGCGTTTCGAAGCGCTCAAACCGCTGCTCCAGCGTCTGCGCACGTTGGCTCTCGCCCAGCCCGGTTACATATCTGGCGAGACCTATTCCAACCTCCAGAATTCCAGTGAGTACTTGGTCATCAGCACCTGGGCGTCGCTGGAGGCTTGGACGACTTGGCACGACCACGAGGAGCGAGCAACGGTGCAAAGCCGCGTCGATAAGTTACTGGAAGAACCGACGGTTTATCACGTTTTCCAGAACGCCTAGCCCGCCCACACCACCGATTTCGATCCAAAGGGGGTCAGGACGTGATATGTGAATTAATTCACATATCACGTCCTGACCCCCTTCAGCGAAAGAAGTCGCGGAGGTTGATGTTAGTAGTGGTGGGGACGGTGGTTCCGGCTTGGATGGCGGGAAGGAAGAGGAGGTCAGAGACGATTTCGGCAATGGGTGGTGGTGCGATTGTCGACTCATCAATTTTAATTACTCGACCGTGTTTATCGACGTGGACGATTAGCGGGTAGTCAAAATCCTCGGGGCGGTTGGATCCGAGCAGAGCCGTGGGCGCAAGCGACCAAGCGGGTTCGGCGGGGAGGGTCTGACCCCGGTTGCTGGAGATGCGCTCAAGCGCCAGATACTCGATCGCCTCCTCGCGGGTGAGAGCAAATTGCTTGGCCGATTGATCGCTGACCAACTCCTGGCCTTCGCGGAAAATGTGCAGGTCGAATTTCAGCACCTCAAAACCGGGCGGCAGTCCGGGTTTCTGGATATTGATCACGCGGGGTTTGGGCGAAAGATCACCGATCTCGTGAAAGATAATGATATCCGACGAACGTTCTTGGTTGGTCCGGATCCTCGCAATACCAACGGCATAGGTATCGCGCACGGGAACTGGTGAACTCAACGTTGCGGTGAGAATGATGGTATTGAATGCGTCCGGGTCGGGCTCTGATGCTTGACGGCTAAAAAACGCGTCGTCCGAGGCGATCGCGTTGCTCTGTTCGTAGGATTGGAAGTTATCCACGGCTTCACGGACGTCTGGTGCGTCAACTGATCGGCCTCCACCGATATCAATCGGGCCACTCGGGCCAAATGCGGCGGCGCTGATGACGCTGAGTTCCAACTGCTGAAGCCGGTCCTGGTCGTAGGTTTGCAGGTTATTCTGGCCCACCATGGCTTCGAGCCGTTTGTCGCTGGTGGCGGAGATGCCTTTGCGGACATCTAAGTCGGTAATGGTCAGCGAATAGCGACTCAACTTGGTCGCGTGGATAAACTGGATACTGCCGAGATCACTATCGGCGATTTCCTTCTTCTCGGGACCCTCCAGCAAGGCCCGACGGTTTTCGAAATCGTTGATCTGACACATTTCGCCGTTGTCGAGCACCTTCAAATCCACGCCGACGAAGAGTCGGAAATCGCGAGCAGGCTCGGGACGCGAATTCACACTGTGAGGTTCCGCGCTGGCGGGAAGTGCCCATGACCCGATCACGAGCGCAACCAACAGGCAGAACCGGCCGAGAGTGGGATGTGGGAAATAGCAGCGAAAGGAGGAGCACATGGTGTGAGGTCTACGACCAATGACAGCGGTAAGGGATTCAGTTCCGTCGACTACGGCAAAATTGTCGATAGGGGGAAGCTAAGCCATTCCAGCGCCTAGGGATAAAAATCCCGAAGATTTACGAAAGCGATTCCGGCGACGGGCAGGCCATCGGCGAGAGCAGGGCGAAATAAGAGGGCTTGGGCGGCAGCTTTCACGGCGGGGGGGGCCACCATATTTGAATCGATGGCCGTCACCTGACCGGAGGCATCGACGTGCACGGTCAGGGGATAGTCATAGTCGACCGGGTGTTGGTGGGCAAAAAGCACGGCAGGCGCGAGGGACCAAGCGGGTTCGGGCGGGCGGCTTTGGCCGCGATGCTCCGCGCGGTGCTCCAGCGCCAAGTATTCCATGGTTTCTTGGCGGGTGAGCGCGAACTGCTTGGCGGACTGGTTGGTGACCAGTTCCTGACCATTGCGGTAGATGTGTATTTTGATGTCCAACACCTCAAACTCCTCGGGTAGGCCCTCTTTGAGGATTTCGATACGCCTCGGTTTTTCGTCGAGACGTTTCACTTGGGAGAAAAACAGCACGTCTTCTCCCACGCTGTCTACCGTGCTGATTCGAGCCACGCCGATGATATAGGCATTAGTGACGGGCATGGGCGAAGAAATATCGGCGGTGATCCTCAAGGCGGCCGGGGCGTTTTCATTTCCCCGCGACAATTGATCAGAGAAATCGGTCTCATTGATCATGTTGGCCGAGAGCGATTCAAAGCTAGTCAAGGCATTGGTGGCGGCGGCGATGGCGATGGTATTGCTGTCCAGAATCGGGGCTCCCGTAGCATCAAATTGGCCGGCGCTGGCGCTATTCAATTCCGATTGCAGCGCGGACATCCGGCCGTCGCGGAAGTCCGTCAAGCCTGCCTGGTTGCGCATGGCCTCCAAGGCGGCCCCCACCGTGCTCACGATCTGCTCGGAATCGAGATTCGCGATCGTGATAGGCGCCCTACTTAATTTAGTGGAATAGGTGAAACGGATATCATCAACGTTGCGGAGGGAAACCAGATTCGGGGCGAAATCGGTGCGCACGCGGTTGTTAATATAATCCTCAATGAGGCCGTAGTGCTCATCCTGACTCACCTCGACGTCTAGGCCCACAAAGAGCCGGAAATCCCGTTCTGGTTGAGGTTGCGACGAGACCACGGGTGGCGCTTCGGCGCTCGAAATAGCTCCGGTGAGCACGAGGGCGGCGGCGGCAAAAACGTCTCGGGGAGAGCGCGAAGTAGACATGGTGACGGTGGGTTTAGCGGTCGGTCGCGAGGACCTTCAGCCGGGCGATTTGACTGCGGATATTGGGAGAGGTCTCGAGGGCGTCGGCGCGGTCGAGGAAATGGAGTGCCTTGTCAAAATCGCGATCATGGAGCGCTAAATTGGCGAGCTCTAGGCAGGCGCGTCGTTCGCTCGCGGGGACCGCTAAGGCGGATTCGAAGACAAACTGAGCTCGGGCGGCATCGCCGGCTTGCCCGAGGGCATGACCGATCCCGAGGAGAGCGTTGGCGTTGAGGGGTTCGGTTTGGAGGATCCCGTCGTAGGCGTCTTGCGCGGCGGTCCAATTCTGCTCGGCGACGGCGAGTTCCGCTGCGGCGAAGCGACGGGCGCGCACTTGCGACCAGATGGTCAACGGGGGGAGCTGATCGAGCATTTGACGTCCGGCTTCGATCTCTCCCTCCGAGATGAGGGAGCGGGCGTAGGCGACGAGGCGGGCGGCTCCCAGTTCATCGGCTCCGCCGGGAATGGATTGGTAGGCAGAGACGGCTTCGGGCACGAGATCGAGGCTCACGTAGAGATCGCCCAGCAGCCCGAGGGAATCCCGATCCGCGACGCCCAACTGGCGGGCAATTTCAAGCTGAGTGGCGGCTTCCAGCGGTCGTTGCAGCGTGATCAAGAGGCTGGCGTAGAGCATCCAATTGCGCGGGTTCTGGGGTTCGAGCCGCACCATCTCGTGGACCAGCGACTCCGACTGTTCGTGACGGCCGTTGGAGAAATAGAGCTCAAGCAAACCGCCGACCCAATTAGGGTCTTCCGGGTTGGCGGTCATCGCCTGCATGAAGGCCATCTCGGCGCCGAGAGTGTTGCCGGTTTGGCGCATACTGAAGGCGAGCAACCCAAAGGTCTGCGCATCGCGGTCGCCGAGATTCACCGCTTTGGCGAACGCGGTCGAAGCCTCCCGCCATTCCTTCCGTTGGTAGTGGATCATGCCGATGTTGTTCCAACCGCGGAGAAACTCCGGATACTTATCCACGGCACTGCGGTAGCGCTCGAGCGCCTCGTCGATGCGTTGTTCGGCGAAGTAGAGATTGCCTAAGGCCAAGTCGAACGCGGCGCTGTCTTCGTCCCCATCGCCGAGCATGGTCTCGAGTAGTTGCAGCGCGAAAGTCGGGTTGGTTTCCACCATCGCCGACATGCGTTCGTAGAGGGCAAATTCCGCCGCCGTCATGTCGGGCTCTCGCTCTTTGCGGAAGTTCATCGACTCATTGATGATGCTCGACGGATCGACGTCGGGATCGCCGGCCGTCTCGTCGAGGAATTCAGCCAATTGAATTTGGCGCTGGATGAGATCGAGGGCCTCAGCGGAATTCGTCGACTGCGCCGGAGCGCTAAGGACCAGAGCACCAAGCGAAAGAGGAAGGAGAACGGAGGTTCGAAAAGACATGGGAAAACTCAAATACTGAAGGGGGAGCCACCGCGCGGAGCCTTGATCCGCACGGCCTGAATCACGTGGCAATTGACGGGCTGACCATTGCGAATTGCGGGGCGAAATTGCCATAGCGCTAGGGCACTGATGACCTCCGCGTCGGCTGCTGCATGGCCGGAAGACTCCACGAGCGTAATATTGCGGGCGGAGCCGGCGCGGGTTACCACCATGCTCACCACGATCCGGAGATCTTTGCGTCCATCAATCTTGGCAAACGAGACCTGCGGCTTCACTCGGCTGGTGACCACGGGGCGTTGATCGACGTCGCGGTATTGAAAGATGTGATGGGGGTTACGATCAACTTCGAGGCTATGGGGTCGGAACGCATCGAGGGAGATCTCCAGCACGGGTTGGGCCTCGGGTAGCGGGATCTCGTAGGTGAGCGGAGCCACCGCGATTTTGACCTCGTTGTCGGTGGGGAGCGGTTCGAGATCGAGCACGGTGGGCGGAGGAGGCTCGCGCATCGCGATTTCGGGCGGGGGCGGTGGTGGCGGTTCGAGCACCATGGTCTGAAGGTTCGGCGGGGGCGGCTCCGGCTCGACGTATTCGGCCTGCTGCAAATGAGCGAGGACGAACAGAATGATCCCGCTCGTAGCCAGTCCGGCGGTCCACTTCAGCAACGTCCGTCCGATGCCGGAGCTGGGATCGAGATTGAGCTGCAGGAGTTCGGAGGCAGGCATGGCGAAAGGAAAGAGGGGCTTACGGTTGATCGGAGCCCAGGCGGGAGGTGGCGAATTGGACGTAGGCGAGGCCGGCGCGTTTGGCCTCGGCATAGACCCCGGCAAACGCGCCGTGGCTGGCGTTGCGATCGGCGCGAATGATGACGGTGGCATCATCACCGAATGACGCTTGGCGCAGGGCCGGCGATACCTGGTCGAGGCGGATGCGTTGACCATCGAAATAGATCCCGTCGTCGGCCGCGATGGCGATGAGCAACGCGTTGCGATCCGTGACGGCTTCGCCGCCGGTATCGGGCCTTTCGACTTCGATGCCGGGGTCTTCGACGAACACGCTGGTGACGATAAAAAAGATCAGCAGGATGAACACGCAGTCGATCATCGGAGCGAGATCGATGGTGACCGCCTGATAGCGCGAATCGGATCGCGTGGTCTTCATCATGCGGCAGCCTCCATTAAGGCGCTCTCGATGCGCACGAGATTTTGCTCGCCGTATTGTACCTGGCGCTGAGCAAAGTGCAGCAGAATCACGGCGGGAATGGCGATGGCGAGACCGGTCTCGGTGGTGATGAGGGCCATGGAAATGCCATCGGCGAGACCTTCAAATGAACGTTGGCCGCTGCGCTCCACGAGACTCTCAAACGTTCGAATCATGCCGGTCACGGTGCCGAGTAGACCCAAGAGAGGAGCAGCGGCAATCAGCGTGACGATGACGAAGCGTTGTTGCTGAAAAGTCTCGGTGAGTTCGGACCGCAAGGTGCGCACCCGGGTAAGCGAACCGCAGCTGTCGTGGGATGCAGCGGCGAGTCGGCGGTGGGTCGAGCGCATGGTGAAGTAGAGTCCAAAGCAGCGCGCGTAGAGCACTACGGAGAGCAAGATCAGCGGCACCATGAGGGGGCCGCCGCGATCAAAGAGTTCCCAAAACGCACTCATGATGACGAGGTCACTTTGTGGTCTTCGGCGGCGGTGACAAACTCGACCGCATACCGCTCGAGCAACGACAGGTTCGTCTGGGTGCGGTAGGCGAGGAAGCCGTGCAGGATGAGGGTGGGGATGGCGACCGACAGACCGAGTTCGGTGGTCACGAGCGCCTCGGAGATACCGCTGGAGAGTTTACCCGCGTTACCCGTGCCGAAGACGGTGATGAGGGTAAACGTCTTCACCATCCCCACCACCGTGCCGAGGAGACCGAGTAGCGGAGTCGAAGTGGCGATGACCGCGAGCAAGGGCAGCCAGCGCTCATGGTGCAGGCGCTCGCGCAGGATGAAGGCGTGCAGATGCTCCTCCATCACCTCCTTGGGTTTGTGCAGGTGCCGCATCCCCGTGGTGAACAGTTTCCGGCTGGTCGCATGCAGCGGTTCGAGCAACGGCTCGGCGGCGGCGGCGCCTTTGGCGGTGATGTGTTCCAGCAGCGCGATCGTAGCGCTAGGCGCGTCGACCGAGAGTTTCCGCAGATCGATCAATTTGATGATCCCCGTGAGCAGGGCAAACGCGCCCAGCCCCAGGATCACGTAGCCCACCACGCCGCCTTTGTTGATGTGGTCGATCCAGTCGCCCTGACTTTGGCGCAGTTGCAACGCCTTGCCGGCCGAGACATCGGTCGGGACCTGAGCGACCTGACCGGCGACGAGGGCGGCAGCGGTGGCCGCATCAAATTCGGGCAAGGCGTAGATCTGCGGCGTCTCGCCTTCGTTGCGAGTCCGGATGGTGCCGTGGTGGCTGCCATCGTCGCTCACGAACAACGTTTCGGGACCGAGCATTACGAACTGCCCCACGGCCAATTCACGCCGCTCCGCTGAGACCGCGGTGCCGGGCACGGCCTGCCCGCCGAGCGCGGCCTGCACGCGAGCAAGGATGAGCTCGGCGGTCTTGGCGGCAGCGGTCACGTCGGGCGAGCCGCCGGCGGGATCGAGCTGGCGGCGGAGGTCTTCGATGGTTCGCTCTTCGTCGCGGAGCCCGAGTAATCCGGCGGTAGTGCGCCACGTGGTGAGCCCGTCCGCGGCGGCGGTTGCGAGGAAACTGACATTGAGTCTTTGGACGTCGGATTCTTGTTCGCGGCGGGCGCGATCGGCCTCGAAGTTTCCGGCGATGATCCGTTCACGGCTGACTTCGGCGCGCAGGGTCAAGATGCGGTCCTCGGCGGCGCGCAGGGCGTTGAGCTGGGGAATCTTCTGGTCGGCGATGCGGATGCGAGCGGCGATGAGATCGTCGGAGGCCTGTTCGATCTTGGTGATGTAAGACGCGGCGACTTCGAGGAGTTTGGCGTCGAACTCCTCGGTGGTTTGCGCGGCGAGGGTGGCGGGCAGCAGCGCCAGAGTCAGCAGGAGCGGGAGAAGGCAGCGGTTCATTCGGTCCCTCCCGTGATTTTGATCGGTAGGTTGACGAACTCGGGCGGAATCTCGTCGAGCCGCACGGCGATGAGGCGGGCCGCGGCGGCGGCGAGCCCGGGGACGTTCTCCCATTGCCATTGGCCATCAACCGGTCGGCCCATGAACGCTTCACCGGCGGAACGATCAAGAGCGCAGGCCTGGGCGAGGCCGAAGTAAACGACTTCCAGGAGGCGCGGACCTTCGCCGGGGGTGGTGGTAAGCACCTCTTCGGCGAGCACGAAAGTGCGGTCAAATTGTTGGCAGCGATTCAGGATCGCCATGGTGTGCCGCATGCGATCAGCGGGACCGAGATCCGGCGACATGATACTACGGAAAGGCAGGTCGAGCGCCGCGGAAAGGCGGGGCGGTAGCGCGGGCCGCAGGGCTTGAAGCTGGGCGGCGAGTTTTTCGATGCGCGCGCTGGTGGTCTCGAGTTGGGTGGCCCGGGTTTGGTTGGCGGTGGTGAGATCGGCTAGCTCTTGGCGCTCCTTGGCCGTCGCGGCCAAGAGCGTCTCGTGTTGGAGTTCGAGCAGGTCGGCCTGGCTATTGAGATTGGCGATGGAAGCATCCAGCAGAGAACGCTCAGTCAGCCAATCGGTTTCGAGCCGAGTAGTCTCGGATCGCAACTGCGCCCATTCCGCGGCGGCGGTCTGGACTTGGTTGAGCGGGGTCGCAGGAGCGAGGAGCGTTACCGAGAGCGCGAGGAGGAGCGCAGTTCGGAAACCGGGGCGGGCACGAGTCGGGAGTCGGAGCATTGGGCTAGCTGAGCCGCGATGGCGGGGAGGGGAGGGACGACAGAAAGCAGCCGAGCGGAGAAGCAACCCTCCGTCGGGTTAGAGGATTTAGAGAGACGATTATAGTCGCGAGTGCGAGCATGATGGGCGGATTTTTTGCGCGACTAGGCGGGGACGCAGGCGTGAGATTAGGAGGGTTGCACAGCAGGCATCGGGCCCGGCGCCCGGGAATCAGCGTCCTCTTGCCAGATAGCGTGACCGACGGTAGCGACCCATCGGGAGGGGGGAGAGAATCACTATTATCAAGGACAGCCGGTCGCGTCGTCTGCGGTGAAAAACAAAGGCAAAGGTAAGCCGTTTCCGCTGATCCAGCAGGGCGGCCATTATATCGGGGGCGCGGCGCTTGATGATCGGCTGAATCCGTTAGCTTGGGTGAATGCGTCGCGGGTTACCGATACCGAAGGCGAGGTCGTCACCCTCGAAACGGAAGTCGATTTGGCGGGGATCGTGGGCCTGAGCGGCAACGAGATCCCGCCAGGCGCTTACGAGAAAATTGAGCAACAAAATCGGCGGGCGATTAAGTCCCAAGTCACGCTCCTGCGATTTGGGGCATCGACCAGTTACCAAGCCGACGGCACGGGGCACCTGTCCTCCGCGGTGGTAACGGAGGATGCGTTAAGGTCGCTGCACGCATGGGATGGCGAGGCGCGGACGCGGTCACCGGTTGACCTAGAAACCATGGCGGTTCACGGTGCTGGCGTGGAGCCGGGGCGGGTGGGAGTGAGCCTCAATCGGTTTGATGGCAAGGTGAGCCCCGTGCCCCCGATGGCTGCCGCGGCGGGGGAACTCGGCCTGGAGATTCTCCGCGATGAATCTTACGATTTCACGGGCGGGAATATTCGGCATCCCGGCACCGGGAACCTCGTCGGCCTTGGCTATCACCGCACGTTGCCGACTTTCGTTTGGTATGACCAAGGCTACCAAGCAGTGCACACGATATTGAAGACCAGCCTGCCCCGGCCGGTGGTGCAGATCGTGAGCGTGGATGACGCTGCCCATGTCTACGTCAGCGCCGTCTAAGATGATCGCGCGCCCATGTCCTACCATATTGCCAACCTCACAGAGCGCACGGTGGGGCCCCTCAAAACCTCCCGGCCGTTGCTGGAGGAAGATCGTCTCAGTCGGGTTAGGATGATTAATTTTAAACCGGCGGAGGGCCACCCTCGATGCCCTGATCACCCTGCCGCAAGGCATCTCAGCGGAGACTCCCGCGCCGTTGGTCGTGCTGCCCCACGCGGGTCTCGGGTTGGGTGGTAATTGGTCCCGCGATACGTTGGGTTACCACGAGCTGGCGCAGTTCCTCGCCAGCCGCAGTTACGGGGTGTTGCAACCCAACTACCGCGGCACGCCGGGCACCAATTGGATGTTCCTCGAAGCCGACCAATGGGACCTCGTGAAGATGCCCGACGACGTTACTCGGGCGACGAAGGCGGCCTTGAAAACCAACCTGTTTGATCCGGCGCGCGTCGCCATCATGGGCCACCAATTCGGCGCTTACTTAGCGCTGTCCGGTGGCGTGCATGAACCAGACCTTTACCGCTGCGTGGTGGGCATGGACGGCCGCTACGACATGGTCGAAGTCATGCGCGAACTCCGTTACCGTCTGCACTCCAGTGGACCGGTGAATCGCGTGAATTACAAACTCGGCGAGTTCGGCGAGAATCGCGAGAAGTTCCGCCTGATGAGTCCCGTTAACTTCTTCGATTAGATGAAAGCATCCATGTTGGTTACCGAGGGCCGCGACAATCCCACCCTGCACCGCCGCGAGTCTCGCCGCTTGATCAGTGCCTTGAGTAAAGCGGACGTGCCGCCCGATTCGATTTTCACCGAACGCGAAGGCGGGGGTGAGTTCGGCCTCGAGAACCGTCTAGAGGTCATGGCCAAGGTAGGGGCATTTTTGGGCAAAAATTTGTAGCACCACCGTTCGAATTAGCCGTCAACCCGCTGGTAACTCATTGAAATTTCGGCGTGCGGTGGAACCCGGGGTTTGTTTCGGTCGTCTTTTTACCCTCGCTGATTCCGCTGAATTGTTCACCGGATGGGTGTTTCCTGACCCCTTTTCTGCATCATGACCTACATCTGTCGTTCCTTTAATTTTCGTTCTCTCCTCGGGCTGGGAGCCGCTGCGTTCGCCGTCGCGCTGATCGCCCAAAATGAAGAGCCGCCCACGGTGGCCTTTCCGCCGCCCGGTGGTACCTCCGTTCCCGCCGCCACCGTGCCGGCTATTCCCGCCGGACCGATCCCGGTAGCGGATTTCATGCGGGCTCCGCTCATCCGGGCTCCCCAGCTCAATGCCTCCGGTTCCCACGCCGCCGCGTTGTTCTCGGGCGGAGGCCCGACCTACCAACTGATGGTGCGGGATCTGGCTACGGGAGCAGACATTTTTCTCGGCGGCGGTGAGGTGGCGATGGTCGATGAGTTCAACTGGTTGGACGACACGCATATTGCCTACAATCTCGTGAGCATGAGCGGGGCCGATATCGGCTTAATGGTCGCCGATATCACGGACCCGGGGAATTCATATCCGATTTATCAATACGGCTCGGCTCGCATCATCGTGGTGCGCCCCGATAAGCCGCTGCAGCCGTTCGTCTGGGTTTCGGTGGGCTCCGCCGAGGGCGGCCCCGGCGTGGTAGAATTGGACGCGGCGACCAACCGCGGCGGTTTTATCGAGGTCTCGATGGAAAACGAAGACGAAGGCCTGCTGGCCATCGCCGAGCGTCACGCCGAGGCCATCATCAGCTTGGTGCCGCGCCCCGAAGGATCCCAGCTAGGCTATCTGCCAGATGGTGTGGGCAGTATTGGCTACGCTTACACGGCGGTGGAGGGCGAGGTCGTGCTCAATGTTTGGGATGGGCAGGAGTGGTTCCGCTGCCCCGTGGGTTTTGAAAACGCCCGTTTGGTGGATGTCGGCGAAGAACCGGGTCAGATTCTGATGGCAATTCCGAGCGCGGATGGGAAGCCGTCGATGCTGCGATTTGTGAGTGCCTTGACGGGTGAGTTGGGGGAGGTGCTGATCCAAGATCCCAACTACGATTTCAACGGTTCGGTATTTCGCGATCGGTCCAGCAACGCGATCGTCGGCGCGTTTTATGATCGCACCGGCCCGACCACCCAGTGGTTCGATGAGGGCTACCGGGAGCTGCAACAATCGCTCAACGGCTACTTCCCGAACCGGGTGGTGCGGTTGATCGATCTGAGCGAGGACGCCAATGTTATGCTCCTCGCGGTGACTTCGGACCGTGATCCGATCACCTTCTTCACCCTCAATGTGCCCGAGCGGAAACTCAACCTGCTCTCGAGCGAGCGGCCGTGGTTGCCGACGGCGCGATTGAACCCCACGAGCATTCTCAAGTTCACCACCGCCGACGATAAGAAGCTGGATGCCTACGTGACGTTGCCCCAAGGCACGACCAAGGAGAATCCGGCCCCGTTGGTGGTCCTGCCGCATGGCGGTCCTTTCGCTCGCACCTCTTGGGGATTCGACGCCGAGGCACAACTCCTCGCCAGCCGCGGGTATGCCGTGCTCCAACCCAACTACCGTGGGTCCACGGGCTACGACTGGATGTTCACGCCGCAGCAACGGGGTGATCTAGAGATGATGCACGACGACGTGACGCGGGCCGTCCGCACCTTGCTCAAAACGGGGATGATTGATGCCGACCGGATCGCCATTTCCGGCGGTGGTTTTGGCGGCTACCTGGCCATCACGGGTCTGGTGGAAGAGCCTGCTCTCTACGCCGCTGGAGTGACGGTTTCGGGCATTTTTGACTGGCAACGCGTGGCCAACGAAATCGGTGAAGCCCGGGAGAATCACCCCTCCTATGGTGAATTGTTTGAGCTGCTCGGTGATCCGGGTTCGGAGGCGGCGAAGTATGATGCGATTTCGTCGGGCCGCCGGGTAAAGCAAATCCAAGATCCGGTGCTGGTAATTCGCGACGGCAATGAGCAAACGCTCGAGGGTAAAGAGTCCGCTGAACTGATCGATGATCTCCTCTCGGCAGGCGTGCTCCACGAAGTGCACGACATCAATGCTGACTTGTTCGCGCTGGATGCTCGCGTCGCCCTATTCGAGCGCATGATTCAATTTCTTGATGATCACCTGAAGTAGGTTCCCGAACGGTTGATTCAGCCTCTGTTTTTCTCGGCGCCGCGTGAGTTCACGCGGCGCCTTTTATGGGTGCCGCTGGGAGCGCTCGTTGAGCCGAATGGGTTAGGGTAAACCATGCGGGATGCGCGGATCAATCGGCCTGCGGCGGTCCTCGCGCAAAGGGCTAAGGTGGCGTCATCTTGAACGGACCGGCGGTCGATCAAGGAGCGCGCGGCGCTCTGTGATTCCGGCGCCGCTAGCTCGCCGGGATTGACCCGGGCTTCGAAACCGATTGGTGAGGAGGGGGTCCACTCGCCTCCAACCTATCTTTGTTTCCGCCCGGGTGATGCGGCTCAGCCGGGGCCTAGTCCTCGGACTCGTTTGGGCTCAGTTTCACTGGTCGCGCAGGAGCAGGAGCCGGGGGCCTACGCGGCGGGACCGATTGATCTGAATGTCTGGATTGTGGCGCCGAGTCTAAGTTCAGGGGATGTTGCGTTTGATCAAAGCAGCCCGATTGAAGGCGCTGATGCCCAAGTCTACCCGACGACGGCCTGCGATCGCCGTCGGATCAACTGAACCTCCGCCACCCCTAAGCGGCGGTAGTGGTCCTAATCTTCCGCCAGACCTAATTCGGGGCCGCACGAACCGCTCGCGACCGCGCAATCCTCGCAGATTACGATATCGTCGATCTGATGGTCGGTTGCGGTCCCCAGCGGGAACATATCGATTGGGTGACCGGTGCAGTCATGGGTGGACCACGGCCTGATTCACGCGGCTAACCGCCAAGTCGGGATGATCGGTAAACAGCCCGTCGATGCCGATTTCCTGAATGAAGAGATCCAACAACGCGGCGAAATCGGCCACGCCCGCTGGCAACACATCCGCGCGGAACGTGTAAGGATGCACCGTCAAATTATGAGCGTGAGCATCTGTGATGAGGCTCGATAAAATCGGCGCGCCGGTTGCATCGAAATCGATCAGGATCTGGCCATAGTGCGGCCCGATGCCGTCGGCGTAAGTCGCGACTTCAGCCAGCCCGGCCGGCGTGCGCAGCGTATCGTAGTCGACCTCGGGATGGTTCCATGCGTTGAGACCGATGAGCTGAATGAGCGGCAGTTCGGTTTGGAGCTCGAAACGCAGCCGACGGAGTTCGGCGGGATCAAAACATTGCAGAAAAACGGGCGTCGCTTGGTCGGGTAATCCGTAACGATCAAGCAAGCTGAGCACGGCCCGACTGAGGTCTTTGCCTTCAGCAGCATGCCAGATCGGGGCCTTGATTTCAGGGTAGATTCCGACGCGGCGTCCCGTGCTTTGGTTGAGGCCCTGAATGAGCACGATCTGTTCCTCGAAGGTGCAGAGCCGGAAGGGGCCGGGCGTCGCCGGATATCGCTGCTCATAGACGCGGCGGCTGGTCGACGCATTGATCCGCTCGTTGACGCGCAACTGCCGAAGCTCGGTCCAGTCAAAATCCACGGCATAGAACCGACCGTCGTCTCGGGCCCGCTCGGGAAATTTATGGGCGACGTCGGTAGTGGTTTCGAGATGGAGGTCATGGAGCACAACCAGCACGTCGTCCCGCGACATCACCAAGTCCTGCTCGACGTAATCCGCCCCTAGGGCGTGGGCATAAGCGGCAGCCACGAGGGTGTGCTCGGGCAAGTAGCCCGAAGCTCCGCGGTGAGCGATGACGAGGGGTCGGGCCATGAGGGTTCCGGTCATGAGCAAGATGAGGAAATACAGGATCGGAACGCGGCGCATAAATGGATTTCGAGAAAAGCTATGACCTAGCGTGAGAGCCGGCGGGAGACCGAGCAAGCCATGCCAATCCACGAAAGGAAAAAGCACCGCTTCGCCATAGGTCGGGCTGATAGCAGAGGCAGCACAATTTTGGGCGGCATAAATGTTATCGAACACTCCAGTGTCGCCGGTCGATTCGCCTTCCGGCAGCACGGGAACCGCTCATCAGCAGAATCCCTTCAGCGCGTCGATTGAGAGGTCGGGCGGTTTCGCCGAAACCGCCGATTGCGTTGGGCAGGTTGAACCGGCCCGCTCGGCGATCACGGCCTACCTCCGAGGCTAAACGCCTCAAGCGCGAACCCATAGCCCCCGTTAAAACTCCCCAGCAATCAGGCGACCTATGAAGCGTCGCGTTCAGCATCAGCTGCCATCTGGCCGACAAAGCCCGACATCTTCGGCCTCACCTCATCCTCTAATCGTTGCCTCCTCCGTCACGGGCGTGAATCGATTTGAGCCCACTCATGCTCAAAATCAGCTCTGCACTTGAGGAGCAACGTGCGACCCCAGCAGCCGAATCGCGTGCAGCGTTTCGGCGTGCGGCAGCGAAGCGATGCTCATTTGAAAGTTGAGCCGATCGATACCGCCGAGCGCTTTGTCGATAGATTTCACTTTGTTCGCAACATGTTCGGCGTCTCCCACGATCAGCGCGCCCGTCGGCCCCGTCAGGGCGTCGAAGTGCGCGCGGGTCACCGGTGGCCAACCGCGCTCCAGACCAATCTTCGTAAACGCGCGCGCGTAGCCCGGAAAGAACTCGTCGCGGGCCTGTTCCGTCGAATCGGCCACGTAGCCGAGCAGGTGCAAACCCACCTTGAGTTTTTCGGGAGCGTGCCCCGCGCGTTTCCCCGTTGCGCGGTAATGATCGATCAGCGGGCGAAACCGATGCGGTTCGCCCCCGATGATGGCGACCATCAGTGGCAGCCCCAATGTGCCGGCTCGGGCAAACGACCTCGGCGTGCCGCCAACGCCCACCCAGATGGGCAACTCGTCCTGCAGCGGTCGTGGGTAAACCCCTTGACCGGTGAGCGCCGCCCGATGCCGGCCCGACCACGTGACCTCGGTCTGGGCGCGAAGCTTGAGTAGCAGATCCAGCTTCTCGGTGAACAGGGTATCGTAGTCCTCCAATTGGTGGCCGAACAACGGAAACGCCTCGGTAAATGATCCGCGCCCGGCGACGATTTCGGCGCGTCCTCGCGAGATCAAATCCAGCGTCGCGAAGTCCTGGAAGACGCGCACGGGATCGGCGGCGCTGAGCACGGTTACCGCACTGGTTAACCGGATCTGAGTGGTACGAGCCGCGGCCGCGGCGAGGATAACGTTGGGCGACGAATCCAAAAAATCCGCCCGATGATGTTCTCCGATACCAAACGCATCGAGACCCACCTGATCGGCCGTGGTGACCTCCTCCAACAGATCCCGCATCCGATCCACGGGAGTAGGGGATATCCCGGTCGCGGGATTCGGCCGCACGGCGACAAAACTATCGAGGCCAAGTTGCATGATCCGATACGGTAGGGAAGAACAGGCTACGGATCAAACCACGGAATTTGTGATATCGGATCGACGGTTGTCGGACGCCTTGGAGCGGGGGCCCGATAGGGATGTTGAGCCGTCAGAGGCGGCCGGACGTAGGCTGGAGATCCGCACCTTGGGACTTACCTCCCGGACTTGGCGTATTCGATTTCGGCGGCGGCGCGGGCGTATTCGGGTGAAAGTCCGTCCTGCTCATACTTTTTTGCGCGTTGGTCGATGGCCTCGGAGCTTTTGATCCGCGCATACCGATCAGTATTCGACTCCCGCACCATGATGTCTCGATGCATCATGGTGTTCGGTTTCATCACCGGTAGTGATTGTGTCGGTAAGCATCCCGCTCCCATCAAGACCAAATAAATCAGGCAGAGGTATTTTAATACGGCGGTCATGGGACAAGGGGTCGAGGGTTTCAGGTCCGCGGCGCCATGACGACCTGAGGGGTAAAAAAGGGTCAACGGCAACCTTACCGTTGTAAGACATACCGAACCTATTTCTTTAAAATTTGCGTTTGACCCCTTTGCGTGCCGTGCCTTTTTGAGGGCGCGCCCAGATAACTCTGAACGCGCTCACCCTCTGCCGGTGGTCTCAGGTAAAGATGATTTCACCGCCGGCCGACATGTCGTAGAAGTCGCCCACGGTGATGATGCTATCGACCTGTTCGACGAAGTCGGAACTTTCCAGATGGAACATGTCGACGGTGGCTTTGCAGGCGTAGAGCTTCCCGCCCGCATCGGAGATCATCTCGATGAATTCGCCCACGGGAGGGATGTCTAGATTGTCCATTTCCTTCATCATCATCTTGGTGGCGAACGCCGACATACCGGGCAACGCACCTAACAAGGTGGGCAAGGGGAACCCCTTGGCAGTGGGCACGCGCATGGCGGGGTTGCCGACCGTGGCGATGCGAATCTTGTCCTGATAGTCTTTCAAGACGCTGTAGAGACCGAAGAAGGTGAAGAACAGATTGGCTTCGATACCTTCCATGCGAGCGCCGTTGGCCATGATGAGGCCGGGATACACGCCGTCGAGTGATCCCTTTGAAACGACAATGGAAACTTTCTTAATAGCGGAGGGTTTCATGTTGGATAAAGTTTAGGGAATGAGCAGGGAGGGAGATCAAACCGGGTCAGATACAACCGACCGGTTTTTTGATGCCGGCGATGAGCGCGGCTTTCTTGGCGGGGGCTCCGGGGAAGAGCGCGTAGAGCTCCTTGGTGGGGACGCCGCTTTGTTTGGTGAGGCGACGGATGGTGGGACCGGATCCGGTTTCAATGAACGTCTTGCGCATGTAATCGAGCACCAGAAAGTGACGATCATTGAGGGCATCAATGCCGTTGGCTTTGGCCAGCTCGTGCGCGAGCTCCGGCGACCACTGGGTGTGGTCGGTCATGAAGCCTTCGTCGTCGAAGGTGATTTCTTGGTCGAGGATGGTTTGGGTAGGCATGATGTTTTTTGGTGGGTTCGGTTAAAGGTGAGGAATCTGAATCAAGATTTTGGCAGTGGGTTCTCTCGGGCCTGGTGGGCACTGAGATTGCGGAGGAAGACAATCATGAAGCCCAGACCGCGCCGCATTTCCGGTTTGTTGATTTCGCGGAAGGCTTTAAACGGGGAATACTCCTCGATGGTGGCGAAGTCGATTTTGGCGTAGATTTCCAAGGCATTGTCCACGGCCGCCAACATGTCGGGTTGGGTGAGTTTTTTGATGGTATGGAGAATGGTGGTGGCGTTGTTGGCGAGTTGGTGGACCTCTTCGACGGAAAACTCCTGCACGACGTTATCGATGGCGCGGGCGAGTTCACGCCCTTTGTCAAAGTAGCCGCGTTGTTCCAGGCCGTCGAGTTGCTCGAGCATGTCATGGAATAGGCTTCGCGCCAGTGGGGTGGCATCAGCCAAAAAGGCGCGTGAGCTTTCCAGCTGCACCAACAGTTCGTTGATCGTATTGGTGTTACGGAGCAGTCGCTTGAGCAGGTCGGTGAAATCACCGGTGCGCACGAACGGGGCGACGTCCTCCAACTCGTTAATGGTGGTCGCGAGCACATCGCGGGCGACGCGCGTGAGATCATCCTGCAGTTCTTCCATCCCGCGGCGGAGTCGGCGCACTTCGTCGATTTCGAGCAGCACCTGGTCGAGCTTGGCGTCGAGGGCGTCGAGGCGGGATTCGAGGGCGGTGGGAGCGGTGGCGTTCATGGCGATTTTAGTTTAGCGGCGTTTGCCGGCCATGGACATTTCGGCTTGGATGGGAAGCTCGGCTCCGCGGAGCAGGAGGTTCCAATACACCCAGCGGAACATCATTTTGCCGTAGTGGTTGACGCGGGTTTCTTCAAGTAAGGAGAAAGGGCCGATGCCCGGAAGCGGGAACTTCCCGGGCAAGGGTTCGGTGTCGTAGTTGAAGTCGATCAACAAACCCTTGTTGAAACCGGACTCAATGAAGCAGTTGGCATGACCGTCGAAGTGGGCGGTCAGGGGCCGCTCATCGATCGCCGCGAGGAGATTTTCAGTGAGAATATCGGCTTGGAAGTGGGCGACGGACCCGGCTTTCGAGGAAGGCAGGTCGGTGGCATCCCCGAGCACAAAAATATTGTCCTTCACCTTGGACCGCAGGGTGTGTTTGTCGGTCGGAATGAAGTTGAGTTCGTCCCCCAAGCCGGAGCGCTCGATGGCGGCATCTCCCTTGTTGGTGGGAATGCTGATGAGCAGATCATACGAGACCTCCCGATCATCCCAGGATACGATCTTGTTGGCTGCTGAATCCACGGAACCGACATTGAAATCAGGAGTGAGATGAATGTTTTTGCGGTCGAGAAAATCTCCGAGCATCGCGGAAGCCTTGGGTTTGGTGAAGGCTCCGGGAAGTGGCGTGACGTATTCGATTTCCACCTTATTGCGCAGGCCCTTTTCGGTGAGCCACCAGTCGGCGAGGAAAGCGAATTCCAAGGGAGCGACCGGACATTTGATGGGCATTTCCGCGATATTGATCACGAGGCGGCCACCCTCCCAGGTGCGCAGATGTTTCGACAAGGCAACGGCTCCCTCGAGGGTGTAAAAATCGAAGATATTTCGACGCCAACCGTCACCGGAAAGCCCCTCAAGTTCGCTGGGATCGGGACGGGCTCCCGTGGCAATCACCAGATAATCGTAACCGAGCACCTGGCCGTTGCTCAGGATTACTTGGTTTTTGTCGGGCTCGATCACTTCAATGCCGGAGAACACGACATCCACTCCCCGCGGCAGATAGTCGCGGCGGGGCTTCACAATGTCGCGCGCGGTGTAGATGCCAAACGGCACAAATAAATAGCCCGGCTGGTAGTGGTGTTCGCCGTCCCGATCCACCACGGTGATTTGCCACTGGTCGGTGTCCAGCTGGGCGACCATCTTGTTGGCCATGATCGTGCCAGCAGTGCCGCCACCAAGGATGAGTAATTTTTTCATAAGGGGAAAGGGGGTCGGGATTAGAACCGATAGCTATACATCAGCTGAGCGTTGAGCTGGGAATGGCTCACGGTGATGCCATTCCCGTTGATTTCCCTAACTTCGGGAGCGTAGGTGAGCGACAAGTCGATGCTGTTACGTTCGTTGAATTGATAACCGAAACCAGCAGTGTAGTGCTGCTCGATGATGGCCGGGAACAGGCAGTTGAGGAACCGACTGGGAATGGGGTTGTTGCCGTAGTTGAATCCCCCGCGAAGGGTCAGGTTGTCCGTCGCCTGATAGGCGGTGCCGAGTTGGATCACGGTTTGGTCGTCCCAATCTTGGTAGAGGACGGCGTCCATCACGGTGTTGGCAAAAGGTCCGTTGGCGGCGTTACCGTCGGCGGTGAAGTTCATGGCGAACTCCTTCATCACATCTTCCCACATGATGTGACGCACGTCGGCGACCAGCAGCCACTGGGGTTGGGGCCGATAGGCAATCCCGATGCCGAACAAAGCCGGCCACTGGAAGTTGCGGACCTCGATGTCGCCGCTGAGCACTTGAGGCATTTGGCCCATGCCCGGGACGTTGAGTTGGAAGGCGAGAGAATTGCCCGGGGCCTTCAAGTCACCCAGATCGGTCTTGGAGTGATAGGTCAGGCCGAAGGTAAACTGCTCGGTGACGTCGTAGGTCAGGCCAATTTTCCCGGCATACCCATCGCCGGAGGCTTCGCCAGTGAAATCGTTATCATTGGTGAAGTCGAAGTAGGCGTAGTCCACCGCCGTGCCGGGAGGCATTTGACCCATCATCTGGAAGAAGCCCTGCACGAGGGAGCCGGACGCGGTGCCGAAGTTCTGTTGGCTGGGATCCACCAAGTCAAAAAACTGGGCGCCACTCATGGCCATCTGCAGGTCCATGCCGGCCCAAACATAATCTATCGTCCCGCCAATATTGAGTTTTTCATTTACTCGATACGAGAGCGGGATGATCGCTCGGCCGACGGAAACCTCGGTGCGGTTGACGAGGCCGAAGCCCAGACCGCGCCAGGAGTTGGGGTCGTATTCACAGCCCATGCCCCCTTGGCCAAAAACGGCGAATCCGTAAGTCGTGTCGCCGGAATTTCGGGCGTAGCCGAACGCAGGCATGAAGAAGCTGTTGGCCGAGGAATCGGCCGATTCGCCCCCGGGACTAGTCGCAGTGATGTCGGGTCCCAGTACGCCGATCGCGAGGTCGAGCCGCGCCTGGTCCTCCATCATGCTTAAGGTCGCCGGGTTATTGATCACACTGGCAGTGCCGTTGTCGTAGGCCATGGAGGCACCGCCCATCGCCGCAGCGATGGGACCATAGCCTTCCATGTTCATGCCGTTGGTGGCATAGGTTCGCGGGAGCAGGCAAAAAGTCGCGGCCAATGTAACGACGAGGGGGGTAAGGCGCATCAGAGAGTTCATGGCACAGGGCGCACGCGGCTGGCGTGTATTAGGGGTTAGGGGCGGGGTTTCGCAGAGTATCTACCCAACCGGCTCCCCCGGCTGCGCATCACTTGGTCAAAAAGGGGCCTAAATTGCTTAAATGCACATATATGCAAATAAGGGTGAAAGGCCAGAACCACCGCTGCCTCGAACGTGAGCCCCTAGCGCAAGCTTTCAAGGGGACATTGCTTGATTCTTGACAGAATCGTCCTGGCGGCCCGTTTCTCATCGCGTTTTGCCAATTTGAACCGGCGCACATTCTGACTGACCGTGGCGGGTTGGCCCATACCCAATCGTTCCGTAATCCATAGGTTACTCGCATCTGTGGTCATCTTAAGCAGGTAAGCTATCAGGAGTTTGTTAGGTTCGGCCGTTCGATTCCCAAGTTTCGTCAAATCAACCTTCGTTTCTCGCACGATTCTCTCTAGCGCGTCTTGCCAGATTAGTGACCGTTCGGTCGCCCAGTCATCCGAGGACATTCCTTCAAACCGGCGCACATTCCCCTTCTTTTGATTCGCGAGGCGATTGCTCATTTCGTCTCGAAAATCCTTTTCTCCAACGCTCCAGCCCCGCTTCAAATGCTTAAACTTGATGGCACGAGCAGCCGGGTCATCTGAGCCTCGAAAGGCTAAGTAGTCTTGATACTTTCTCCATCCCCTCGGGGTATCTGCCAACCCTCCCGCCCCACTGCGGATACTAAGACTATCCAAAAACTTTGGCACACTTCGGGTTACAAAATAGTGCAATGAGCTCCATCGAAATTTTGAAACCTCTTCCACCGAGACAACTTTTGCGCGAACGGGATTCAGGTGGATGTAGTGACTGACTTCGGCCAACGAATGGCCGGGTTGCACGAGCAAGGACTTAAAACGGCCTTGAAATGGCCGGCCTTGGATTTTGCGTAGTCGATTGAATCGACTCACCCAAGTGCCCTGCAACCACTTCACCCCTTCACTCAGATTCGGCTCGGGGGTTTCTAGCGCCAAATGGAAATGATTACGCATGATGACATACGCATGCAGTCTCCAACCCGACCGTTCACCGGCCTCAAGCAACGTGCGTTCAAACGCTTCTCGCGCACCCTTAGTTTTAAAAATATCAGTTCGCTAATTTCCCCGATTTATAACGTGATAATCCTCCCCGAAAAATTCAATTCGGGCAGTTCGCGGCGTACCCATAGGCGACTAATCCTTAGCCCCTTTGTCAAGAATCAAGCAATGTCCCCTTTTCCTGTCTGAGTGTTTAAACCTGATCTTTGGGGGGGGATCCTGAAGGAACGGGTTCAAGTCGCACTCGTGTAGTGCCTTGGAACCGACGCGATAAATTAAAATCCAATCCGTGGGGCGGTCCTTTCCGAAAGGTCGCTTCCACCCGTGAATAAATACGGCTTTGGAGTCACCGGACCACTGGTAATCGTGAGCTCACGCCGAGCCAAAGTCACCTCTTCAGCTACTAAAATGGTCACCTCGGGACCAGATGAGCGGCTTATGAGAACCAAGCAATAAAGTCCTTTGGTCCCCGACCCCAACGCAGCGCCCAACGGCCATCTGGGGAGATGGGGTGCTCGGCCCGAGGCAAGCGCGCCGATGGGCGAGACAAATATTCAGCCCCAACGGGAGGCACAGAAATAATTAGCGCACCCAAAAAAATCCGACAAATAACCTTCCGCCTCGCCTATCGGACTTATCTCTTTTTTCGGTGCGCCCCCAAGGAGAGTGAGGACGAAGGCCGTCAGAAAGAGCAGTGATATCTTTTTCATAGTGAGAACCTTAGGATTGAGGCGGGGGAATATTAAGCAGTGTCATCTTCGGATTGCTCCTGACGCCACCCGCCGTCGGCTGCCTCTCGGCATGGTGGCGCGCCTCCCACTCCATCCTTTAACCGCAAAGATTACACATTGACCCCATCTTTGACTTTTGACCCCATCTTTGACTTCCTTCTCTTAGGTATCGGTTTGTTCTGAAGCCGGGGAAGCCAATGACTCGAAGTAATCGGTCACATGTTTGGCCAAGGTCGGGATCATTTCTGCGGCGGTGGCTCGGTCTAAATCGTGAAAATTCCAGTAGTCCACGCGCTCCTCCCAAAGGGGAAAGTCACGTTGCATCATAGGTCGGTGCTCTGCTCCCTTGAGCGCAATCCGGTGGGTGGCCCGCTCGAGGTCGACGACCGTCAGCGGCTGGCGTTCCGTGGTAGTCAGGGCGAGGTCGATTCCTCGCTCTCGCAGGGCAGTTTGGGTGTGAAGAGAGAGGCCGGGTGGTGCCATGTGAATGGCGACACCGCGGGAAAAGGCCCGCCATGATGACCCGTTTTCGATGGCTAGATGGTTGAAGAGCGCCTCGGAGAAGCGACTGCGGTAGTAATTGCCCGTGCAGATAAAGAGGACTTCGGGATGAGCAGTTTTTCGTAGCATGATACCAGCCTAGACTTCGCCCCACGATTGGCAAGATGCCCCCTCCGGCTTATCCGAAGTCAGTAAAAGAAAATAGAGCAGAATACTCCATCCGGCTAACGCTGTGGGCCCTCCGGTAGCGGCGAGCGAAAGCGAGCCGACATCGGTTCCACTCCAGCTACCCGGCGGAATATAGATCAGGGATTTCTTCCAACAGAAAGCAGAGGAAAACGAAGCAAGAGCCCCCCGGCTGGTTTACGTCCTTCCGTAAAAAATAACCCCGGATCGGCCCATAGGATTCGGTCCCCTGGCCCACCTTTTCGCAAAGCTCAAACGAGACTACCTAGATCAAAGTTAGCGCTAAAGGAGTCATTCCGTAAGTCTTAGCCCCGATACGGGGAAGGTCGCTCGCAGTGCTGCTGCGGAAGCCAACGTTGATTTTCATAGCGGGAAAACCTACGATTGAGGCGGGGTAAGATCAAACCGTGGCTGCGGTCACTTTGAGGTCGGCGGACCGCCAATCAGCGAAGCCACCGACCGAGGAGACGCGGTGGCCAGCAGCCAGAAGCTCTCGCGCTATGATGGTCGCTCGCGCTCCCGATCCGCAGTAGAGGCAGATCTCACGATCACCTACCTCGCTCAAAAAAGGCTGCCAGAAAAACTTACCACCTCGGTAATCGCTGAGGGGGAGGAGGAGCGCGCCCTCAGCAATGCCTTCGCCCCACTCGTCGGGTTCACGCACATCGATGAGGACGGCGGTGCCTTGGGCGACCCG
>Ga0075118_10000568_pt1 | contig 32617 bp, 29 predicted proteins | sample AntAceMetag02UKE_FD_69794 | JGI IMG/M metagenome (GOLD analysis project Ga0075118, IMG submission 69794) | Saline lake microbial communities from Ace Lake, Antarctica - Antarctic Ace Lake Metagenome 02UKE | ecosystem: Environmental > Aquatic > Non-marine Saline and Alkaline > Saline | place...
TAAGGTGATGTGGCCGGTGCCGCTGTTCAGGTCGGCGTTGCTGGTAATGGTGCCGATCGTGGAGAGCAGGATGTTGCCGGTGCCATGCGCCGAGACGCCCGTGTTATCGGTCGCAGCCGTGCCGTCATTCACCGTCAGGTCCCCGCCAGTCACGATTACGATGCTGCCGTTACCGGCGCTCGTGATCAGATCCGATTGAGTGGCATCCGTGACGGGAGCAGTCGTCGCGTCGACGGCCACCTTTTGCACCGTGGCGACCACATCATCTATGATGAGGGCGTCGGTCTCGGTGAGGAAGAGGCCTCCGCTGGTCGCGCGAGCGCTCAGCGTGGTGACGGTCGACTCAAGGTGATTGGTGCTTTCACCGGCACCAAGACCCGCCACCAGTCGGAGGCCGGTGGCGACGAGGTCGACGCTATTATCCGCATCGACGTCGGTGATCGATCCAGCGGTCGCGGTCAGCGAGATCTCTAAATTGGTGGTGAGCACCCCGCCGAGGATAATGTTGGTGGCCGAGAGTAAGCGGATATCGCCGTCGGCCGTGGTCACATCGGCGGTGGCCGTCGCGGTGATGAGGTTGGCTTCCAGATCGACTGTGCCGGTGCTACCGGTGGCGAGGTCCGCGTCGAGGCTCAGGGTAGCCGAAGCGAGGATCGTGAGGTGGCCGCTAGTCGAGGTGTGGTCCGCATTAAGGGTGACGTTACCGGCGGCGGCGCGTTCGTAAACGTTACCGGATCCGTGCGCGGTGACCGCGCCGTCCACGCTCAGATCACCGGCATCCACGAGGATGGAGATCGGACCGTTGCCGGCTTGGGTCTGCGCGCCGAGCAGGGTCAGCGTCGCGGTTTCGTGTAAGAAGATGCCACCGGAAGTCGTATTAGTCAGCGTCGCGCGACCCACCGTTGAATCGATGTCCGCGGCATTGGCTCCACCGATACCGGTCGCCGCGGTGAGCGTCGCATCGGCGGTGGTGATGAGCAGGGCCGCTTCGGCCGCGGTGTTATCGATGATGGCGCCGGTTTGCGCGGTCAGCGTGAGGTTGCCCCCAGCGGTGCTTTCGATCGCAGCTTCAAAGGTGATGTTATTGGCCGCGTCGAGGATGACGTTGCCCGTCGTGGTTTCGAGCGCGCGGCCGTCGGCATCCACGCCGTCGGTCAGAGTAATCGATCCGGCTACCGCGGTCAGTTCCAGATTGCCGGTGGTCGTGCTCACGTCGGAGGTCGCGGCGGCGTCGCTGGCATTGGAGATGGTGTTGGCCAGGGACACCCGGTTGACCGTGATGATGGCGACGGTGCCGATCGTCAGGTCATCTTTTTCACGGATGCGCACGCCGCCACTGGTCGCAGCGGCCGCGAGGATGGCGATGTCGGTATCAATCGGATCGGCCGTGCCGATGCCAATCGCGGCACTCAAGCGCAGGCTGGAGGCGATGATGTCGGTCAGGGTCGCGCCGGCGTCGTTGATCGAGCCGGTGGTGGCCGTGGCGGTCACGCTGCCTGCGGCCGCATTTAGACCAGAGAGGGTCACGTCAACTTGGGCGAGTAAGCGGATGTTGCCGCCAGCGGTGGTCACCGCGACGTTGTCGGCGATCGTGATCGAGCCAGCCGTGCCTTCGACGTCGATCGTGCCGGGGCCGGTGGTGGCCACGGAGGTCGCTGCGTTGAGGGTCACATGACGGGCGGCGAGTAAAGTGATCGAGCCGGTGCCGGAGCTGATCGCGGCGGAGGTGACGATATCGGAGGTCGCCCCGGCCACGCTGAGGCGGATGCGGCCGGTGCCGGTCGTGGTGATCGGTCCTTCAACCGTGAAGGTGCCGGCGAGCGAGGAGAGGATAATCGGCGAGCCGCTGGATTGATTAACAATGCCACCAGCGACGATGGTCAGCGCGTCGGCTTCTTCGATGATGATACCGCCGGTGGTGGTGTTGAGCGCGGTGAGTGATCCGAGCGCCGTATCGATGTCGGCTGCGCCAGTGCCGCCGATGCCGGTCGCCGAGTTCAAAGTGGCTAGGCCGGTGGTGGTGAGGTTGGCCGTTTCGAGGGCGGTGTTGTCGGTGATCGCACCCGCCGTGGCGGTCACGTTGAGGTTACCCGAGGTGCTGATGAGCCGGGAGAGCGCCACGTTGGTCGCAGCGGTGTAAGTGATGATACCGGTATCGGTCGTGGTCGTGGTGCCATCGGCCATGGTGATGCCGGCCACGTCGGTCGTCGCACTGATCGTGCCGGTGCCGCCGGTGGTGATGTTCGCGTTTTGCGCTAACGTGTCGGAGGTCAGCGTGATCGCTCCGGTCGTCGAGCTAATATTCGCGTTGGTCGTCAGCGTGCCGGCGTCGGCATTAAGGGTGACCGTGCCGCTGCCGTGGGCCGTAACCACCGCATCGGCGGTAAAGAAGCCGGCATCCACGTCGATGTTGATCAGGCCGTCTCCGGCGAGGGTCCGCACTCCCGTGCCGTTGATAACGAGCGTGTCGGTTTCGTGGATGACGATGTCACCGGACGTGGTGTTGGTCGCCGTCAGCGTGTTGATCGTAGTGTCGATGTCGGCCGCGGCGGCTCCACCAATACCGGTGGCCGCAGTGAGCGTGGTCTGACCGGTCGTGGTCAGGTTGGCGGTTTCAGCCGCAGTGTTATCGGTGATCGATCCGGCCGTGGCGGTGAGCGTGAGGGCGCCAGTTGTCGCCGTGATGGCAGAGAGAGCGATTGAGGTCGCCGCGGTGTAGATCACCGCGCCGGTCGTGGTCGAGGTGGTCGTGCCGTCGGCCATGGTGATGCCAGCCACGTCGGCGGTGTAATTGACTGCCCCAGTCGTGGTGCTCACGTCGGCGTTTTGTGCCATGGTGTCGGCCGCGAGGGTGATCGCGCCGGAGCTGGAGCTGACATTCGCGTTGGTCGTCAGCGGGCCGGCGTCGGCGTTAAGATTGATCGTGCCCGAGCCGTGCGCGGTGATGACCGCATCGGCGGTGAGGAAGCCGGCGTCGACGTCGAGGTCGATCTTACCGTTGCCCGCCAGGGTGCGCACGCCCGTGCCGTTGATCGTGAGCGAGTCGGTTTCTTGGATATAGATATTACCCGAGGTTTTATTAGTCGCCGTCAGGGTATTGATCGTGGTGTCGATGTCCGCGGCGCCGGTCGCTCCGATGCCGGTGTTGGCGGTGAGCGTGGTTTGACCGGTCGTGGTCAGGTTGGCCGTTTCGGCCGCGGTATTATCGGTAATCGATCCGGCCGTGGCCGTGAGCGTGAGGTCGCCGCTGGTGGCGGTGATTTGGGCAACCGCGATGTTGGTCGCCGCGGTATAAGTGATGGAGCCGGTTTCGCCGTTGGTGGTCGCGCCATCGGCCATGGTGATGCCGCCGACGTCGGACACGACGTTGGTCGTGCCAGCACCGGTGGTCGCGAGGGCGCCAGACTGGTTCACGCTATTGCCGTCGAGTGAGAGGTTGCCGGTGGTCGAGCTGATGGTGGTCGCGGCCGCTTGGGTCAGCGTGCCGGTGCTCGCGATGAGGGTGATATTGCCGGTGCCGTGCGCGGTCACGTTGGCATTCACCGTGAGGCTGCTAGTGTCGACCGTGACCAAGATATTGCCGTTGCCGGCCAGGGTCGCGAGCGTCCCGGAGATGATCAGGCCGTTAGGATCTTGGAGCACGATGTCGCCGGAGGTGGCATTGGTGCCTTGCACCGAACCGACGCTAATATCGAGGTCGGCTAAGCCAGTGCCACCCACGCCAGTCTTCGCGGTCACGGTCAGTAGGCCGGTGGTCGTGACGTTCGACTGGGTGTCGGCTACGGGCGTAAAGTCGGCAATCGCGCCGTCGGCCGTGAGCGTCACGTTGCCCGAGGTCGAGTTGATGGCATCAATAGTGATGGTGCCCGCTCCGGTCGTGGTGATCGCGACCGCACCACTGGTCGTGGTCACTTGGTCGATCTGCACCGCGTCGGTTTCTACCTGAGTATAGGTGCCCGTGCCGGTCACTTGCGCTCCGTCGATCGGACGCGCCGTTGAGTCAGCGAAGATTTCGCCTGCAAGGGTGGACTCCCCGACTCGCGCCACCGTGGTGCGCACCGTGGTCGCATTACTGCTTTGGCTCGTAAAGAGATCGGAGACCAGGCGGCCGTCGGTTTGGGTGATCGCGCCGCCTCGGGCGAGTAACACGATCGAGGAGGTAGCTCCGGTCGCACTCAGGATCGCCGCTTCCGCGCTGGCTGCGTTGAGGTTGATATTGCCACTAGTTAGGCCCGCAACCAGTTCGATGCGTTGGTGACCACCCGTGCCATCGGTGGTGTAAATAAAGCCGGTCGTGGCCACCGTGATCGTGCCGGTGCCGGTGCCTTGGCCGGCCGTGAGCGACACGCGGTCCAGCGCGTAGACCCCCGCGTTGATATTAATATTGGTCGCCGCTTCCATCCGGATCCACGGGTTGCGGTCCGACGAGGTGTTGTTCACCGCGTAGCCCATGCGCGCATTCACATTGATATTACCGGTGCGCGCCACGAGCCGGATTTCCGACACTGTCGCATTGATGTCGTGGTCACGCGTCACGTTGATGTCCCCACCAAAGATCTGCGTTTTGTTGAAGTATTCTCCGGTCGCGATCTGCGAGCCCATAAATCCGAGATAAACCGGGCCGGTGCCCGCCGCAGCGTCACCGAGGTTGACCACCGAGAAGCCGGGCAAGATTAGGCCGATTTCGGTCGCCGAGAGGTCCAGGCGGTTATTGAGCGTCGGCGTCGTCGCCGATGGCGGCGAGTTGCCAATCACCATTGGGCGCGACGCCGTGAAGGGTTTGATCGTCAGCGTCGATTGCGCCCCGGTATCGGCGATCGTGCCGAGCAGATTGATTTGGTTCGCCGTGATAATGGCGTTGCCGGAACCGACTTCGAGCGTGTTGAGCCGGATGAACGTCGAGGAGCCACTGCCGGTCGAGGTGATGTCCAGGGAGGCCACCGTGTTAGTCGCGTCCATGATCAGGTTGCCCGCCACGTTATTCATCACCACCGCTCCGGCCGCCAGCGAGCCGGCCACGTTCACCGCGGCCGCTTGGTTAACGGTCATCGGCGTGGTCGCTCCGAGGCTCACGTTACTGTTAAAGGTCAGCGTCGCGTTGGTGCCCAGAGTCAGGCTGTCGGGCTCGTAAGCGCCACCGAGGCCGCCCACCGCGTTACCAAAGGTGATGTTGCCGTTCACGTGCATCGAGGCGTTTCCGCCAAAGTCAAACCGCGCGTTATTCGCAAAGGTCACCGAGGCGATGTTCCCGTAGGCTGCGCTGCTGCCGATCGTCACGTTGCCGCCCACCGCCGTGTTGCCGTTAAAGTTGATACTCGCTGCTTTGCCGATCGTCAGGTTGCCCGTCACCGTCACCGGGCCGTCGAACACAATGTCGGTTGCCTCGGTAATCGTCAGGTCTCCGCCTATCGTCACTCCTCCGCGGAAGCGCACCGTCGTTCCGTCGCTCACCGTCAGACTACCAGTCAGCGTCACCGCTCCCCCTATGTCGATCGCTCCGCCGGCGTTGAGCGTCAGGTTTTGCAGCGCTTTGTTTTGCCCCACTCCGTTCGCCACCGTAATCGTGCCCGTCGCCGTCAGCGTTAGGCTGTCCGCACCTCCCGCTGCGTTGCCATCAATCTGACCGCCGGGGTTACCAATGATGATGCTCCCTGCGGTCGCCGTCATCGCGCGCGTTCCGTCCACTTCCAACGTGTCGTTGATCGTTTGCGACAATCCACTCACGCTCGCCGAGAGCGTCGTCGTCGATCCATCACCTATCACATACAGGTTTTGCACTTCCAATGGCGACAACACGTGCACCGTGTCTCCTCGCAGCACTGTATTCAATCCCGGCAATACCACCGGCGTTAGCGTGCGATCTCCGATGAAGATACGAGTGAGAAGTTCATCAGATCCGAAGTAAATAACGTTACCGGACTGGAGATTGTTGATCTCAGACTGCGTGAGGATCAATCCACCGGTTCCTTCCGGGACCGCGCCTAGGGTCGACGTTGTCGGCAGAATAACAAAAGCCAACGATGGGTTGGTCGGATAAACGTAGATATTATTACTACTCTTAACGACCTGATTGATGTTCAGCGTATTGCCTGAGAGGACAACTTCGGTTGTGGTGTTGATCGGTTGGCTAACCGTCTGCGCTCCGAGAAGACTAACGAGCACAATCTGTCCAGAAGTGGAGGTCGCCACGTTAGTGACGTTATCAATTTCAATGACGTGACTGGTCTTATCAACCGGGGTGTTCACCGAAAGCTCATCAACATCGATGAAGATGGAAAGCGGGGAAATCTGAGAACCGGTGAGAGGCTGACCAACCCCCAACGCCGCCGTCATATTTAGGGTGCCGGCATCGGCTTGAACAAATGCTCCCTTGGATTCGCGTAAGACAGTTCCATTAGACGTGTAGAGTGTTTCTTCCCATGAGAAGGCACCGGCTTGCACAACTTTACCTGTAGACTCGTCGACGGACGCTTCGGAGTATTTCGCGAAACGCAGTGCCCAGTCCAACCATTGATGGAATCCACCAGGTCCGGTGCCGGTATTCCAGCCGAGACCTGAAGTCGTTATCGCTCCAGTATCCGAGATAAGATCGACGGTGCCCGAACCGTTGCCGATAAGCCCGCTGTCGGAAGCAACATAGATGCCTGCGTTGAGGTGGATATTTCCAGTAGTGTTATGGAGACGAATATTTCCGTTATCACGGGAAACCAGATCGTGGTTAACCGTGAGCGTGGAAGCTGAATCAAAGTCGATAAAGCCAGCGTTCACGCGGCCGTTCCAAACGATGCTGTTCGCATCGATCGTGAAGTCTTCGCGTAGATCAATCTTCTCGATGCCGCTGCCATCGATAGTCACGGTAGCGGAGTTGGCGACGATATTGATTGTCTCTACATTGTTGTAGCTAGGATCGTAGCGGACCTCATCACCGCTCTGGGTGACCTTGGCATCGCCCGACGTATCCGAGACACGGAGACCGCTGCTCAAGGTCGAAGTGATGTTAAGAACATCGACGTTGGATGAGCTATTATCGTCATCGATAACAACCGCACCAACGAGGCTGCCCATCGTAATATTATAAGTATCGGCGGCGCTCGAGCCGCGCAGGGTAACTTCGTTAGTGGCAGTCTTGGAAACGTTGTAAGAATCGCGACCAGAACCACCGGTCCAAATTTCAAGGTTTCGATCCGGGTTGGCCACCGTGTTGCCATTGACGGAAGCGACGTAGGAATCACCTAACGAGAACGTGACCGGACTACCAATGCCGGAGAAGTCGACCACATCGGCGAGATCGTTGTGGGTGCCGGTCTTGATCGTCTCGACGACGTCATTACCACTCTGACGGGATTCAACGATCTTGGAATCATCCAATTCATCTACGCCGAAGGTGCCGGAGAACACATAGGTGTCGTTGCCAGAACCGCCAAACAGCTTATCGTTCCCCTCGCCTCCTTCGAGGGTGTCGGCACCCTCACCGCCGTAGAGGGTATCAGCACCCGCTTCACCATAGAGGAAGTCGTCCCCAGCGCCGCCAATCAACTTGTCGTTGCCGGGGCCGCCCCAAAGGAAATCTGCGCCAGCGCCACCCGTGAGAATATCGTTACCGGGTCCGCCGTAAAGCGTCGAAGAACCAGACGAGAAGGACGATAGCCTATCATTACCAACCCCACCGTTCATTTCGACGTTCGCCAACACATTTGGCCCAACGGTGATCGAATCATCACCAATGCCAGCATCGTTAACGAGTATCTTAGAGATTCCTCCGTAATCTTGCTCAAAGCCCATTCCCGCAACCGTGAGAGTTTCGTTCCCGGCACCGCCGCCCTTGTGCGTTACAGTGAAGCTCTCAGCGCTATCCGTGGCGTAACTACTCCCACGACTCCAGCGTGGACGGCTCCACCGTTGCCTCACTCGCCCGTTACCATTCGGCCGACTTCGATAGCGACTCCAAGATCTCTCTCTCCGAACTTCTCCGTATCATTGAGCTCTATAACTTCCGCGAAGGCACCACCCGCACCGGAGCTTACCGTGTAAATGCCGAGTCTGTAGACGGATTTTCCACCGGTCCCCGGGTCTGATCTTCCCTGCTCACCGCCGTCCTACCGGCAAACAGCCGCCAGAAACTCCCTCACCGCATAAGTGGTGAGCTGCCCTCCCGGTCCGTCGAGATTGAAGTCGAACGCGTGAACGGCCCACGGCAGTTCCACCATTACGTTCGGCACCTCCGCCTTCGTCAGGCGGTCCGCGAGCCGCTGACTGTGCTTCACCCACCACAAAGTATCTATCGTGCCGTGCATCATTAGGGTTGGCGGTGTTTTATTCGGCCCCCGCACCAAGCCCTGGGCACTGGCTGAATCGTAAGCAGCCTGATTCTTCGTGGTCGGCCCTCCTCCCAGATACTGATTCATCAGATTCAGGGAATTAAGCACATCGTCAGTCCGCGAAATCGACCACACAAACTCCATGTCGTAGACTCCATAAAGCCCGATAACCCCCCGAATCGCCGGATCGTCCGCCGCATAACCTACCGCGCTCGCAATCTGCGCCCCCGCCGAGCGTCCCATCAATACCAACCGATTCGCATCGATTCCGTAATCCTCCGCATGCGTCTTCACCCATCGAATCGCCTCCCGCGCATCCTCGCGCTGCGCCGGCCATTGATGTTGCGGGGCCAGCCGATACGAGATCGCCACCACTGCATATCCCTCACTCACCAACCAATGATTGAACTTCGCCAACTGCGTGCGATCCCCGCTATCCCAACCGCCCCCGTGAATCAAAATAACGCACGGCTTGCCCCCCTTTTCCTAACTCCGGATATAATTCCCTCCGCGCCTCGATACAAATCCAGCCTCAACGCATCCTTAGTCCCCGCATGAGCAAAAACATGCGTTGTCACCTCGCTTGTCTCCACCCCCTTGAACGGCAGAAACATCCGCTGCTGATCAAACACCCGCCGGGTGCTCGGCTTCTGCCCCAGCGCTTGTTCCAACTTCGCCGGTAACCGCTGCGCAATCATCGTCGCAAACACCGCTGGCGAGAAAAACAACCCGCCCGCGCCCAATGTCATCAACGCCGAGATTCCGCTGAACACGAGGTGACGACGCTCGCCCTCGACCACAAAACCGTGCGCCACGATGAAGCAAAAAAACACCAAAGCAAAGATTCCCAAGAAGTGCCTAAACTCCGCCGCCACAATCGCCGCCTTCCAGAACACGGTTTTGCCCGCCCGCAAAACCGTCAGCAACGACCAAGCGAGTAAAACTGATCCCAAACTCAAAAACACCCAACGCATCCCCGAACGACTCAGCTCTTCAAACTCCATCCGCAACCCTCCGCCCCGCTCCGCCTCCTCCTTTTCTCTTACCCTCATAACGGCCTCGCGCCCTCCAATTCCACGTGTCACCTCTTAAGTGACAAATTCAGCCGTCTTTAAAATCCCGTTTGTCACTTAATAGGTGACAAATAGCGTGGCCGCCTTCCTTTGTCTTTACCGGCGTAGAAACCTCTGGCCTTGAGCATTTGCTGCCCCGCCCCTACTCAGTTGCCATCCCATGCGTCGTCTCGATCAACTCCTCGCCAATCTTGGTTACTGCTCCCGCCGTGATGCTTGAGGGCAAACTCCCGATGGAGTGGGCCCGCTCATGGGAATACGCCCCCTGGATCATCGAAGCCCGCGAGAAAAGTGTGCCCTTCCGCATTCATGGCAACGTCATAAACAACCAGACCGGGGCCGGCCAACTCATCACCAATCTCCCCGCCAATGGCTGTGTAGAAGTGGCCTGCATGGTCGACGGCAACGGTATCCAGCCCACGCGCTACGGCGCCCTCCCGCCGCAGATGGCCGGGCTATGCGCGTCCAACCTGACGATGTTCGATCTCGGTGCCCAAGCCGCCATCAACCGCAGCAACGAGACCGCCGCCCATGCCCTCATGCTTGATCCCCTCACTGCCGCCGTCTGCACCCCCGCCCAAATCAAAGCGATGACCTTGGAACTGTTTGAGGCCGAAAAAGCCTACTTGCCCGGCTATCGCTGACGCGCATCCGCCGTCGCCAGACACTAGTGCTCGGCACCGCGCCAGCCGTCGCCGTAGGGGCCGCCTCCTTCCGGGCTGCCGATTCCGGTTACGACGTCGCCGTCGGCGCAGAGTAGCGGTTGAAAAAACTCCGCGACTTGGCCCACCGCTTCATCCACATAGTGACTGATGAAGGTGCGACGGCTATCCGTCGCACTGCGATTGGGGCCGGAGCCGTGGATGGGCTGACCCCTAAAGAACACGGTCGCGCCGCGCGGCACGGCCAAGGGCACCGGTTCTTTTTCTAAGGGAAACGGGCGAATATGGCTGTCCCCGTAGCTCTGCCAAGAACCGGTGTCGGACGACGGACAATGAATCTCGTCGCGATGTGATCCCGGCACCACTTGTAGGCAGCCGTTCTCCACCGTGGCGGCATGGATGGCGGTCCACGCCGCCATGCAGGTCGCCGGCTTCGCCAGCTGGTAGGAATTATTCTGATGCATGCCCCTCCACCTGGTCCCCGGCGGCTTAAAATAATACATCGTCTGCGCTAAAAGTGGCGACCGCTCGAGTAGGACAGCCAGGCATGCGACCACCCGCGCGTTCAGCGCCCAAGCTTTGGCCTTTTCGCTGTAACGATGCGGATGCATGGCGCGAATCTGTTGCTTGGTTTTGTCCATGTCCTCAAACCGCATGTTCCCGTCATAGACCGACAGTCCGTTGCGCTTGTAGTCCTCAAAAAAGGCCTCGATCTCTGCAATCTCCGCGGCGGTGTAGAGATCCGGCACCACACAAAACCCATCCCGCTCAAACGGGTCCTGTTGAGCATCGGTCAGCAAAAAGGCATCAGACGTCAGCATGCCGTATTTTCGGACCGTTGTGAAGCCAATCTGAAGCAGAACCGGGGGACGCGCGGAAGGGGTCGAGTCGTAAAAAGTGAATTTCGCTGCGCTCCATTTCACTTTTTCACGACTTCAACCCCGCGGACGCAGCTGTCGGGCGTAAAGGGCCAGATGACAGGTGAGGCAGAACCGTGGGCTAAATTTGGGAGTTTCAAAGGCGAGCGATGGACAGGATCTGTCGGCCCTTTTGACGTCAACTAGGGGGCAATCCTCTGGGGTCGGATTCAATCCCAACTCCCCTGACCGGGCTCAGCGAGCCCGGCTACAACCAACCAACTGTTGCGGATCACGGAATGTGCTGTAGCCAGGGTCGCTGACCCGGGTTTCAACCAACCAACTGTTGCGGATCACGGAACGTGCTGTTGCCGGAGTCGCTGACCCCGGGTTTCAACATTATCGGTTACCGCACGATGACATTTTCATGAGGTAAAAGCATTCTGCATGTCCTGTCACCTGACCCGTAAAGCCCGTCCCTCCTCCGCGTCGCTTTGCCGTGGGTCGGGCTTTACGCCCGACAGTTTCAACCGCCTTCAGAAGCTGAGACCGAGTTGGCCGAAGGCTACTTTGCGTTCTTCCAACAGCTCCTCGTTCGAGGCAACAATCTTGGACTTAGCGTAGTCGGAGAGTTTGATGCCTTCGACTACCCGCCACTTGCCGGCGCCATCTACTTTGATGGGTAAGGAAGTGATCAGGCCCGAGGGGGTCCCATACTCGCCGTGGGAAATCACACAGACGCTGTGCAGGTCGCCGCGCGTGGGCTGCAGGAGATCGTGCACGGTATCCACCACCGCATTGGCCGCCGACGCCGCCGAGGACGCGCCGCGAGCTTCGATGATCGCTTTGCCGCGTTGGCCGACGGCCGGGACAAACGTATCGCGCAGCCAGCTCTCGTCGAGGATCACGGAAGTCGCTTTGCTCCGGTCGATCTTCGCGTTCTCAAAATCTGGATACATGGTTGGGCTGTGGTTGCCCCACACGCAGAGTTCGGTGACTAGCGCGACCGGCACACCCGCCTTTTGTGCGAGCTGCGTCTTAGCCCGGTTCTCGTCGAGGCGGGTCATCGCGAAGAACTGGTTGTTCGGGATATTCGGCGCGCTGGTCATCGCGATGAGCGCATTGGTGTTGCAGGGGTTGCCCACCACCAAGACCCGCACACTCGGTTTGGCGTGGTCGTTGATCGCCTTGCCTTGGCCGACGAAGACCTTGCCGTTGATACCGAGCAAATCGGCTCGCTCCATGCCTTGCTTGCGCGGCACCGATCCTACGAGCAGCGCCCAATCGACATCCTTGAATCCCACGCTCAGGTCGGACGTTTGGACGACTTCGGTAAGCAGCGGGAACGCACAATCATCGAGCTCCATGCCGACGCCCTTGAGCGCTGCCATGCCGGGCTCGATCTCAATGAGATTCAACGCGACGGGTTGGTCGGCACCGAACATCTGGCCGGACGCGATGCGGAAGAGCAGCGCATAACCAATATTGCCCGCGGCACCGGTGACGGCCACGCGGATGGGAGTCTTTTTGGCGGAGAACGAATTCATGATAAAAATCGGTTTAGCGGTTAGCCCAGCTTGGCCATGATCTGGTCGGTGATCTTCTGCACCAACGCTTCGTCGACGGCTCCGGCGGGAATCGTGGTGGCCGCCGGGGCACCGGTTGGCCGCGTGTTGACGGTGAACTCGCCGGCGTCGCACAGCTCGCATTCCTTGAGCTCTTCCAACCGGTGGTCAGGCATGCCGAGCTTTTTGCGAATGGTGATGAGATCCTTGAGCTTATCGGGGCTGTAGGACTTGGGTCCGCCCAGCTGCATCGAGATCGACACGGTCTGACAAAAGGCGTCGGTATTTTCCATCTTCCAGTAGGCGTCCTCGACGTCGTTGCCCCAGCAGATCACGCCGTGATTCTGCATGAGGATGGATTGGTGACGCTTAGCCAACGCCCCAACTTCTTTGGCGTTCTCGGGCGTGCCGGGCGTCTGGTAACTGGCGAAACCGATTTCACCGAGAAACACTTCCGGTTCCGGAATCAAACAGGAGGGCGGCACCACCCCGGCGACGGCGAAGGCAGTCGCGTAAACCGGATGGGCGTGCACACAGGACTTGGCCTTGGGCTCAGCCTTCATGATGCCCAAGTGGGTGTTTACTTCCGAGGTGCGAGGACGCGTGCCGGCGATTTGGTTGCCGTCGAGGTCGACCATACAGATATCGTCGGCCGTCATGAAACCCTTGGAAATCAGGGTCGGCGTGCAGAGCACGAGATTGTCGCCGACGCGCACGGTAATGTTGCCGCCGTTGCCGTCGACATAGCCCTTGTTCCAGATGCGCTCGCCGATCTGGCAGATACGCTGCTTAAGCACCTGAATTTCCTTGGAGTAGAAAAAGCGTTCGATCTCGGCGGCCGTCTTGGGATCGCCGCCCGGCTTCCACTCGTAGACTGCGTTGGGCAACACCGGACTGTGAATCATGACGTGCTTGCTGGCGGCAGCCGCCGGTGCGGTGGGAGCAGCGCTCTTGGCGGGGGCGCTGCGCCGGTGCTTACGCATTACGTCGCGGGCCATTGGCGTGAGCTTGGCATCGGCCGGCACGTGATCGAGCGACTGGCCTTGCTTGATCATTTGTTCGAGGTCTTTGGCGGTGTAGAGCTTACTCATGGTAAAATATTTCAGGGAAGAAAACGGAAAGGGGAGCCGCGCCGAAACTAGGCCGGCGGCGCGAATTGAAAGGAATCGAGCAACGCCACGTTGATGGCATCGAGCGGGATAGGATGGGGAAAGGGTTGGGTCGCCTCAGCGCCTTCGACGTAGAGGATTTGATCCCCCACTCCGGCCCCGAGTTGGTCGTAAACCACCGGCGTGGAGGCCTGGCCGTAGCGGCGACGACCGGTCAGTTCTTCCGTGCCCATCGGGCTGACGAGCAGCCAGGAACCGCCCTTAAATTGCGGAGCGAGGGCGTTGAACGTAACCGTGCCGATGACCGTGCCTACCTTCATAATGCGTCAACTAGTCCCATGACTTGATTGCGGATGGGTGAATCGTCGCAGCCGGTAGTTCTTCTGCTGCAGGAACCATCCGTAGTGATGAAAACAATCGCGTGACGACCGGCGCCCAACGGATCGAGCGCGGCAAATGGCGAACCCGCGGTCTGACCGTGCTCATCGACCGGCGTGCACAATACAATCGTCTGACCTTTGAGACTGCGGTCACAAAAGCTGGAGGTCGCGTGTCCATCGATTCGGGCGAGTATCATCGTGTTTGGGCGGAAGGAAGGCGGGAAAGGCGGATCAGATGATGTTGAGCTGATCCACCAGCGTGCAGCGGCGGAAGCGCGTGAAGGTGCGCGGCGTGGTGATGCCTTCGCCCGTCGTGGTGGCGATCGAGAAGCTGATGTAGCCTTCGCCCCCCATGCCGAGTCCGGCGACGCAGGGGCCGTTTTTGACAAACATCGTCGTGTCCATCGCGCGGGCCATGTGCGTCATGTTGGCGACGTTCATGGTGTGCACCATGGCGGAGTGTTTGTAGCCGTGTTCGGAAACCTTGGCGGCTCTCACCGCATCGGCAAAATTGGGCGAGCGCACGATGGGCAGCAGCGGCATCATCTGTTCTTCGATGACGAGCAGATCATCAGCCGCGGTCTCGGCGATGAGCATCTCAATCTTGGGATCGACTTTCACGCCGGCAATGGCGGCGAGCTTCTGCGGGGAGGCACCAACGTAAGCCCGATTCAGCACCGCGTGGGAGCAGCCTCCGTCGTCGGGTCGGAAGGTGAAGACCTCTTTCTTGATCGCCTCGACTTGAGTCGGATTCAGCAGGACCGCGCCTTGGCGCTTAAAAGCAGCCAAAGATTTCTCGTAAGCGCCGCCGACCGCGAAGACCTGTTTCTCGCCGATGCAGAGTAGGTTATTATCGTAGCCGCCGCCAAAAATGATGTCGCGAGCGACCTTGTCGAAGTCGAGCGCGTGGCAGTCGTCGATCACGACCGGAGGGTTACCGGGACCCGCACAGATCGCGCGTTTACCGGTCTTCATCGCGGCACCGACCACGGCAGGACCGCCGGTGATGCAGAGCAAGTCCACCTCTGCGGAAGCACACAGTTCGTTGAACGATTCGATCGAAGGTTTTTCGACGGTGCAGATGAGATTGGTGATCCCGAGCTCGGCCTTGATGGCCTCATTGAACTCATGCACGGCCACGGCCGCACAGGCCGCTCCACCCGGATGCGGGTTGAAGACCACGGAGTTTCCCGCGGCGACCATGTTCACGATGTTGCCGGCCATGGTGGGCACGGAATGGGTCACGGGCAGGATCGAACCGACGACGCCAAACGGCGCCGCTTCGTCCATCGTGATACCGAAATCACCGCTCATGCCGTGGGGCACGAGGTATTCAGTGCCGAGCACGTTTTTGATGCCGTGCAGCTTGCCGATCTTGTGCTCGAGGCGACCAATCTTGGTCTCTTCAAATTCGATGGTACCCCAACGAATCGCATGATCGGCGCACATCGTCTTCACGATCTCGACGACCTTGGCGCGGGCGGCCCAGCCTTTTTTGGCCAACTGCTCAAAACCGCTGCGAGCGGCGCGGGCGGCGGCGGTGGCATCGTCGAAGACACCATGACGGCCAGGCCGGGAGGTCACGGCGGGCGCGCTCTGATTGACCTGCAATTGGGCTATGACTTCGGCGACCACCCTGCGGATCGCGGCTTCGCTAATTTGACTCATGATTCAGTTTTCCTCCAACCGGCTTTAGTTGTCTTTTGCGGCGTAAGTTTTTTTACCCAGCACATTCACGGTATCGACGAGGCCCACGATAGCGGCGTCGATCGGTAGCGCCTTGAGTCCCTCGGCCTGACGGGCCGAGCTCCCCTGCGCGATCATGACCAGTTCACCTTCGCCGGCCCCGAGGGTATCGACGGCCACGATGGTGTTGGCCCCGGGGATGAATTTCCCAGGATCCTCGGGATCGATCAACATGGGACGCACCAGGAGCAGCTTACGGCTGCGCATGCTCTCGTCCTTTTTGGTCGATACGACCGAACCGATAACTTTGGCCAAATACATGGCGTTATTTACCGGCGCGTTTGGCGGCTGGTTTGGAGTGAGGGATAATCGTTTCGGTGTCTTCGTGCGGCCGGGCGATGACGTGAGCACTGACGACCTCGCCGTGCTGGCTGGCGGATTCGGCGCCGGTTTCGATGGCGGCTTTAACGGCGGCGACGTCACCGCGAATGGTTACGCTGACGAGGGCGCTGCCGACTCCGGTCATGGGACCGGCGATTTCCACGTTAGCGGATTTGAGCATCGCATCCGTGCCTTGCACGAGAGCGATGAGGCCTTTGGTTTCGAGAATTCCGATTGCTTGAGATGCCATGATTTTGGTTGGGATTGGTGGCTCGGTTGAGCCCTTACATTGATTGGGTTGGAGGGGAGTCGCCGGCGGCGACGTGTCGAAAAACTTCGCGGGCGATGACCAGCTCTTCATTGGCTGGAATCACGACCACTTTGATGGAGGAATCGGCGGTGCTGATGATGCCTTCGGCACCGCCAGTGACCGCAGCGTTGGCCTCAGGATCAATGCTCACGCCGAGATCTTGCAGACCGGCACAAACTGCGGCGCGCAGGGCCACGTTGTTCTCGCCGATACCCGCAGTGAAACTAATGACTTCGGCGCCACCCATCTTGAAGAAAAATGAGCCCGCCCAATGCCGGATGGAATCCACTAGGACGTCATTGGCGAGTTGGGCATCGGCGTTACCCGCCGCAGCCGCGGCCCGGATATCCCGGGCGTCGTTGCTCACGCCGGACAAGCCGAGTAAGCCGCTTTCTTTGGTGAGCTGAGCCTCCGCCTCGTCGACGGTGATACCCAGCAGCTTGCACGCGTAAGGGATGGCCATCGCATCGAGGTCACCCACGCGGTTGTTTTGCGGCAGACCACTCTGCGGGCTGAAGCCCATGCTGGTCCCGATCGCGAGTCCGTTGTGGATCCCGGTCACGGAACTACTGCCGCCGAGGTGGCAGGAAAGCACGCGCAAGGGCGGTCCGTCGAATTCGCCGGGGCCTTGCACGTAGAGTTGGCGCACGCGTTCGGCGACGTCTTCGCGACCGACCATTTCGGCGGTGCGCTCGGCGATGAACTTGTGGCTCGCGCCATGGAAGCCGTAACGCCGAATGCCCAGGACACGCCACGCGGCGGGAATCGCATAGTGCGAAGCAGCGGGGGCGACCCATTGGTAGAAGGCGGTTTCGAAGAGAGCCACGCGACGCACGCTGGGGCACAGTTGTTGGAAACAACGGATGCCCTCGGCGTAGGCCGGGTTGTGCGCGGGCGCGACTTCCTTAAAACCCTCGAGGGCGGCGAGCACGCGCTCGTCGGCGTCGACACAACCGCTCAGGTCTTTGCCCAATACGGTTTTGAAGCCGACGGCGTCGAGCTCTTCCGCCGAGCCGAGATGCCCGTCTGCCACCAAGGCGGCCAGCATCTTTTCGATGCAGGCCGTATACTCGGAGACCCGTTCGAAGCCGCCACTGGCGAGCAACGAGGAGCCCTCTTCCGTCATATCGAACAAGCGATATTTGAAGGAAGTGGAGCCTAAGTTGGCGACGAGAACGTGCATGGCGGGAGAGCGGGAGGGCGTTATCCCATCCAGCTACCGAGCTTGCAGAGATCGTCGTGCGGACGCGGGATCACCTGCACCGAGACGACTTCGCCTACTTGGGAAGCGGCTTCGGCGCCGGCTTCGACGGCCGCCTTTACGGCGGCGACATCACCCGTGAAAAATCCGGTCACGAGGCCTGAGCCGATTTTTTCCCAGCCGGTCATTTTGACGTCGGCGGATTTGAGAGCGGCATCGCAGGCTTCCATGAGGCTGATGAGCCCGTTGGTTTCGATCATTCCAATTGCTTGTTTGTTAGCCATTTTTTGGGTCCTTAGCTGAGGGTTAGGCGCCGAAGTTTTTCAGCAGGTCGTCGTGGGGACGGGCGATCACGTTAGAGGCGACAAGCTCTCCGACGCGGTTGGCCGCTTCGGCTCCGGCTTCCACCGCTGCCTTGACGCTGCCGACATCTCCCTTGACGAGTACGGTCAGAAAACCGCCGCCGATGGAGATTTGTTTTACGAGCGTCACGGACGCGGCTTTAGCCATCGCGTCGGTCGCTTCGATTGAGCCGGTGAGGCCCTTGGTTTCGATCATTCCAATTGATTCACTCATTACTTTGTTGGGTTTGGGTTTCTAACGTTTGGTTTTGGAAATATCCGTTTCCGGGAAAGTCTATTTGATCAGTTCGCACTTCGCGTCGGGACCGAGTCCACAGGCGTTGGCTTCATCGGTGTCGATGTGTACCTCAAGTTTGAAGGACGGGTCCACCCGCACAAAAATGCGGTCGAAGGTAACGCCGAGTTCTCCGCCAACGCGCAGCTTCATGTAGCTCTTATTCTCGACGCCGTAGCAGGCGGCATCGGCCGGCGCCATGTGCACATGCGGCGCGGCGCGAATCACGCCTTCTTCCATTTCGAGGAAGCCGGCCGGACCCATCAGCATGCAGCCGGGGGTGCCGGCGATGTTGCCCGAGTTGGTGACCGGCACCTTGAAGCCGAGGGAAATTGAATCGGTGTAGGAAAGCTCCACCTGGTTGAAATCCCGGCACGGACCGAGGATGCGCAGATTGGAAATCACCCGACTACGGGGGCCGATCAACGTGACCGACTCCTGCGCCGCATACTGACCCTCTTGATAGAGCATCTTCATCGGCTTCAGCTGGTGGCCAGGACCAAAAAGCGTTTCGACCGCAGCCTGCGACAGGTGGCAGTGGCGGGCACTGGAATTCACCACTAGGGGATTCGGGCCGACCTTGGCAATGGGCGGGGCCACACCGGCTTGGCGGGCGAGGCTGGAGCGAACGAGTTGCTCTACTTGGGCTCTATTGAGGGTCGAATTCATGTAAACCGCAGTTGGGTTTTTGTTGGATTTGAATTAATAAACCCAACTTTTCCCACATTAAGTCAACATATATATTGAATTATCACAGAATTTCCCAACTTTAGCGCCGTCCGATGCTCGCACCTCAAAGACAGCAAATTATTCTCTCACTGATCGAAGATCGGGGAACCGTGCGCACAATAGACTTGGCGGAGGAATTTAGCGTCACCGACGAAACCATCCGTCGCGACCTGCAGGCGCTGGAGGGCTCTCAACAGCTCACCCGGGTCCATGGCGGGGCCAGCAGCCTGACCGGGCGCCCTCGCCTGCAGTCTTTCAATGAGCGGCAAAATCTCAATGTGGCCGGCAAGACCGCGATCGCGCAGGCCGCGCTCGCGCACGTCCAAGCCGGTCATACCTACGCCTTCGACAGCAGCACAACTGCGTTTGCTTTGGTCAGCCGACTGCCCGATCTGCCCTACCGCGTGCTGACCAATTCATTCGCCGTGCTCGAACACGTTACGCGCATGACCGAGGTGGAGGTGATTTCCGTCGGCGGCCGTTATCATCCGAAGACGCACACCTTTGTCGGCAACGAGACCATCGACGTGCTCCGTCGTCACAACGTGCACACCGCGTTCATCTCCTGCATCGGTTACAATCCGCGACGCGGCGCTAGTGAAGGCTTCGAGGAGCAGGCGACCTTCAAGATGCGTCTCGTGCAGTTCGCTGAGAACGTCGTGCTGCTAATGGACTCCAGCAAACTCAACGAGCGCTCGGAGTATTTCTTCGCCGACCCGGCTGAAATCACGGAAATCATCACCGACTCGTCCGCAGACCCCGCCGTGGTTCAACGCATCCGCAATCTCGGTCATCGCGTCACCATCGCGCCCGACTCCACTGGAGCACTACCCGACGGAAAACTGTAGCCGGGGTCCCCCAACCTCTTTCTCGTTCTCTTTATCTTTCTCCCGCCCTGCCTCTCAGGACCATTTAATGGATGAAGGTGGGGACGGAACGCCGGGCCATCCGATCCCAGCGGAGTGGCCCCTCCGTAAACCCAACCCGAAGAAACGGCGCGCCATGGCGAGCACGCCCTACCCTTACAATTCGCCATTCTTCCTAACTGATTTAGACTCCCGCATCCGAGTGACTGAATATTAGCTCAGGTTCGGATTGCTCGAAACGCTCAACTTGTTCGCCGGATTGATTGATCCTCTTCGGCTGCTCCGACCGCTCCCCCCGCTTCCCCTACCTTTACCGCATCACCATGAGTCACGACCACGATGGCCCCACGCTCGCCACTCCGCCCGAACACCTCGACTACAGTCTCACCGGCGAGAACTCGACTCGGGCCATCGAACGCGGACTCGCGGAGGCCGATTGGTATCAAAGCCCGGTCCCCCGCGCCACCATGCGCAAGTTGCTGGAGCGGCGCGACGGACCCGCCATCCGCGATACGCTCATTTGGTTTGGGCTCCTCTTCGGCAGCGCCGCAGCGACCACCGCACTGTGGGGTTCTTGGTGGGCAATCGTCCCCTACCTCGTCTATGCAGTGATCTACGGCTCCACCTCTGATTCCCGCTGGCACGAGTCCAGCCACGGCACCGCCTTCAAAACCGATTGGATGAACAACGTGCTCTACGAGATCGCGTCGTTCATGGTCATGCGCGAATCGACCTACTGGCGGTGGAGCCATACCCGCCACCACAGCGACACCATCATTGTCGGGCGAGATCCTGAGATCGCCGCCCCGCGCCCGCCCAACCTCAAAGCCATCGCGCTCGGTTTCCTCAATATCGGTAATTACCCCACCTACTTCGGGAAAATTCTGCGTCATTCTTTCGGCCACATTTCCGCCGAAGAAAAGACCTTCATTCCCTCATCCGAATTTCCGAAAATCTACCGGAAGGCCCGCATCAGCGTGCTGATCTACGCGGCCTCCATCACCGCCTCCCTCGTAATGGGCAGTTGGTTGCCGGTGCTCCTCATCGGCCTGCCCAACCTTTTCGGCACGTGGCTGATGCCGATCTACGGACTCACCCAACACGCCGGGCTCGCCGAAAACGTACTGGATCACCGACTCAACTGTCGGACGGTCTACCTAAACGCGGTCAATCGGTATTTGTATTGGAATATGAACTACCACGTGGAGCACCACATGTTCCCGTTGGTGCCCTACCACGCCCTGCCGCAGCTCCATGAATTGGTAAAATCAGACATGCCGAGGCCCTACCCCAGCCTACTGGCCGCGTGGCGCGAAATCATTCCCGCCCTGCGCAAACAGGTCAAAGATCCGGCTTGGCACGTAAAGCGCACCCTGCCCGCGCCACTCATATCAACCGAACCAGAATCAACCCCCTCTGAGGCCTCCCCCGACTCCGCAGGCTGGATCGAAGTCTGCGCTGCCGCCGACCTCGGACCCGCCGATGTTATCCGTTTCGACCACGGCAAAAAAACCTACGCGCTGGTGCGCGACGAAGACGGCGAGCTCCACGCTACCGACGGTATTTGCACCCACGGCAACACCCACCTCGCGAACGGCTTGGTGAAGGGCAAAATCATCGAGTGTCCCAAACACAATGGCCGCTTCAACCTCGCTGACGGCTCGCCTGCCCGCGCCCCGATTTGCCGCGGCCTCGCCACCTATCCGCTCGAAGAGCGCGAGGGTCGGCTTTATCTAAACGTCACCCACGCCGGAGGCGACGGTGCCCGCCCGGAGCAGACCTATCGGCTCCGGGTCGTCAGCAATCAGAGCGTCGCGACGTTCATCAAAGAACTCGTGCTCGAACCGATCAACGCCAATCAACCCATCGCGTTCACGCCGGGAGACTACCTGCAAATCAAAATCCCGATTTACGACAAAATCGCGTTTCGCGATTTTGATATTCCCTCGCCCTTCCGTGAAGTTTGGGAGCGCCAACACGTCTTCGACCTCGAGGTAGGCAACGCCGAATCAGGCCGCCGCAATAATTACTCGCTAGCCAGTAATCAACAAACCGAGCACGTCCTGCGCTTCAATGTTCGCATCGCTACGCCGCCGCCCGGTCAGGATTGCCCGCCCGGAGTCGGCTCCAGTTACGTCTTCAACCTGAAACCCGGCGACGAGGTTTCGGCCATCGGACCTTTCGGTGACTTCCACCCCAAACCCACTCAGCGCGAGATGGTCTTCATTGGGGGCGGTGCCGGCATGGCACCCCTCCGCGCGCACCTGTCGCATCATTTCGACAGCGAGCAGACCGCCCGGCGGGTCAGCTACTGGTATGGAGCGCGATCCCGCCAAGAGGTTTTCTACGCCGACGTCTTCACCGCCATGGCCGCCGAGCACCCCAACTTTGGATTCCATCTCGCGCTGTCGGATCCGCAGCCCGAAGACCAATGGGCCGGCCCCACCGGGTTCATCCATGAGGTGGTGCGACGCGACTATTTGGCCGACCATCCCAATCCAGCGGCGGTAGAATATTATCTCTGCGGGCCCCCGATGATGATCAAAGCCTGCACCCAAATGCTCGCTAGTCTGGGCGTTCCCGCCCACCAGATCGCCTACGACGAGTTCTAAATCAAAAGGCAGGGCGGGATCACCGGTTTCATCCCTTCCCGCGTTCCATGCTCTGCATGGTTCAATCCGCCGCATGTGGACGCCATCTCGCATCCCGCGATCCCGCCGGCTACCTCACCGGCACCGCCAGCGGCTCCGGATTCAGCAGCATGATCGCGATGGAGAAGGCATACACCGCCAGTCCGATGAATACCCCGGCACTGCCGATCCGATAGGCCCGGGTCTTGCGGTTTCGCGATTCGATGATCCGCACCAGCGTGTGTTGTAACTTGTCCTGCAAATGCCGGCTGATCACCCATTCTACCGAGAGCACGCGCAGGAAGATGGTGAGACAAGAACCGAGAATGATAATCAACCCGGCGATGATACTGACCTGGGCCCATACATTGGTGCCCGCGATCAAGCGTCCCGAAAACCCGGTCGTGGTCACCGCCACGGCCGCGAAACCGATCACCACCTGCGCCCGCATGTGAATCGCATTGAGCTGACGTTCGACTAACCCCAGTGCCGTGGGACCATCATCGCCGAAAAAACGACAAACGCGCGTCGCCTCCTGCTCCGCCGAAACTTGAGAACCGTGCTTCATTGCCGAACAACACAATCCCAATCACCCCAATCGTCAACCAACGTCCCTTCGCTTCGTCGCGCCCCTTCACGTCGGGCTCCCCGGCGTTTTGACTGTGATGAAAATTCATCAAAGTCCGGTCCCCTTTTTATCCCTCTTAAATTGTCGTTAATCCTCGGCATCGCCCCCCTCGTTTCCTTCGCTTAGCTCTTTCCCTTTCGACCCCTTCAGTTAATCACCTTATTCACATGAAAGATCAAAAAATCGGATTCGTCGGCCTCGGCCGCATGGGCAGCAATATGGCTCGTTGCCTCAATGACCAAGGCTACAACATCGCGGCTGTCTTCGACCTCAACGCCGAGGTCACTGCGGAAATCGCCGCCGAAGTAGGCGCCACCGCCTGCCCCAATCTGGCCGCCGTCACTGCAGCCTCCGACATTGTGCTCACGATCGTCACCAACGACGCGGCGATGGAAGCCATCTATTTCGGCGAGGACAATCTCCTCACTGGCGCCGCCGGCCGCACGTTTATCAACTGCGCCACCCTCACGCCCGCCATCCACGGTAAGATCGACATCGCCGCCCAAGCCGCCGGGGCCACCAGCCTCGAAGCCTGCATGGCCTCCAGCATCCCCCAAGCCCGCAACGGCAGCCTCTTCCTCATGATCGGGGGCGACGAGGCCAACTTCAATCGGGTGAAACCGCTCCTCGATGATCTCAGCGAGGCCCTCCACTTTGTCGGCGCCGCCGGCAAAGCCTCCGAGGTGAAGGCCATAGTCAACATGGTCATGAATATCAATACCGCTGCTCTCGCCGAAGGCCTCGGGATCGGCCAAGCCCTCGGACTTGATCTCGAAATGTTGCTCAAGGTGCTCGGCCAGACCGGTGCTCGCTCTCGCGTGTTGGAAACCGACGGTGCAGACATGGTTGCCCGCGACCACGAGTGCTACTTCTCCGCCGAACACGCCGCCAAAGACTCCGGGATCGCGCTCAAGCTGGCCGAGTCCTCGGGCATCCCGGCCCCGCTCGCCCAAGCCACGTTTGAGCAATACTCGAAGTTGACCGCCCTAGGCCTCGGCGACCTCGACAAGTCCGGCATCGCCGAACTGACCTTCAAAGGCAGAGCAATCTGAGCGGCGCACTGCGCCGCCTGCGGGGTCAAGTCGTGAAAAGTGTGTTTAAGCCCCGTCTCGTGGGATGGAATTAACCGCTTCCGACGTGACCCCTTCAGCCGTCCGAACCACTCGACTCATCCGACGGCTGAAAAACATTCCACCATCGCGGGTAAGTTGGCGTTACTCGCTCCCGGCCAACCCGCCAATTCGTCATTCGTCAGTCGTCCTTCCTTAAATCGTCCTTAATATTCCGTCCTTCGTAAATTCCACCCCATGCAGTTTCTCATCACCAACCCCGCCGGCGAACGCCTCGACACCACCTTCACCGCTGGCGCTGGCGCTGACATCAAATCCGACTGGCTGGTCGTCCTCGGCCACGGCGTCACCGGCGACAAAACCCGCCCCATCATCGCCGACACCGCCGCCGCTCTGACCACCGCGGGGTTTAATACCCTCAGCGTATCTTTCGCCGGCAACGGCGATTCCGCCGGCGATTTCCGGGCCAGCACCATCACCAAAGAAGTGGCCGACCTCGGCGCCGTGCTCGATGCCGTCGCGGCGACTGGCACGTATTCGAAGATCGCTTACATCGGCCACAGCATGGGCGCCGCCGTCGGCGTGCTGCGCGCGGCGCAGGACGACCGCATCCACGCGTTGATTTCCTTGGCCGGCATGGTGGACACCAAGACCTTTGCCCAAACCGAATTTGGCGACGTGAAGCCCGACGAAGGTGTCATGTGGGAAGATGAAGACTGCCCGCTCTCCCGCGCCTTCATGACCGATCTCACGGAAACCATTAGCAACGTCTCGCCCGCCGCCGAGCAGATCGCGATACCCTGGCTACTGGTCCACGGCACCGCCGACGATGTGGTCCGCCCCGCCGATACCGAACACATCCAAGTCATCAAACAATCCTTCGCCGACTACGTGTTCGTCGCAGGCGCCGACCACGGCTTCAACGACCCCGCCTACAAAACCGCCGTCACGGCAGCGGTCGCCAACTGGCTAAAGGCTCGAAGCTAGTCTGCCCGCACCGACCGTCGCGGTCGGTTGCTTGGCGGTTTCGGCTTCTCTTATATTACCAGCGGTTGATGTCCTCGGAATTGCCTGCCCCTCCTGCCCTCGACTCGGCTTCGGCGCGAGCACCACGTTGGCGGATGGTCCGAGCCGGCCTGTCTACGCTGGGTTTGCTGGGCTTGCTTTGGGCTTGGCATAACTGGGATCAGACGGCGTTCCTGGCCTGGAAACAGGAAGTGGGGCCAGTGACGTTTTTCGCCGCCCTAGCGGTTTTGCCGGCGATCGGCGTGCCCACTACCCCGTTCTTTATGCTGGCGGGGATGACCTTTGGTTTGACGATCGGCTTGCTGGGGACAGCGGCCAGTCTGGCGATCAATATGGTGCTGTGCTTCTGGATTGCGCGGAGCGGGCTGCGGACGTCATTACGTCGACTGCTGGCGCGTTGGGGGCGGGAACTACCGCAGGTGGCGGGCAGTGAGGCCGTGCGTTTCGCGGTGTTGGTCAAGCTGACTCCCGGGGTGCCCGCCTTCATCAAGCAATACGCGCTCGGCCTGAGCGGCATGAAGTTCGGTCCGTATTTTTGGGTATCGTTTCTGATCACTCTGCCTTACGCGTTCGCGTTTGTGGTGCTGGGCGAGTCGATTTTTGCCTTTGATTGGAAACAGGGGATCGGTGCCCTGTTGGCTTTGCTCGGGCTGTCGGGCGCGGTGTGGGGAGTGCGGTATTGGTGGCAACAGCGCTCATAACCGGGATAACGCGGAGAGCGGAGCCGGGAATGGTCAATCCACTAATTCTTGATTTTGATTAGGGATGGCAAAAGGGCCGAACCGTTCGTCTGAAAAACTCTCACCGGGGCGCGGCAGGTGCCTCTCCTTTTTTGTCTTTCCCGGACCGTCTCAGCGCTCAGCAAGAGCATTTCCTGAGTTAAAATAGGGAAACAATCGGAGCTTTCTGACACCAATAAGTGGTATAATTTCTATACCTGATGGAGTTTGAGTTCGACCCGAAGAAGAGCGCCGCGAATCAACAGAAGCACGACATCGACTTTGCCGCGGCGCAGACGCTTTGGGATGACCCTAACGCCATCGGTTTTCCGGCCAGATCAGATGACGAAGAGCGCTTGGCGCTACTCGCCAAACTCCCGCGCAGATTGTGGACCGCACTCTAACCGCTGCGAGCAAATCGAATCCGGCTCATATCCGTTCGCCGAGCCCGACCCGGAGAAAGGAAATTCGATGAAAGCTAAAGATTTAGATAAGATTTTTGACGATGGAAACGTCGATATCACCGACTACCTCGACTTGTCCCAGGCCTTTCGTACCGGACACGAACAGAAACGCGTAAACGTGGATTTTCCCACTTAGATGATTGATAGGCTCGACCCCAAGTCTTCCAGACTCGGGGTGCCTAGGCTGTCCCTGATCAAAGTCTGGATCGCCGAGCGACTGGGCACCCCCAAAACAAAACTACGGCGAAGCAAAAGAGGATTGGCCGTAAAAAAGGATCAATCCAAAGTTTCATGATATCGGTGAGGAAAAGTCGGTATCCCCAGACTTGCGCGCGGGCGGATGATCGAAACAGAGTGTCAGCTCTTTGCTGAAATCGGTGTGTCTGTCGCCGGCTTATCCTAACCTGCTCTATGTCGCTCTCTCCCCTTGATTGGCTGATCATTGTTGCCTATCTCGCTGGCTGTCTGGCCGCTGGCTTGGCCATGCGCCGCTACGTGCGCGGCGTCGAAGATTTCACGTTGGCCGGCCGCGAAATGAACGTGAATCTCGGCATTGCTTCACTCGCCGCGACCGAGATGGGGTTGGTTACGATCATGTATACCGCCCAGCTCGGTTTCGAGAAGGGACTTGCCGGGGCGATGATCGGAGTGCTGATGGCCCTCGCATTTTGGATCATCGGTAAAACGGGTTTCATTATCGAGCCGCTGCGCACCGCCGGCGTCATGACCATCCCCGAGTTGTTTGAAAAACGATTCAACACCAAGGTCCGTTGGCTCGCCGGACTCTTTGTCGTGGTCGGTGGATTGCTCAACATGGGAATCTTCTTGCGACTGGGCGGTGAGTTTTTGGTGTGGGCTACCGGCATGCCACCGTCCTGGCTCGAGTGGGTTATGACCGGTCTGCTCGGCGTAGTCCTGCTTTATACGGCACTGGGCGGGATGTTGTCCGTGCTGGTAACCGACTACCTGCAATTTCTGGTCATGGGCGTGGGCTTGGTCATCACCTCCATCCTCGTGCTCTATAGCGTTGGGGGGCTCGATCTGATCAGTGGTCTGCAGCTTGCTTGGGAGGGCAAGAGCAGCATGGAGCTCACGTCCCATCCGTTTAATCCTTTCCATGAATCCAGTCTCGGTTGGGGCTACATTGTGTGGATGCTAATGTTCCAGATCGCGGTCGCCACAACGTGGCAAACGGTAATCAGCCGCGTGCTCTCGGCCAAAAATTCAGTCATCGCTAAGCAGATGTATCGGCGCACCGCCTTCTACTTTGTCGGCCGGTTCCTGCTCCCTGGTCTCTGGGGTGCCGCCGCCTTCGTCTACCTCGCCAATAACGGTGGCATGCCCGAGGGCGTCAGTAGTCTGACCGCTATGCCCCACTACCTGAACATCATCCTGCCGGTGGGGCTGATCGGCATCGTGATCGCCGCGATGTTAGCCGCCGAAATGTCCACCGACAGCAGCTACCTGCTGACGTGGGCGACCGTCATCTATAACGACTTGATTTCACCCTGCCTACGTCAGCCGATGGCCCCGAAAAATCGTCTCCTCCTTACCCGTTGTATCGTCGTAGGGATCGGCGTTTTTCTGCTGTTCTACGGGCTGTGGTATGAGCTACCCGGCAATGCCTGGGACTACCTCGCCGTGACGGGCACCATCTACATAGCCAGCATCTTTACGCTCCTCGTCGCCGGTCTCTACTGGCCCCGCGCAACCGCCCGCGGGGCCTATGCCGCACTGATCATGGGCGCCATCGGTCCGATTTCGTTCCTGGTGCTCGGGGGGGAGTTTAATATCGCGCCGGAAGTCGCCGGTGTCTCCGCTTTCGCGTTGGCGGCGGTCGGCATGATCGTCGGTTCCCTCACTTCCCCGGCCCGCCCAACCACCACCGCCGCCGCCGCCAACGCTTAACCCTTCTCCGACCATGGACTCTTTCTTCATCTTCTTCTGGATCACCCTCATCCTCGCCTCGATCGCTTGGTATGGCGGTTTGGTTTTTTACGTCGGCATCAAAGCCGGCCGCGATATCCGCGAAATGATCAAGTCGCTCAGCGAACATGAGTAACCCCCCCGTGGATTGGCCGGGGCTCATCGCCTCGTTCGCGCTGGAGGGCACGCTGCAAGAGGCGGTGCCCCACGGTTCTGGACACATCAACGACACCTTCGCCGTCTCGCTGATCCAAGCGACCGGGGGCCGGCGCTATATCTTCCAGCGGATCAACCAAAACGTCTTCAAAAACATCCCGGCCCTGATGGACAACATCAGCCGGGTCACCACTCACCTGCCCCACGGCATGCGGCTCAATGCGACGTCAGCCGGCGCGGCAGCTCTCCGCGATGACGTCGGCCACTACTGGCGTTGTTATGACTTCATCGAAAACGCCTCGACTCATGACATCGTCGAGACGGCCCAACAGGCTCGAGCCGCGGCCTACAGTTTCGGAGAGTTCCAAGGCCAACTGGTCGATTTGCCGGGACCGCGACTCCACGAAACGATTCCCGACTTTCACCACACCCGACAACGCTTCAACCACCTGATCGCCGCCATCGCCGCGGACCCCGCCGGTCGCCGCGCCACGGTGTCGGCTGAGATCGACTTCGCGCGGGCTCGCGAGCCCATGGTGGACCACCTGCTGGCCCGAGTGGCCCGGGGCGAAATCCCCGAGCGTATCACCCATAATGATACGAAAATTAACAACGTCATGCTCGACGATACCACGGGCACAGGCGTGGCCGTGATCGACCTCGATACCGTGATGCCCGGATTGGTGCTCTATGACTTCGGCGACATGGTTCGCACGGCTACCAACGCGGCGGCCGAAGATGAAACCGATCTGTCCAAGGTGGCCTGTCGACTCGAGATTTTCGACGCGCTCGCCGAAGGGTATCTGGCCTCTGCGGGTTCGTTTCTACTCCCCGCTGAACAGGAGGAACTCGAACTCGGCGGCCGACTCATGACCTTCGAAAACGGCGTGCGTTTTCTGACCGATTACCTGCAAGGCGATACCTACTACAAAATCCATCGCCCCGGCCACAATCTCGACCGCGCCCGCTGCCAGTTTGCGCTGGTGCGCAGCATGGAGGATCAGGCCGCAGACATGCGCGCCATCATCGCCGATCGCGCGAAGTAACCACCGCACCGCACCGGGCTCAGTGGACCCGGCTACGATCGGACCGACCGCCGCAATCCCACCGCCGCCGTCATACGCAAAATGTCAGGCTTTATGCGATTTTTATACTCAGCCTAAAATCAGTCGAATGCTAGCATTCGACCTCTTTTCCCGCTCTCACCATGGCTTCTCCAATCAATACCTTCCTGCGGCAGAATAACCTGGGGATCGCCACGAATCCATGCGTATCGCCCGACTTCTGTCTTGATTGGGAATCCCTAAAATCGAAGTTGCAGGCCGGCGATACCCTCCACGTCTGGACGGCCAGTGCGTTCGACACCCAGCACGGATCGTGGACATTGAACGAGGACCTCGCCAGCGGCGACTGCGCTTGGATTCTTACCGCCACCGCCGGTAGTGCCGCTACGGATACCCTCACCGCGGGAGCAACGATCAACGCCACCACCGCTGCGTTTCCCGCCACGTGGGAGAACCTGCTCAAACTCAAGAACGCCATCCTCGAAACCGACCCCGACGCGACGATCTTCCCGACCGCGGGCGCCAACCTCGGCCGCAGCACCTTGGGTATCGGCGCACGATTTACTACCTTGCACTGGCCGGCGGTAGATTGGGCGATGGCGCAGCTCGGCATCGGCTTGACCGCCAACCAAAACAGCATCCCGCGTGAACTCGTCTACGACGTCGACGAGATGCTAGCGGATCGCTTGGACACGGTGCCGTTCCCGTTCATCGGCACCTCTGTGCCCGAGGGTCATCAAGGCCAGTCGGTCGAGGGCATGAGCCACGGCTGCGTGCTGGCGAAACTCAAGCATGGCTTTCACCAACGCCGCATCGCGTGGAGCTTCAACGCCGACCACCAACCCATCGGCGGCAAGTTCGATGCGCGCGAGACGGCCCTCGTAACGGGCTCGTTGCTCGCCAGCTACATCACGTTCGATCTCTCACCCGAGCTGGCCAAAAACGAACCTGCATCGATCAACGACATCGACCCGGCCTTGCGCGCCCAGATCCACGACCGTATGGCCGCCGTGGGTATGACCGTTTCGGACGCCGAATTCACCACGTTGCTCACCACGGTTTGGCCGGCGATGTTGAAGATGAAGCGACGGGACGACCTCTACGCGCAAGCCCGCGCCAATGCGTTTACCACGCCCGAGGGTCGCGCCTATTTGCGGGAACTTTCGATCGACGAACTGCCGGGTCTCACCACTCCCGAAACCACCGCCATCATGCTCGCGCTGTGCGAAGCAATGGCCATGCCCTGCAACTTTGTGGCTCCGGCGTTTGGCTTCCAAAAGAATATCCCGTATCCCGACGAAGATCGCCTGCGCGAGCTCATCGCCGCACAATGGCAGGTCTGCGAAAAGTTTGGCGTGAGCATCGGTTTCCACTCCGGCTCCGGCAAATCCGCGAGCAACTATCGGATCATGGGCGAGATGACCGGCAGCCACCTCGAAATCAAAACGAGTGGCCGCTACACCTATGAAATGGGGCGGGCGTTGCACGCTTCGACCAATGAGTCCGACCAAAAACTCTGGCACGACTGGTATACCTTCACCGTCGATCTGGCCGTGCTGGGAGCGTTCAGCACCGACGCCACCGAACAAGCCGCCGCCCGGGACTTCATCACCGCCAGCATCGCCACCGCGCCTGCTGCGGACGTCTTGTTTGCCTCGCCAGCGGCATGTCACGCCGAACTCGCCAAACTCAACCCAGACCCCGGCCACGTGCTGTTCTTTGAGTATAACTTTCTCTATGTGCTGGCGGCCGACGGTCACCCGAAAAAGGCCGCCTTGGGTGACCACTCGCCCGCCGGCTACCGCCAGCGCGCCCGGTTCTATTCAATCAGTGACGAAGCCCGCCTAGCCTACTCCAAACGCGTAGCCGCCTACATCATATTCCTCGCCGAAACCACGGGTCTCGCGCGGACGGATCAGTGCAACCGCGTGAACCGAGAACTAGCTGAGGTCGGGAGCTTCGAAGCCTTCCTCGCTGGCATCGCCACAGGCTAGCATTGGATTTGACGACGGTAGGGCGTGCTCGCCGAACGCGCCGTTTCATCCCATCGGAGCTACAGCGTGGCCACTCCACTGCAACCGGCGGCCCCAGCGGTGCCGCCCTACCTCCCGCAGCTTCCCGCCAGAGCCTGACATCCGACTCCCCGGCCCTAACCCGGTGATTGGCAGCCGGAGAATCTTTGCTACGTTCCACTTCGACTTATGAGTAACCTTTTCCGCCTTGATCATAAAACCGCCGTAGTAACTGGAGCCGGTTCCGGTATCGGCGAAGCCATCGCGCTGGCCCTAGCCGAGCACGGCGCTGTCGTTTATGTGGTCGATCGCGAAATCGCGGCCGGTGAGGCCGTGGTGAGCAAAATACGAGCGCACGGCGGCGAAGCTCATTTTGCGGTGCTCGATGTCAGCGATGCCGCCGCCGTCGAGCGTTGGGCGAGCACGATCGCCCCACCCGATATTCTCGTGAACAACGCCGGGATCGGTCACGTGGGCGATCTGACCTCCACCACCGCCGCGGACCTAGATCGGTTGCATGCCGTCAATGTCCGCGGGCCGTTCAATCTCTGCCATGCGTTCGGCCCCGGTATGCTGACCCGTGGTTCCGGCAGCGTGATCAACCTCGCCTCCATCGGCGGCATCGTCGCGGTGCGTGATCGGCTGGCCTACACGACCTCCAAGTTTGCCGTCGTCGGCTTGACCAAAGCCATGGCCTTGGACCACTCCCACACGGGAGTCCGCTTCAACGCGATTTGTCCCGGTCGGGTGGAAACACCGTTTGTGCAAGCACGTATCGCAGAGTATCCCGACCCCGAGCAAGCGTATCGCGACATGGCCTCAACCCAGTTGAATGGTCGCCTCGCCCAACCCGCCGAGATCGCCGCCGCCGCGATCTATCTAGCCAGCGATGCCGCCGCGATGGTAACGGGTAGCACCCTGATGATCGATGGCGGCTGGAGCGCAGGGAAATAACTTACCGCCCCTGCCACGTCACTCGAAGCGAAAGTAGTGCAGTAGGCCTTGATCGAAGGCATCACTATCGCGCGGGCCCGGGAGGGCTCGGAGGACCAGCATTTCGTAGCGGTGAGGCGGCAGCGGAATTCGGTATTCAAAAACCTGCGACTCCGCCTCCGGCGAGATCCAATCGAAGTGCACCGGCACGGGGTC
>Ga0075118_10000569_pt1 | contig 32560 bp, 23 predicted proteins | sample AntAceMetag02UKE_FD_69794 | JGI IMG/M metagenome (GOLD analysis project Ga0075118, IMG submission 69794) | Saline lake microbial communities from Ace Lake, Antarctica - Antarctic Ace Lake Metagenome 02UKE | ecosystem: Environmental > Aquatic > Non-marine Saline and Alkaline > Saline | place...
GAGAACATTGACGAAAGAACATCGAATAATGAATATTGAATAAGGAATAACGAAGAAAGAATGAGGAACTTGAAAGAATGAAGAGAGAACATTGACGAAAGAACATCGAATAATGAATATTGAACCCTAAGAAGAAGAAGAAGAAGAAGACAGAATGAACATTGAAGAATGTAGAATGAAGAATGAACAACAAACAATTATTCTAATAACTGAACGATAGGTATACACAAAAACTACGGTTGTATGCTATTGACTTGGTTAACTAAATACAATAATGGAATTGCTACTAAATAATGAAGCAACATTTTACTTACAAACATTACAGTCTCGAAAACCAGCGAATACGCTCAATTAGAGTATATTAGGAAAATTCACAAAAATTATATTTTTGTTAAAAAGCACTTTTATTCGTTAAAATACAATAATTTGGACAAATATTTAACCAAAACCCCATAATCATGAATTCCACAACACAACACAACACAACACAACTCGCTAACTATTAAAATGATATGCCGAATCAACATATCACTGCTCTTATTACTGGTTTTCTTTTTTAAACAGGGATACACGCAATCTCCATTAATAGGCGACACTGTAGTTTGTGAGGGCAGCAATCACCAATATATAGTAGGCGGCACTGCAAACTGGATTTACACTTGGAGCGTCGTTAATGGTGCTTCATCACTACCCACCAGTAATCCTAATTTTGTTACTTGGGGCAGTGCCGGAGTGGGTACTCTGCAAGTAATTATCGATTCCATTTCGGGTGGCAATTACGACACTTTGCTTTTATCGGTGTCTATAAAACCTAAACCCACCCCAAAAATATTAGCCGACAAAAGCTACGGTTGTACAACTATTGACGAAGCAGGAAACGAAATACCCGTTTCTCCAGACTGCTTAACCACTTGCGATTCTACTTGGGTGACTTACGAAACAAAACTAAATGCAGGCAGCACCTACCAATGGAGTATTAATGGTACTGTATTAAATACACCCATACTTACTAACAACACGCTAATTATTCATTGGGGAAAAGCCGGAAAAGGAAACTTAAAAGTGACCGAAACCAACCAATTTGGTTGTAAAAAGACAGTAGAAACTTGTATTGAAATTATAAAAAGACCAGAAGCTAAATTTGAAGTTTCTCCAAATTCAAGTTCAATCCCGCATTTCTTATGTTTGGGTTCGGAAGTTAACTTTACCGACAAATCTACGGGTGCAGTAAAATGGTTTTGGGACTTTGGTGACCCAGCGAGTGGAAACAATTTCGCTCATTCAAAAAACGCCAAACACACCTACAATACGCCAGGTAGCTATTTTGCCAAACTAGTGGTAGAAAATGCGTGCCATTGCACCGATACTTTTACCTACGAATTTGATGTTAAGCCCGATTCTGCCAATAAAATATTATGTAATGGTGTAGTATGCGCAGATCCAAATAGCGCAATTGAGTATTACACCCCAAATTTAAGCTGCTCGCAATACCACTGGACAGTTTCTTCTAACGGAATTATAACTACCCCAGGACCTTGGAGCAATTCAATAAAAGTAATTTGGATATCAGGCCCAACAGGAACAGTTTCTTTATGGAGCAGCTGCTTCAATACCAATTGCAACGACACTGTGTCCATTACGGTACAAGTTATTCCAAGCAGTATTGAAATACATGGAGACAAACGGGTTTGTGCAGGAGAACAATCTAATTTGTGGGTGCATTGTATGCCTGGGGCTAAGCTGAATTGGCACTCCGTTTCTCCGCCAAGTAAAGGAAACCCAATAACGGGTAACGATTCTCTAAAAGAACAATATTACGATTGGTTTGCTCTTGGCACGGATACAATAGAACTGAACTATTTTAATGAAGTCTTAGGTTGTGGTGGAACTGGCTTTACAACCGTAGAGGTACTTTCAAAATTTAATGTAACTGGCGATCAATACGGCTGCCTCAATTCTAGTGGCGTTTATGCTCCAAGTTCGTTTTCACACAATTTTGATTGGTTTGTAATAGACAGTACCGGTGGCATTATTTCGTCACTTAGCGGACACGTTGGTCCTTATGCAACAGACCCGTGGCCTTACAAAGGCAACTTTAAAATTATGACGGTAAACACAAGTGGCGATTTTTGCAACGATACCGTCGAGGTGTTAGTTTCGGTTTATCCTAAACCTAGCCCAATTGCCACAGGCGGGATAGAAGGAGACACTTTGGTTTGTGCAGGTAGCACGGGCAGTTATATTGCTTTTCCTACTAATGCTGCTTACTTCTTGGAGTGGTATGCCCAAAACGGCGTTACCTCTCCTGCCCACGGTATAAACCCTACTTTTAAATGGAACCCAACAGGCCCATACAAAGTGCAAGTGGTACAGCGCTACAAAACTGCTCCATATTGCCCATCGGATACCGTAGAACTTAACGTAGCCATAAAAGCTCCACCGGCATCACCAACTGTAGTTGGTAACGCAACTCCGTGTAACAACTCTATAGAAACTTATATAACTCCTGATACGGCTGACGGTTACAAATGGGAGATTTTTCCAAGTAATATTGGGAGCATAGCGTCTGTAGTAAACACCAACACCATAACGGTTCAGTTTAACAACGATGTGGGCAGCGCAACGGTTCGTTTGTACTTAAAATATTGTGGAACTACCATTATAAAAGACTATGCAATAACTGTTGGTACTGGCCCTGCTCTTGCGGTTTCACCAGCATTCCCTCAAACTTTTTGCTCGGGTAATCCCCCAACAATAATAGCAACCATGGGCGGTTCTACTGCTGGCACCTACAGTTGGTTTGTTGATGGCAACTCGGTGGGCAGCGGAAGTACCCTCGGCTATGGTTTTCCTAAAGCAGGTACACATGCAGTTTTATTACAAGCACAAGCCCCTGGTTGTAATGCCACGCAAACCCTCACAGGTTTTGTAACTGTAAACCCCTCTCCTGTAGCAGCTATTACACAACAAATAGGAACTTCTGTTTGTATTCCTGATACCATTATAGATACCTTACACCTGTCTATGCAAAGTGGAAATTCGGTTGTTTGGAGTCCGTCTGGAGGTACTGGGGCAGGAACACCAACTTATATTCCTGGACCAATTGCTTATGGAAATTACTCTGCTTTTGTTACCAGCTCTAACGGTTGTACCGCAACCAGTAACTATATAGAAATTGGAGACTCTTGTACTGGAAACCCTACTTGTAGTAGAGATACTGCGCTTATTTGGGACAGTGCAAGTGTTGTAGAAAACTGTGGGTTAATTAATCTTACTGCACATTTTAGGGGCTCAAGTATTCCTTTTTCTTACGGTTGGGGTGCTGGTATTGGCAATTCGACAACGGGTGTGGAAACGGCCAATGTTGCAGGTTACCACAAGTACAACTTTGTGTATAAAGTGGCAACCGGTGTAGACACTTGTTTTTACAACGATAACGTAATGGTGAAAGTGCCTTTAATAGCAAATTTTGATTACGGAATAAAATGTATTGGCGGTGGGTTATTCAACCTCACCTTTAACGACCGCTCCACCTTTATTGCTCCAGCAACCATCACCTTGGATTGGAAGGTAAACGGCATCAGTTTTTCTACTGCTTCAAACCCAAGTGTAAATTGGACCGCTGGCGCAACCTACTCAGTTGAACTTACTATAAGTGATGGCACTAAATCCTGCTCCTTTACCAAAAGTGTGGTAGTACCTGCTGCGCCTTCCGCTAGTTTTACCGTTGCACCAAGCGGAATTTGCGAGGGTGTACCTGTAACGCTTACCGCTACAGGGACTAATATTGCCAGTTATTATTGGGATTATGGCGATTTTAGTAGTTATAAAGGGAATGCTGTGGCGATTAGGTCTTACGACTGGACGTACATGGGTTCTCCAGCTAGAACTTACACGCCATTTTTGGCTACTGAAGGTGTCTTTGGTTGTAAAGATACCGTTTCAGGCTTGGTCAACGTTTATAAAAACAAATTAGATTCAAATGCGCTAGACAGCCTTATACCGGGGAGTGGGTTCTTGCAATTTTGTCAGGGTCAAAACGGTGTATTGGGAGTACAATTATTTTCCTTCATTAGTGTGGGCGGCTACAACTATCCCCATACTTACGATTGGAGCAATGGATTTAGCCAAACCAGCAGTTCGAATATATCTACACAAACTGTAAATCAAACGGGCAACTACAACGTTACCGTTACCGATGCTTATGGCTGCATAGGCGATTTTGGCCAAATTGCGGTGGCAGCTACTACAGTTCCAAAACCGGTAATCTATGGCGATCATAAGGTTTGCCCAGGCAGTAATACTTGGAACGCCAATGTGGGCAGTTCATACAATTACCAATGGACGTTTAACGGTGCTGTGGTGGGTACAAATAGCCCTGCACTATCATTGAGCATTGGCGGCGGCGCATCTACCAATTGGCTGCGCGTGCAAGCATCGGTGTCGGGTGGTGGTATTTGCAACCAATGGAGCGATTCCTTTAAGGTAGAGGTACTTAGCCCTCCTGCCAAACCTATTTTGAGTAGTAACCCTACCCCAGCTTGCGAAAACCAGGCACCTATTACGCTTTCGGCTATTGTTGGCCCAACGGTTGTTAACACCAACTGGAGCAACGGTGCTGTGGGTTCTCCAATACAGGTGGTTAACAAAGGCATTTACATTGCCACGGCTGTCGATAGTTTGGGCTGTAAAAACACCGAGGAAATAGCCGTCCATGCAAATCCAGACATGTGCTACTTTATGTGTGGTTGTTACGAATTTTGCGATACCATTTCAGGTGGCGTTTGGTTACCGGGAATACCGGGAACCTACACCAATTACAGTTGGATGGTTAATGGCACAAACGTTAATAGTGGATCTGGCATTATACCGTCTATCAATATAATGGCTTACGGTGGTGGAGAAATCTATTTGATTGCCACCAATGCTGCGGGTTGCAGCGATACCAGTTGTTTGTTCGAATACATTATATTATCTTGCGATGGTGGTGGAGAAGGCCCTCTCCCTTGTGGTGGCGATAGTTATGGAGTTCAGGTACTTTGCGAGCAACCCTATGTGCCGGGCAACTACAACTACAGTTTGTCCTTTGGGTATAATTGGACCGGGTGTCCTGGAGCTGTAGTATCGGTTTCCAGTACTCAAGGAACACTTACTGGTTTTACTGGACCGTTAAACCCCGGTGGAAACGTGCTTTCAGGTATCATTACTTTTAACACAGCAAGCCCTCCATCAGGCACCATCTGTTTTGATTTTATAGTAACTGATCCTTGTACAGGTTTGGATTGTAAATTTCAAATTTGTTGGGATGTTTGGGATTGTGGTAATTTACCTCCGGGGCCAAGTGAAGAAGGATCGGGAAGTAGATCGGGTTCAGAAAAGGGTTCAATACCCAATTTAGAAGATGCTCAGCATGATTTTGGTAGAGCAAACACTACCGAACTGCGCATTTACCCAAATCCTGCTCAAAGCATGATTAACGTATGGTACCAATGTCAACACCCCGATTGTTCGTTAGAAATAATAAATAATCAAGGAACCGTGGTGCGTAATTTAGACTTACCCAATTCGTCGGCTCAATTGCTGCTGAATAAAGCCGAATTGGCGCCGGGGTCATACACGTTTAGGTTGAGCGACCATAGTAAGGTATTGTACAATAAGGTAATTGTAATAGAATAATTATCAATGGTCAATGGTCAAATGTTTAATTTAAGAAAAATAAAAACTACGTCTCTTCCCCACCTATATTTGGACAGGGAGTGTTGCGTTCCGATAATTATCGGAACGCAACGTATCGAGAAGCCTAGTTATAATCTTTAGTGATACAATTTAATTCCGCCCCTAAACCATACGGGGCGGATGTATCCAATTCCTAGAATGATTAAAAAAAATAAATTTATGTATTTAATAATAGCCCAATGCCTTAGGTTTAAGTTCAGCAGTAGTTTGCTGAGTCCAGTATTGACAATGTGTATTTTAATGACCTTTTTTTGTTCAACAGGCCTGGCCCAAAGCTGGCAATGGGCAAGGCATGCAGGTAGTGGAGGATCTGAAGACGATGGCGATGTATATACTGCAACTGCAGTTGACGACAGCGGCAATGTATATGCAGTTGGCTATTTTTACGACGTATTAAAAAGCAACGACTCTACTTTGCTTAGAGGAAAAAATAACGGGCAAGACGCTTTTATAGTTAAATACTCCTGCAGTGGACAGTTGCAATGGATTTATGCCATGGAAGGTAGAAACGGAAGTACGTTTAAAGATATGATTATCGATAAAGATCAAAACCTAATTGTTGTTGGATCGGCGTTCCGAAATCAAGGAACAGATTCTACGCATTTTATCGATACTACGCTTCATTTTAACCAACGTACTTCATTTATATTTCAAGTAAAACCAAATGGTACTTTGGGATGGTCTTATATCGCACCTAAAACCGTTCGGTTTGACCCTAGCACAGAGAGAGGTGTTTTACTCACTCTTCTAGAAGATAATTCTTTTGTGCTTTTTTCGATAGGTGGCGGAGACTTCATACCTGGAGATACAATACCAGAAAGTGTATTTGTGGCTCATTTCTCTAATTCAGGAAAGGTCAAAAAAACTTGGTCAGTAGCTGATGCCGGTGGTCCCACATCAATTAGGCAACTAAAAAATGGAAATTTAGGGTTTACCATTACATCTTCTGATGATTCGGTAACGGTATTTGATACCACTTTTTATAATAACAAAATTGGTTTTTCGATTTTTGGTGAAATGGACTTGAATGGAAATAAAATCTGGATCAAAAATACTGATTATAGTCATGGTTCTATTTCTGGAGGTCTGTTTGTAAATAATTTAATCGATTTTAAATCTGGGTTTATTTTGTACGGTGCTATTAAAAGGTTTGGAACTTATAACGGTGATACTTTATTTATACCAAATAGCAAAGAGCGATCTTCTACAACCGAAATGTTTATTATTAGAACTGACGATAAACTAAATAAAATTTGGGCCGAGCGTACTTCTTCACAGTATTCCACGGGTTCTGGGGCTTTCAAGTCAAATGGAAATTCCAAAATATACCATTCAGGTAATGGGTCAAGCCCCATGTACTTCAAAAACAAAACGATAACATCGCCAACTGGCACTCAAGACTTAAACTTTTTAGAGTTTGATATTGATAAAAGAGAGTGGCTTCATACCGAAATCATTCAAAGCCGCGGTAAATACGGAGAAACCATAAACGATATGGCGATAGACAACGAGGGCAACGTTATTCTAGCAGGAGGTTATCAATGGCAATTGTATTTTGACCCCAATGGGCCAAAATCCGATACTTTGTATGGCCTTTCACACCCTGGAATAGCGCCCAATGAACGCTCAAAAACAGATGCGTTACTCATGAAGTTTGGTACCGACAAATGCCCTACACCCAAAACAGGTGGCGAGGAAGAAGACACCGTTTCTATTGCAAAGCAAACCCTACAGTTGCAAAAAACAGGTATGGCACTTTACCCAAACCCTACAAGTCAGAACGTAACTGTGCTGTTGCAAGAAACTCAAGAAGAAGCAAGCGTATCGCTGTATTCTTTAACGGGTAGGCTCTTGCAAACTGAAGTAATTTCAGGTACATCTACTACCCTTTCGGTAGAGAGTTTACCTACAGGCATTTACCTTATTGAAGTAAGAGGTAAGGATAATAAATGGGTGGAGAAGTTGGTGGTGGAGTGATAGGTGGGTGTTAGTAGATAATTGGTTATTGGCCAATTTACGGTAATTAATAAACGTAGAAATTGTCAAATTCACTCTTGACTTCTTCTTTCTTCCTGGTTTTTCTTCAACATTGATGCATTGAAAATTGACCCATTCAACAATTGAATAATCCTACTTTTGCCAAAAGAATTAGGATCGATGCGAGAAAAAATAGAATCTGCTTGGGAAAACCGAGAATTACTGAAGAAATCAGAGTATCAAGAAGCCGTTAGAACGGTAGTTGCCCAGCTAGATGAAGGTGATTTACGCGTTGCTGAGCCAAAAGCTGATGGTACTTGGCAGGTAAACGAATGGGTTAAAAAAGCAGTCGTTATGTATTTTCCAATTCAAAAAATGCAAACTATAGAAGTTGGTCCTTTTGAATTTCACGATAAAATTGCCTTAAAAACCAATTATAAAGAAAAAGGTGTTAGAGTGGTACCGCATGCAATAGCACGATATGGTTCTTTTGTGGCAAGTGGTGTTATTATGATGCCTTCTTACATAAACATCGGTGCATATGTGGACTCAGGAACTATGGTCGACACATGGGCAACTGTTGGTTCTTGCGCTCAAATCGGGAAAAATGTTCACTTGAGCGGTGGTGTTGGTATTGGCGGAGTTTTAGAACCTTTGCAAGCAGCGCCTGTTGTTATTGAAGATAATGCATTTATTGGCTCAAGATGTATTGTAGTAGAAGGCGTAAGAGTAGAATCGGAAGCGGTGCTAGGCGCGAATGTGGTATTGACAGCAAGCACCAAAATTATTGACGTAAGCGGAGACGAACCTATCTTCTATAAAGGTCGAATTCCAGCAGGTTCCGTGGTAATTCCCGGAACAATGCCAAAGAAATTCCCTGCTGGAGAATACCAAGTTCCTTGTGCATTAATCATTGGAAAGAGAAAAGAAAGCACAGATAAAAAAACATCCTTAAATAACGCGTTGAGAGAATACGACGTAGCAGTATAAATGAATCTAGGATTTGATGCAAAACGTGCATTTCACAATGCAAGTGGATTGGGGAATTACAGTCGATTCGTAATACGAACTTTGGCTGAGAATTTTCCAGAATCCTCTTACCTATTATTCAACCCCAAAGGGAGTGATAAATGGGAGTTGAATACCCATGAATCCATTCAAGAAGTACTTCCACCTAAAAACGCTTGGAGTTCTTATTGGCGATCATTTCATGGAAGTAAAAAAGTAACTGAGTTCAATCTTGATGTTTACCACGGATTAAGCAACGAACTTCCGTTTGGAATAGCTTCGAGTAAAGCGAATAAAGTCGTTACCATTCACGATTTAATTTTCAAAAGATTTCCGGAGTTATACCAGGCTCCAGATCGTTTTATTTATGATAAAAAATTTAAGCATGCTGTTTCTGTTGCCAATACTGTGGTTGCAGTAAGCGAAACTACCAAACAAGATATCATGACTTTTTATGATATTCCTGAAGAAAAAATCAAGGTAATCTATCAAGGATGCAATCCTCTTTTTTATCAATTATCATCGGAAGAAAACCTTAACCTAACTCGAGAAAAATATAACCTTCCCAAAGATTTTATCATTTGCGTAGGAACTATTGAAGAACGCAAAAATGGATTGCAAATTCTTAAAGCATTAGTCAATTGTAATATTGATATTCCAATTGTATTTGTTGGACGCCCTACGAAATATAAAGAGCTAATAATTTGTGAAATAGCAGAACATAATCAGTTGAAAAACCAAGTCCTTTTTATTGAAAATGCGAATAACGAAGAGCTTAAAGAACTGTACCAATTGGCTCAATTTAGTGTTTACCCGAGCATTTTTGAAGGATTTGGAATTCCTGTTTTAGAGAGTATTGCAGCAGGTACTCCCGTTATTACGAATAAAGCGGGTTGCTTTAAAGAGGCAGGTGGCGAAGCTGCATTTTATGTTAATCCAAATAACTCAGAGGAATTTGGAGAAGCAATTAAATTGCTAACGGATAATGCGGAAATACTCAATCGCTTAAAATTAGCCGCGACCAATCATTTAGAGAATTTTAAAGAAGCTGAGCTAGCCGCTCAACTCATGTCAATTTACAAAAAGGCTTAATGGATATAAAAGAAGAAATTCGTACAACAATCACAGCATTAAAAGAAGGTAAAGTTATACTCTATCCTACCGATACTATTTTGGGATTAGGTTGTGATGCAACCCATCAGGAAGCTTGTGATAAAATCGTAAAAATCAAACAACGTAGCACGTCTAAAAGCTTTGTTTGCCTTGTAAGTTCAGATGCGATGCTAAATAGAGTAATTAAAGATGTTCCAGAAATTGCCTGGGATTTATTTGATGAAGCCGCAGAACCACTGACGCTTATTCTTCCAAATGCTATTGGCTTAGCGAAAGGTGTAGCAGCTGAAGACGGCACTGCCGCATTTCGAATGATTAAAGAAGGACCCTTGCATCGAATTATTCACCAGTTTGGAAAACCGATCGTGAGCACCTCAGTCAATGTTTCAGGAAATGCTCTTGCGTTTACACTAGAAGATGTTGATCAAGAAATAAAAGAACAAGTCGATTATATTGTCAGTCAAGATGGGTTTCCAAAGGGCGCAAAAAAACCCTCATCGATTATTAAAGTTGGACTCGGAAGTGAAATTAAAATAATTCGACAGTGATGAATCTTACACATAAGTTACATCATCCCGTTTTCAAGGTCCTTAATGAGACTGCAAGCGAATCTGAAATAAAGACATTTGTAGTTGGAGGTTTCGTAAGGGACATTTTACTGCAACGATCGAATAAAGACATTGACATAGTCGTTGAAGGAAACGGGATTGACTTTGCTAAAAAAGTTGCCAGTAAACTAGAAAACGTTAGAGGTTTATCGGTTTTCAAAAACTTTGGCACAGCAATGATCAAGCTTGACGACTATGAACTAGAGTTTGTGGGAGCACGCAAAGAATCTTATCGAGCAGAGAGTCGAAAACCAATCGTTGAAAACGGCACAATTGCAGAGGATCAAGAGCGACGAGATTTCACGATCAATGCAATGTCCATCAGCTTAAATAGTGCAGATTTCGGTGAATTGATTGATCCTTTTGACGGTCAAAAAGATTTAGATATTGGTATTCTTAAAACACCACTGCATCCTGACCAAACATACTCTGACGATCCGCTTAGAATGATGAGAGCTATTCGCTTTGCGAGCCAATTACATTTTAAAATAGACGAGCAATCCTTTGATTCTATAGTTACGAATCAAGGGCGACTTTCCATCGTTTCTGCCGAACGAATAAGTATTGAGTTGAATAAAATAATGGAATCGCCACAACCGTCGGTTGGCTTAGAATTGCTTTATTTAACAGGTATACTGAAGCAGATTTTACCTGAAGTTCATGCACTTCAAGGCGTTGACGAAATTGACGGCCAAACACACAAAGACAACTTTTACCATACGATTGAAGTGGTTGACAATACTGCAGAAACGAGTTCTAATTTATGGTTAAGATGGGCTGCATTATTACATGATATTGGTAAACCTCCAACCAAGCGCTTTGATCAGGAAATAGGTTGGACTTTTCATAGCCATGAGATGCGAGGAGCGAAAATGGTTCCTGCAATTTTCAAGCGTTTGAAATTACCTATGAATGATAAAATGAAGTATGTAAAAGAACTTGTATACCTAAGTTCAAGACCAGCAGCCTTATCCAAAGACATAGTTTCGGATAGCGCAGTCAGAAGATTGCTGCATGATGCAGGAGATTACATAGACGACCTTATGTTATTAGTAGAAGCTGACATTACTTCAAAAAACAAAGAGCGCGTAAAACGCTATAAAGACAACTTTAAAGAAGTACGTAAAAAGCTGAAAGAAATCGAAGAAAAAGACCAAGTTCGGAATTTTCAACCACCTGTTAGCGGTGAAGAAATCATGTCAACGTTCAACTTAAAACCTTGCAAAGCTATCGGCGATTTAAAAAAAGCAATAAAAGAAGCGATTTTAGATGGTGAAATTCCAAATGAACATGAAGCTGCTTTAGACTTTATGATTAACAAAGGGAAAGAATTAGGACTGAAACAATAAATATCTAGAAAATCCGTACCTTCAGCACTCCAAATTAATTTTATGATTTCAAAAGAAATAATTCTTGCAGTTATAATCGTAACCTTAGCATTAGGCTCTTGCAAAAAAGACGAAATTGAATTACCTGCTATACCTGAGGCTCAGACCAACGACTCGACTATTATTGCTCCAACAAAACCACCATCACCAAAACTTCCGATACTCTCATTTGCGAAAGCTGGTAGAAATTTCACCTATCGAAAATGTATTATTACTTATACTCCAAGTAAAGATTCAATAGTCGATACTGTGAAATTTTCAATTACAGGCTTCAATACCCCAAACCATTTCACTCTGGATTCAAGTTCCAGTCCTTTTTATGGTAATATTTATTTGGATACAAAGTCGTTTAGTATAAATCAAGAATCAAATGTGCTTATAGAAGCTAACTCCAAAGTTGGTGATCGCAAAAAAAACTTTGAAGTAATGAGCATTGATACAACTCTTTTTTACCAAGGAAACCCTCAGAAATGTAATTGGGTGCAATTTAACGATGCAGGTGATGTCATTACGAATTATTTTATTTCTTCAGATAAAGGTGTAGTTAAATATACTAATGATAGGTTCATTTCATCCAAGGAATATAAGTACGATTTGATTGAAACAAATTTTGATTGATCAAACCCGAATGATTGCTTTCCGTTAATCGTCAAAGGAGTTAAATCTAGTTTTATTAACTTTTCTCCATTAAAATGACAAACCCACTTTTCTTAGCTCTAACGATTCTTTTTTCTAGTAGCTTGTATTCTCAGGCTCCAAATATCATTGTTATTATAGCCGATGATTATGGAATTGATGCAGATAACGGGTTCATTTTAGGCACAAGAAAACCGAACACTCCTCATATCGACAGCCTTCGAAACGTAGGATTATCTTTCACAGAAGCTTGGTCATACCCGGTTTGCACTCCAACCCGAGCAGCAATTATGAGTGGGAAATATGGAAGTAAAACCGGCGTAAAAACTGCACCTGGAAATTTAGACACCAGCGAAATTTCAATATTTAAAGCATTAAAAAATTCTTCTGCAAACTACAGCACCGCAGCAATTGGTAAATGGCACGTGGCCAAGCCTGTTCTTGAACAGCATCCTAATTGGCATGGTGTAGATCATTACACCGGAATACTTGGCGCCTCCTGGCCAGCATACGATAATTGGTCGAAAACCGAAAATGGCACAACAACTACTTCAACAGATTATGCCACAAGCTATTTTACTAATGATGCTATTTCTTGGATAAGAACGCAAAATGCGAGCAAACCATTCTTCCTCTGGCTGGCTCATATTGCCCCTCATACTCCATTTCATGTGCCTCCTGCCCATATGTATACAAGAACTAACACAACAGGACAACTGAACCGATATTTAGCAATGATAGAATCCCTAGATTATGAGGTAGGACGATTATTAGATTCTATGACAACCACTCAAAAAGCTAATACCATAATTATCTTTATTGGTGACAATGGAACTCCAAATAACACACTTCAAGGATACCCTGCTAATCATGGAAAAGAGAGTTTGTATCAAGGCGGAGTGCACGTGCCCATGTTTGTATCAGGAAAAGGGGTTTCAAGAAAAGGGGAAACTGAATCTGCCCTAGTAAATGTATTAGACATTTATGCAACAACGATAGAGCTTGCTGGCGAAAAATTACCGGGAGGAAAATTTAATAGCTTGAGCTTTTTGCCTTTGTTATCTAATTCAACAATGCATTCTAGACAATACAATTTTAGCGAATTAGACACTAATCAGAATGACATAACAACTCAAGGATTCACTATTCGAGATTCAGCATATAAGCTGATTGAATATTTTGACGGAACACAAGAATTTTTCAATTTGACTATTGATCCCCTGGAACAAAATGATCTTGTTCTTGCTGGCTTATCAAATAACGAATCTGAATTAATAAAGAACCTGCGAGAAGAGGCCATTATTAGAAGAACCGACTGGTCTTGTAACGATAATATTCAAAATGGAGATGAAACTGGCATTGATTCAGGAGGAAGTATGTGCCCTATCTTTCTTGACGACGCTATACAGGAAATAACCTTAAACAAGAAATTCGAAATCTTCCCAAATCCAGCAAACTCAGTCATCATTATTTCTAGTGATTCAAAAGAGATAAATCAAATCACTATTTATGATATACAAGGCGTAACAATTGCATCAATGGAAATTGATAAACTCAAGAAATATAGAATTGATATCAACGAACTCAAAAGAGGAACTTACATTCTTGAAATAAATAATTCCGAAAGACATAATATCCTTGTTCTTGATTAAACTAGCTAAGCCAAGAATCAGGAAGCAGCCACAACCTTGAGCACTCCACAAGAGTATCCTCATTTTTATCAACTTGAGCTAACATCAATGGACTTTCATCTTTTTCAAGGAGCTTTTGAATTCCCTTTTTGGATAAAACATCTTCTTTCGAATAACTGTTCAAACTGAACAAAAAAGGCTTTTTAAGCACCACAAAAAGTCCTTCGGACACATTACTCCATGCTGTATGATACATCCATATCCCTTTAGTAGAAAATGGATTTAATTGGTCATTTTCAAATTGCCCTAATTGCTCATTATAAAATAGCATTCCTTTTAGCAATCCTCTGGATTCAGAACTGTTTACTCCTATTTCTTTGAGGGTTTCAATTCCATTTTGAGATTTACCGAGTTGCAGTTGCTGATTTTTCAACTTAGAAACCTTGCCGTGAAACACATCTTTTAACTGTGTTCCCCAGCATCCTTCTAATTCTAATTTAGGTTGGTGACATAAATAAAACTTAATGCTTACTTCCCAATGCTCAAATTTTTGTTCTTCTAAATTTTCAACTATAAAATCAAATTCGCCTAAGGTTTGTTGGTTGTTTTGAACTTGAAGATTAGCTGCTTTTAATGTGTATTTCTCAGAAACCTGAATCCACAAACGAATCAATGCCTCAAAATAAAATCCGAGTTTATAGGACTTAATTTCTAAAGAACCCAATTGAATAATTCTGAGTTCTTGAGCATCTGAAAGCGGTTCTAACGTTAATTCATTTAATACTTCAAAATGAAGAAGGCTGGGATTTTCAATTATCCAATCAAGATCTTGGATAAGTTGTTTAGCTGGAATTTGTAGTGGCTGCCTTTTACTAATCAACCGACTTTACTTCGTTTAGTTTTCCGTTAACATAGGCTTCAGTTTTGATATGCTTCCCACCTTTATCATAAACTTTCCATTCATCTATTTTACGGTAATCAGCAATTAAAGCAAAGAAGTGTATCAGCCCTTCAGCGGCCAAAGTACCATCTTCATGATATTCTTTTTTGAAATAAGTATGGTCCTTTTTATTCTCAAACTTCATGGTCGTCTGAGCGTTTCCATTTTCATAATATGAATCTCTGAAAATTACAAATTCGTAGCTTTTGTCAAACTTCTCTTCGTATTCCACATTTCCATTTTCATAATAATCGACCCATTCTTTTACGTTTCCATAGCCGTACTTTACCTTAGATTTTTTTGATCCACTTTCAAAAAACACCTGAAGCTTGCAGTGGTTTTCATCAACTATTCCAAACTTCCGTTCCATTTGCCCGTTAGGGAAAAAGTTTTTAAAACTTTGCAATTGTCCGTTCAAATAAAATCCTTTGTGAAGCACTTGACCAGTAGTATAAAAATCCTCAACATGACCAGCACAAGGCTTTTCTTCGCACGTGCGTATTGAATCACCTTCTAAATACGCAACCAAAGACTCATAGCCCTGGATACCGTAAATTGGGTCTATCGCAGTTTTGGGATCAACTTGGCCTATTAAAGAATGAGTAAGTAATGAGAAAAATAGTACTTGGAGTAAAGCAGTTTTCATTATTCCTTAGTTGTAAATGCAATTTTTTCCGAAGCGGCTACAAAATAGCCTAAAGCTCCATTATCAAAATTACTAGAAATATTCGCAGGAGGCCCATCAAACAATCCACCTCGAAAAACTTGCTTACCCAATCCATCTAAAAAATCATAATACCCTTTTGAAATACCAAACATTTGAACTCTAACGATACTTCCTGGAATAATTTCGGTTATCGGAATACCGTCAAATATTGGCCACCCTTCAACGGGAGATCTTCCGTCTACAAATTCATCCGAGAAAAAGGTCCAGTCTCTGTAGGTGGGGGTCAAATCCTTATATGCGGTATCGGGCTTTTTTACCTGATATTTCCAAAGATAATAATCACCTAATCCCACACTTTCTTGAGCAAATAAAACTACTGTGGCTTGCAATTTTTCTTTTCCTTCGCTAAAATCAAACTCTTCACTTTCAATTGTGACAACGGTATCAATATCAATCGTACTATTCATATAATCCGTCGCCGTATATTTTGTGCCCTCATAGTCAATCGTTAGTGTATAGTTTTTTTCAGGTTCAAATGCCACCTCAGCGGTATAGTAATGTCCTGGGGTTTCTTCTATACACTGATAAGTACTATTTCCAGCAGAAATTACCACACTCGCATTTTCAGCTAAAGGTGCATCTACATAAGTTTTATAAAAAGTTGTCGTTCTTGTAATTTTAATCAAATGCTTTTGTTTAACACTTGAAATCAAGGCATCAACAACTATTCGTTCTTGTTCTTCGTTCAAATCAAAGTCAATATCCTTAGTGCACGAACCAGCAACAATAGCAAGAATAAAAGCCGATAAAAAGATTTTAATTTTCATAATTCTAAAATTCAAAATTCCAGGTTATTGAAGGAATAATAGAGAATAAATAAGTCATTCTTGCAGTTGGAAGATTCACTTCATTATTAACAAAATTGATAGCAAAAGCATTCTGTCTTGCGTATAAATTATAGATAGAGAAGTTTAATGAGTTTTTCCAACGCTGGTCATCATCACTCAATTTCCAATTCAGCCCAACATCAGCACGGTGATAATCTGGCATTTTCGATGCATTTCGATCCGAATAAACCGGTATTAACTCACTACCATAATTGAATCTTCCAGTAGGGGCTGTAAGCCGAGTACCAGTGTTGTATACCCAGGTTGCAGACAAGTCCAGTTTATCATTTAATGCATACATAGCAACTATACTAACACTATGCGGACGATGATAATTGGCCAAATAAGCATTGCCATTATTTATGCCATCTACCGTTCGAGTTGCTCTACTTAATGTGTAAGAAATCCAACCGGTCAGTTTTCCCGTTTGCTTTTTCGCATAAAATTCAGCACCAAAAGATTCACCACCACCTTGTCTGATTACCCCTTCCAATTGTTTATTCAATAAAATATTGGCATTATCTGCAAAATCAATCTGATTCTGCAGCACCTTGTAATAAACCTCAACAGAAGTCTCAAACATATTTTTATTCAAATTTCGGAAATAACCCAAGGCAATTTGATCGGCAACACCAGGAGCAGTGTTGGTAGAACTTGGCATCCATACATCTAATGGCGCACCTCCAGTAGAGTTTGTTGCTAGGTGCAAGTATTGCGTCATTCTATTGTAAGATGCCTTTACCGAACTAACGTCATCTATAGTGAATTTCGCCGCGAAACGTGGTTCCAAATTTGCGAACGTATTGTAAATATCACCCGACTCATACGCATCAAAACCTGTGTTCTTGTATTCGTCATCATAAGTGTAGACAGTATCTCGACCAATATTGCTAAATGAGCTCAAACGAAGACCATATTGAAGTGTAAATCTTCCGCCAATCTTTTGCTCATTACTTACATAAATTCCATTTTCCCATGCATAACGATTAAAATATTCTACCTTATTAAATGCATCATTATCTCCTCCAGGCTCTATTAATGCTGGCTTAAAAGTGTGATAGGTAGATTGCATACCAAATTTAACTGTATTATTAGTATTCAAATAATAGGTATAGTCATTTTTGAAGCTATAGTTTAAGATTTTACTCGTCCAAACAAATTCATTTGGACCAGAGGGTACACCTAGATTGTAATTAAAATTCGAGTAAATTCCTGTGAAATTTGAAAACAATTTATCGTTGAAAATATGATTCCAACGAGCAGAAACAGTCTGATTTCCCCACCCCAACTTAAATAAGTCACCGGCACCTAAAACATCGCGTCCAGTGTATGCGGAAATAAACACTCTATTTTTATCATTAATTCTCCAATTTACCTTTCCATTTAAATCATAGAAAAATAATTGCGCATCACTAGCTGGATTATCATCAGGTAACAGTTTTAAAAATAAATCTCCGTAAGTTCTTCGACCTGAAATCACATATGAAATTTTGTCTTTAACTATTGGACCTTCAATCGTAAGTCGAGAACTAATAAGGCCGATTCCACCGCTAACCTTAGTCTTTTTTGAGTTTCCTTCTTTCATTCTAACATCCAGCACACTTGAAAGCCTTCCGCCATATCTTGCAGGAATTCCTCCTTTGTATAACTCCGCATTTTTTATAGCATCTTGATTAAAAACACTAAAAATTCCGAATAAATGAGATGCATTATAAACCGGAGCCTCGTCTAATAGAATTAAGTTTTGATCTAAACCACCACCTCGTACAAAAAATCCAGTACTTCCTTCTCCTCCACTCTGCACCCCTGGCAATAACTGAATTGCTCTAATAACATCTACTTCACCCAATAAAGCAGGAATCTTTTTTATGGTTTCCATTTTCAGGTCAATCGTACTCATTTGTACTTCTTCAACATTTCTATTTTGTGCTTCGCCAACTACTTCAACCATATTCAATCTAGCTGCACTGGGCAATAATTCAATATTCATTGTTTGACTAGCAGTTAAATCAACTTGTTCAGTGATTGATTTACTACCAATAAAAGAAAATTCAATCGTATATTGACCTGGTTCCACACTAACTGAATAAAAGCCATATAGATTAGCAACTCCTCCTGTTTTTAATTCTTTTATGAATATAGAGGCGCCTATCATTTCTTCGCCTGTCTCAGCATCACGGATATATCCGCTAAGCGTACTTTTTTGGGAAAATAATAAGGTAGAAAGGAAAATTGTGATTAGTAAAGTAAGTGTTTTTTTCACGGCATTATATTTAGCAATTCGCAAAAGTAACTAGGATAAATAGTATTCGATGACTCCATTATAGCAATTAACAGTTAAGACAACTTAAATCTTTTTCACACCAGTTAGAAACAATAGACCCTTCGAATAGCTCATTAATGTATTGGATGTCAATTCATTAAAGCTGTAATTGATTTCCCGTAAAAGCTTAAGACGTTTCAATCACCTGTAAGTTACAGCTACCGCAGTTTTATTCGTTAACAATACTTATGTAATAGTGAAGGCTTATAAATACAAAGCACACACGCGGTATTATATTTGTTAATTCTAAAAATAAAAGATGATTCAATTCAAAAACGTTGTTGCGATTTCGGCACTATTAATTACTAGCCTATTCCCCAGCACTTCTAGCGCACAAAGCAAAAGTCAACAAGCAAATCAAAAATTCAATCAGTTACTGAATGTGGTTTCGGCGGTTTATGTTGATTCTGTCGATGAAATGAAAATGGTTGATGCTGCTATTGTTCGATTGCTTGCAGACCTTGATCCTCATTCAGTTTATATCCCTAAAAAAGACAAGGAAAAAATGAACGAGCCATTACAAGGGAAATTCGAAGGCGTTGGAATTCAGTTCAATATATTTTTAGATACCATATTAGTTGTGTCTCCTATCTCGGGTGGACCAAGCGAAAAATTAGGGATTTTGAGTGGTGATAAAATTGTAACAATAGAAAACGATACTGTTGCTGGAACTGGAATTACCAATTCTGATGTAGTTAAATACTTAAGAGGACAAAAAGGTACCATCGTAAATGTTGGAATTAAGCGGAACGGAGAATCTGAATTACTGAGTTTTGATATTAAACGAGATAAAATCCCAATTTACAGTGTAGAAGAAGGTTACATGGTTAATGAAAAAATAGGTTATGTAAAAGTGACGCGTTTTGCAAGAAACACAGTAGCAGAATTCAATGCACAGCTTTCAGCTCTGCAAAAAGAAGGAATGGAAGATTTAATTTTAGACCTTAGGGGAAATGGTGGCGGTTATTTGAGTACTGCAATTTCTTTAGCCGATCAATTTTTAAATGAAAATAAATTGCTTGTATATACACAAGGTAGATCAATGCAAAAAGATGAAGCTTTATCATCTCGAGGAGGTTCTTTTAGAAAAGGAAAATTGGTAATTCTTATTGATGAAGGTTCGGCTAGTGCCAGTGAAATCGTTTCTGGAGCAATTCAAGACTGGGATCGAGGATTGATTGTTGGCAGGCGTTCTTTTGGAAAAGGATTGGTTCAAAAGCCATTTCCACTGCCTGATGGATCAGAGTTTAGACTTACCATATCAAGATATTACACTCCTTCGGGCAGATGTATCCAAAAGCCTTATGATAAAGGGAAAAAAGCATATCGAAATGATATTAATGAACGATTTAAGAGTGGAGAACTTACTAACCCAGACAGTATTCAAATGCCTGATTCGTTAATATTTAGCACTAAAATAAACGGAAGAACCGTTTACGGTGGTGGTGGAATAATGCCGGATGTCTTTGTGCCTATCGATACTAGTACAAGAAGTGATTATTACATGAATCTGCTCCGAAAAGGAGTATTCAATACCTTTTCATTGAGCTATTTGGACAAAAACAGAAACAAGTTGTCTAAGACCTACAATGACAAATATGAATTTGCGAAAAACTTCGTAGTTACAGATGAACTTTTAGCCGACTTCATTAAATATGGTGAGAAGAAAAAGGTCGAAAAAGTTGAAGAGGATCTAGAGAAATCTAAAGTTGAAATAACAAATTTATTGAAAGCATACCTGGCAAGAGGCTTATTTAACGCAGGTTCGTATTTCCAAACTCTGAATTCAGAAGATGATGCATTTAAAAAAGCCGTAGATATACTTTCTGATGATACATTTGATAAATTGAAAGTGAATTATAAAACACAATAAAAATGAACGACTGGAAAGAACTTACGAAAATTGGATTATTAGCGGTTTTAACGGGGACCTTAGTTTATGGTACTTTTTTTAAATCGTCGAAAAGTAGAGAACGGAAACGCCCTCAAATTGGAAGATCGGCAACTACAGCGCCAAACCCAATTCAACAGCAACCTAATTCCGATCCTAACGAGTTTAATGCTGAAAATGCTAAATTTCCTGCAAACGATCAATCGGCAAACAAAAGCCAATTTGCGAATACAGCAGTAGTTTTTGAAACTGAAGAGCACGATTTTGGAACTGTAAAGCAACACTCAGAAAATGATTTCATTTTTACGTTTAAAAACACTGGTGAAGAACCGTTGTTAATCGAAAATGCTCAAGGATCGTGTGGTTGTACTGTTCCTGATTTTCCAAAAGAACCTATTATGCCAGGCGAAGAAGGGGTAATTAAAGTAAAATACTCTCCAGGAACTCAAATTGGTTCTCAAACCAAAACAGTTGCTATTACTTCTAATACAGAACCTAGAGTTCGAAACTTGTTTATCAAAGCAAACGTTGTTGACGCTCCAGACCCAGCTTTATAAATAGACACAATAATATTTGAGAAGCCCCTTTTTTATAAAAATCAGGGGCTTTTCTATGTCTTTATGACAACCAAGGAAGTCTCTATAGCGTATCGAATCAGCTCAGCTGGGGTTTTAAAATGCAACTTACCCATTATGTTTTTTCTGTGTGTGTTTATTGTGTGCTTACTTAAGCTTAATTCATCTGCGATTTGAGCAGTAGTAAATCCATCGCAAACTAATTGCACAATTTCAATTTCGCGTTTGGTCAAAATCGTAGGATCACAATTAAGCTCGAAATCTTCTATATCAATTAGGCTATCCAGTACTTTGTTGCAAAAGAATTTTTCACCTTTAGTCGCGCTTTCAACCGCCTCTAAAATTTCTTCTTCACTACAGTCTTTAGTGATGCAAGCATTTATACCGTTTTGAAGTGTTGTAAGTATGAATGGACGAGAAAGCTCACTGCTTATGCTTATTACACAAGCTTTGGTTTGTTTATCAAAGTCCTTAACCCTGCCAATTTTTACATGAACAGGATCCGAAATAATAATATCAAAGACTTCTTTTTTTAGCGCTTTTTTAAAATCTGAATCACAATCTACTTCCTTGAAAGTAAGGTTATCATACTTATGAGCAAGGACCGATTTAACCCCTTCTCTAAACAAAACACTCGTATCCGCTACTAGTACATTCATGAATCTTATTTAGAATTAATCTAAACAAAGCAAATATAGAATAGGTCTCCCATTATCTGCGTCATTTGCTCCAGCTTTTTGAATAATTAATAAATATGTTTGGACAACACAATTTATAAGTTCTATGCCAGCAAACAAATACGCACTACTCCGTTATCGAGTGATAGATAAATGCATCCGCAACAAATACAAACCTTATCCTTCGAAAGAGGACATTAGGCAAGCATGCGAAGATTTCCTTTACAATAGCTTTAAAGAAAGAGTTTCGATTTCTACGGTAGAAAAAGACCTCTATGCTATGCGAAACGAAGAAGGATTAGGATATATGGCACCGATAAAATTCAGTCGAGACCTAGGTGGTTATTTCTATAGCGAACCCTCCTATTCTATTGATAAACTACCACTGAATGAAGATGATATTGAAGCAGTGAAATTTGCTGCGCATACCCTCTCTCAATTTAAAAAAATCAATGTTTTTGACCAGTTTTCTAGTGCCATAGAAAAACTAATGGACAGGATTGAGCTAACCGATAATATTCAAGATGAATCCATAGATCAGCTGGTAATATTTGAGACAGGATCAACAGCAGCTGGATCAGAGCATTTGGGCGCTATTTTTAAAGCAATAAAACAAAAAACCTCTATTTCAATTGAATATAAAAGCTTTCAAGCTGGTGTAAGTTCACTTCGAAAGATTGAGCCCTACCTTTTAAAGCAATATGAAAACAGGTGGTATGTAATTGCTTTTGAGCCAAAGAGTTCTAAAATCAAAACTTTTGGATTAGACAGAATTGAAAAAGTAATCTTAGAAGATCACAAATTTCAAATTCTTTCTAACTTCTCACGTGAAGACTTCTTCAAATATTCGGTGGGTATTACCACTGGTAATTATAAATCTCAAAAAGTTGAAATTCAGTTTTCGAAATTTTCTGCTGGTTATATAAAATCAAAACCTATTCATAACTCTCAAAAATCAATATCTCACAACTCTAGCGGGGAAGTATTTAGTTTTGAAATATATGTAACTCCGGAATTAACTCAGAAAATAATGTCTTGGGGAAACCATGCAAAGGTTTTGAAACCACAGGAACTAAAACTTGAAATAAAAACAGTACTGGAAAAAACTCTAAAAGAATATTAAGCCGAAACTTGAGGTTGCTTTCCGTTCCATGCAGGAACCTTTCCCTGTCTGATGAGCATTTTTGCTTTTCGAGCATGCTCTTCAAAATCACCGAAGCACAATGCGTCTAATGCATCTTTTGGTGTTTGAATCTCGTCACCTAAAGCACTTTTAATTTCAGAAAAAGCGCGTTCAACATAAAGCTCAAATCGCTCAGGGGCCCAGATATATTCAGCTTTATGCCAGTCTGGCTGAGTTCTATCAATTTGAAATTCCTTAGGAAGCTCGCCATTAATTCTCTTTTTAACCGTAAGACCATCAAACTTTTTTGGAATTAACCTATTATCAAAAACAAAAGGTTTAGAAACAGAAATAGCATTTTGTCTACGTGCATGATCAACTACGACCATACCTTCTATAACAAGCCCCTTTTTTTCAAGGTGCTTAAATTTAACACGAAAACGGTCGAGAATTTGAAGCATAAAAAATGATTTTTCTGTTACTAAAATAAATTGCGCAGTCTACAAATTTATTAACATTGCAGAAACCTTCAAGGATTTTATACATAAAAATTTCAAATTCAAAGATTAAGCAGTTCTTATGCCAGTATTACGTAAAGATGCTTTAGGTAAAATAGTGCTTTTAAAACGGTTACTTATCATGATATTAGGCCTCATTGGCTATTATAGGTTGGTAATCAGAAATAAAGCTCGTATTGAAGGAATGAACCATTTAAAGGGGCTTCCAAAAGAAAATGTACTTTTTGTCAGTAACCATCAAACCTATTTTATGGATGTGGTTTTAATGTATATGGCTTTTTGCGCAAACAAAAATGGCTTCAGTAAAACCGTCAAAAATCCATTCTATTTATTTAACCCACTAACGACCTTCTATTACGTAGCTGCCAAAGAAACCATGAATAGCAGCATTCTCTCAAAAATTCTGGCTTACACTGGAGCGGTTACAATTAAAAGAACTTGGAGAGAAAAAGGAAAAGACATAAATCGTACAGTGGATCTGCGAGACTTGAGTAATATTTTTCAAGCGCTGGATAGTGGTTGGGTAGTGACTTTTCCTCAAGGTACAACAACTCCCTACGCAAAGGGGCGAAAAGGTATAGGACATATTATTAAGCACAATAAACCCATAGTAGTTCCAATTCAAATTGATGGTTTTAGAAAAGCGTTTAACAAAAGCGGAATTATGCTCAAAAAAAGAGGCACCGATATTTCATTAACATTTAAAGAACCAATCCGTTTTACTGGTGATGAGCTGCCTGGAGAAGTCTTAAACACGCTAATGACCCAAATTGGCCAAAGTGAAGAAGATATTCCCGAAGTTTTAAAAGAAAAAATACGACACTAATTTCTGCATCAACAAACTTAATATCGTAAGATTGCGTTAGTACTAGTGTAATATTGTTTGACATTTGTCAATATCAAATTAAACCTTATTTAATGTCAGTTGAAAGAGTAAAAAGTACTCGAGAAAAAGCACTTAAAATAAACTTAGATAGAGATATCTACGGTTCATTTGGAGAAATCGGCGCTGGACAAGAAGTAGCTAATCACTTTTATCGTGCTGGAGGTGCTTCTGGAACAATCGCATTTTCATTGTCTGCTTATGACATGAAAATCAGTGATTTCATTTATGGAGAATCTGATAGATATGTAAGCGAAGATCGATTGAAGCAAATGATCAATTTTGAGTACAAGCTTACTACACGAAAATTAAATGCTCGGTCAAAACATACTCGATTTTTTACATTTTCAAATACGGTTGAAGTTCTAAACTTCAGCAAGACGAATAAAGGTCATGGTTGGCTTGGTGTTAGGTTCCAACTTAAACCCATGGCAGAACCAAATGAGTGCATCATTCATGTAAACATGCACGATAATGACCAAAAATTACAACAAAATGCTCTAGGGGTGCTTGGAGTAAACCTCCTCTATGCTTGCTATTTCTACAGTCACGATCCTAAGCTTTTCTTAAAATCATTACTGGATAACGTAGAAGATAATCGCCTAGAGGTTAATATGTTTAGCTTAAAAGGTCCTGATTTTAACCATATTGACAACAGGCTTATGGCCCTAAGGTTGGTGAAATATGGCATGACTGAAGCGACCATTTTTGGCAGCAACGGAAACTTACTTCAACCAGCAGAATACTTGTATAAAAAGAACGTTTTAGTAATGCGTGGAAGGTTTAGACCGGTTACACACGTAAATATTGACATGTTAAACAAGGGAAAAGAGCTTTTTGAAAAAGAAGAAGATGTTGATCCAGATAGATCTCGAATTGTTTTCGAGCTGACTCTGAAGGATTTAAGCGCAGAAGGAGCAATCATTGATAAAGATTTCTTGGACCGAGTAGATATTTTATGTTCGTTAGGACACACTGTAATGATTTCAAACTATGTGAAATATTACAAGGTGGTAAATTATCTTTCTCAAATTACTCGCGGACGTAAAATTGGAGTAATTCTTGGAATTTCAAATCTCAAAACTATATTTGAAGAAAAGTATTACGAAAATCTGCAAGGTGGAATTTTAGAAGCATTTGGTTTAGGATTTGGAAATAATATCAAGCTTTATGTATATCCTGCAATTGATGCAGAATCAAACCAACTCATTGATACAAATTCCTTAAACCTGGAAAGTCACTTGTTAGGGTTAATGAATTATTTAAAGTCTTGCAATAAGATTTGTGATATTGTGAATGCAGATAAAAGCATACTGAATATTTTTTCTGATGACGTTCTTAAGCTGATATATGAAAACAAAGATGGCTGGGAAAAAATGGTTCCAAAAGCAGTAGCGGATAGAATAAAAGAAAAAGAATTATTTGAATACGAAGCTCCAGTAAAAGAACCCACGTAATTTGAAATTAAACAACCAATATAGCCTAACTCTACTAATTTGCTTTTTCGGATTGGTAAATGGTAATTTTTCCTTTGCACAAGAATCTCGTAGTTCTGAATCTTTTACAATTTTTGGAGATACTTTATTTCAAGGAAAATGGTCGGCTAGAGGAATAGATAATCAAACGGGACAAGTTGCTTTTGCCGAGTACGATACTTATGATTCTAGCTATACTTTTATTACTACACAAGGGTATATTTTTACAACTAAAGAGTCTGCAATAGATTGGTTATTACTAAATCCTCAGCATATATTTGACAATCCAATAGCAGGTTTTAGCCGTTTTTCAACTAGCGGAAAAACCTATTTAAATGTAGTGACAAGAGATGGATTCTATTACCATTCTGCAGATGCGGGAAATTCTTGGAGTTCTGGTATTGGTTTAAAAGCTATTGAAGGATTTGCTACCGTTCAAAAAATGGTTCAAGCTGGTAATGGAGATATTATACTCTTGCTAGAAGAAAAGTTAGGACAAGCAGATGTTACGCTTTATGAATCTAATGATTATGGGGCTAGTTTCAATAAGATCAAAACTTTCGATTCACCTATTCCGTTAGCCTTAAATAATTATGACATCTCCAAGCCTATTGGAAATGATAGTACTGTATTTATACTGTATGTAGACACTTTATCAATATATAATGTATTCACAGATAGTTTTAAGTTTCATTCTAAGGTTCCTGCTTTTTCATTTAGAGAAGCCAGAATTTCAGGTTCATTTTCTAATGGTATTAGTAATTTCTACCTATGTCGGGGGGGCTCGGTCTATCAATATGAACACAGCAATTCCTTCTGGAAAAGAAAATCTCAAATTTCATTTGAATCAAGATTTCCTCATACCTTTTCTGCAAGTAGTACGAAAATAAATAGCTTATTCATCGGAGGATATGATTTTCATAAATCAGCAGATACCGCGAAAACTTGGTCCGTTCAAAACACTTTGAACGATTTTTTGGTCAACAAAAGTTCGAAACTGCACCCAGGAATAAACTTTATTCAATCTTTTAAAAATGTACGTCAATCTGAAATATTTTTAATTGCCTCGGATGGGGGATTATTTTTAAGTCAAGATCAACTTAATACCGTGATTAATCTTACTCCTAACGGAATTCAAATTGGCAATCATTATGACTTGAAGATTCTAAAAGACAACATTTCTAAGCTTTACACTTCCATGGAGTCACAAGGTTTACATACTTACAAGAATTACAATCCTGATAGTACTATTAACTCTGAGCACATTGCATGGAGCAGTAATTTTGGATTGGGGAGTAGTAAGTCAAATAATAATTTATGGGCTGCTTCAGGGTCTGAAGTTGGCCATGTGTCTAGTTTGACTGATCGGTTCTACAGAACAAGCTGGATATACTCTGATAGTTTAACACTTGGTGGTAATAAACCAATTTTAGAAGCTCATCCTAACATTTCAACTGAAGCATTTTGTTCAGGTTTATATCCTAAAAATGATCCAGATAAAAATAGCTATATATATAAATTGAGCTATGATGGAACCGATATTAAGGCGGAACCCATGAATAAGAACTTCAATCTAAATTTATCTAAAACGGAGTTCATTTCGGCTTTTGAAATATCAGAAATTAATGATAGTAATTGGTATGTAATTACTAACGAGGGAAACTTTTACGGTTCTGCTGATGCTGGCTCGACATGGAAACGTTCAGCATTTTTCAATGGCCTACTTTCAAACAGGCAATTTGGAAGTACAATTTTAGTATCACCAATTACAGCAGGATTGGTTTATGTTGGAGGAAGAGGAAATGGAAATGGCAGTATTTACTATTCCCAAAATTTCGGAAAAGACTTTAAACTATTAGGAAGTGGATTAAAAAATACTGAAGTTTTTGGAATTTCAAGTGTCAAAAACGATAGTCTCTTATTTGTTGCAACTAAGAATGGTCCATATGTATATTCAGAAAAATCTGGAGAATGGGAGTCGCTATTAACCAACGACATACCAACAAGAAACTGGACTTGTGTTCAGGCATTTGAAAATGAAAATTCAGTTTGGTTTGGGACTTTTGGTCGTGGATTATGGGAATTTGACTATCAATATTTCAAAGGTTCCATAAACTCAATGTCGAAGGTCCTATCCACTGAATCCTCAATACAATTATATCCGAACCCAACAAATGGAATTCTTAAAATTGAGACCTTAGTCGAATTCAAGTCGGTTTCCTTATTCTCCATTGAAGGTAAAAAGGTTGAGACTTTCAAAATGAACGATTCAAATAAAATCGATATTCAAAGCTTGGACAATGGAATCTATGTCTTGCGATTTCAACTCGAAAACGGCCAAGTGTCAAACCACAAAATCATTAAAGAATAATTACTTTTTATTGGTAATTTCCTTTAAAGCATTTATACACATTTCATTTTCACGCGGAATTCCAACTGTTATTCTTAGACAATGCGGAAGGCCAAAAGCTTTAAGTGGGCGCACAAATACTCCTAATTTCATTAACTCTTCAAAATAAAAATGAACGGTTTCCTCATTTTTTAAATCAAGCATTACGAAGTTTCCAAAGCTTGGTGTATAATTCAAGTATAGCTCTTCAAAAGTTTGATAATATTTTTTGATCTCAATTGAATTATTTTCAATTGTATTCTTTAAATATTCTGTATCGCTAAGGGCTCCAATTCCCGCTGCCTGTGCAAGGTTTGATGGCTCGAATGTTAACTTTACTTTCATTATGGCCTCTATTAGTTTTTCGTGACCAATTGCATAACCAATTCGTATTGCTGCAATACCATATGCTTTTGAAAAAGTCCGTAGTGTTAATACATTTTCATAATCGTAGCTCGCGCTGTTTGGGAAATCTGAAGATAAATCATGAGCAAATTCGTAATATGCTTCATCCACAATGATTAAAATATCATTCGGGACTTTTTGAATAAATTCCACTAAATCCTTTTCTGAAATCATTGATCCAGTCGGATTATTTGGGTTTGATAAATATATCGCCTTTGTTTTATCGTTAATCGCGTCATATAAAGCATCTAAATCGAAGCCAAAACCCTCTGCCAAAGGAACTGTTTGAACCTTCACATTATTCGCCTTTGCCCAAATGTATACCGCAACAAAAGTCCCTGAACAAGTCAATAATTCATCGCCATTCTCAAAAAACGCATTAAACAAATTATTAAAAATAGATTCACTTCCATTTCCTACAGCAACCTCCTCAAATTTCCGCTTCCACTTAGTTGCCAATAAGTTTCGCAATTCTGTACATACTGGATCTGGATAATAATGTGAATTAGAAAGCGAAGTGGTAACATGGTTCATTGCCTTAGGTGAAGGACCAAAATTATTTTCATTGTTCCATAAAACAGCAACTTCCTTAAGTTGAAGTTCTTTTATGATTTGCTCCAAAGGCTTGCCAGGCTTATAACTTTTTAATTCAGAAATATTTTCAGGAATTTGAATCATGTATTTTTCTTTGTTCCAAATATAAATTAGTCGAGTACAAAAAGAGACAGATTCTTTCAGTTGATTAAAAGATTTACTTTGCGGTGTATTAATGAAGAGATAAAAGTGCAAATGAAGATTTTTAAAAGTTTTTTCCTAATTATTAATTATAAAACTGTAATAACCTCTCTCATATCCTTGGGGGCAGCATACTTATGTAATATTTACGAAATCAAAGCCGAGTTTCCGCTTTATCTCATAAGCATCGCAATCGTATTTCCCATAGTTTTTTCGATTGATAGCGCTTATAAAAGGAGAGAGTTTGCTTTACAGCAATACGCTGACCTTAAGGCACATGCACTGTCTTATTACTTTGGAGTGCGAGAATGGGTGCAACCATATAAACCAGAAATCGCAGCTGAAGTTAAGGTTGAAATAAATGCACTGTTTGAAAATATGAGTGCCAACTTTTTATTAAATCCAGAAGAAGCGAAAAAGAAAGAACAAGAAATGTACGCGAGATTCTCAAATCTTTCGGCCAGAGTTGCAGATTTCAAAGAATATGGCAGTGCCGGAAGTGAGAATTCACGTTTACACCAATACGTAAGTAAAATGATTGTTTCTTACGGTATTATGAAGAATGTTTTCTACTACCGAACTCCAATAACCTTGCGTGCTTATAGTAAAGTTTTTATTTATTTCTTCCCAATACTTTACGGCCCATTCAGTGCGAGTACTTTTTCTGACTATTCACATGGAATCGGATACGTAATAGCAGTTTTGTACAGTGTAATTTTAGTGAGTTTGGATAACCTTCAAGAACATATAGAAAATCCATTTGATCAGGTTGGAGAGGATGATATTAAGTTTGATGTTGAAGAGCTAAATGACGCAATGATTAAATAATAAAGTCAATTATGCAAGACCCGTTTGAAAAAATGCACTACAACAAAAAGTCAATGCTAGCACTTTTTGTTTCTATGTCAAAATCCGATAATGATATTGACGAGAATGAAGAAATTTTCATTGAAGAAATGCGCGAAAAATTAGGTGTTTCAAAAGATGAACTAAAATACATTTGGGAAAATGAGAAGGATTACCCTCTTGATCCACCAAAATCAGAAAAACACCGCATGATAATCATGTACCAGTTACTTTACCTTATGGTAATTGATGGAATAGTTACTGATGAGGAGAGAAAGTTCCTCTATGAAGTGGGGCTTAAGTTAGCCATTAAGCCAGCGTTAACAAATGATCTTGTTAATGCAATGGAGGAGCATATAGGAAAAGAACTTCCAGATGGTTTACTTAATTCTATTATTGCTAAATACTTGAACTAGGACGACCCAGATAAAGACACAATATCTCCGTCAACACATATCATTGCTTGCTCTTCCAAAAGTTCTAGAACTTTTATTATCAGAGCATCATCATATTTAGACTGAGCTTCCAACAACTCGTGCATTAGTGCAGTTGAATTTTCTAGATGAAATAGAATCGAATTTGCAATTGTTATAAAAGAATTAGAGCTTCCAATTTTTTCTTTTATGCTTAGACAATAATCACATTTCCCACAATACTTATTAGAAACTTCACCAAAATACTCCAGTAACATTCTTGAACGGCAATCGGGCTTTTCCAGTAATCGCTTCATCGCTTTAAACCGTTCAATTGCTCTACTTTTTAAGGTGTTATAATTAGCGCGCTTAAAGTTTATTTCATTGCTTTTTAAACGTTCCTGAGTTAGCAGAACCGAAGTGGATTCCGACGATTCTTGATAGTCAACAATCCCCTTTTTTGACATTAAACGCAGCACCTTTTGAACTTCAGATAAATTCCAATCCAATCGCTCCGCTAATTCTGGCTCGCGAATGGCCGTTGGAAAATCAAATAGTCCGGAATAGGATCGAAGTAAGACATCAAACATCTGACTTTCTCTAGACTCTTCCTCTTTGAAGTAGCGCCTGCTTACCTTAATCTTTACTCTAGAAAGCTCAAAGCTTGCTTCGGGAATATTAAGTAGACCCTCCAGTGCTAAAATACGCAGCGCCGCCATTGCATCCAGTTGCTTGATCTTGTATTTTTCGCAAAACAAAACCAAATCAAAATCGTGAAACTCTTCTAATCCAGAACCTATAGCAACTTTTAAATGGTTCATAAACCAGCCGTATACCTTCCGAATAAATTCTTTGGAAGGATATTTTCGCACCACGCTTTGCTCCAATGCAGCTAAATCACTTTGATCAAACATTAGAACAGCATAGGACTTCTTTTCATCTCTACCTGCCCTACCCGCTTCTTGAAAATACGATTCTGGATTTTCTGGAATATCGAAATGAACGACCCAACGCACGTCAGGTTTATCTATCCCCATTCCAAATGCATTAGTTGCCACAATTACCTGAACCTGATTGTTAATCCACTTTTCTTGGGCTTCAGACCGCTGAAATGAATCAAGCCCTGCGTGATAAGCCAATGCCGAAACTTCTCTATTTATTAAAAGCTGAGCGTATTCCTCCGTTTTTCTTCGATTTTGAACGTAGAGAATTCCTGAACCGCCTGTTTTTTGAATCAATCGCTCCAGACGGTAAAATTTATCCTCTTCTTGTTTGATGATATATGCCAGGTTGGTTCTTTCAAAACTTTTTTGAATCAAGTTTGGACTTTTAAATACCAGTTTTTCTTGAATATCAATTGCTACTGATGGCGTCGCCGTTGCTGTTAAAGCAATTATTGGGACGTTTGGAAGGAACTCTCTTATTTCAGCAACTTCGAGATAGTCTGGCCTAAAATCATAGCCCCATTGCGATATACAATGCGCTTCATCAACTGCAATCAAATTGCATTTTATAGATGGTAACCGTGCCAGAAAAAGTTCAGTTTTTAATCGTTCTGGCGATACATATAAAAACTTGGTATTTCCATAAATACAATTGTCCAATGCCTGATCGATTGCCGTTTTCGACATTCCTGAAACCAGACAATCTGCATTAATTCCGCGCTTTTTAAGCTGATGAACTTGATCCTTCATCAAGGCTATCAGTGGTGATACA
>Ga0075118_10000570_pt1 | contig 32518 bp, 34 predicted proteins | sample AntAceMetag02UKE_FD_69794 | JGI IMG/M metagenome (GOLD analysis project Ga0075118, IMG submission 69794) | Saline lake microbial communities from Ace Lake, Antarctica - Antarctic Ace Lake Metagenome 02UKE | ecosystem: Environmental > Aquatic > Non-marine Saline and Alkaline > Saline | place...
GTGCGCGATGGAACGCCATCTTTGGGGATGTCCAAATGTGCGGTCCAAGCGATCGCATTTAGGACAGTTTTACGGAAATCATCTTGTTGCCAGTTACGGTGAAAATGGCCTCCCGTAAACCCGAAGCCACGTCCGCCATTTGGTCGTTCATAAGCCCATGCGACGACCTGCTTTTTACCCGCAGTCACTTCAGCCAATACGGTAGGATTACTCACCCGTCCGGGATTGTCGTGCTTACGCTTCGCTAAAGATTCGAGCGGTGGCAACGCAGACAAAATCGGCGTTACACCCTCCATTTCAGGCTGAAAACGCATATGGTAATACCACTCATCCCGTATGCTGAAAGGTTTCACTCCATTGGTAATGGGGTGCTCAGGGAACGCCGTAAATTGCGCCGTCCAATGCGGATTCACCGACCAGCCAACTTCGAAGTAACCGCCGATCCATTCCAGAAACCGCTCTCCCATTTCCTCTGGCACGACCTCAACGGCATAGTGCAAACAAGAGACCCCTACCCCCGCATCGACCCACTGTTGAATCGTTGCCTGATGCTCCTTCCCGAGGTGGCCTCCTTGGCCATCACAATACATCACAATCGCATCGGGAATACCTTCACCGGGTTTCATCTCGGGCAATGCACCGTCGACTACCACCGATGCATTCACGTCCAATCCGCTTTCGTTTAAATATTTGGCCAGCAACATTGAGCCTGCTCGATGCTCATGAGCGCCGTACTCGTGGCTTTTCTTACCCGCGAGAAAAACGACTTCTTTAGTAGCTGCCGCAGTTCCAATCTGCGGACTCAAAAAACCTCCAAGGGCTATAAGCCAAGAAAGAATGAAATGTGAGGTTTTCATAATGTTAAAAAATAACGACTTAACACTGGTCTTAAGTTTTTCGCAAAAATCGAGATCCTTCAACCGATAGCTGCTCAGGTTCCTCATAGCGATTACGCCAGATCGACGTTGCCTTGGCTAACACCTCATTGTCTCCCGTGAAGCTTTCGATCACAATATCGCGTTGGTCGTTTTTCGCTTTAAATACGGCCAATACCTCCTGCCATTTGACTTGATCCTTCCCGATCAAACCACGGGGGCTCGCGCTCGCATGGAAATGGCCAACATGGTCTGCCGCTGCAATCAGCGCCGCTGCTGAATCTGCTTCCTCGATATTCATATGGTCTGTATCGACATGTATTTTTACGAATCGCTCCCCACCCGCTCAATTAAAGCGACGGCTTGTTCGAGGGCATTGCAAAAGGGGGCAAACGCAAAACCTAAAGATATTCAGTTTTAGCATTTCAACCCCACTGCTTTGGCTAGGCGGCGTTGGTTGAAATCGAAACTAAGGAACTCGGTTACAGTTACCAAACGGGCACGCACCGTGTGCAGGATATCAAAGGCGCAATAACATCTGGCGACGGTCTGCGTGCCGGAAATCTGAAGCTCGGCCGCCTAGTGATTACGTTGCCCAAAATCTTATGATCCATTTAGCGGATTCCCACCGTCCTTGAGCTTGCCCGATTTCATCGTAAGCGCGACGGAGATTTGCCGCACCAGCGCCAGCGCTTGGCCATCGTTCGGATAGCGGGCCAACACCTGCTGGGCTACCTCCAGCGCCTCACGATCTCGCTCGGCTCGCCGCAAGGCTCGGGCTCGACCTAGACCGATTTCACTGTCCGCCGGGTAGACCTCTTGGTAAGCCCGCCAAGCTAGCAGTTCGGTCTCAATCATCGCTTGGTCGTGCGCCGCGCGAATCAGATTCTGCCAACCTCGCCGATTAGAAAACTCAGCAGCTAGCAGGGCATCGGCTTTGACGCATCCATCAACCGGCGAGTCGCCCGATTTGGGCTGCGTGGCGCGGTTATAGAGCAGTCCGCGCAATCGGCTCAGCAGGCTGGCAGCGCGCACTCCTTGTTGCAGTTCGAGCTCAAACCAAAGCTTCCGAATCCCGACACAACTCGGTTGGGCGATGAGGATTTGTTGGCAAAGCGCCTCCACCACTGCGATATCGCCGCGCTGCGCCGCTTCGCGGGCCTTGACGGCGAGCTGACGTAATTCCGGCGAAAGATCACTGACGGCGATTTCCACCATAATGTTGCAAAAATTGTTTCAGCTCAGGTTTTGCTGAGCTGCCGTTTCTCGTCGGGCGCGAATCTCATTTTCGATGACTGCGGCCCGACTGGCCTCACCAAACCGGGGTTGATTACCAGCTTGCCCAAAGTGCCGCTTCATCCGGCGAAAAACTCCTTGGTATCAAAAATCTTGTTACGGACAGCTCCTCCGAGCAGCGCTTCTCGAGCCGCCGGCAGGCCCGCCTCTACCGACCCGGCTTTTCCCGTGGCCCAAAGTCCCACCGCCGCATTGAGCACGATCGTATCGACGAGGCCTTGCGGGCCGCGACCATTGAGCACGGCTTGGGCGATGGCTAGGTTCTCCGCGACGCTACCGCCCTTTAGATCGTCGAATCCGGATGGCGATAAGCCGAAGTCGGACGCCAACCATTGGCCATTGACCTCCGTCAAGCGACCCACTCCTCGCACCTGGTTGAACGTCGCGGTGGTGATTTCATCAATGCCGCTACCCGGCGTAATTACACCATGGGCGACGAGGCCTGCTTTGGTGCCCAGGAGTTCCAGCACCTCTGCCATCCGCTGCACCCAGGCATGGGCGAACACGCCTAGAATGACGTGGGCCGGACGGCCGGGGTTGATGGTGGGACCTAAGATATTGAAGACCGTGCGTTGCCCTTGAGCGGCGAGGGCTTTGCGCACGGGGACGATATGCTTGAAAGTCGGATGGTAGGCCGGCGCGAAGAAGAAACAGAACCCGAGCTCCCGGAGACCGGCACGTAGGGTTGCAGGATCGGCGTCGATTTTAACGCCCAGTCCCGCCAGCAAGTCGGCGCTGCCGCAAGCCGAGGTGATTCCCCGGTTGCCATGCTTCATGACCTTCACGCCGAGGCTGGCCAGCACGAGCACGACCATACTGGAAATATTGAAACCACCCGAGTGATCTCCCCCCGTGCCCACGATATCGATCGCCTCGGCGGAGAACTCGGAAACCTCTGGGTCCACCGCCCGTTGGCGAAACTCCCGGGCAAACGCCGCAATTTCCTGAGCGGTTTCTCCTTTGTCGGCCAAGGCCACCAAGAAATCCATTTTACCTTGGGCCGGGACGGATTCTGCGGCCAGAGCCGCCGCCGCCGCCGCGACATCCTCACCGTCCAGCTCTTCTTTGGCGCGCAGTTTCGTGATAAGATCGTTGAGCTCGGGCATGGGATGATCAGACCAACGGTAATTTGCCTATGGGCAAAGCCAAATCTGGACACGTTTCTCGTAGTGTGGGAGCCAATAGGAGTGCGCGCCTTCGCTTCGATCATTCTTCTCTGGGTTTCCACCTCTCTGCTCGTCGCCGATGCCCCCCCGGCGGCAGAAGCGGCCCCTCCCACCAGTCATCTTAGCGAAACCGACGCGATCATTCTCGGAGTCGTCGAGGGCATCACGGAGTTTTTGCCGATCTCTTCTACTGGGCACTTGATCATCGCCAGCCGACTGCTCGGCCTCGATGCCGAGACGCTTCTATTCGACGCAGCGGGCGAGCCGCTCTGGCTGGAGTCTCCATCGGCCGAAAACCCAGCCGGGATACCGCTCACCCTGAAGGACGCTTCTGACACCTATATTGTGGTCATTCAGGTCGGTGCCATTCTGGCCGTGGTCTTGGTATTCTGGTCGGCACTGCTTTCAATCTTTCGAGGCCTGGCCGGTCGGGATGAAAGCGGACTGCGCTTGCTCCGAAACATGGCTTGCGCGTTTTTTCCCGTCGTGATCGTGGGGCTAGCGTTCGACGATTGGATTGATGAGAACCTGTTTTCCGTTCCGACCGTGATTGCTTCGCTGGTCGTCGGCGCCGGGATAATGCTCGGGGCTGAATCTTGGCGCAAACGCCGTGGGCCGGCTTTGGATGCACCTAAACAACCGGCGGACCTTACTCCGCAGGAGGCCATGCAAATCGGGCTGATGCAATGCCTCGCGCTGTGGCCCGGCATGAGTCGCTCGATGGTGACGATGGTCGGAGGTTACTTCTGCGGACTCGCTCCGGCCCGCGCCGCCGAATTCGCCTTCTTGGTGGGCTTACCCGTCCTCGGAGGAGCCGCCGTCTACAAGATGGCCCAAGCGGGGCCCGCCATGCTCGCGGTCTTTGGCTGGAGCGAGATGCTCATTGGCGGTCTAGCGGCGACAATTTCAGCCACGGTGGCCGTGCGATTTCTGGTGGCTTGGCTGCAAAAATTCGGGCTCGGGGCCTTCGCTATTTACCGCCTGATCCTTGCCGGAGGGCTGGCGTGGTGGATTTGGAGCTGAGATTCTTTGCATCCTTCCTACCGCATAAGCGCTTGACGGGGATTCTGCCCGCTCGTTATTTCTCCCCTTCGCCAATTAAAACGGAGTCGTCAAACGGCTTCGCTGTAACCAACTAATTCCGCCCGCTATGGCCGTACCGAAACGCAAGCACTCCAAACGACGCAGCGCTACCCGCCGCTCCGCGAACGCATTTAAAGCTCCCGAGCTCCACATCGACCCGACCGACGGTTCCGCCGTTCGGCCTCATCGGGTGAACCCCAACACGGGGATGTATCGCGGTCGCCAGGTGCTCGACATCAACGTCTGAGCTCCCTGCCCCTCGAATCTCTGATCCGTCCGGCTCCCTTCACGGATGGAAAACAGCTCCGGTGAAACTCGCCGAATCGCGCTCGACGCGATGGGTGGAGACATGGGTCCCGGTGAAGTCGTTGCCGGGCTAAAACTTGCGCTGCAAAGCTTCCGTGAGCTGTGTCCGGTCACCATCGTCGGTGACGAAGCGCTGCTCACTCCCTTGCTGAGTCAGGCTGAACTCCTTGGTCACCCCAAAGTGTCACTCCTACATGCTCCGGAGGTCATCTCCATGGCCGATGAAGTCATGACGGCGATGAAACGGAAGCGAGAATCGTCGATGCTTAAGGCGATCGACTTGGTGAAGGAGGGCAGCGCCCGCGCGGTCATCAGCACGGGCAATACCAAGATTTTGGTCTCTGCCGGCACTTTGAAGCTCCGCACCCTCGCCGGCATTGAACGTCCGGCATTGGCCCCGGTGATCCCGCGCGACAACGGTCACTTTATTTTGATCGATGCGGGCGCAAATCCCGACGCCCGACCGATTCACTTGGCGCATAATGCGATTCTCGGCAGCCACTACGCCCGCATGGAGCTCGGCATCGAGAAACCCCGGGTCGGCCTGCTCACCATTGGCACCGAAGAGGGCAAAGGTAACGCGCTCATCAACGGCACCCACGAAAGCCTCAAGCAGATGGGAGACCTCGTGAACTACGTAGGCCCCATCGAGGGCTTTCAGGTATTCTTTGATCACGTCGACGTGATCGTGTGCGACGGTTTCACCGGCAACATCTGCCTCAAGAGCTGGGAATCGCTGTCCAAGTTTTTCCGTAATGAGCTGAAGTCCCAGATGCTCGCTTCTCCGATCCGCCGATTGGGCGGACTGTTGGCAAGGGGCGCTTTCACCGGATTGCGGCACCGCATCCAACCCGAGCGTTACGGCGGCGCCCCCCTCCTCGGCCTCAACGGCACGGTGCTCAAGACGCACGGTTCCGCCAATCGCTTTGCCCTGATGAATGCCATGGGCGATGCCAGTGAGTTTATCCGGGTAGATCATACCAGCCTGATCGAAGCCGATATCGAACGCGTAAATCGTATTTTCCGGCCTGAGCCCGCGTCGCCCGCGGAGACCTGATCCTCGGCTCGCTCTGATTTTCAACCGCGTCATGTCAGTCCCTAATTTTGCTCTACTCGGAACCGGTGCCTACGTGCCCGAGCGGGTGATGACCAACGAGGATATGGCCAAAATCGTCGATACCTCCGACGATTGGATCTTCTCTCGCACCGGCATCAAAGAACGCCGGATTGCCGCCGACGACGAACAGACCTCTGACATGGCCACCGCGGCCGCCCTCATCGCGCTCCAAGATGCCGGACTCACCGCCGATCAAATCGATCTTTGCATCGTCGCTACCTTGACCCCGGATCTGCTGATGCCCTCTACGGCGTGCATCGTGCAAGCCAAGCTTGGCCTGCCCCACCACGCTGCCTGTTTCGACGTATCCGCTGCCTGCTCGGGCTTCGTGTATGCCCTGGATACCGCTTGGGCGATGTTGCAATCCGGTCGTTACCACCACGCGTTGGTCATCGGTGCGGAAAAACTCTCCACCGTCCTCGACTGGACTGATCGCACCACCTGCGTGCTCTTCGGTGACGCCGCTGGTGCCGTCGTAATCGGCCCATCCCCGGCCGGATCGAACGCCGAAATCGTCGGCACCAAGCTCTACTCCGAAGGCGGCAACACCGAATTATTGTGGATTCCCGGAGGCGGCAGCGCGCATCCGACCCTGCGCCCCGGCGTGCCTCCACGATTCATGCAGATGAAGGGCCGGGAGGTTTTTAAGTTCGCGGTACGGGAGATGGAAGACGCGGCGCGTGATATTTTGGAACAATGCGGCATCGATGCCGACGAAGTAGATTGTGTCGTGCCTCACCAAGCCAACCTGCGTATCATCGACTCTGTCGCCAAGTTACTAAAACTCCCCACTGATCGTTTTTTTGTGAACCTCGAGCTCTACGGCAACACCTCCGCCGCCTCCATTCCGCTGGCGATAGACGAGGCGCGCCGCAGCGGCCGGATCAAAAACGGCAGTCTTTCTTTACTCGTGGCCTTTGGGGCGGGCTTGACCTACGGAAGCGCCTTGGTTCGCTGGTAACCCTTCATGACCGATTTCTTTATGCGTCCTTTCCGCGTTTTCTTGTTCGCCCTCCTCGGTCTCGGTTTCGGAGGCAATCTGTCCGCCGCTTTAACCTGGACCCCTGAAAATGGTTGGTCCGTGGAAGGCGGCGCCTTCTCCGGTCTGGTCGGCCAAGATGTGCAACGGGCCACCGAAATGATGAACCAAGCGCGAGCCGCCGAAGAACGCGGCCGCACGAGCTCTGCGGTCGGAACCTACAAAAAGGTCGCCAAACGGTTCCCCAACTCCGTCTTCGCCCCCGAGGCGCTTTACCGCCTAGGCCTCCTGCGTTTGAGCCGTCGACAATATTACAAGGCGTTCGAATCGTTCCAGTCGGTCATGAGCTTGTATCCCAACAACGAGCGTTTCAGCGAGGTGCTCGCCACCCAATATCAGCTCGCCGAGGACCTCATGAACGGTGCTCGTAACTACCATTGGGGCATGATCCCTTCCTTTCGCAGCAAGGAACGGTCCATCACCTACTTCGAGTGGGTCGTCGCCAATGCGCCTTTCAGTGACTATGCGCCGCTCGCGCTGATGAATATTGCCCGCTCTCACCGGGAGCTCAACAACACCCCCTTCGCCATCGATGCGCTGGATCGGCTCATCAACAACTACTCGCAGAGCCTGCTGGCTCCCGACGCCTACCTTTCCCTCGCCCAAACCCACGCCTCCCTCGTCGATGGCCCGGCCTACGATCAGGAATCCACCCGCGAAGCCATCACCTACTTCGAGGACTTCATGATCCTCTTCCCCGACGACCCGGGCCTGTCCGAAGCGCAATATGGACTCGACGAGATGCGCACTGTCTTCGCCGAGAGTAAGATGATCTTAGGGAACTACCAGCTGCGATATAACAAGAACTTCCAAGCTGCGCGGGTTTTCTACAACGAAGCGATCACTAGCTTTCCTGATTCCGATGTCGCTGATCGCGCCCGGACTCAACTCGAGGTAGTGCAAGACCGGATGGACGAACGAGGCCTCATTTTCGACGAGGATGGTAAGCTTGCGGTGGATGAAAATGCCCCTGAGCGGCCGGCCGAACGGAAGAAAATTCTCGGTCTGTTCTGAACCGGGGCTCGTCCTCCTTAAATTAACTTAAAGGGAATGCCCACTTTTCCCGCATTCCTGCGTTTGGGACTGATTGCCCTCGCTGCCAGCCTGTCCGGTTGCGCCCATTACCAACTCGGAACCGGGGCCGAGTCCCCCGCATTTCGCACTATTTACGTGGCCCCCGTCAGGAATTCGGCCGCGTTGCCCCAAGCCGTAGCCACGTTCTCGCGGGAAATCCGTAACGCCTTTGCTAACGATGGCCGGGTGCAACTGGCCTCTTCGGCTGGCACGGCCGATGCCGTGCTCACGATCAATCTCACCGATTTTGATCGGACGTTTACTTCCGTCCAACCCACCGATACCGCCCTCGCCCGTAAGTTCGATCTCAAGATCACCGCACGGTGCACCTTGGAAGATCGCCGCAATGGCCGCATCCTATTCGCCGATCGCGAGATTCACGTGACGCGCCAGATCTTCGTCGATGACGGACAAAATCCCGCTGAATACCAAGTGCAGCCCCAACTGGCAGCGCAACTAGCCGACCGCGTGATTCACAGCGTGCTGGACGTTTGGTAAGCGGATCGCTCGACTGAGCGCCGTGAAGCTCGCCCCCATTCTCGCCCCTTCTCTCCTGGCCGGAGACCACGCCGCACTTGGCGATAGTGCCGCCGTCGTGCCCGCGCACGGCCTGCAATGGCTGCACCTCGATATCATGGATGGGCACTTCGTGCCGAATCTCACGTTTGGTCCGGGAGTCGTAGCCGCGCTGCGTCGTCTTCCCGAGCTCGGCGACACTTTCTTCGACACCCACTTGATGTTGGCCGAGCCCCACCGCTACATCGAAGCGTTCGCGCAGGCCGGGTCGAATCTCATCAGCATTCACATCGAGCCCGACTATGATCACCGCGCCACCCTCGCGCGAATCCGCGAGCTCGGTTGTCAGAACGGTATTGTGCTCAATCCCGACACTCCAGCTGATGCGGTAAAAAGCCTCCTCGCCGAGGTTGATCTGGTGTTGGTGATGACGGTGCAACCCGGCTTCGGCGGTCAAAGTTTCCGCGAAGACATGATGCCCAAAATCCAGCAATTGGCCGCGTGGCGGGCAGAGCAGCACCTGAATTTCCGCCTCGAAGTCGATGGCGGCGTGGACCTCAAAACCGGCCCCCTCTGCGCCGCCGCCGGCGCCGACACGTTCGTAGCCGGCACCGCCTTCTTCAAAGCCCAAGACCGCTCCGCCTTTGCCGCGGCGGTGTCCGAATGGTGATAAGAGCGATCGTTCTACCGAGCCTGTGAGATTGCTCATTCCTGCTTCTTAAAATAAATCTAAGGAAAATTTGATCCAAGAACTAGAACAGAAACGCCTGAACCTATCGCGTTCGACCAATTCGAACGTGAAGGCTCGACTGGGGCAGTTCTTCACCCCTGCACATACCGCTGAATTTATGGCCGGGTTCTTTAGTGCCGACAAAGAGCTCGCGGACTGCAGGCTACTCGATGCAGGGGCCGGTATTGGTTCACTCTCCGCAGCGTTCCTCAGGCGATGGAAAAGTGGAGAGTTCAATTTCAAATCGGTAGCACTAGACGCATTCGAGTATGATGATCCGCTCATTCCGCATCTCAACGAGACCTTGGCCAATTGGGGAAACGACTCTGGATTTTCTTACACGGTTCATATGCGAGATTTTATTACAGCCGCGGTAGAATCGCTTTCAGAAGAACTTTTTGCGGTAAAGCTCCCATCGTATTCTCACGCGATTTTAAATCCACCTTACAAAAAAATTCGCAACGTTTCGCCGCAGCGATTGTCGTTGAGGAGAGTGGGTATCCAGACGGTGAACTTGTATTCAGCGTTCGTAGCCTTGTCCATTGGCCTGATGCGTGAAGGAGGACAGGTCGTCGCAATCATTCCCCGGAGTTTTTGTAACGGACCGTATTACCGACCATTTCGGGATTGGATCTATAGCAGTGCCGCCATTCGCAGAATACATCTTTTCGATTCAAGAACTAAGGCTTTTAAGGACGATAACGTCCTCCAAGAAAACGTCATTATCCACCTTGAAAAAGGCGGCCAGCAAACGGCAGTCACTATTTCTACTTCAACCGATGATAAATTCGAAGACGTAGTGGTTCGACAGGAACAATTTGACCGAATCGTTCATCCCGATGACCCAGAAAAATTCATTCATATTCCTTCCAAATCTATCAAGCGTCTCGCAAAGAGATCCGCTTGGGTATCTCATTCTTTAAGTGATTTAGGCCTTAAAATATCAACTGGTCCTGTCGTCGACTATCGGCTGAAAAACTACTTGATAAAACTTCCCCAAAATGGAAATGCTCCTCTCTTGTATCCCGCGCATTTCACTAGCGGTGATCTGGAATGGCCGCGAATGGATATTAAGAAACCCAATGCCATCGAACAGAATCCTGAGACTTTGAAATGGCTCTACCCAAGTGGGTTTTATTGTGTTGTCCGCCGATTCTCCTCCAAAGAAGAAAAGCGACGCATTGTAGCCAGTGTGATTGATCCTGCGATTTTTGGTAGCGCCACGATGATTGGTATAGAAAATCACCTGAACGTTTTTCACCAAGATAAGCGAGGGCTGCCTGAAGAGATTTCGAGAGGGCTTGCCGTATTCCTCAATTCAACTCCCGTAGACGAGTATTTTAGAAGCTTCAATGGACACACCCAGGTTAACGCGACCGATTTAAAGCTGATGAAGTATCCGCATTTCGAAGACCTAGCTAGACTTGGCCGCTGGGGAAAAAAACAGGTCAGACCCTGCCAAGCAAAGATTGATCAAAAAGTGAGAGAGATCACCGGATGAAAAGGAGAGCAACTTACCTCAAAGAGGCGCAGCAGATTATCACCAAAATAGGTCTACCCTCGGGTCAACAAAACGAGCGATCTGCACTTTGTTTGCTAGCGCTGGTCGACGTAAGACCGGGCAAGGAATGGGCGGAAGCCAGTAGCCCCTTCATCGGCATCACCCCGATGATGGAATGGATTTCTCAATATCATCTTAAAAAATACAAGCCCAACACTCGTGAAACCGTCCGACGCCAAACTGTGCATCAATTTTGTGAAGCTGGTATTGTTATTTCTAATCCCGACGATCCCCTGCGCCCGATCAATAGCCCAAAAACGGTTTATCAAATCGAACCCACCGCTCTGGAGCTTATCCGTTCCTTCGGGACTGTTGATTGGAAACCGAGATTGATAAAATTTCATGAGGAGCATGAAGCACTCGTCACTCGTTTCGCGATGCATCGAGAGCAGAATTTGATTCCCGTTAAGACGGAACTTGGACAACAAATTTCACTCAGTCCCGGTCCTCACAGCGAGCTGATGAGGGATATTATTGAGAGCTTTGCTCCCCGCTACGCGCCAGGTAGCGAGCTTGTTTACGCGGGAGACACGAAAGCTAAGTGGGGTTATTTCAATGCCGATCTGTTGAATGAGTTGAAGGTTGAGGTAGACGCTCATGGCAAGATGCCAGATGTGATCCTCTATCTGCGGGAAAAGAATTGGCTACTTTTGATCGAATCCGTAACGAGCCATGGTCCCGTGGACGCGAAGCGACATATGGAGCTCAGGAAACTCTTCTCAAGCTCAACGGCCGGAATAGTTTACGTTACCGCTTTTCCCGAGAGGGGTTTAATGAGCCAATACATAACTGAGATTGCGTGGGAGACGGAAGTGTGGGTTTCAAGCGACCCCACTCATTTAATCCATTTCAATGGCGAACGCTTTCTCGGGCCCTACTGACGCCGCCACGACCTGAAATTATATCGCGCTCTTGCGTGGAACGATGAAGTTCAGGTTGTAGTTCCTCCCATTTGACGATTGCGGCAAACAGCGCAGATTCTCGGCGTGAATCGAACGGTCAGTCCGGAGTTGTTGGACTCCCTTCCTGCAGATGCGCCGGCGGCTCAACACAGTCGGCGGGATCTTCGTTGGTTCAACAAATTGTTGGGCAATCAACGCTGGTGGCGACGGGTGCTGTCCCCGGACCGGCTCGCCCAACCAGCCATCGAGATCGGCTCGGGCGACGGTCAGCTGGCCAAAGCATTCGGCCTCGATGCGCTCGATCTGCAACCCGCACCATCCGGTTGGTCTGGTCCGAACACCTGGCACCAAACCGACGCGAACACGTTTGCGCACTGGGACGAATACCCGGTTGTTGTCTCCAACCTCTTTTTGCATCATCTGTCGGCAGATCAATTGGCCGCACTCGGCACGACGTGGAACCATTCGGCCGTTACGATTGTGGCATCCGAGCCGTGGCGGGCGCGGGGTTTTCGCACGGGATTTTCCGCACTGTGCTGGTTGATCCGGGCCCATGAGGTCAGCCGGCATGATGGTAAGGTGAGCGTGGTTGCGGGGTTTCGCGGTGAGGAACTCCCCCAGCTCCTGCAACTCGATCCGACTCTTTGGGAGTGGCGCATATCCCATAGCCTGCTTGGAATGTATCGCATGATCGCTCAGAAACGCGCCAGCCAATGATTGCGCATTCCCAATCACGACCAGTCGAGATCATCGGCGGTGGTCTCGCCGGACTGGGACTGGCGCTGGGATTGCGACGCGCGGATGTGCCGGTCGTCTTAGTCGAGGCCGGCGACTACCCTCGGCATCGGGTCTGCGGTGAATTCATCACCTCGCTCGATCCCCTCACGATTAACACGCTGGGCCTTGAGCCGATGCTCGTTTCTGCGCTGCCGGCGCACTCCGTTACTTGGTTTAAGGGCAGCGCGCAAAAACTCTCCCAGCGCCTCCCGGAACCGGCCCTGTGCCTGAGCCGCTACCACCTCGATGAAGCAATGGCTCGCGCGCTGATTGCCTCCGGCGGTGAAATCAAAACTCGGCAACGCGAGGCCATCGTCGCACAGGAAGGCCGCGTGCTGACCACGGGACGCCGCCCCGCCACCCAATCGCCCTACGTCGGCATCAAGGCGCACTTCCAGCACCTCAAACTGCGCGACGATCTGGAACTCCATCTCGGTGATCACGCTTACGTCGGACTTACGCGCATCGAAGACGGTCGGGTGAACGTCTGTGGGCTGTTTCGCCGTTCTCCCGCCGCAGCTGGTGCCAAGGTGTCCAAACAGTCGATCCTAGACACTCAGCTACGCTCCGCCGGCCTGGGAGATCTGGCCGATCGTCTGGCCCACGCTGATCTTGATCACCGTTCAATCTGCACCGTCGCCGGGCTCGACTACGAAGCGATGCCCAACGTCGATGGCCTGCACCTCGGCGATCAGTTCGGATTGATCCCCCCCTTCACCGGCAACGGGATGACCGTCGCCCTGCAAAGCGCCCGCCTCGCGGTCGCTCCGCTCCGGAACTGGTCTCGCGGTCAAATCGATTGGCCTACCGCGATCCATACTATCCATCAATCGCTCCACCGGGAGCTGGCGCCCCGCATCAAGCGCGCTCGGCGGCTCCACCCGTGGTTGCTAACCCCTCGCCGCCAGCGCTGGCTGGTGGCCGCCGCCTCCCGGCGCCTCGTGCCCACCCACCTGCTGTATCGTCTGCTCCACTAATCTTAAAATGTATCTTCAAACCATCGCCACCGCCTCGCCGGAGCGTTCCCTTTCTCAACTCGACTGCTGGGAAATAGCCAAGCAATCCGCGGCCGTCACGACGGGGCTGACGCGACGAAGTCAGTTGATCCTGCGCACCGTGATGCGTGGTGACTCCGGTATCGCGCAACGGCAGTTCGCCGTGCGCGACATCAATCGTATTTTTGATTTGGATACCGATGATCTGAATGCCGAGTTCCGGCACGCCGCGCCCGCGCTTTCTTCCACGGCACTGCAGCGAGCGTTAGCTCAAGCTAACCTCGTCGCCACCGACATTGATGCCCTCGTGATCTGCACCTGCACGGGGTATTTGTGTCCCGGCGTGACCAGTTACGTCGCCGAGCACCTCGGCCTGCGGTCGAACACCTACTTGCAAGACCTAGTAGGGCTGGGTTGCGGGGCCGCCATTCCAGCCTTGCGAGCGGTGGACAATATTCTCGCTCGTGACCCCACCGCAAAGGTCGCATGCATCGCGGTCGAGGTCTGCTCCGCCGCCTTCTACCTCGATGACGATCCCGGCGTAATCATCAGCGCCTGCCTCTTCGGCGATGGCGCCGCGGCTACCATTTGGACGAGTCAGCCCGGTGAAACCAAGCTGCGTTGTCATGGGTTCGACACCCATCACGACCCCGCCAATCGAGATCGGATTCGTTTCGAGCACCGTAACGGCAAGCTGCGTAATCTTCTTCATTCGTCCGTGCCCGAGCTAGCCGCGGGTGCGGTTGAGACTTTATTCGACCGCACCCGGAGTGACGCGAATGCGGTGCCGATAACACAAATCATCGCCCATTCCGGCGGCAAGGATGTGATCGATGCGATCGAAGCAAAGCTACCGGACTACCCTTTATCCATCACTCGGGAGATTCTCCGCCGTCACGGTAACATGAGTAGTCCGTCGGTCTTGTTTGCCTTGGAGGAGGCCTTAAAAAGCGGCACGCCCTCGCCGCAGGACGATTGGTGGTTGGTCGCCTTCGGTGCCGGTTTCAGTGCCCACGGTTGCCGCTTGAGTGTAAGGTAGGCCGGGCTCGCCGAGCGCGCCGTTTCATCCAACCCACCGCAATCGGCGGTTTTGGCGAAAACGCCCTACCTCGGGCCGAAAGCTCCACCCGCCCAACGCGATCAGCTCGCCGTCCACTTAAAGATCATCGTCGTGAGTGCTGGTAAGGTGAAGACCCCGCTTTGAGACATGCCGTCGGCCTCGACGTCTACAGTGTTAATTGCGCCGCCGTTGCCCAAGCCAGAACCACCATAGAACTCACTATTAGAATTGATCACCTCTTCCCAGCGACCCGCCCGCGGCAGGCCGATCCGGTAATTTTCCAATGCCATCGGCGTGAAATGTCCGACGACGAAGAATAACGTCTCTTCGGACTCATCCTGACGAACATACGAAATTACGCTGGATTCGGTATCGTGCGCGGCGATCCAACGGAATCCTTGCGGGGATAGGTCGGTGCAGCCCAACACGGGCTCGCTTTTGTAGAGGTGATTCAGATCGCGCACCAGCAGTCGCACGCCTTCGTGATCGATGTATTGGCACAGATGCCAATCGAGACTGCCGGCGTATTTCCATTCGTGGGATTGGCCAAATTCGCAGCCCATGAAGAGACATTTTTTCCCCGGCCACGCCCACATGTGCGCGTAGAGTGAACGCAGATTTGCGGCCTTTTCGGGAATGTGCCACGCGCCCATTTTGTAGAGCATCGAGTTTTTACCGTGCACCACTTCGTCGTGGGAAAATACCGAAACGAAATTCTCTGACCACTGGTAGAGCGCGCCGAAGGTGAGATCGTTGTGGTGCCACTTGCGGTGCACCGCCTCCTTTTCGAAGTAGCGCAGCGTATCATGCATCCAGCCCATGTTCCACTTGAAGTCGAATCCGATGCCGCCCTCGTCCACGGGCTTACTGATGCCCGCAAACGCCGTCGATTCTTCTGCAATCATCAATACGCCCGGATAGTAGTCGTGCACCAGCCGGTTGGTTTCGCGGAGAAATTCAATCGCCTCGAGATTTTCGCGTCCGCCGTGTTTGTTTGGAATCCACTCCCCGGGTTCGCGGGAGTAATCGAGGTAAAGCATGGAAGCCACCGCATCCACGCGCAGACCGTCGATGTGATAGCGATCAAACCAAGCCAAAGCGTTGGCTACCAGAAAACCGCGGACCTCATTGCGACCAAAATTGAAGATCAACGTGCCCCAGTCCAACTGCGCGCCTTGCCGCGGATCGGCATGTTCGTAGAGATGCGTGCCATCGAATTCCGCCAAGGCAAAGCTGTCGCGAGGGAAGTGGGCCGGCACCCAATCGAGGATGATGCCGATGCCCCGCTGGTGGAGGTGATCGACGAAGAAGGCAAAGTCGTCCGGATTCCCAAACCGATGCGTAGGCGCGTAAAAACCGGTAACCTGATATCCCCATGAGCCCTCGAAAGGATGCTCCGCCAGCGGCATCACTTCGATGTGCGTGAAGCCCATTTCCTCAGCGTAGTCGGCCAACATCGGTGCCAGCTCGCGGTAATTAAACGCCCGCGCGGCATCTTCGACTTTTCGTTTCCACGAGCCGAGGTGGACTTCGTAGATTGAGATCGGGCGATCAATCTTCGCGGCTTGGTCTTCGCGTTCCTGCATCCATTCACTGTCTTGCCAGACGTGTTTGCGGGTGTTGTGCACGATCGAAGCGTTGCCGGGAGGCGCTTCAAAATAGGTGCCGTAAGGATCGGTCTTCGCCCGCACGGTGTGGCGCTGATCCAAGATCTCAAATTTGTAGAGCTCCCCCTCGCCCAACCCCGGCACGAAGAGTTCCCAGACTCCGGACGCGCCGAGTGAGCGCATGGGAAAATAACGTCCGTCCCACTGATTGAAGTTGCCCACCAGCGATACGCGTTTGGCGCTCGGGGCCCATACCGCAAACGAAACGCCCGGCACCCCGTCTACTTTGCGCAGGTGTGCTCCCAGCTTTTTGTAAATGAAGTGCTCGTTGCCTTCGCCGAACAAATAGAGATCCTGCTCGCTGACCGTCGGCAAAAATCGATATGGATCATGAAACTGGCGCTTTTCCCCGGAGGCATAGGTGACGCGAAGCTGGTAAGGGAACACGGTGCGGCGACGCGGGATAGCGACCTCGAACAGGCCATCATCCGCCACCGCCGTCATCGCAAAACTCTTGCCGTTCTTCAACTCGATGACTTCCGCCTCCACGGCACCGGCCACCAAGGCTCGCACCACCAGCCCGGAGTTTCCCTTACCCTTAAAAGTATGCATGCCCAATACGGCATGGGGTTCGGCCTCGCGGGCACTGATCAGGGCGTGGATTTGCTGGGGGGTAATGATCACGGCGATACGTTCAAAACCGGAGATTGAAGGGGCATCAGACTGGCGTCGAGCCATCAGGCGATTACATTTGGACTCAACGGAAAATGAAATACCTCCGCCACAGGAACCCGGCTTGCCTACGACTTCCCGCCGCCGTTTGCTCCGACGGTTGATGCGTAGATGGATGAATCTTTTTCGAGGTTGGGCCAGCGTGGCGCTGCTGCTGGCGGGGCCACTGTCGCTCGGGGCCCAATCGACGAATCCGCCCGTTATCACTGCCGATGAACTTGAGGTGGATATGGACTCGCAGACCGCCATTTACCGCGGCAATGCTCGCGCGGAATTCGGTAATGTCATCTTCTTGGCCGACGAAATTCGCTGGGATCGGGCCAACCAGACCGCCACTGCCCGCGGCGATGTGGTGTTACAACGGGCCGATCTGCGTTTGATCGCCGAGGAACTCACCTACGAGTTGGCCACGGAGAGCTATCAAGTCCGCGAATTGCGCATGGGCCGGGATCCCTACTATTTCAGCGGGGCCGAGCTGACGGGCGATGCAACGGAGATCACGTTCACCGATGCGCGGCTCTCGTATGGCGAGCCCGGCGCTTGGGCACCCACCCTGCGCGCCCGCTCCTTGACCTACGATCCGACCACGGGGCGTATTCGCACTACCGGGGGTAGCGTGGGAATCGGGTCGTTCACGTGGCTGCCGCTGCCGGCCATCTCCCTGCCGCTAGATGGGACCGACTTTATCGAGATCACGGTCGATGGTGGCGCTTCGAGCCGACTCGGCCTATTCGGGCGAGTTGGTGCTACGGTTCCAATCGGCGAAACGTGGCGGGCGGGTGCCGACCTTGGCATCTACACCAATCGCGGGGTCATGGCGGGCCCCGCTTTCGGCTACAATCAGATTTCGGCGGATGGCACTTCGCTGTTTGGCCGGTTCACCAGCGGTTACCTTCGGGATAGTGGCGACCAAGGTGATTTGGGCTTTGATAGCCTGGGCCAACCAATCGATCCGGATCGCGGACTGATCAGCTGGGTGCATCAACAGACCCTGTCACCCAATTGGTCGCTCAACGCGGAGCTGAACTACTGGAGCGACTCCGAGGTCTTACGGGATTTTCGCCCTCGGGAGTTTTTTCCGGTGCAAGTCCCGGATTCGTTTGCAGAGTTAAATTATCATACGGGCAACACCGTCGCCGGCGTGTTCGTGCGGGCTCAACCCAACGATTTTGCCACGATGCGGGAGCGACTGCCCGAGTTAACTTGGGAAATGCTGCCGACCGCATTCGCTCACGGCATGATCCAGCAGGCCCAGTCTTCGTTTGTCGGACTGCGGGAAAACCCGCCCGGCGCTGCACCCGAAATCTCGTCTTCTCGTTTCGATCTCTACTACGGACTTTCCCGGCCGTGGACGCCGACGAATTGGTTTACGCTCAACCCCGTAGCCGCGGCTCGCGTAACGCACTACACGGAAGCCCTCGGCGGCAAATCGGATTACACCCGCACCCTCGGCGAACTCGGGGTCGACGCGGCCCTGCGCTTTGCCGGCACGTTTGACTACCAAAATGAAACGTGGGGCATCGACGGGCTACGGCATCTGATCACTCCGCGGGTTTCCTACCGTTTTATCGACGACGCGGATCAGGGAGCGGATTACATTCCGGCCATTGATCGGCGTGTCTTTGCCACCTACTTGGAACCATTGGGACTCGGCTCGCGGCGACAACTCGACGATCTCACGGCGACCAACACCGCGCGGCTTTCGATTGATCAACGCCTGCAAACTCGCGACCTCGATTACGGTTCGCACGACCTCGTGCAACTCAATCTCGCGATCGATTCGCGCTTCGATCAAGCCCCCACCGAGCGAACGCTTTCCGCCCTGCATACCGAGCTCCGCCTAAGTCCAGCGCCCTTTCTTGATTTCGACCTCTATCATCGCGCCACCCCCGGCGACTGGACGATGCGCGAGCTCAATGCCGCCATCACCCTGCACAACGCCGACCAGTGGCAGCTCCAAGTCGCCAGCCACTATTTAGAGTCGGATATTCAGGAATTTATTGGCACCTACGCCTACCGTTTTAACGAAGTCTGGCAGGGCTACACCCGCTTGCACTTCGACGCGCGCCGGAGTCGATTCGTCGAGCAAACCTACGGGGTCCGCCAGACCATCGCCAACCGTTGGGCGATCGGCTACGAAATCTCCTTCTTCGAGGGGCAACGCCGCGAGAGTGACTTCGGTTTCGCGATCCGCTTCGACGCGGTGACTTTTTAAGCGGCGAACCCATGAGTCGCATCGATAACCAACGCCGGCTGTTCGTCGAACTGGTCGAAATCCTGCGCCCGCATTGGCGGCACGACCCGGGCCAACCGCAACGCTTGGCGGACTGGTTGGCCCGACATCGAGCCGGGAGCCGTGACCGCCGACTTTATCGGGAGTTGACCTACACCCTCTGGCGCATCCTGCCGTGGGTGGAAGACGCGGCGCCAGAAACCTTGATCGCGCGGGTCGCGCAGCACGCTCAGCCCTCGAAGGCCACCAACGACTTCATCGCGACGTTTGCCCCCTCGACCGGTGATCTGCCGCAGCCAAGTGCAGCGCTGCTGCCTGATTGGTTTGCGGAGGAGTTCCCCGCCGCGACCAACGCAGCGGAGCAAACCTGCCTGCTTTCGCGCGCACCGCTTTGGATTCGCCAGCAAACGGACCGACCCGAGTCAGTGCTCGAAGCCTTCCCGGAGGCGGAGCGATCCGAGCATGTCCCCGGTGCATGGCGCCTCCCGATCGAAACCAACGTCAGAAATTCGCCCGCTTACGCTGAAGGTTTCGTCGAAATTCAAGATATCGGATCGCAAGCGTTGCTCCACACCTTACCGAGCCTGCTCTCCGGTCGGTGGTTAGACGCTTGCGCGGGCGCCGGTGGCAAGACCCTCCAATTGGCGCAACTGCTCCGGGACTGCCCGGAAACCGAAATCGTGGCCCACGACATCCGCCCCCAAGCTCTGCGCGAACTCGAACTGCGCAAGAACCGGGCGGGATTGTCCAAAATCTCCACCACGCGCCAGCCGGAAGGAAAGTTTGATGCGGTGCTGGTAGACGCACCCTGTTCGGGCAGTGGAACCTGGCGACGTGCCCCGCATTTGAAGTGGACGACCACCCCGACGACCCTCCGGCACGCAGCCGAACGGCAGCAGACGCTGCTCGCTCGTTTTGCCGCCATGGTTAAGCCCGGGGGCTGGTTGATCTACTTTACCTGCTCGCTCTGTTCGTCGGAAAATTCCGCGGTCATCCGGGATTTTCAAATGCAGCATCCCGAGTTTACGCCCCTCCCACTGACTCATCCCACGAGCGCCGCCCAGATCCCGGCAGGCCAGCTGACGCTGTATCCGTCCGTGCTAGACTCCGACGGCTACTTTGTAGCGGGACTGCGGCGGAACTGAAAATGCCTCCCATCGCTGTTCGTGTTTTTTGTTGCGACGGGCTCCGCGAACTCAAGCCTCTCCCAACCTGTGGTTCCTGATTCTGATCTTCGTATTAAACTGCCTGTCTTCGAAGGGCCGCTCGATCTTCTGCTCTTCCTGATTCGGAAGAACGAACTCGATATTTACGATATCCCCATCGTCTCCGTGACGAAGCAGTATATCGAAATACTGCACGCGATGCGTGAGCTCGATCTCGATGTTGCCGGCGAGTTCTTCGTGATGGCGGCCTCCCTCATGGAGATCAAAAGCCGCATGCTGCTCCCCCGGGGCGAAGCTGCGATCGACTCGGGCACCAACGAGAGCGATGGCATCGATCCGCGCTGGGAGCTCGTGCATCAGCTGCTGCAATACAAGAAATTCAAAGAAGCCTCCCACGAGCTCGATCGCATGGCGACTTTCCAGCAGGGACTGATGAGCCGCCACGTTTCTCGGCTTACCGTGCCCACCAGCGAACGCCCCCTGGATCCCTTGGATCGGGTCGAGCTCTGGAACGCCTTTAACCTGGTGCTGCGCCGGTTAGCCGAAAAAATGGTCGTGGGCGAAATCCAAGATGAGCAGATCACGGTGGCCGACCAAATGGAGTGGCTCATGAAACGCATCATGACCGAGCCTCGGTTTGTGTTTTCCGAGCTCTTCACGGGCACCATCACGGTCCGCCTGCTGGTCGCTACCTTCTTGGCGGTGCTCGAATTGGTCCGCATGGGTCGGCTCGATATCAAACAGGACGAAGCCTTCTCCGATATCATTTGTGAAGCGCACAAGAATCCCCAAATCCCCCTTGAATCTATCCCTGATCCCAACACCGTTACGGCGTGAGATCTTCCGACCAAACCAATTCCTCCTCCAACTCGCCTACCCGTCCCGTCGGCCTAGTCGGCGTGGGCCTCGACAATGACGACGGCCACAAACGAATCACCACGGGAGAGAAATTCGCGTTGGTGGGCGGGTCCCAAGAAACCCACCAAAAGATGACCGAAACGGTGGTGAAAACCTTCGAGGAACTAAAGCGGAGAGACAAACACCTCGAAACCGTGGATAAGCGCGAACTCGCCGAAATCCTGCATAAGTCGAAGCCGGAATAACTCCGTGCACTCCGCCCGCTCCGATGCCTCGCCTTTCACCCAAGTCCACTCTGGACGACAAATTCGCCTCGCCGATGCCGCAATGGGAGGATGATATTGGTCCTCGCTTCATTCCTTTCTGGCAAACGGCTATCGCCACGCTTGCCGCCATCAGTTCCGTTGCTTTCGCGCTTCTCCTCTATTCCAAACTCTGATTATCCACCTTTATGTCAGCAAACATCGTAAACCTCGATTCCTCTTCCTTCTCCACCACCATCAGCAGCGAGCAGCCCGTGCTGGTCGACTTCTGGGCACCTTGGTGTGGCCCGTGTAAGGCCATCGCGCCGATCTTGGAAGAGATCGCCACCGAGCTGGACGGCAAACTGACCATCGGAAAGGTAAATGTGGACGAGAACGAAGCGATCTCCGCCGAGTATGGCGTGCGGGCGATCCCCACCCTGCTCCTCTTCAAAGGCGGCAGCGTGGTTGAGCAGATTGTCGGAATGACATCCAAAGACGCCCTGCTAGAAAAGCTCAACACCCACGTCTGAGCTATTTTCCTCTCCAATCGCTGATCGCAAAACGCGCCCCTCGAGGGCGCGTTTTTTATGTACCCCAGAGCATGACCGCTGAGAGCAACACCGCCACTATCGCCAAGTGTTGGCCCGTCGCGCCCAGCAGATCAATCAACTCCTGGGGCGAGGTCGACGAACGCAGTCGCCGCAGCTGCCAACCCCCCACGCCTATCAGGAAAAGCTCGAAGGATATCGCGGGCCAAAGCCCGATGAAACCCGCCCACGCCAGCCAAATCGCAACACCGGCCATGGCGAGGTGCGCCGCAGCGAATTGGATCTGCGCGAATCCGCGCCCCCATCGCACCACCAAGGTGCGCTTACCCGCCTTTCGATCCGTTTCAATGTCTCGATAATTGTTTACGATCAAGATATTCGTCGACAGCGCGCCGATCCCGATTCCACACGCCCAGGCCGCTCCGGAGATCGTGCCCGTTTGCACGAAGTAAGTCGCCCCCACCGCGACCAATCCAAAGAAGATAAAAACAAACACGTCGCCCCAACCGTGGTAGGCTAGAGGATAGGGACCTCCGGTATAAATCACGCCGCAGATGATCGACGTGATGCCGACAACGAGCAGCGGCCAACCGCCAAACTGGAGCAGGCTGAGCCCAACGAGAAACGCGACGCTGAACACCAATACCATCGCCCGCTTCATCACCTCCGGTGCGATCAACCCGGCCGCCACCGCCCGCCGCGGTCCCACTCGTTCTTGGGTATCGGCGCCTTTTCGGAAATCGAAATAATCGTTGGCGTAGTTGGTGCCGATTTGGATCAACACCGCAAACAGCAGACACGTCGCCGCTGCCGCCCCGTGAAAGAGCCCGTCATGCCAAGCCAGCGCACTGGCTACCAGCACCGGCGCGACCGCGGCCGGCAACGTCCGAGGTCGAGCCGCTTCCCACCACCACGACACCGCGCTATCTGACGTCATCGGACCGCGATTTTATTTTTCTTTCGAAATTGCACCAGCCGCCGGCGAGAGAGCACGGCCACCAACGGCGGGATAATCGCGAGCGTGGCCATGAGTAAAGTCGGCCGCATCCCGCTGCCAAAAAACACCCCTAGCACCGTAATGCCCGCAGCATATACCGCCATAAACAGAGCCGGGTTGGGCAGCACCAAATTGGCGGCCCAGATGGCAAAGAAACCGATGACCGCCGCTTTCCAGCCGACCACCGCAAAGGCTAATCCCAGCACGAAAAAGATCGGCGGATAGAGCATGAACCGCTCTTCGATGCGTAACATCTGAATCACTACGGCCGCCATAAAAATGACCGCCTGCGTGAGGAAAGCGATGTCGGTCATCGAGATCCCCGGGGCCGCCACCATCTCCGTTAAAACCAGCGGAACGGCGGTGACGATGGCCATACTTCCCGCCAGCGCGCGACCGAAATCCATCCAGTTCCGCCCCCGTTTAAACTCCTCCTCAACCCACAAACTGTGGTCACCTGGTAACCGATCGCGGCGAGGACCACCGGTCGCCACTACCCGCTTGCGCGTCTTGGATGGCTTACCCAAACGGAGCCAGCTGCGGGGCGTCCACAGGAGCATCAGACCAATTGACAGGAAGACAATTTCACGCGACATAAGCAGATTTCAAAAATCGAGATTGCAGGGCGTTGCCTCCACCCTGTCAAAGAATGAACCTAATCCTCGTCGAATAAAAATCTGCTCTCGAATCACTTAAAGATCCAGGCGCGTAGACAATGCGACGATCCGGCCCTCGACCACCGAGCGCATCGCCATCGGATCACCTCCCGGCAACCGAGGAAGTTCAGCGCGAAGGACGTCCAACGCCTCTTGGTCGCGACCGAGTTTAACCAGCATCTCCGCGCGCACCCGCGCCACGAAATAGGGCACATTTTCACAATCCTGCGCCGCCGCTAAAGCTCGCTCGGCCTGATCGGCGTCGCGCGCCACACTCCACCACAGTACGGCTTGCTCGATGGGTAGGAGCGCCTCACCGGGATGCGAGGCTCGACCTCGTTCCAACCAAGCGAGCGCGCGGTGAAGTTGTTCGTGTTTCATCACGGTGAGATCACTCGCATTGGTGATCTCCTTCGCCCGCCAAGCCGCGACATCATAGCCCACCATTCGCGCCCCATCCAACCAGTAGACCAAGGGAGCCGGATCTATCCTCACGACCCATTCCATGCCGCGGGTCATCGCTGCGGTGTCCTTGCGACGCCAATCGCCGTAAACCCCTACCCAGGTAAGTCCCGCTGTGATTTCCCTCAACCCGTGAAATCCGGACCCGGTGGACGCAGGTTCATCGATCTGAAGCCGTTCCGCCCCTAGCCCTTTGATTTGCTGCGCGCCTACGCCTGCCAAAATCAGCGCGAGCACGGCCACGACTCCGGTTCTGATAGATTCGAGCTTAGAATTCACGACGTGCCATTCCTCTGATCGCCAGCCATCCGAGCGTGACCCCATAAACCAAACTACTCGCGATCACGCGGAGCGCATCGGTCCAATCTCGGTTTCCTTTGATCCAATCCAACTCGCCGAGCCAAGCGAAGTCCGGGACGAGCATCGCAAACCAAGCCGCGATACCTCCAACATCCACCGCCACGGAACGCAGATATCCCAATCCAATCAAGCCCAGCGCGGCGCCGATTATAAACCCCAACTCCCGCCCAAAACTGGCCAACCATTGCACCACCAACGCGATCAATATTCCGTTAATCGTAAGCACCAAAGCACTACCGCAAAGACCACGGCTCACGCCGCCACCCACCGTCGCCGAAACCACCGCGGCCGAACCGAGCGCCACCACCAGACAAACCACCCCCACCGCGAGGACCGAACCCACGATGATCGCGACCGGCGAGATGCCTCGAGCCAACGCGACGGGAATCACCCCGCTGGATTCGTGCTGGATCGTCAGGTGAATCGAGAGGGCTAGGGCCACGATCGTGAGCACCCCCAGTTGCAAGGCCCACCCCACCCCAAGCAGGAACGCTCCCTGGGATTCTCCAAAATCAAACGCCGTGAAAAAGCGACCGCCACCCGTGACGAATATCGCCACGCCAATGGCGACCAGCGTCAACGGCTGGCGCGCCACCGACCGCAGCGAGATCAGCGCCCACTCGAACGACGGAACCAAAATTCGATTCATGTGACCGAGCCTCCGTTAAGGCATTCCCGATAGACGTCATCCAGTCCCCGCAGCCGGGAAACCGGCGTGCCCATCAGTTCGGCCAAAGACCCTCGCGCCAGCATCCTGCCCTCGGCCAACAGGACGACTGCATCGCAAACGTCCTCCACGCGCTGCAGCAGATGCGAGGAAAGCACCACCGCCGCGCCCCGCGCCGCCTGCTCGCGAATCAAGCTCACCAATAGGTCCACGCCAATCGGGTCGATGCCGGAAAACGGCTCGTCGAGCAGGATCAAATCCGGCTCTACCATCAGGGCGCGCGCCAGCCCAAGTCGTTGCCGCATACCCTTGGAAAATGTCTCGACCCGCTGATCAGCGGCAGCGACCAAATCCACTCGCTGCAACCATGCCTCCGCCAAATCCCGCGTCGTTTTTGAAGAATCACGATCCATCGCCAGCCAAGACGTCAAGGTCTCGCGGGCGGACAAATGCTCCAGCAGTCCCCCACGCTCCGGGAGGTAGCCCGTGCGCCGTTGCGCCGCCCGGGTACCGAGCGGGTCCTTGCCGACGAAACCCGTGCCCCGCGTCGGCCACACCAGACCCGCGGCAATTTTCAACGCCGTGCTTTTGCCGGATCCGTTCGGCCCCAGCAGTCCCACGACTTGGCCAGCCGGGACCTCCAGTTCGAATCCGTCTAGCGCGCGTTGGACGCGATTTCGGCCTCGCCCCGGGTAGTCCTTAGTTACTCCCGCCAAAGCGAGGACGGGCCGGCTCATGGCTAACGGATGGAAAATCCTTGAAATTGCGCCGCCCGCAGACCGGCCCGCCGCTCTACCTTGCGCACGAAGCCCGCCATGCGATCCTCAATCGCCGCCACCAAATCATCGATATCCACCGCCGTTCCCTCCACCTCCAACGCGACTCGACCATCGGTGAGGTTTTGCACAAATCCCGTCACGTCATACTCTTTCGCCACCTGTAAGACCGCATAACGAAAGCCCACCCCTTGGACGTGTCCGGAGAAATGAACCACTTCATGCTGAACTTCATACGCAGGCATAGGGTAGGAAAACTAGAAGTCTGACTCGCTCGCCAGCAATCCCAGAAATTTGATCGGCACTTCGGAAAGATTTTGAGTTGCATAATCACCCTCCTCACGCAAGGTGCATTCAGGTCTCAGACCTGACGCAAGAATGAACAATTCCGACTCTGACAATCCCTCCGACAATGACTGGGATGATCGCGGCGAACTCGCTTGGAATGAATTCGATTGGGAGCACTACCTGCGTGATCAAGATGAGCTGATTCATCGCTACATCGGATTCTACGAGCAACTAGAAGCCCGCTCTGATCGCCTCGATGAAGTCGCTCACCGCATGCGCTGGGACGACGATTCTTGGAGTGCTGATCAAGAATTTAATTTCCCCAAGGAGTTGGAGGATTCAGCCGGCGACGCCAACAGCGAGCAGGTGCCCGAGCCGTATACGCTGCACAAGAACCCCGTCTTCATTGCGACGAAGGGCATCTTTTTGACCCTCATCCGCGCATGGGAACGCACCGCCGAGCACCCGGACTGCGTTCCGCAGAAATTGGCTCTCAGCTTCTATTCGTCCCTCCACCGCTCGGAACAGCAGGCGATGTTTGCCATATCCGCCTTAGATTTCGGTGACTATGCGATGGCCATCAGCCTACTGAAACGGGCTTTGCAGGATCTAAATCAGTGTTTTGCCCTGCTGAATTCTTCCGAAGCTCCCACCAAGGGCATGGTTCGTTACCAAGAATACGCGACGCCGCGACTATTTGATCTGCGCGAAGTCTGGCTCCGCGTGATGAACGATTGCCGCGACGAACTCACTCACCCTTCGGACGAAGAAGAAGAAGAAGACTGAGCTCGGTCAGCAAAACCTTAGTCTGGCCGCGAATTCCACTTGCCTTTGGGCAAGCGAAGATTTCCCTAACGCCTCCTGCTCCGGAGAGATGGCTGAGTGGTCGAAAGCAACGGTTTGCTAAATCGTCGTAGGTTTAATCGCCTACCGGGGGTTCGAATCCCCCTCTCTCCGCCAGCAGGAAGGGGTGAAAAAAATAAAAGAGCAGGGCTGCGCGTGGGGTCTAGCGTCGTGATCAAACCTAATCTTGCTTCACGGATCCCTATTTTCAGTTTCCTAGCGGCTAGAATCCTCCTCAAATCGGAATATGAGTTCATCCGGCTTGGCGTAACCAAGCCTGCGACGGATCACCATTTCTACATAGGCGGAATCTGATTCAAGCCGTCGGAGTTGCTCCTGCTGATCCTCCAATCGTTGCTGAGCCACCGACAACCGCTTCTCCATCACCCGAGCGACCTCCTGCAACCGCTGATACTCCCGCCAAGTTTGCCACCCAAACGTCACTGACGCCACGGCCAACACCGCAAAAACCAAAGAATAAACAATCAGCATCAACCGCCGCATACGACGATACGAGTGTCGTGGCATGCCGTTGTCAAAGTGGGATGAACACATAAGCCAAATCCAACCAGCAAAAGCTGATTGAGCGCGTCAAGGGGTAGCAGCTGCTCCGCTTGGTGAAGCGCCCTGAAAGGATGCTGGGGACGGACACCGCCAAAAGATTGGCCAAGCTGCAAACGCCATAGTCCCTGATCGGCTAGATTCCTTGAGCTATGTTTTCAGCAAATTGACCAAACAAAAGACCCTCGTCCGAGGATGAGGGCGAGAGTCTTTAGTAGTCGGGATAAGACTACGGCATGGATTTGATCGCGATGGCTAGGCCGCTTGCGGCAACCCGTCGAGCAGAGCGAGGGTCTCTCTTATTTCGCGGCGAATTTCTTCAACGGCTTCGCGCGCTTCTTTGAGCTTTTGGTCCGTCATCTCGGCGGCGCTTTCTTTGAGCTCTTCGGCGCGGTGGATGTAGTAGTCCATTAGCCCCGACCAGCGCTCGGCCAGTTCGTCGAGTCGCGCATTGGCGGCCCGGAGAAGCTCTTCGCGACGAGCTTCTAGATGGATAGAGGTATTGGCCAGCGTGTTGCGCACGCGGCGGCGCGCTTCGGTGAGTTGCGCGGCGATGATTTTCTTTTCCTGCACGCGTCGGAGGTCGCTGACCATACCTAGCTTTGATAGGGTCCAAATCGTCCACTTGGTAGGGTCCCATTGCCACCACTTCACGCCGTTACGGTAGTCGTGCTGGAACTCGTGGTGATAGTTGTGGTAACCCTCGCCGAAGGTGAAGATCGCCATGATCCAGCTATCGCGGGCACTGCAATTGCTGGAATAGGGCCGATCTCCAATCGTATGGCAGAGCGAGTTGATGAAGAAGGTCATCTGTTGCACCGCAAAAACCCGGAAAACACCGGCGACCAAGAACGCAGTTAACGCGCCGGAAGGCCCGGCCCAGAGCCAGCCAATGAAAGCCGGTAGAGCAAAACTCACCAGAAGAGCGATCGGTAGGTAGAAGCGGGACTGGAGCACCACCAACTTATCCTTCCGCAGGTCCATCACGTTGTCCCAAGGTGGAGGGGGCATGGTTTTGAAGAGAATCCAACCGATGTGCGCATACCAAAAGCCTTGGCTGATATCGTAAGGGTCTTCGGCGTGATCGACGTGTTTGTGGTGACGACGGTGATCCGAGGTCCATGCCAGCACGCAGTTCTCAAAGGTGGCGGCACCGAACATCAGCGTCAGGAACCTCACGGGCCACTTGGCTTTGAAGGCTTTGTGCGCGAACAGCCGGTGGTAGCCGAGCGTGATGCTCAGCCCCGTGGCGATGAAGAACAGGAAAAACAGCGCGATCTGAAACAGATCGATTCCTTGGGTCCACACGTAGTAAGGGACGACCGTGATGCTCGTGAGCGCGATGCCCATGAGAAAGATGCTGTTGGTCCAATTGATTTTGGTGTCAGGTAGCTTAAATGGCACAGTCTTAATAATTGTCTAGGCGCCGCGGTTGCGGCCAGCGTAATCGGAGGCAAAATATGACTCGAAATTCCTGCTTAAGGTATCGTGTAGAGCCGTTAATCGGCGGCCGATTGCAAAAGTTTATAATTAACCGCATCACGCAGGGCCTGCCAGGAGGCCTGAATAATGTTATCGCTCACCCCGACGGTGCCCCAAATGTCTTCCCCGTCGGAGGACTCGATTAATACGCGGGTGCGACTGTTGGCGCCCAGGCCGCTCTCCAGAATCCGGACTTTGTAGTCCTGCAGCTCCATTTTCTTCAGCACCGGGTAAGCGCCTTCGAGCGCGAGACGCAGGGCCTTGTCGAGCGCGCCCACCGGACCCGTGCACTCGGCGACGGTATGCACGGTCTGCCCGTGGACCTGTAGCTTGACCGTGGCCTCGGCGAAAATCCTCCCGTCCCGGCGCTCCACCATCACGCGGTAACTATCCACTGCGAAAAATACCGGCATTTGATCCAGGGCACCCGCGATCAAAAGTTTCAGCGATGCATCGGCCGCTTCAAACTCGTAGCCGTTAAATTCGAGGTCCTTCAGCTTCTCGATCAACTTCACGATCTCCGGGCCCTTTTCGTCGAGGTCCATACCGAGTTCGCGGGCCTTCATCGCGACCGATGATCGACCGGCCATATCGGAAACGAGCACCCGGGTGTGATTCCCCACCAAGGCGGGATCAATGTGCTCGTAGGACGATTTAACCTTCTGGGCGGCGTTGGCGTGCAAGCCGCCTTTGTGCGCAAAGGCGGAAGCGCCGATGTAAGGCGCCTTGGTATCGGGCCGCAGGTTCGCGAGCTCGTCAAAATACAGCGAAAGCTCCCGCAGGTCCCCTAAGTTCGCCGCGCAATGGGCCGAACGGCCCATCTTCAAAAACAGGCTCGGCAGCACGGTGATCAGATTGGCGTTACCGGTGCGTTCGCCGTAACCGTTGGCGGTGCCCTGCACGAGGGTGCCGCCGGCCGCGACCCCGGACAGGGTCAACGCCACCCCCAGGCCCGCGTCGTTGTGACAATGCACCCCAATGTTTTCCCCGCCGAATTCAGCGACGGCCTTAGTCACGATATCCTTAAAATCATCAACGAGGGAACCGCCATTGGTGTCGCACAACGTCAGGTTACTCGCCCCCCCCCGCAACGCGGCCGCGAGCGTCTTGAGCGCATATTCGGGATCCGCGCGGTAGCCATCGAAGTAATGCTCGGCGTCGTAGATCACCTCGCGGCCTTGGGCTACGAGGTAACGCACCGAGTCTTCAATCATGGCCAGATTCTCCTCCAGCGTCGTGCGCAGGATCTCCGTGACGTGCAGGTCCCAAGTTTTGCCGACTAGGGTCATCACCGGCATGCCGCTTTCGAGCAGGGTCTTGAGCTGGCTATCTTTCGAGGCCTTGGTCCCGGCCCGACGAGTTGATCCAAACGCGGCCAACTTGGCGTGCTTGAGCTTCAATTTCTGGGCCTCCGCAAAGAACGTGATGTCGCGCGGATTCGACCCCGGAAACCCACCTTCAATATAATCCACGCCAAATTCGTCGAGCTTCTTCGCGATCCGCAGCTTATCCGTCACGGAAAAGCTGATACCTTCACCCTGCGTGCCATCACGCAGCGTGGTGTCGTAGATTTTTACTTGGTTTAGTTGCATAATCGAAAGGTTGAGATTGAGCGGGATCGTCTCGGGGCCAAAACAAAAAACCCCGCGGCAGTTCGGCCCGGGGGTTGGAAAAATTGGCGATCGGTAAAGTCCGTCTACGCCGCATCGTCCTGCCCGGGCTGGCGGGCAATTCGGATAATGATGGCGCTGATAATGAAAAAGTTCACCTGTACCGTGGCTGAGTCCGATCCGCTTTGCTGTCCAGCAGCAAGTGATCGACAGTCGCGGAACCTACCATGAACCGCTCAACTCCGTGGCTGTTTCTCGCCTTGGTCTGTCTCATGTCGGGCACCAGCTCGCTCGTCGCCAGCAAGGTCATCTACCTCAAACCGCTCGATGAAGGTTTCATCGAGATTTACCTGAAAGAGGGGGAAACGTGGTTTCGGGACGACGGCAAGGGGCCCAGCGCATTTGACGGCCACGCGTTCGCCGACGGCGATGACAAGATTATCAGCTTCGGCGCGGAACTCGATCCGACCCTCGCAGTCGAACCGAATCATTGGCTCATCCGTTCGGCAAATGACGATGCCTACGGCGCCGCCGGGCAACATCCCTTGCGCATTTAGCGCACGGCCAAGGCCAACAACACCGATCACGCCTGGAACTACAAACTGGATCATTGGCTGTTCCTCGCCGTCCCCACCCCGCTGCAAAACGGAGCCCACTACGAACTCACCATTGATCCCACCTTGGGCATCGAAGCGGAAAACACCGCCCTCACCTTCGACGTGTTCGCCCATTCCAGCGAAGCCGTCCACGTCAACCTGATCGGCTACCCCACCGGAGCGCCGATCAAATCCGCCGACCTCTATCGTTGGATGGGAGACGGCGGCCCGCGGGACTACGCCGACTTCGAAGACAACCGTATCTGGATTCTCAATACTGAGGATGATGCCCGCCAAGAAGTGGGCACCGTCTCGTATTGGTCGGACAGCAAGGAAGAGATGAACGGCTGGAACCTGACCGGGTCTCCCGTCTGGAACGTGGATTTCACCGCCTTCGATCAGCCGGGCACCTACCGACTGGTGGTTGAGGGCGTCGGTCGGAGGGCGGAATTTGAGATTTCCTTGCAGGCTTATCGCGGGCCCTACCAGACCAAACTGCTTGGCTACTACTACATGCCCGTCGGCGAGCCGATCACGGACATCCGCCCCATCCCGCGACAACCGCGATTCGACCCGGAGAAAGACCCCGAGGGCTTCACGATTTATCTTACCGAGCTCCATCCCTACCATCCGAATTGGAACGATCATGGCGGCGATACTTGGGACGAACCGCACTTTAAGCCCGCCCTCGAATCCATGTTTTGGGCGCATCGTTGGCCCGGCGCTCCGACCAACTTCAACGCCATCTTCGGCCATTCCGAAGCCCTCGATTGGGACCGCCATCTCGCCCACGTTTCCAACATCTACGCCATCCTGCTCCCCCACATCCTGAACGACGGAAAACTGAGCGAGGACGATCTCGGCATCCGCGAAAGCGGTCACGGCATTTCCGACCTCATCGACGAAGCCCGTCACGAAGTGGATATTTTCCTCAGCCTGCGGCACGGCGAAGCCTACACGCACGGGCTGACCAATCCTTCCCATGATCGAACGATGATGCTTCAAGCCGGCCCCAAATCACCCAGCTGATCGATAAACCGCAGGTTGGCCGCCAAGTCCTCCGCGTTGCCGGCCAAAATCGGCGCGCCGGCTCGGGAAATCATCATCATTCTCGTCTCCGGTGACTTCGCCATGCGGGACAGGGTTGTCACTCGACGACCCGCTTCTTGATTCGCGACGAGCCAAGGCATGAACATCTGCTCGGATATTTGAGCCTGCAACCGCGGTTCATGCCCGGCGCCGAAATATACGAATTCTATCCGATCCCCCCAGACGCGCTTCAACCGCTCATAAGTCGACACCATGTTGCCGAGGCCCGACCATAAATTCTCGTT
>Ga0075118_10000571_pt1 | contig 32439 bp, 29 predicted proteins | sample AntAceMetag02UKE_FD_69794 | JGI IMG/M metagenome (GOLD analysis project Ga0075118, IMG submission 69794) | Saline lake microbial communities from Ace Lake, Antarctica - Antarctic Ace Lake Metagenome 02UKE | ecosystem: Environmental > Aquatic > Non-marine Saline and Alkaline > Saline | place...
AAAGTTTCGATCCCGCAGATCATTCAGCCCGGAAAATATGCACCAGCGCTATTGGAAACGCAGATGGTTGCGAATCTGAAAGCCATGATGAAACAGCTTCACGGCGACGAGACGGTGATGGTGGGAGATCACGCGATTAATAAGCCGCCGCACAACGCGACCCCTACGCCATGGCATCAGGACGAAGCGTATTGGGATCCGGCGGTCGAGTATTCGAGCCTGAGTGTTTGGATTCCGCTCCAACCTGCCACGAAGGAAAACGGATGTATGTGTTTTGTGCCGGGTTCGCATCAGATCGAGATGGTGCCGCACCGTCCGATCGGCGATGACCCCACCACGCCTGGTTTGGAAGTCGAACCGGGAGCGTTTGATTTTAGCAGTGCGGTGGCTTGTGAAATACCCGCGGGTGGCGCGACCTTTCATCATGGCCGGACGCTTCACTACACGCCGGCGAATAATTCAGATGATTATCGGCGCGCGTATATCGCGATGGGTTCAGCTTACGAAAAACCACGCGCGACACCTCGTGAGTTTCCGTGGAAGGAACGTCAACTCGCGGCGAAGGCTGCTGCGAGTTAAGACTTACGACGGGCGTAGCTTCACTTGCCGACGCAACGCGGGGATTATGGTTCCGATCAGGATTAACGCGGCCCCGATGCACTCGAGCACGGTAAAGCGTTCTTGGTAAAAAAGGATACCACCGGTGGCGACACCGAGGGGCACGAGCATTTGGATTAAGGCGCCTTCGCCCACGGCGAGATGGCGAAAGGACTGAGTCATTGTGATTTGTCCAAACCCCGAACACAGACCCGCCGTGATCATTAAAACCCAGGCTGTGAGTTCGTGGGGAGCCCAATTGGCCAGTGCGGGAATCAAACAAATCAGCAAACCATAGACGCATTGGGCGGCAAAAATGGTGGCCGTATTTTCTCCTTCGGCGTGGAGTTTGCGGATGGTGACGATCACGTATCCAGCCGTGAGGGCTACGATAACAGCGATTAGATCATTTACACTGATTCCCGCACCGGTGCCGAAAGCGTTGGTGATTAGAGCAAGTCCCGTCAAAGCCAGCAACGAACCGCCGATCAGAGCTGTTCGAAACCGCTCACCCAGCAGCACGACAGCGAGCACTCCACCCATGATCACATAGGTGTTGTTGATGAAAGTAGCTCGCCCCGCTCCCAGATGAACGATGGTGTAATAGAAGCCATAGATACTGAGACCGCCAAGGATTCCTCGAGTGATCAGGCGGCGTTTCTGAAAGAGATGTTTGGGTTGAAAGCCACTGGCTCCAATCGGATAGACTATCCAGATCAAACCCAGACCGACAACGAATCGCACACAACTCAACAGCCACACGTCGACATCTTGAGCAGTGCCAAGCGCACGAATAAACAAAGCATTGGCAGTGAAGCACAGTGCCGAAATCAGCATCAAGATGATCCCACGCCGATGTTGGTTGGGCTTGGTCATTTCTGTTTCGCGGCCCACACTGTGGCGGCGATGATCAGGAGCGCTCCAACGATATCAGAGCCACCGAATTTTTCCTGAAATAGAATCACTCCACCAATAGTTACGCCGACGGGCACGAGTGTTTGAAAAAGCACGCCTTTGCCTACAGGCAGCTCTCGGTAGGCTCGCGTCATGAAAAGTTGAGCGGAGGTAGCCAGTAGGCTGGTGCCGATGAGAGCAGGCCAGAATCCGGAAGGGATGCCTGATCCCGTCAGCAGAGCGGGGATGCCACAGATGATCATCCCGTAGAGGCATTGGGATCCGAAGATGGTCGAGGTGTGTTCTGTATTGTGAAGGCTCCGAATCAGCACGGCGACGCTGGCCGAACCAAATGCGGTGAGGAGGGCGATGCCATCGTAGATCCCCGGTTTCATGCCGGTGCTGAGAACTTTGGTGAGCAAGGCGAGTCCGACCAAAGTAGCGACACAGCTCATCATGAGTCTGGGTTTGAGCTTCTCTCCCAAGAACCAAACGGCGAACAAAGCCGCCCACACCACGTAGGTGTTATTGATAAATGTCGCGCGACCAGCACCCAGATAGATGATGGCCTGATAAAAGCCGACGGTGGTGATGGCCCCAATGACACCGCGCGCGATCAAGCGAGGATTAGTGAACAGATGAGTGGGTTTAAACTGGCGACGATACAGGGTGCAGACGATCACGAATCCGACCACGAATCTGATGGAAACCAGTGTCCAAGCATCGATACCTTTCTGCCCGAGAGTTCTAACGATCAGAAAATTCACGACCAAGCAGGCAACACCAGCTAGCATCAGGGAAATCCCGAGAGGATGATGTTCTGTCCTGCTAGCGTGGGGCATGTTAGTTAGCAGGGGTAGCCGGATGGCTTATCGATCAGAGTGCGTGGATCGAACTCTTACTGACAGCGAGTCCGGCTTCCTTGACTGCTTCACTCATCGTAGGGTGGGCGTGGATCGTGCGACCGAGGTCTTCGGCGCTGCCGCCGTATTCCATATGTGTGACGATTTCACTGATGAGTTCACCCGCGTTGCGACCGAGAATTTGCGCGCCGAGAATTTTGTCAGTCTCAGCATCAGCGATAATTTTCACGAAACCATCTGCGCCATCGTTGGCATGGGCGCGGGCGTTGGCGGCGAAGTTGAATTTGCCGACGTTGATTTTAAGCCCCTTGGCTTTGGCGGCGTCTTCTCCGATTCCGACGGTGGCGATTTCAGGATCGGTGTAGATGATCGCGGGCATGAGATCCCAATTGATGTGACCGGCTTTACCGGCGATCCACTCGGCTACCGCGACGCCATCTTCCTCGGCTTTATGAGCGAGCATGGGGCCGTCGATTACGTCACCAATAGCCCATACTCCTGATGCGGTGGTCTGTAGTTTTGCGTCTACCTTGATGCGTTTCTTCTCGGTGAGCTCGACCCCAGCTTTGTCGAGATCGAGGCCATCGGCGTAGGGCCGACGACCCACTGCGACGAGCACTTTGTCGGCAGGAAATTCGAGGGGCTTACCCTCACGTTCTGCGGTGAGCACGCCGTCTTTGAATCCGGTGACCTTGGCATTTACTTCGATCTTGAGACCTTGCTTTTGCAGAATGCGGGTGAAGTTGCGCACGACATCGGCATCGGAGGCTCCGCCGATTTGCGGGAGAAATTCAACTACGGTCACATCAGCACCGAGTCGCGCCCAGACGGATCCGAGTTCGAGACCGATGGCGCCGCCACCGACAACGACCATAGTTTTGGGCACTTCGGTGAAAGCGATGGCTTGATCCGAGGAGACGATCGTCTCGCCATCGAATTTCATGAACGGCAGTTCAACCGGTGCCGAACCAGTCGCGATCACGATGTTTTTGGCGGTCAGCGTTTGGTCGCCGACGGAGAGAGTGTTGGCCTTGGTAAACTTGGCTTCGCCTTCGATCACCGTGACCTTGCGGGCCTTGGCGAGCATCTGGATGCCACCGGTCATCTTATCGACGATGCCTTGCTTTTTCTTGAGCATGGCAGCGACGTCGATGGAGACGCCTTCGATCTTGATCCCGTGTTCGGCCGCATGGTTTTTCGAAAACGAGAAGTGCTCGGAAGAGGCGAGCAAGGCTTTGCTGGGAATGCAGCCGACGTTGAGGCAGGTGCCACCGAGCGTCTTGCGCTTTTCAATGAGCGCGACTTTGAGGCCGAGTTGAGCAGCGCGAAACGCGCAGACATAGCCGCCGGGTCCGGCACCAATGACAATGAGATCGAAAGTGTTCATGAGAGTAGTGGGAAGCGAGTGATACTTAGCCTAGGTGACGAGCAGTGTTACTCGCTAGCCGCTCCTGATCGCTCGCTACTTCAAAATTAGATGCCGATGACGAGACGGGTAGGATCCTCGATGGCCTCTTTGATCTTCACGAGGAAGGTGACGGCTTCTTTTCCGTCGACCACGCGGTGATCATAACTGACTGCCAGATACATCATCGGACGGATGACGACCTCGCCATTGATCGCGACGGGTTTTTCGTTGATAGCATGCAGACCGAGGATCGCGCTTTGGGGTGGGTTGATGATCGGGGTCGAAAGCATCGAACCGAAAATACCACCGTTGGTGATGGTGAAGACACCACCGGAAAGATCGTCGAGCGTGATTTTGCCGTCGCGTGCTCGGGTCGCTACATCGGCGATGCTCTTCTCGATGTCAGCCATGCCGAGTTGATCGCAGTCGTGGATGACGGGAACCATGAGCCCCTTGGGGGTCGAGACGGCGACGCCGATGTCGTAGTAGTGATTTTGCACCACGCTATCGCCGTCGATTTGGGAATTGATGGCAGGCACTTCTTTGAGCGCGTGGACGACGGCTTTGGTGAAGAAGGACATGAAGCCGAGCTTCACGCCGTTTTTCTTCACGAAGCTGTCTTGATATTTTTTGCGGAGCTCCATGACCGCAGACATATCAACTTCGTTGAAAGTCGTGAGCATCGCGGCTTCGTGTTGAGCTTGGACGAGACGTTCGGCGATACGGGCACGCAGCGGGCTCATCTTCTTGCGAGTCTGACGTTCGCCTGATTTTGGAGCTGGGATTTCGGATTTTGGATTGGCTGCCGGAGTAGGAGCTTCCTTCTTCGCGGGTGCTGCTTCTTGTTTCGGGCTGGAGTCGGCTTTGAGCATGTCGCCTTTGGTGACGCGACCGTCTTTGCCGGTGCCTTCGACTTTGGCGGGGTCGATTCCGGTTTCTTCAGCCAAACGACGGACGGCAGGAGACTCGGTTTTTGATTTTGGAGCTTCGATTGCTTCAGCGGCCTTAACTTCGTCTTTGGCTGGCTTCGATTCACCGGAGCTCGCGCCTTCCTCGATCGTGGCTACGATGGCGCCGATATTCACTTCGGTGCCTTCTTCGACTTTGAGGGAAATGGTGCCGGCGACTTCGGCGAAACCTTCGGATGTGATCTTATCGGTTTCGAGTTCGTAGAGCGTTTGATCTTGTTCGACCGTATCGCCGTCGGCGACATGCCAAGTGGCGAGAACGCCGGAATTGATGGATTCTCCGAGGGAGGGTATTTTGACTTCGTGGCTCATGGATGAGAATAGATAAAATTTAGATCAGCCGGTGAAGGCGGCTTTGAGTAAGGCGTCCAATTCGATGCGGTGCAAGGCGAGTGAACCTACGGCTGGTGAGGCGGAGGCATCACGACCGGCGTAGAAGGGGCGTTGCCCAATAATGGTCTCGAGGATCGGGGCGATATAGCTCCAAGCACCCATGTTTTGGGATTCTTCCTGACACCACACGAGCCGGGCTCCGGGATACTGCTGGGCGACGACTGCGAGGCGCTCTTCGTTGAGCGGGTAGAGTTGTTCGATTCGCACAATAGCGGCATCGCTGATGCCTTGTTTGTCGCGATAATGGCAGAGGTCGTAGTAAACTTTACCCGAGCAGAGAATAAGACGCTTGGCATCGGTGGGCGGGTTTTTCTCTTCGAGGATTTCGTGGAATTGACCGCTGCTGAATTCGTCGAGGCGCGAGATCGCTTCAGGATGACGGAGCAAAGACTTGGGGGCCATAATCACGAGTGGACGCCTAAAATTGCGCTTCATTTGTCGGCGCAGAAGATGAAAATATTGTGCAGGCGTGGTCGCGTTGGCCACTTGGATGTTATCCTCGGCGCAGGCATTGAGGAAGCGTTCGATCCGAGCTGAGGAGTGCTCAGGCCCTTGGCCTTCGTAGCCGTGGGGGAGGAGCAGCACGATGCCAGTAGTGCGCTGCCACTTGGATTCACCACTGGTGATAAACTGATCGATGACGACTTGGGCGCCGTTGGCGAAATCACCGAATTGAGCCTCCCAGATGCAAAGCATATCGGGGTAATCGAGTGCGTAGCCGTAGTCGAAACCGAGCACCGCTGCTTCGGAGAGGAGCGAATTATAAACACAGAAGAGCGCTTGCCCGTCTTTTACATGTTTCAACGGCGCGTAGGATTCTTGGGTCTCCATATCGTGGAGAACAGCGTGGCGATGGCTGAAGGTGCCGCGTTGGCAGTCCTGACCGCTCAAGCGCACTGGAGTGCCGTCGAGGAGGAGAGTGCCGAAAGCGAGAGCTTCGCCGAATCCCCAATCAACTGGGCCGCCTGTTTCTTGGGCTTTTACGCGCTGCCCGAGGAGACGTTTGATCTTCGGGTTCACCTTGATGTTTTCAGGGAAGGTGGTGAGGGCTTTCACGACCGTGGCGATATCCTCTTCGCTGGCGTGGGTCTTGGCCGGGGCAAAATTGGATTCGGGTTGGAAGACCGCGTTGGAACCCTCGAATTGTTTCTCTAAGCTCGCCGCGGCTTCGACTTTGGCGGAACGATCGTCTTCGCCAGCCTTGGCTTTTTCTAAATTCTCTTCGAGGGCGGCTCGGTATTCGGCTTTGATCGCGTCGGCTTCTTCCACCGTGATCGTGCCATTGTCGATGAGGCGCTTGGTGAGGACGGCGGAAACTTGAGGGTGTTTGCGAATCTTGCGGTAGAGGACAGGCTGCGTGAAAGCGGGTTCATCGCTCTCGTTGTGGCCATGTTTGCGGTAGCAATACATGTCGATGACGATATCGCGGTGGAACTTCGTGCGAAATTCCAGTCCGAGGCGCGCGGCCATGCAGACGGCTTCCGGATCATCACCATTCACATGCAGGACAGGGGCTTCGATCATCTTGGCGACGTCGGTGCAGTAGTGAGTGGAGCGAGCGTCAATCGGATTGGTCGTGAAGCCGATCTGGTTGTTGATAATAAAGTGGAGCGTGCCGCCGGTGCGATAACCGGGGAGCTGGGAAAAGTTCATCGTCTCGGCCACAACGCCTTGTCCGGCGAAGGCGGCATCGCCGTGGAGCAGGACGGGCAACACTTTGACGCGTTCCACATCGCCGCGGATGCGTTGGCGTGCGCGAGCTTTGCCCTCGACCACTGGATTCACAATTTCCAGATGAGAGGGGTTGGCGGCCAAGCGGACTTCGACTTGCGGGCCGGCAGTGGTGTCGAGAGTGGCTTCGTAACCGAGATGATATTTAACATCACCATCTCCGCCGACGGCATCGGGTATGTAATTTTCCGAGAACTGGGCGAAGAGTAGATCGAAACTCTTGCGCATGATACTCGTGAGCACGTTGAGGCGACCGCGATGGGCCATCCCCATAACTACTTCTTCGATGCCAACTTTGGGGCAATGTTCGATCACTGCGTCGAGTGCGGCGATGATGGTTTCGCCGCCTTCAAGGGAGAACCGTTTTTGGCCCACGTATTTGGTGTGGAGAAATTTTTCGAAGAGCTCCGCTTTGTGCAATCGACGGAGGATACGGATCTTTTCACCGCGCGTGAAATCGGGCTGATTGCGCGTAGATTCCATTCGGTCCTGCAGCCAATTGCGCACATCGATATCCTGGATGTGCGTGTATTCCACGCCGATGTGACCGCAGTAGGTTTCTTTCAAGGCGGAGATGATATCTGCTAGCTTCATCTGGCCTCCGCCCATGTAGGTGCCGATGTCGAAACTGGTATCGAGGTCTGCTTCGCTCAGATCGAATCGCTCCAGGCTCAGTTTGGCATGCGGTTCGGGGGCATCGCTGAGGGGATCAAGGTGTGATTCGAAATGACCAATCGCACGGTAGGCATCGATGAGGCTGTGGACGTGAGACTGCTTGAGGCTGTCGATGATGGGACTGTTGTCTGCATCGGAACTGACCTGGCTTGGGAGCGCCCCGCCATTGTGACCGAGGGTGAATCCTTGGAAAAAAGCCCGCCAAGTCGGATCAACTGAATCCGGGTCCTCTTGCCAGGACAAATAGGCGGCTTCGATCGCCGCGGCATTGGCATGAGTGGATAGGGAGGGGGAGCTCATTTGTTTGATTAGAAAAACACATAGCAGCACATCCTGCGAAGGCATGATTTGCTGGGTATGGTATTAGCAATAGTTGTGTAGGACTAAGCAATACACCAAATCACAAGACACAAGACAACCCGGTGGGCGGGTGAGTGATTGCAATCTCGCTTAAGCTCCGTCACTGCCAAATTAGTTTATCCATTCAACGTGATCGAAACGAATATCAAAACTTCCCTCACTGCGTTGCTTGAAGGCATCGCGCAATCTGATGGTGGCGTGATTGCCACGGAGATGGCTCGCCTCGATGAGATCCTCGAAAAAGCGAGGAGCGACCTCCATCCCCAGCTTGTTCATTTTCTCGAGCGGCGTAGCTACGCCAAAGCCGTGATGTTTCTCGGCGGCGAATCGGATATCCCTGTCGGGATCTGCGGTGGCCGCGCCGGTAAGGATGCGTCTTGAGTAAGCAGGGTAAGAGCGAGACCGATGGCGGGGATGCGCTCGTGCAGAATCCGTTTGGAGCCTTGAGCGGGTTGGATTTACCTCAGGGGCAAGCGGTTCAGCCGCCTCGATCCGAACCACAGAGTCAGGCCAAACTGCCTGCTAAGCCCAAGAACCGTGGTCGCGTGGATATCAAACGTTCCACGGCAGGTCGTGGTGGCAAAACGGTGACCGTCGTCAGTGGATTTATTGGAATTGGACTTCCGGAAAAGGAGAAGCTGGCGAAGCAAATTCGCAACGCGTGCGGCTGTGGCGGCACCGTCAAAGACGGCCAAATCGAAATCCAGGGAGACAAACGCGAACAGATCGCGGTAATCCTGACCGATGCGGGTTTTCGCCCCGTGATGGCCGGAGGCTGATCGCTAAGCGTCGATCAGCTCGCGTTCTTTTTCGGTCTTGAGGCGGAGTTGTCCGCAGGCGGCGTCGATGTCGTGGCCTTTTTCACGCCGCAGGGTCACGGAGACGCGGGACCGGCGCAGGATGTCGGCGAAGCGTTCCTGCCGGGTGATCGAGGGGCGTTTCCACGGGAGTCCTTCAACGGTGTTGTAAGGGATAAGGTTTACGTGGGCGTGGAGATCTTTGGCGATGTCGCGGAGTCTTTCGGCCTGATCAAGCGCGTCGTTGATGCCTTCGATCAGGATGAATTCGAGCGTGATCATGCGACCATGTTTTTCGCTAAAGGCACGGACTGCGGGGATCAATTTGGCGAGCGGGTAGGCCTTATTGATCGGCATGATCTGTGAGCGCACTTCATCGGTCGCGCCGTGGAGAGAGATGGCGAGGCGAACCCCAATCGGTTCGTCGGCGAGCTTCAGGATGTTGGGCACGAGGCCGCTGGTCGAGAGGGTGATGCGGCGCGCACCGAATCCGAAGCCCCAATCGGCGTTGATAATTTTCAGCGCGGTGGTGATCGCTTCGTAATTCGCGAGAGGCTCACCCATGCCCATGACGACGATGTTATCGAATGAAGCGAGGCCGGTGTGTGCGCGCGGATCGTGTTCATCTTCGCGATAGCAGACATGCAAGAGCTGTGCGACGATTTCAGCGCCGCTGAGGTCGCGCTTGAGGCCCATCAGACCCGAGGCGCAAAATTTACAACCCATCGCGCAGCCGACCTGCGTTGAGATACAGATGGTCTTACGCGAGTGTTCGAGGCCGACGCCTTCTTGAGGCGCGCGGATGATGACGGTTTCGATCAGGGATTGATCGCCGAGCTCGAGCAGGAGTTTGTCGGTGACGTCGAGTGACTGTTTACCCAACACAAGTGAGATGGGCATCAACTCAAATTGTTCGTCCAACCATGCGCGCAGTGGCTTCGAGAGATTGGTCATCTCGTCCCACGAGCGGGCGCGTTTCTTGTAAACCCAATCGAGGATTTGTTTCGCCCGAAACGCCGGCTCACCCTGCGCCTTGAGGCGCGAGGTCAGAGACTCAAGAGTCTCGCCGGTGAGCGGCGGTTTGGCGGGCGAATACTTCATTTCGGATCAGAGTTCTCCGATCCTACTTCTTCGCGAGCACGCGGTTCAACGCGCTGACGATCGCTTTGATCGAAGCAAACTCGATATTGTTATCCGAGCCTGCTCCGTAAAGGGACAGTCCGGCATCGGTTTCGATTTGGATATACGAGACCGCCTTGGCTTTCGCGCCTTTGCCGAGCGAATGCTCAGAGTAGGATTGCACCTCAATCTTCGGAAGACCCGTGCCGTCTAAAGATCGCACGAAGGCATCAATCGGTCCGTTGCCTTCAGCTGCGAGATTATGAGCTTTCCCATCGATGGTGATTTCGCATTCGCAGCTCACGGTTTCACCGGATTCGTTGCTCCGAAATTTGGTGATGACGACGCGATCCTTGCGGTCGAGATATTCATCGAGGAAGGCTTGATGAATATCGTCGGCGCTCAGCTCGCGTCCGGTCTTATCGGCCATGACGTTGATCGAGCGACCGACCTCACGCTGCATGAGCTTAGGCAGGTCGTAGCCGAAGACGTTTTCGAGAATGTAAGCGACGCCGCCTTTACCCGATTGCGAGTTGATGCGAATGATCGCCTTGTAGTTGCGCCCGATGTCCGCGGGATCGATGGGGATATAGAGCACATCCCAAGGCGTGTCCGGCTTTTGGAGCGCCCAAGACTTCTTGATGGCATCCTGATGCGAACCGCTGAAAGCAGTGAAGACGAGTTCGCCAGCGTAAGGTTGGCGTGGAGGCACCCTGAGGCGCGTGCAACGTTCGTAGATGGAGCGAATGTCGTTGAGATTCGAAAAGTCCAACTGCGGATCGATGCCGTGAGTGTAGAGGTTCAACGCGACGACGACGAGATCGAGATTGCCGGTGCGTTCGCCGTTTCCAAACAAGGTGCCTTCGACGCGATCTGCTCCGGCCAACAGCGCGAGCTCGGTTGCGGCGACGCCGGTGCCCCGATCGTTATGCGTGTGCAGGGAGATGATCGACTGCTCACGTCGGGTCAAATGCGTGCACATCCATTCGATTTGATCGGCATGGATGTTGGGCGTGCCGTATTCGACTGTGGCGGGGAGATTGAGGATAATCTTGTTATCATCTGTAGGCTGCCAGACATCGGTGACGGCTTCACAAATCTCGAGGGCGAAATCGAGTTCGGTGCTCGTGAAGCTCTCGGGTGAATATTCGAAACGCACGTGGGTGCCATCGTCGATGAGAGCTTGAGTGTATTGCTTAACCCATTTGGTGCCGTTGACGGCGATGGCGACGATATCCTCCTTGCTCGCGTTGAACACGTGAGCGCGCTGGGTGGGCGAGGTGGAGTTGTAGAGATGGAAGATGACGTTTTTCGCGCCAGCCATCGATTCGCAGGAACGCGAGATCAGCTCCTCGCGGCATTGGCAGAGGATCTGGATAGCGACATCGTCGGGGATGCGGTTTTCGTCGATGAGGCGACGGATGAAGTCGAACTCGATCTGAGAAGCGGAAGGGAAACCGACCTCGATTTCCTTGAACCCGATTTGCACGAGCATCTCGAAGTATTCGAGTTTCTCCTCGACGCTCATGGGCTGGGCGAGGGCTTGATTGCCGTCGCGGAGATCGACGCTGCACCACATGGGTGCCTCGGTCTGCGTGCGGCTGGGCCACTGGCGATTGGGTAAATCGACCGCGGGAAACGGGCGATATTTCTTAATAGGTGCGGATTGCATGACGAAACGAACTAACAGATTAACTTAAAGGGATGAACTGGCTCAACACTGCAAATGGCAGTGGCAGTTAAAGGCAGGCTGTGGCGCACGTTCCACCCGGCGGGCGATTCAGAGATCGTGCGCGGTGATAAGTCGTAGAGCCTGCTGCAAGTTTCGCATCAAGAATGGCAACCTAGGGAGATGTTTATCGGGGCGTCAAGACGAAGAATGTAACCTGTCTGGATCGGAGGCGTCTTGTCATGGGTGTATGAGAGACTATCCATTGCGCTATGTCAGATGACGAAACGCTCGACCTCCCCGGTTGCCTGGCGCTGGTGCGTGCCGGGGATCAAGCGGCGGCGCGCGAGCTCGTCGAGCATCTTTACCCGCAGGTTATCCGCATCATTCGTCGGCATTTGCCACGGCGTGTTTTGGAAGAAGACCTCGCTCAGGAGATTTTCATGAAGATGTTTTCGCGCATGGATCAGTATCATGGCGCGGTGCCCTTACCGCATTGGGTCTCCCGGATCGCGGTGACGACCTGCATTGATCATCTGCGCGCTCAGAAACGTCGCCCGGAGTTTCGTTGGGCGGATTTGTCCGAGAAAGAAGCCGAGGTGCTAGACGCGGTGATCACCAATGAAAGCGAGGTCGCGCCGGACGATGCAGTCGAAGCGCATGAATTGGTCCATAAACTTTTAGCTCAACTTAAACCGGAGGATCAGTTGGTGATCCGGATGCTCGATCTGGAGCAAAGAACGCTGATCGAAATCAGCGAACATACCGGTTGGAATAAATCGCTGGTGAAGGTGCGCGCATTTAGGGCGCGTCGGAAGTTGCGTAAACTCTTTGAAAACTTAGAACAGAAGGAACGATCATGAAGCAGTCAGATGAAATTTGGTCCCGGCTCACCAAGGCCGCTCGACAAACCCGCGACGATCGCGAGATCGAGATGCCGACGGGCTTTGCTACTCGGGTGGTGGCGCGAGGGCTTTCCACGAGCGCTTTAAGTGAATCTCTCTGGGAGCGATTCGCTATCCGGATGGTTGGCGTGTCTTGCATGATCGCGCTCTTCGCCGTGCTGACGCATTTTACTTTTCAGAGCACACCGCAGACTGAGGATCTGAGCACGGCTTTTTTCCAGATGGATGATGCGGCTTCGATTATACTGGGGGAGGATAGTAATGGATAAGCGATGGAAGATTATCAGTTCATTCGTCGTCGTTTTTGCGGCCGGAGCTGTTGTCGGCAGTTTGTATTCGTCTTGGACTCACGAGAATCGATCGCGGGAATGGAGAGAACGCGCCAAAGATGATCGGCCGGAACGGACCGACTTTGCTTCGAGGGTGATGCATCATTATACCGAGCGATTGCAGCTTTCGCCGGAGCAAGTGGCAGAGATTAAGCCGATCGTGGAGTCGGCGGGGAAGCAACTGAAGGAAATCCGCATGGGCTGGTCGCGCAATACAGCCACCGTTGCGAAAGAGATGAATCAGGCGGTGATTGAGAAACTGACGCCTGAGCAAAAGACTGAGTTTGAAGAGCATATCCTCCGGCAAATGACGGAGAGGATGAATCGAATGGGACTCAAAGGCCGCCCCGGGATGGGGGAACGGCCGCCGCGGCCACCACCAGCGCATGATTGACTATAGCGAGGTCGCGTCGGCAAAATTTTCAGTTTGCTGTTGAATGCCCGCGGGAGGCTCCTACGTTCCGCATCGGCTAGGCGCCATGCATGGGTAGCCGCGTGAACCCCGCCAGGACCGGAAGGTAGCAACGGCAACGACGTTCTCCCAGTGCCGTGGATTGCCTAGCCACTTTTTATTTTCCTTTTGGATTGGCGATTAGCGCTTTTGGATTTGGTCTAACAAACACGTGTCGAGTTCCTACCAAGTTATCGCCCGCAAATGGCGCCCCCAGACCTTCGAGGATATGGTGGGGCAGGATCATGTGGTGCGGACTTTGCGCAACGCGATCGCCCGTGATCGCATCGCCCACGCTTATCTTTTCGTTGGCCCTCGGGGCACGGGTAAAACGTCGATGGCCCGTATCTTTGCGAAGGCGCTTAATTGCACCGATGGCCCGAAAGCCGAGTTCGATGTGAATGATCCGATTGTGCAGTCGATCGGCAACGGCAGCTCGATGGATGTGATCGAGATCGATGGTGCTTCGAACAACTCGGTGGATCAGATCCGTGAACTGCGCGATGATGTGCGCTACGCTCCCACGCAGGGGAAGTTCAAAGTCTACATCATCGATGAGGTGCACATGCTCTCGAATCAGGCGTTTAACGCGCTGCTCAAAACTTTGGAAGAGCCACCGGAGCATGTGAAATTTGTCTTCGCGACGACGGATGTGCAGAAGGTGCTCCCGACGATTATTTCGCGTTGTCAGCGATTCGATCTGAAGCCGATTGCGGCGGATTTGATCGTGGGTCGCCTCAAACAAATCGCGATTGAAGAGAAGATTGAAGTCACCGATGAGGCATTGGCGTGCATAGCTCGGATGGCCGATGGTGGATTGCGCGATGCGCAATCAATTTTCGATCAGATGATTTCGTTTTGCGGCACTGAAATCACCGAGCCTGATGTGCTTGATGTTTACGGATTGGTCGCGGCAGAAACGGTGGCTGGCTTGGCCGGTGCGCTGGCGGCGGGCGATCACAAGACGATCATTAAAGTGATCGATGAATGCGATGCGGCGGGGCGCGATTTGGTGCGGATGTTGGCGGATTTACAGGCGCATGTGCGCACGGCTCTGCTCGACGCGATCGCTCAGGGCGGCCGAACTTCGATGTTGGGCGATACGTCTCTGACGACCGAGCAAGTGACCCGGATGCTTGATGCGCTGCGCGAAGGTGAGGGGGGCGTGAAACTTGGTTTGGCGGAGAAGATTAATTTTGAGGTCACGCTCTTGAAAGCGGTGGAAGCCAGTCGTTCTCGCGCGATTGATTCTCTGATTAAGGAATTATCCAATCTCGCTGAATCAGTGCCTGAATCGGACGACAGCGAAAAAAAAAAGACCTGATTGATCGTTTGGAGGAGAGGATTGCCGCGAGTCTGGCGGAAGCTCAATATGCTCCGCTCAAAATTGCGGTGAAGAAGATCGAGGCGAATGCGCCGCGCACCCGGATTGAAACCGAAGAAGATGCTCCGGTCGGGCCGAGCGAAGAGGAAGAATCAGGTTATCTGGCTTCCGAGGTGACTCCGGAAGAATCGAGCTGGTCGTCCACGGAGAGCGTCGATGAGGATTTGCCGAAGATTGAGGATCTGAATCAGCGCATTCCGAAAAAAATCCTCGGCCAGATCGAGGAGTTGTTTCGCGCGCAATTCACGAAGGTTCATCGCATTTCCGAAGACAGCTTGAAGTGATCAGCTTTTCGCGCCGGGCTGGTGCCAAGTTGATCCGAGATGAGGGCATCCGATGAGCGGGCGAAGATAAAGATAGGACTCTGCGACAATGGAATCGTGAGGCGCGAGCAACGCGATGGGGATGCGCGCGTAGAGTTTTTGCGGAAGGCCTTCGAGGGCGTCGAGTTTCGCCAAGCAGGATTCGGAGACTGACCAGAGCTCGCCCGTCACGCCTTCGGTATCGTCTTCCGCGCGCACCATGCCGGGGTAATCAGCGGGTTGATAAAGCGTGTAGCCGGCCACGGTGCGCGCTTCGCCCATGAACTTTTGCGCGGCCAGAAGATCATGGTAGCGCCCGCCTCGTTTGAGGGTGCCGTAAACAAAAGCCGTGGGCATTAGTTTTGCGGCTGCATGGGTGGGGTGCTGGATGCGCTACCGGTTTCGACTACGATCGCGGTGATGTTGTCTCGGCCGGAGCGATCTAGTGATTCTTCAATGAGGAGTTGGGCCGGATCTTTGTCTGAGTTTGCGGGCGAAGGTTCGCGGATGAATTCCTCAAGGTGGCGATCCCACAATCCGTCGGTGAGTCCATCGGAGCAGATGAGGAAACGATCCCCGGGTTCGTAAATGACGGCTCCTACCTGTGGATCGACGAAACTGCGGTTGGCACCTAATGATTGGCTCAAACCGTGACGCATCGGATGCGAGCGCGCCTCGCGTTCATTGATTTGCCCTTTGCGCTGCAGCCATCCTGCGTGGGTGTGATCGAGGGTGAGTTGATGAAGACCGCCCTCCCGTGGCAGATGGTAGATTCGACTATCTCCGACATGGCCGAAATAGAGGCGTTCGGGGGTGAGCCAACAGAGGCTCAACGTCGTGCCCATCCCATTACATTCTTCGTAGCTGCGGCCGAGATTATTCAACGCCTCGTGAATTGAGATAAAGATCTCGACCAGGATTTCGGTGGGATCATTCGCCACGCCGAGGGCGGAAACGCGAAAGTTTTTCGGCAGCCAGTGCGAAAGTTTCTCGATGGTGATACGGCTGGCAAATTCACCTGATTTCTCACCGCCCATTCCATCACTGACCGCAAAGACGAAGTCGGAATCAGTCATGCGAGCTTCGCCGGTTTTGCCGAGATAGTTCACCTCGTTGCCATTGAAGCGCAGAGCGAGAAAAGCGTCTTCGTTGTTCGTGCGGACTTTACCCTGATGGGTCATGCCTGACCAATGTAGGTTGGGTATTCCAGGAGAAGGATCGGAGATACTGGTGGACATCTAGGATTCGTCGTTTGATTCGGAGGGTGCCTCCGGCTTTTCGTCGATGAGGGTGGCGAGTTCGAAGTCGATCAGGCAGAAGCGACCATCAGAAACTCGATAGGTGACATTGCGGGTGAAGGGATCGTCGTGGCGCACTCCGTAGGCTTCGAGTTGGGCGAAGATTTTTTTAAGGCGATCCGGGCTGATACGTTCGACGCGCGAGCCGCAACTGGTGGTGACGAGAGTGAGTGTATCTGGGTCGGCCTCGATGATTTTAGGCACGAAATCGCACCCTTTAGACTCTAGATGCCGTAATACTCGCACCTCATTCGCGAACCGATCACTCGCCAGAGATCCGCGAAACGTCTTGTGGACGCTTCCATCGTAGGTGATGCGGACGAGGGCGCGATCTGAGTCTTTAACTTCAGGCATGGCGAAGAAATTTCAGGTAAGAATGGACGAATCGTGGAGGGTTGCAAGAGTCAGTTGAAGTTCCTTGGGTGTTGAAAACCAATAACTTAGATGTGCGCCCAAGTTTATAACCTATTCTGTAAAATTTTCCAATTCGCTGGCATACAAGCTGCTTTATTAATCGTGATTTTACATTTTGTCCGGAAACCGCATTACTAAGGTTTCTGGGTGAAAAGTAGCACCAAAACCCTGTAATAGAACCTATCTGATATGCCTAAATTCAAACTCGAATACATCTGGCTCGATGGCTACACGCCATTGGCCGGCCTCCGCAGCAAGACACAAATTAAGGAATTCGACAGCTTTCCTAAGCTCGAAGACCTACCCAATTGGGGCTTCGATGGAAGCTCTACGCTGCAAGCGGAAGGTAAAAGCTCGGATTGCGTGCTTAAGCCAGTCGCAGTCTATCCAGACAGCACCCGTAAGAACGGTGTGTTGGTGATGACGGAAGTCATGATGCCAGACGGCACGACTCCGCATCCTTCGAATTCACGCGCATCGATCCCGGATGATTTGGGCGCATGGTTCGGTTTTGAGCAGGAGTATTTCTTCTTCGAAGATGGTGCACCTCTCGGTTTCCCTACCGGTGGTTATCCCGCACCTCAGGGTCCTTACTACACTGGCGTGGGTTACGGCAGTGTGGGTAGCATCGCCCGCGAGATTGTTGAGAAGCATATCGATATTTGTCTCGATGCAGGGATCAACCTCGAAGGCGTCAATGCCGAGGTTGCGAAGGGACAGTGGGAATACCAAATCTTCGGTAAGGGCTCACGTAAAGCAGCTGACCAGATGTGGGTCGCGCGTTACATTCTCGCCCGCCTAGCAGAAGGATATGGAATCGATATCGAATTGCAGTGTAAGCCACTGCGCGGTCCTTTCGGTGCGCCTCTCGATTGGAATGGTTCCGGCATGCATGCCAACTTCTCGACGACGCATCTCCGTGAGGTCGGCGGTAAGCCTTACTTCGAAAAGCTCATGGCTGAATTCAGCAAGAATCTCGACGAGCATATCGCCGTTTATGGTCCAGATAATCATCTACGCCTGACGGGTCTGCATGAGACTCAATCGATCGATACCTTCAGCTACGGCATTGCTGATCGTGGCGCTTCGATTCGTCTTCCTCATGCTTTCGCCAATGCTGGCTACAAGGGCTATCTCGAAGATCGTCGTCCGAATTCGGCGGCAGATCCTTATTTGGTCGCAGGTCGTATTCTCAAGACGATCGAAGCCGTGCCGACTTCCTAAACACTGTTTACAAATTAGTTTTGCACAACGCCACCTCGTGATGAGGTGGCGTTTTCTTTTGCACGAGTGAGGCGGGTAGCTTTGAACTGCGAACTGTGAATTCGGTTTCGACTGCCTCAACCCATCGTGCCCACTGGTCAGAGTGGCTACTCGTGATCCTGTTGAGCGGCAATTTGGTTTGGACGACGCTCTGTCTTGGCGGTTACCGGCCAGAGACGATGGTCATCACGAGTCTGTTGAATGGACTGATCCTTGTCGTTCACATATTGGGGCGGGCTTGGTTGGAGAAGGCTCCTCGGATCCATCCCGTGAGCTGGTGGTTTCTACCGTTTCTGATCTATGCGGCTGTAAATGTGTTTGTTGTCACGCCCGTGCAGTGGTTGGGGTGGCATGATTGGCTGTGGTGGGCGCAGATGATCCTAGTCTTTTGGGTGGTGCTAAACGGTGTCCATCATTCGAGAACGCGAAATGCGCTGATGGGAGTGATCTGCGCACTTGGTTTCATCGCCGTTGGCATGGCGTGTTATCAGCGATTCAGTCAGCCCGATTGGTTGATGATGGGGCGCACCCAAGCAGATCAATTCCTGGGGAGATCCGGTGGGCCATTTGGGATTCCTAATAGTTTAGCCGCGTTCTTGATGCTCCTCATCCCGGCGACTTGGGTGTTGGCTTTTCGGCGGCATGCTACCGCAGGGCAGAGGGTGCTGTTTGGTTATTTGGGAATGAGTTTTGTGATCGGGTTTATTCTTACGGTAAGTCGTGGTGGTTGGCTCGCGCTGGGCTTGGCTTTGGTCGCGTGGCCTCTGTTGGCGGTGCGTAAGAATTGGAAGCTCAGGATCGGAGGCAGCTTCGCCACGGCATTGGTGATTCTGCTACTGGGATGGGGGGCATACTCCCTCAATTCGAACACGCGGGAGCGTTTCGATCAGATGGTGGTGGAGTCCGGGGAGTGGACGCGACCGGTGATGTGGCAAGGAGCGTGGAATCTATTTAAGGAAAATCCTTGGTTGGGGAGTGGGGCTGGGAGCTACAATATCCTCTTCGAGAAACACCGACCGGTGCACTATCAGCACGAGCCGCAGTGGACGCATAACGACTATCTGAATACGTTGAGTGACTATGGTGCCGTGGGTTTCGTTTTGTTTTTCGGGGCTGCCTTTGGGGTGTTTTTACGCTGCTACTTCAGCCGTAATTCCAAGACTGCTTCACGATCAGCGACTTCCTGGGATAGCCCTTTATTTTGGCAGGCGATAGCCGTGGGGGTATTGGCATTTTCGATCCAATTGGTGGTCGACTTTCATTTTAAGATTCCCGCACTGGCGATGGTTTTTGCGACGGTCACGGCTTTGCTTTTGCGAAGAGTCTGGAATGTTGAGAACCCGAGAGATCATCGATTGGGCGCGATGTCCAAGTGGGGGCACGGGGTTGCGCCCTTGGCCGTGGTGGCTGGGTTTCTCTTGTTTGTGCTGCCTCATTATCGCTCCGAGAGTCATCGCTATTCGGCAAGGCAGGCGCTCGATAAGTTATGGAAGTATGATGATAGCGATCCGCTCTATCGGGAGAAGTTGGACTACGCATTGGTGGGATTGAACCGTGCGACTCAAATCAACCCGGATCACCCTCAGGCCTGGGCTGATTTGTCGTATGCCACCGCGCTCCGTTCTCACGTTGAAGAGGTAAACTCAAACGGGCTTGGGGAAGAAGCAGAGAGTTACGCCGCGCGAGCACTGGAATTAACGAATGTTGTTCCTGAATTTTGGATCCGTCGTTCTGTCGCTAGAGACATGCAACTGAAGTGGTATCAGGCTGGAGATGATATGGTTAAGGCGATGCTCCTCGCTCCGGCGAGTGCCTCAGTGTGGTATTATCACGCCCATCATTTGAGTTTGAAGCCCACCGGTGTGCCGCAGGCTAGAGCAGCCGTGGCCTATAGCTTGCGCCTTGACCCCGGTAACCTTGCTGCCCAGCGTTTACGCCAAAGATTGGCAACTGGGAAATAGCCCACAACACCCCTAATCATGTATAAGAAATTTTTCTCTTGGATGCTAGTGATTGCATCAGTCGCGTTTGTTCCGGCCACGACCTTGGGTCAAAATTCGACTCCAACAGACGGCGGCCTGATTATTGTGGCTAAGGCCTCAGGCGATGTCACTGCAATCGGACCGGATGGTCAGACGATCACTTTGACGAAGGGCTCCGAAATTACTCAGGGCTATGTGGTGAACACCGGTGAGGATTCAAGTGTGATTCTGGCATTCTCCAATGGTGCCACCATTAACTTGGCGCAGGATTCGTCTCTCTCAATCGACGAGTTTTTACAGGATCCATTTTCTGATGAGGTTTCCCTGGCGGAACTAACCGCAGAGCCGACTACTTCGACGACAAAGCTAAATCTTAGCCGGGGAGAACTGGTGGGTAATGTGAAGAAGCTGAATTCCGATGCAGGTTCCTCATTTGTAGTGCAGACCCCTGTGGGCGCTGCTGGTATTCGTGGGACAACCTTTCGGATTATTTTCCGTCCCGATGGCTCGGGACGCGCTTTTTTCTCTCTGACTACGGCGGAAGGTAATGTGGTGCTCTCGTCTGGCACGATGGATTTACCTGCAGGTATTTCAGTGACCGATAACAATGAAGTTGAGGTCTTGGTTGATGTGCAAGTCGACGCGGTTACGGGTGAGATTACGGTTACCAGAGCCCCGGCGACTCCTGTCACGGTCACCGCGACTTCGCCGACCACAGCAGCAGAGGTGGCTGCAGTGGCCCAGGAAGTATCGGCGGCAGCTGCGGCGGTTGTCTTTACCACTGCAACTTCAGTTTCCCGAACCACGACCACGACCACCACGACTGATGAAGAGGGGGAAAAGGAAACGACTACGACCACGACCACCCGAACGACAGACGAAGGTGGGGAAACGAAGACAACTACCACCACCACGACCAGTCCGGCGGCGACTCAAGCTACACCTCGGACCACGACGGGTGATGGCCGCTGAGGCTGATCAGGTTTGTAGTCGAGATCAGGGGTGCGGTTACGCTGATCGTTTCTGACCCTGACCATGAATCTGCTTCCGTTGATCTCGGACGAAGCCTAGCTTTGCGTTAGATGGCCCAGCCGAAGGCAAAAAAGTTATTCTCTCTGCGCTGGTTCTTACTCAGCCCGATACCCCTGTTGTGGTGTGTGCTTAGTGCCTATGGGTGGTTGGATTTTGCAGAAAACAAATCCATCGATTGGCGGTTTAATTTTCGGGGCGAACTGCCATCGCCGCTCAAAGTGGTGTATGTGGATATCGATTCTCAATCGATTGATGAAATTGGTGGGTTTCCGTGGAGCCGGGCGTATTTCGCTCGTGTTGCCCAAGCTCTGATTGAGCAGGGTCAGGCGAGTGCAGTGGGTTTCGATATCGTGCTCTCCGACAATGGGGTGGCGGAGTCGGTTGATCGCACGAAACTCATCAAGGGCAACCGAGAATTGTCACGGTATTTATGGAAGAATCCGCCCGTGGTTTTAGCGGCGTCTTACTCGGCGATCACGTTTCGCGATATCAATGGGAAACTGTCGAAGCGTGAACTACCGTTGCTGACGAAACTCGATCCTGATTTCCGTGAAGATTCTCTCGAAACGCCGGAATTGCCGTCGTTTAACGTTGGCCAAAAATTTCCGTGGAACCCGCCGGGAATAGGTTTGATTGATACGCTTGATGCCGGGACTCGATGGGTTGCACTTTTCGCGCCTAGTGGTGTTCGCACCTACTATCATCTGAGTGTTGAACTGGCGCGTTTACACTACGGCCTGAGCCCTAATGGGATTCAGGTTGGCGATGACGCAATGAAATTTGTCCGCCCTAATGGGAACGTCGTGGCTAATGTGCCGTTGAAGAATAGGCAGTTGATGGAGGTGAACTGGTTTTCGCCGTGGTGGTCAGACGAGAACAACCCGAGAATTGGGATTTCGACAGTCTACAATTACGCCGAAATGTTGAAATCGGAAGAGGCTGCTGAACGCGAGGTGGCCGAGGAATTTTTCGCTCAAGATGATTGGAAAAATGCGGTGGTGCTGGTGGGGCCAACGGACCCCTTATTGCAAGATTTGGCCGTCACTCCATTCGACGCCTTGCCCGTGCCGAAAGTCGGTGTGCATGGCAATCTCCTCAAAACAATTGTCTCAGGAAAATTTCTCAAACACCCAGCTGGCTGGGTGAATTATGCGATCGTTTTTGGACTCTCTTTTATTGTGACGGGATTGGCTGTCACCGGTGGCAGTCGTGGTTTGTTTTTCAAAACGGTAGCGGTGTTAGCAGCAGGTGTTTATGTAGGAGTAAGTTTCAAACTTTTTGCCGAACTACATTTGATCTTACCCGTCGTAACTCCTCTGAGTGCGGCATTCACAACTAGCTTTGGTGCCCTCGTATGGCAGGTAATCGAGGAGCAAAAGCAGAAGGGGCGCATCAAAGGAATGTTTGGTGCTTATGTCTCTCCGGAGTTGGTCGATAAGATGGTGGACTCGGGTGATGATCCTCAGCTTGGTGGGCACGATTCAGAAATCACCGCGTATTTTTCCGATATCCAATCCTTCTCAACCTTTTCTGAAGTTCTCGGTTCTGGTCCGCTGGTGGAACTCATGAACGAGTATCTTACGGCCTGCACGGATATCGTGCAGGAGGAAGGGGGCACGCTTGATAAGTATATTGGCGACGCAGTTGTCGCGATGTTTGGGGCTCCGATCCCGGCGCCGGATCATGCGTTTCGCGCCTGCGTGACGACTCAGCGTGTGCACCATAAGCTAGGGGAGCTGCGAGACAAGTGGAAATCCGAGGGAGAGAAGTGGCCGGAGATCGTTTGGAATATGCAAACACGCATCGGCCTTAATAGTGGCGTGTGCATGATCGGAAATATGGGGAGTCGCACCCGTTTCAATTACACCATGATGGGTGATGATGTGAATCTCGCAGCTCGCATGGAGTCCGGCGCGAAGGCATGGGGCGCTTATACGATGTGCTCGGAAGCGACTAAGCTTTCTTGCGAAGAACACGGCGGAGACCGTTTGGTGTTTCGCCGCTTGGGACGGATCGTCGTCAAAGGTCGCACGAAAGCGGTGCCGATTTTTGAGATTGTGGGTCTAAAAGAGCACGTGACTGACCCGACCCGTGAGTGCATCCGCCTCTTTGAAGAGGGTCTTGATAAGCATTATGCGATGGATTGGGACGGCGCTCAGGCTAGTCTTGAGCAGAGTAAGGGAATTGAGCCTAACCGGGCCGGAGTGACTCCAGGCGTGTCCAAGAATCCTTCCACCGTGTATCTGGATATTGTTGCAGGATACCGAGTGAATCCGCCGCCAGCTGATTGGGACGGTGTGCAAGTCATGACCGAGAAATAATCTCCGGTTCTCGTAGCTAGTGAGAATCAGTTTTTCGACTTCAACGTCAGCGCATAAACCGTGGCACGATTCAGATGAATGCGGATCAGGTATGATCCCGCAGGTAAATCGCCCAGCGTGGAGTTTTTCCAACTGATTGTGTGGCGCAGATTGTCACCTGAAATAGAGACAGCCTCCTCTTGGCTGTAGCCCTTTAGTCGGTATCCGGAAGCCGCCAGTATTTCGACTTGGATACTGCCTTCTGACGCATCGGCATTCAAAGTGATCGATTCGACGGTAGTCAGATCGATCGGTTTAAGAGTGACTTGTCCGCGGTGTTCGAGCGGTTGCTTCAATGTAGGCTGTTCGCTTCGAGCCAATGGCTTGATTCCAGTGAAACGATCTTTTGGGATGGATGCCATGCCCATGCCTGAGAGCTTGCCCCGGCCAGGCACGCTCGTGGCTCCTCCTGAGTAGCCTCCTTAGTAGAATCGTATCTCGTCATCCAGAATCACCGGAGAGGCATTGGAGAAAATGGAGCCGCTATCAAAACTGCCTTCGGGGCCACGTGGGAGAACGAATTGATTTTGAAAAGGCCGCTGCCAGCAATCGCCATCTTTGCTCACAGCGAGTTCGATCTCAATGACTCCTCCGCCTTCGGCGCGATCCAGTATTTGAAGGAGGGAAAAATAGTAATCCTGATAGTGGAAAACGGGCGCGGCATGAAATTCAACCGAAGGGGGATCGTTGTCATCAGGAGCGATGAGTAATTCCGGCTCAGACCAATGAATGAAATCCTCACTCAAGATCCGACCCATCGCGTGTTTCCAAAACATATTTCCGTCGGGGGCATCGATCCACATTTTGCCGTAGATGGCATATTTCTTCTTCTTGGGATCATAGATGCAATCGACGGCATCGGACATGGTGAGCGGCCTTAGCCAAGGTGAATCGGTATCGTCAGAGAAGGGGAGAGTCGGAGCGTATTTACCTTGGCCATGACTCATCAATGAGAGCGGTCCTTCATGATACTTGGTCCAGTGGATGCCATCAGGTGAGAAAGCGATATGCAGGCCAGGGTTTTCCTGATCTCCCTCACCGGAGAAATCGAAATAGCTCATTTTATACCGACGCGAGCTATCGGTCGGATTGGTTTCCACGACCACCCAACAACCATAGCGATAGGAATATCCTCCATTGCCGAGGAGCACGATGTTGTTTTGAGGACTTCCCTTCAGTGGGAAGAAATCAAACATGGGTTTCTCGAAGTGGATCCCATCGTCCGATTCGGCGTAGCAAACCGGGTGGTCTTGCGTGCGGCTGGGCACCTGATCTTTGGCGTAACCCTGATACCACAGCTGATATTTAGAGGTCTGCGGATTGCGGTAGACGCTCGACCAGCCAATGGCTTCTTCCCACGGATGATCCTGAGCGATGACCGGATTGGCCGAGTGGCGCTTGAATGGGGTGGCGATCCGCTCAGTCCCTGACCGGTAGAGGATCGGACTTTCGTCAGCGAGGAGTAGGGTGTGATCTGAAGCCATAGTTATTGGCATGAGATAGCCTCTTGGAGGCGAAATGCTGACACCCACCGAAGCAAGAGTTTGATTAACTCTTTGCTTGGTGGTGAATCGATTATTTGAGCAGCATTTCTTTCACGGACTGCCCAGCTGGAATCATGGGAATCACGTGTTCGGTGTAGGGCACGATCACATCGAGCACGTATGGTCCGTCGTGATCAAGCATCTCTTGGATCGCTTCCTTGAGCTCACTCTTCTTGATTACGCGGCGACCTTTCACGCCATATCCGTCGGCTATCTTTACGAAATCGGGATAGAGCCCATCGGGATTATCGGGGCTCCCAATATTGTTTTCGTCACCCAGCACGGTGTTGCCGCGGACGCTGCCGTAGAAGCGATCTTCCCACTGCACGACCATGCCGAGATGCTGGTTGTTGAGAATCATCGCCTTGGCGTTGATCTTTTCGATCTTGGCCGTGGCGAGCTCTTGGATGTTCATCGCAAATGAGCCGTCGCCGTCGATGTCGATGACCTCGAGATCAGGTCGGGCGACTTTGGCGCCGAGGGCGGCTGGGTAACCAAAACCCATTGCGCCGAGGCCAAGGGAGCTAATGAAGCGGCGCGGTTTGTCGAAGCGATAAAACTGAGCAGCCCACATCTGGTGCTGCCCCACGCCGGTGGTGATGATGGCCTCACCTTTGGTGAGCTCATACAAGGTGGCGATGGCCTCCTGTGACTGGATGTGCTTGTTGGGCTCGTAACTAAAGGGATGCTTTTCTTTCCACTCGGTGACCTGGGCGTGCCATTCTTTGGTCTCAGGCGGAGTGTATTTCGCGACTTCGATCAGCTCGTTCAGACGTTTCAAAGCGTATTTGATATCGCTGAGAATAGGGAGATCGGCGCGACAATTTTTATTGTGCTCCGAAGCATCGATATCGATGTGAACGACCTTGGACTTGGTTGAGAATCGATTGGTGTCGCCAGTGATGCGATCATCAAAGCGCGCTCCGAAGCAGAGGAGCAGATCGCATTCATCGATCGCCCAATTACCATAGGCGGAACCGTGCATCCCAAACCAGTGCATGGAGAGGGGATGGGTTTCCGGAAATGAGCCTAATCCCATCAAGGTAGAAGCAACCGGGATATTGGTCTTTTCAGCGAAGGTCTTTAGATCAGCCGAAGCTTCAGCGGAGACGATCCCACCGCCGACGTAGAGCATGGGTTTCTTGGCTTCGGAAATTAAGGCCAGAGTTTGCTTGAGCTGATCATCGCTCGCTTCGTGGGTGCACGCGATGTAAGGATTATTGAATTTTACTGTCGCCGGAAAAACGGGACGGAAGAGTGCTTGCTGCACATCCTTGGGAATATCGATGATGACGGGGCCCTGACGGCCAGTGCGCGCAAGATGAAAGGCTTCTTTGAAGATCTTCGGCAGCTCCGTGACATCCGTGATGAGGTAGGAGTGCTTCACAATCGGCAGAGTCATGCCGTAAAAGTCAGTCTCCTGGAAAGCCATCTTGCCGATGAATTGACTGTAGACCTGACCCGTGATGCAGATCAGCGGCACGGAATCCATGAATGCATCGGCGATGGCTGAAACGAGATTGGTGGCACCGGGGCCACTGGTCGCCATGCAGACGCCCACTTTTCCGCTCACTCGTGAGTAGGCTTCAGCGGCAAAGGAACCGCCCTGTTCGTGCCTTGGCAGGATGGTGCGGATCTGATCAGTGCGGGCCAGAGACTGGTGCAACTCCTGTGAAGCTCCACCTGGATATGCGAAAATATCGGAGACACCCTCACGGATGAGGCACGCGACGACGGCGTCGGCCCCATTCATTTCGGGACCGATTTCGTCCTTAGGGAATGCTGTTGGTGAGGTCGTGCTGGTTTTCATAGGAAGGAAAAAGGTGAAGTATCAAAGTAGTTTATGGCAGGCGGGGCAAGCCTCCGTCTTGTCCTAATTGTCACTCCAAGTTTTTCGATTGCGGGGGGCAGGTGTGCGCCCACGTTGGACGTTATGTTGAAACTGCTTTTTATCGGCGACATTGTGGGCCGACCGGGACGGGATATTGTAAACGAGCGTTTGGCGGGTTTACGGCGCCAACATTCCTTGGATTTCGTGATTGCGAATGGGGAAAACTCGGCGGCGGGTTCGGGCATCACGGCGCCTATCACGCGTTCTCTGCATGCTGCTGGTGTGGATGCCGTCACGCTGGGTGATCATGTTTGGGATCAACGCGGTTGGGAGACAGATATTTTACAATTAGAGAACGTGTGTCGTCCGGCAAATTTGCCTGCGTCCTGTCCGGGATGGGATCATGTGATCATGGAGTCACGTGGCTTTCGGGTCGGAGTTTTTACGGTGCTTGGGAGGCAATACCTCAACATGAAATCCGAGTGTCCTTTCTTAGCCGCCGACCGGATGATCAAACAACTGCGGGGGCAAACGGATGCAATCATCGTGGAGATTCATGCCGAGGCGACTTCGGAGAAACAAGCTTTGGGCTGGCATCTTGATGGTCGCGTGACCGCAGTGCTTGGCACGCACACTCATGTGCCGACTGCTGATGCACGGGTCTTGCCGAAGGGCACAGCGTTTATCTGCGATGTGGGAATGACGGGACCCTACGGCTCGGTGCTTGGCCGCGAGGTTGAGCCTGTGATTGGGCGTTTTCTTGATGGGCTACCACGCCGGTTTCCCGTGGCGACTGATGATGTGCGACTTTCGGGAGCGATCGTGGAGATCAATCCCACAATGGGACAGGCTGAGAGTATTGAATTGCTTACCGTGCGCAAAGAAGCCGATGCGTCGAATCCCGTCGCGGCTGATTGAGGCACGTGGGCAGTCGTAGGTCCGCCGGTTGTCGGCTGAACTGTTGCTTAACTTGCTGCTTTGGCGGCAGCCGATTCCTGATAGGCGCCGAGCTTGCGATAGCGTTCGTAGCGACTGTCGAGGAGTTTTGGAATAGAGAGTTTTTTGAGCTCCTTGAGGTGATTCTTGAGGCTGGTATCGAGTGCTTTACCGGCCGCTTCCGGATCGTAGTGCGCACCGCCCATGGGCTCGGGAATCACTTCCTCAACGACACCGAGCTTCTGGAGCGTAGCGGCGTTGAGCTTGAGGGCTGCGGCGGCCTGCGGTGCTGCAGCACTATCTTTCCATAAAATAGCTGCGCAACCTTCAGGAGAAATCACTGAATAATAGCTGTTTTCGAAAATAACCACGCGGTCGGTCACCCCAATACCGAGGGCTCCACCTGAACCGCCTTCGCCAACCACGACAGCCATCGTCGGCACTTTGAGCATCGCCATTTCGCGGAGGTTAACCGCGATGGCTTCAGAAACATGGCGCTCTTCGGAACCGATGCCGGGATAAGCTCCGGGTGTGTCGATGAAGCAGATGACAGGGAGCCTGAACTTTTCAGCCATCTTCATCAGTCGAAGTGCTTTGCGGTATCCTTCCGGTTGCGGCATCCCAAAATTACGCGCGATCTTTTCCTTCGTGTCGCGGCCCTTTTGCTGAGCGATGATCATAACGGATTGTCCGCCGAAAAATGCTGTGCCTCCGATCAGAGCGCGATCATCGCGGAACTGACGGTCTCCATGAAGCTCCTGAAAATTTTCGCAGAGCATTTCGACGTAATCGAGAGCGTAGGGGCGCTTCGGATGGCGAGCGATTTGCACGCGCTGCCATGGAGTCAGGTTGGTGTAGATATCCAGACGGGTCTGCTCGAACTTCATCTCGATGGCGGTGACCTCCTTGCTGAGGTCGAGATTACTTTCGAGAGAGTTTTGACGCAACTCATCCAACTGCTTCGCGAGTTCGCGGAGCGGCTTTTCGAATTCTAATACATACGCCGGGGTATCCATGCGGGCAAATTACGGGGCCAGTAGGAAGGCTGTCAACGGGCGGGATTTCAGTTAATGCCATCCGATTGCTCTTCCGGATTCTTGAGCTGATCCTTCCAACTGAGGATTTTTGCCTGTGCTCCGTATTTCTCGGCGGTAGCCTTGTCGCCGCGTTCCATCCAGATGCGAGACAGGGTGGTGTTGATAAACAAATCCTGATCATCAATAGCGTGGGCGTGCTCGGCGGCGTGAAGGGCTTCGTCGAGTTTACGCGAGCTGAAATGGATCTCTGCCAGGGCGTGCCAGGCGGCGAAAGATTTGGGATCAGCCTCTGTCGCGCGAGCGAGTTTACCGATCGCAGCTTCGGTTTCGCCCATGGCGTAGTCGAAGGTCGCGTCGTCGATGAGAGTTTGGAGTTCGTCGGAAGTCACGGAGGTAATCTAGCAGGCTGTTGCCAAAAAGAAAGGACGGCTTCGCAGCCGTCCTCGCGAGACAAGTAAGTGTATTAATGCGGGCTCAGGCTTTCGGTGCACTGCCGACGATAGCCACTTTGAGCGTGATCTCTGGGCTCACCTTATCTTCGTTCTGGCCGGACTGAATACCGAATTCAGCCCGCTGGACAGTGAACTCACCGCGGATGACAAGGAGATCGCCTTTGTTGCCGGGCTTCGTGCGCTTTTCCAACGCGTCGGCGAGGTAGGTGATTCTTACCGGAACGGCAATTTCCTGGGTGACTCCTTTTAACGTGAATTTGCCTTGGGCGACGGCGGACGTGGTGTTGTTCGTGGTCTTCGCATCGGACAAGGAGGTAAGTTCGAAAGTGATCTCAGGATGGCTGCCGACATCGAGCCACTTACTGCCGTGCAGATGTTCGGTCATGGTGGCATTGGAAACCATGAGGGAATTGGCGGTGATCAAAATCGTGCCTGCGGTGGACGCAGGAGCAGCAGGATCGAAGCTCACCATGCCGGATACCCCATTGGCTGAGCCCGAGATCGGCTCCAGCAACGAGTCGAGATGGAATTGCACTGCATTCACTCCCTTGGGATCTTTGAAATCGAAGGAAATCGGAGCCGCGGTAGCGACCACGGCAAACGAAGCGAGACAGGCGAGGATGATTTTTTTCATGAATTAGAATGAGTTGGTTTGGAACGGAAGAAAAGTGAGGTGGCGAAAAACAAGGTAGCAATACCGATGCCACCGCCAAGCCACTCGATGCCTGGCACGAAACGATCGTCGTAAGTGATATATTCAATGCCGGTGATTTCATCGAGCTGCTCGATGGGCACACGATCCATACTCCAACCGGTGTGGGCACCTTTATTGACCCAGTAGACGATCGAAAAAACGAGACAGAATGCGGCGATTAGACGTAAAGCTAAGCGAGCCCTTGAGGGCCTCGGGTGCTGAGATGGGGTCGACATGAAGGAGGGTGTTCTTAGTAATGCGGCGTTGCGGAACAATGCAAACGGCGGCGACAGATTTTATAGAATCAACATGGCGTCGCCATAACTGAAGAAGCGGTATTCATGCGCGATGGCTTCGGCGTAGATTTCCTTGAACCACTCGATACCCTCAGTCGAACCGGGGGCGAGAAACGCGGAGAGCAAACAGAGCAGGGTGGAGCGGGGTTGGTGGAAATTGGTGATGAGCGCATCGACGCCGCGAAAGGTTGCGGGTGGGTAGATGTAGATATCGGCTTCGCCAAAGTAATCGATGTCGCGCGAGGTGTGATCGGTGCGGAGAAAGTGCTCAACGGTGCGCACCGTGGTGGTGCCCACGGCGATGCGTCGTCCGGTGGTGTTCTCTAGTGCGTGTTGGGTCGCGGCCGGTATTTCGTAGAGTTCACGGTGGATGTCGTGCGCATCGACGGTGTCTGTGGTGATGGGGCGAAACGTGCCGAGGCCTACATGCAGGGTGACGTTGGCCGAGGTGACACCTTGATGGGAAAGTGTGTCGAGCAACTCCGGCGTGAAATGCAGGCCGGCGGTCGGCGCGGCGACGGCAACTTGGCGTGCCCGATCGGCGTAAACGGTTTGGTAGCGTTCGATATCGCGTGCGCGTTTGGTGGAATCTTTGCGCTGAATATAAGGAGGCAGAGGGACATCGCCGAGGCGATTGGCGACTTCGACGATGGGCTCGCCGGTTGGCGTGGTGAGTTTTACTGTCGCCGAACCGTCTGCCTCTTTGCCGATGACTTCGCCCGTGAATGCGCCTTCGAAATGCGCGAAGGTCGCGCCGACGGGGAGGCGTTTGCCGGGCTTGATCAGGCAGCGCCAGATCTGTTCGCCATCCACGGGGCGGAGGAGGAAGCATTCGACTTGGCCACCTGTGGGCCGCACGGCCTTGAGCCTAGCGGGGAGCACGGCGGCGTTGTTGCGAAAGAGGGTGTCGCCAGAGTTTAGGAACTTCGGGAGATCAGCGAAGATGTGGTGGCTGATCTTGCGGGACGCTCGATCCACGACGAGGAGGCGCGAGGCATCGCGACGCGCGGTAGGAGTCTGCGCGATGAGATGATCGGGTAGTGGATAGTCGAAAAGGTCGGTGGCGAGAGAGGTCACGGTGGGAAATGAATACTTGCGCTTGCCTTGGCGGCGAGTTTGTTCCGTTCTTCCGATTACGCCGAGCTAGCTCAGCTGGTAGAGCAACTCATTCGTAATGAGTAGGTCGTCGGTTCGAATCCGATGCTCGGCTCCAGCTTTCCCATAGGTGGGGTTAGGGGAGTCCTGACAAATTCCTGTCAGGATTCCCCGAAGTGCGGTAAAACTCCGCCACCTGCTCCCGAAACTATCACTAAACGAGGCACTCCGCGAAAGATGCTGAAATTGAGCGTAAGAGCTACCCGCCTCGGAATAAAAGTCCGTCGCGTTAAGAATGCCAGCCGTGGCGAATCCTACGGCCATAGCTGGCTTGTTTTGGTTCCGGCCAAGGTGACGGGTGGGAAGCGCATTCGAAAGCAGTTCACGGCCACGGAAAGCAGAGAGGCGGTCAACTTCGCGGAAGGAGCTGCGGCCAAGGCCAAGGAATTGGGGCAAACCGCATTCGATCTGACGGTGGCGCAGCATGCCGACGCTAAACAAGCCTTGGCGATACTTCACCCGCTGGGCTTGTCATTGTTGGATGCTGCTCGCCATGCAGCCAAGCATTTGCGCCCTGCTGGGGGTGACATCACTTTTGGCGAGCTTCGCGACCGAATTATGGCAGAGAAGCGCGGGGAGAATCTGCGCCCTGCGGCTCTCCAGGGTCTCAATTTTCATTTCGGAAAGTTGGTGGAACATTTTGGCGAGGAAACGCAGGTGAAGTCCGCCTCTTATGAACAATTACGCGAGTGGGTGGATGCCTATGCTCAGACGAGCGGTAAACGGCACGTGAAGAACCTGATTCGCTACGCCAAGCAGTTTTTTAACTACGCATGCAATCACTCGTTTCTCGCCACCAGTCCTGCGCGGAATTTGAATGAGCCCAAGCTCGACGAGAAAATCCCAGTGATTCTCACGATTGAGCAGGTTAAGCGGCTTCTTGTGACTGCTATGCTGCCCAAACATCGGCCAATTATGCCTGCCGTGGTTGTTTCCCTGTTTTGCGGTGGGACTAGGTCGGCGGAGCTTCGCCGGATGCGTTGGGAACACCTCGATCTGTCCCGCCGCAAGCTCACTGTGTCGGCAGAAGTTTCCAAGAATCGTGATATACGTTATCCCGAGATACCCGCCGCCGCCGTGGAGTTTCTTTTGCTGCATTCGAAGCGCAAGGGGCCGATCACTCCGCCACGATTCCTGCACAAGCTCACGGCTCTACACAAGGACGCCGGATTCCCTCAGTGGAAGCAGACTCACGCCAACGCTAAGCGGCATTCTTTTGGCTCCTATGCCGTCAAACTCCACGAAGCAGAGTGGGTGGTTGACCAGATGGGAAACAGCGTTCGCATTCTGTTGCGACACT
>Ga0075118_10000579_pt1 | contig 31961 bp, 29 predicted proteins | sample AntAceMetag02UKE_FD_69794 | JGI IMG/M metagenome (GOLD analysis project Ga0075118, IMG submission 69794) | Saline lake microbial communities from Ace Lake, Antarctica - Antarctic Ace Lake Metagenome 02UKE | ecosystem: Environmental > Aquatic > Non-marine Saline and Alkaline > Saline | place...
AACTGAAGACCAGATGCCCACCACCTGGTACAACCTCGCCGCCGACCTGCCTACCCCGATGCCGCCGCCGCTACACCCTGGGCGCATGGACCCGGTTGGTCCAGAAGACCTCGCTCCGCTGTTCCCGATGGAACTGATCATGCAAGAGGTCTCGACTGATCGGTACATAGAAATTCCCGGCGGTGTCCTCGACGTATATCGCCACTGGCGTCCCTCGCCCCTCTTCCGGGCACACGCACTCGAACGAGCCCTTGGCACGCCTGCCCGCATCTATTACAAGTACGAGGGAGTTTCCCCCGCGGGTTCGCACAAGCCCAACACATCGGTGCCCCAGGCGTACTACAACGCCAAGGAGGGCACCAAGAAACTCACCACCGAGACCGGTGCCGGGCAGTGGGGCACAGCCTTGGCGTACGCGTGTGCGCTGTACGACATGGAGTGTGAGGTGTGGCAGGTCGGTGCTTCCTACGATGCCAAGCCGTATCGCCGATTGATGATGGAGACCTTTGGCGCAACGTTGCATCGATCGCCCTCTGATCTGACTGAGATTGGGCGCAAGTTGGCCCAGGATCCCGCCAACTGGAGCGGTTCGTTGGGCATGGCCATCTCAGAAGCCGTGGAAGTGGCTGCTCAGGATCCCAATACTCGATACGCCCTCGGTTCAGTGCTCAACCACGTTCTCCTGCACCAGACCGTGATCGGCGAGGAGGCACTGCTACAGATGGAGATGGCTGGGGATACCCCCACCATGATCGTGGGATGTACCGGTGGCGGTTCTAACTTCGCTGGACTCTCGTTCCCATTCATGCGCGAGAAGATGGCCGGGCGCATCAATCCGCAGATTTTGGCTGTCGAACCAGCATCTTGTCCCACCCTTACGCGCGGTGTGTACGCATACGACTTCGGCGACACCGCTGGCATGACCCCGCTGATGAAAATGCACACTCTCGGTCATGATTTTGTGCCCGATCCCATTCACGCCGGCGGGCTTCGCTATCACGGCATGGCACCCATGATCTCCCACGTCTATGAGCTCGGTCTGCTTGATGCCGTGTCTGTACCGCAAACGGAATGTTTCTCGGCGGCACTGCAATTTGCTCGCACCGAAGGGATTGTGCCGGCGCCGGAGCCCACGCACGCGATCGCGATTGCTATTCGTGAGGCGCTGAAGGCAAAGGAAACTGGCGAAGAGACCGTAATTTTGACCGCGCTGTGCGGGCATGGTCACTTCGACCTGGCCGCGTATGAGAACTATCTCAGTGGTGCCATGGTTGATGAAGATGTCACCGATGAGCGATTCGCTGAGTCACTCTCGCATCTGCCGGTGGTGCCCGCCTAGTTTTTAGGCAGGGTCCAGCGGGCCAGCGTTTGTTTGAGTTCTACCTCTGCACCGTCCACAACTAGGGTGGCGGTGAGCAGCACCCGACCCGGCCTGTTTGGTTCGGGTGCTCGCAGTGTGATGGCAGCATCACGAAGTTGCGGTCCGAGTTCGGTGTCGACGTCGCCGATGAATTCATCAGCGACGTCGGCGCCAAGATAACGATCCGTCACGATCTCGCCATTGGCATCGCGCAGGGTGACCAAGGCTTGGCCTGCGTTGACACCGGAAATGGTTACTGTTGAGGTGAGGTCATCGGTGATTCCCTCGGTGACGACCCTGACCCCCGGTACCCCATCGATGGTGAGTGTGACCGGGCCAAAGGAGGACACGGTTTCTGGTTCGACACCCACGGGTCGAACATCAAGGACAAGGGTGCCGTCGGCTCGCACGGATGCGCGCTGCAAGGTGACGGCTAACGCGCCATCAGCATAGGTGAGCAGAGCCTGGGGTTTGGGTGTGGGTAATGATGCGGTCGCACCATCACCAGCGGTTCGCCACCCCAGCATCGCCAACATATTTTGAGTGGTCGTGGTACCGGTAAGTCGTTGCGGCGGAGCAGAAAACCACTGCACTTCATTTCCGGTGCGGGTGAGTGTGAGCCTGATCGGTTTGCCACCGGAAACTAATGAGGCATCTTCAGCCGCTTGCACGAACACCACCCGGCCGCGAGCATTTCCAGGCTTTAGCGGCGGAGGTGTCGGTTTGATGGTGGGTTCTGGCGATGGCGTCGGTGCACCGGAGGTTGTGGGTGCTGTCGTGGAGGGTGCGGGCGCAGGTTCACCTGCGGTGCACGAAGTGAGACCTAGGGCGATCACGGTGACCGCGGCAAGTGTTCCTAGACGCGCGCGTTTACGAGCTGATCCTGGGTGAGTCTGACACCCGTGGTGGGTCCTCACGGCCCAACAGTGAGTACGTCTTGGCCGAGATAGGCACGCAACGCTTTGGGGACGTAGATACTGCCGTCAGCCTGCTGATGGTTTTCTAGAATTGCCACGATCATTCGAGGCATCGCACACAGGGTGCCGTTGAGGGTGGCTATCGGAGATGGAGTGCCGTCCTTGCGAGTACGTATGCCCAGCCGACGCGCCTGAAACTGCGTGGTGTTTGAGGTTGAGGTGACCTCCCGGTAGGTGCCCTGGGTCGGAATCCAGGCTTCGATGTCGAATTTGCGCGCCGCACTCGAGCCGAGATCTCCGGTAGCCACGTCAATGACCCGATAGGGGATTTCCAGGGCATCCATAAATTCCTGCTCCCAGGCCAGCAACCGCGCGTGCTCAGCGTCAGCTTCTTCGGGTGTGGTGAAAACAAACATTTCGACCTTGTCGAATTGATGCACGCGGATGATGCCGCGCGTGTCTTTACCGTGCGAACCGGCTTCGCGACGAAAACAGGTGGACCAGCCGACGTACCGCATCGGTAACGCCTCGGCGTCGAGGATTTCATCGGCGTGCATGGCCGCCAGCGGCACTTCAGCGGTGCCAACGAGGTAGGCGTCGTCGGCGTCGAGCCGGTACACGTTTTCTGCCGCCTGGCCAAGGAAGCCGGTGCCCTCCATGGCGGGGGAGTTGACCAGAACCGGTGGAATGACAGGGATGAATCCATACCGGGTGGCCTGGGCAATGGCCATGTTGAGCAGGGCCAGTTCGAGTAGTGCGCCGATTCCAGTGAGATAGAAAAAGCGTGATCCAGAAACCTTGGCGGCTCGCTCCACGTCAATAGCGCCGAGTAGTCCGCCGAGTTCAAGGTGGTCGCGAGGAGGGAAACCCTCGGTGGTGAAATCTCGAGGGGCACCGTGGGTGGACACCACCACGAAGTCTTCTTCGCCACCTACCGGTGATCGCGGATCCACCACGTTGGACACCTGGAGCCACAGGGCTTTCAGTGCCGAGGTGAGTGAACCTGTCTGGGCATCGGCGGCTTTAACCTGCTCGGCCAGTGTGCCAGCCGTCAGCATGAGTTCGTCAAGTTGCGCGCGCACGTCCTCGTTGGTCGGGTCTTTACGGCTGCGCCCCTGCAACGGACCGATTTGCTTCGACAGTATTTTCTGCTGCGCGCGTAGTTCGTCATAGTGGGTTTGGGCCGCCCGTTTACGCTGATCGAGGGCGAGGAGTTCATCAATGACGTGTTCGTCCTCACCGCGACGGCGTGCGGAGTCCTTCAACAGCTCGGGGTTGTCACGCAGCAACTGGGGATCAATCATGGTGGAGGCTAGATTATGCGTTCCCAGGACCGAATCCACCGCCGGGCGGGCCAAGAGGGTGAAGTTTGCGGCCTTGCTTCGGAAACTGGCCTGCGCCGTGACACAATCGTGGACTGTTTGCCTGGACCGAGGCCGGGCGTGATCGGAAAGGTTCGTCGATGTCTGACTACAACTGGTTGACACCTAAGGCGCAGGCTCGACCGGCCGGTGAAAAGGGGTGGGGGTCTTTCGCTCAGGAGCACATCATTCGAGGTGAAACGGTGGCCTGCTTTGGTGGTTGGGTCATGACCGGAGCCATGCTCACCGATCTCTCCCACGATCGACAGAGTCGGTCTATTCAGATCGATACCGATCTCTACCTGGTTTCAGCGCCAACGCCTGAGGCTGGCGACATGCTCAACCATTCGTGCGAACCCAACTGTGGGCTGTCCGGATCCCAGCTACTTGTTGCCATGCGTGACATCGCAGCCGGTGAAGAGTTGACCTTTGATTACGCCATGTGTGATGCCAGCGACTACGACGAGTTCCCCTGCCTGTGTGCGTCGGGGAACTGTCGCGAAGTTGTGACCGGTGCAGATTGGCGCTCACCAGAGATTCAACAACGTTATGCAGGTTGGTTTTCGCCCTATCTGGAGCGGCGAATTTCAGCGCTTCCAGCGCCGGTGGTGAGCGACCAGCGCAGCACCTAAACGGTCAGGACGATCTTTCCGGTGGCCTGTCCGTCCTGGAGCAGTTGGTGTGCGGTTGCAGCGTCGGCGATGGGCAGCGTGCGGTCGATCACCGGACGCACCAGACCAGCCTCGACCCATGGCCACACGTGTCTGACAACGGCCTCGCAGATGGCGGCTTTCTCACCGGTGGGCCGCCCACGCAGACCGGTTGCCTGGACCGATGCGTTCCTACGCAGCAGTTGAGACAGGTCTATCTCCGCTTTTACGCCACCTTGCATCCCGATCACGATGAGTCGGCCATCACGAGCGAGTGCTGAGATATTGCGCTGCAGATACTTTGCGCCCATGTTGTCCAAGATCACATCAGCCCCGTGGCCCGCTGTCTCAGCCTTGAGTACCTCAACGAAGTCTTGTTCGCGATAGTTGATGCAGATGTCGGCACCGAGTTCGGCGCAGGTGGTGAGTTTTGCAGCCGACCCGGCGGTGACGGCAACCTGAGCGCCGAGGAGTCGACCGATTTGAATGGCCATGGTGCCTACACCGCTGCCACCACCATGCACCAGCAAAGTTTCGCCACGGTCTAGTCGACCCACCATGACCAGGTTTGACCACACCGTGCAGGCAACCTCAACCAGGCCGGCAGCATCCACAAGAGTGATTCCAGCGGGTACGGGCAGGCACTGCCCCACGGGAACTACGACCTGTTCGGCATAGCCGCCACCGGAGAGCAGGCAGCACACTTCGTCACCGATCGACAACGTCGAAACACCCTCGCCAAGAGCAATTATCGTGCCAGAACACTCCATGCCGATGATTTGCGATGCCCCCGGAGGCGGTGGGTAGAGACCCTGTCGTTGCAAGAGGTCGGCTCGGTTCACTCCAGCCGCGGCAACGTGGACGAGCACCTCGCCTGGACCAGGCACAACGTCGTCGACCTCAGCCCAGATCAAACTTTGCGCGGTGGGCAGGTTGGGCTCGGGTGGGGTCGCAACCACAATGGCGTGCATGAGGCGAGCCTATAGAGGGATTGCTTGCCGATGGGATCAGGGACGCGGCGGAGCATCGCGAATGACCACCAGGTGATCTTCTTTTTCAAGAAGACGAATGGGTGGGCTGTTCAGCCGGCTTACCGTGCCGCCGCGAATGACCGCCAAGACAATTTCGCCGGTGGAGTTGACCTCCGTGGGCGTGATACCCAGTTCATCCTTAGTGATGGGCCGTTGCACGATCTCCAACCCTCGATTGGAGTCCAATAGGTCTTCCATCAGATCACCGGCCTCGGGTGAAATCAGCGATAGCGCCATGAGGCTGCCGGCAGATTCTGCCGTTGGAATCACGTTGTTTGCCCCCGATTGGCGCAGGATCGAAGCATTGTGACCCTCTCGAACCGAGGCAACAATTTCAACGTCGGTAGACAGACGTCGAGCGGTGAGGGTGACCAAGATGGAGGTGTCGTCTTCATTTGTCGCCACGATCACCTGCTTGGCGCGGGCCACCCCGGCTTCTTCAAGAATTTCCTCCCTGCGGCCATCACCCATGATGCCGACCAAGCCCATGCGTTTGGCATCACCGATGCCGGGAGTGTCGGGGGTAACGACAACGATTTGTGATTTCGCGATTCCGTTGTCGATCAGCTTGCGAGCAGCAGAGCGACCCTTAACACCAAAACCGATGATCACGGTGTGCTCGTGCACCTTTTTCCTCCAAAGTTTGCGACGGTAGTTCAAACGCGTTCGGGTGGTGAGTACTTCGACGGTGGTGCCGATGAGCACGATCAGAAAGAGAAACCGCAGCGGGGTAATGACGAGGACGTTAACCAAACGTGCGGACTCACATACCGGTGCGATATCGCCATAGCCGGTGGTCGACAGGCTGACAGCCGCGTAGTAGAGCGCGTCAACGAAAGTCAACGTGCCGGTCACTCCGCGGTCGGCGTAGCAGCCTCGCTCAGCGAACACGATAAGAGCGGTAACGACCAAAGCGGCGAGGGCGATACTGATACGAAGAAGGATCTGCAGCACCGGCGTTACGTCACGCGCGGGCAGGTTGATCAGGGAAGCTTCTTCTTCCTCGGTGATGTCTGCTCTAAATCGGTCCGGGATCCAGTTACGTGCCACGAGTGGTGACGCTACCCCTCATGCTCGAGATTGAGTGGGATTAACCAGCACCTCAACGGATGTGCCGCGTTGACCGGAGCCCGGTTCGATCACAGCGAAGCCATCGGCGAGGGCGAGGCCGCGAAGCATGGCCGGCCCGGCGAATCGCAGTGGCCGAGCGCTCGTGGTGATCTCGCCATAGTCGATGGCGACGGGAACGAGGCGAACATCGTGCGGGTGAGCGGTGGTGTCTTCGGCCAGAATCGCGTCAATGCCCATGTTTCCTGATGTGATTCCGCGCATAGCCGCAATGAGCGGCGCGGCGATCGTGACGATGCCGGAGGCGGCCGCCAGTGGATTGCCAGGCAGACCGATGAGTGGGCGCCCGTCGGGGAGTTGGGCCAGCAACATGGGATGGCCGGGCCGAACATCAACCCCGTCGATGATCCAGCGCGCTCCAAGTTGATCAAGGGCAGCGTGGAGATGGTCTACCGGTCCGTGTGCGGTGGATCCGGTCGTGATGATGACATCAACATTGGCATCGTCAATTTCAGCTAAAAGTGCAGGTAGTGAATCGGGAACGCGAATGGGGGGATGTGCCCGAGCGCCCAGCCCGGCGAGCCAGGCGGGGAGGAGGGGGCCGAGGGCATCGCGTGGGCGTCCCGGTCGGGGGAGACCGCGATCGAGGAGTTCATCGCCCATGACCAAGACGGCCACGATCGGTGGTGGGATCACGCTGAGCTCGTCGTAGCCGGCAGCGGCGGCCAAACCCATGACGCCGGGAGTCACGAGTCGACCGGCCGGCACGAGCGTGTCGCCGACACGGCACTCCTCACCCTGCGGGCGGATGTCTTTTCCGGTGGGTAGGGCTGGGCTGGCATCATCTGCCAACCCGGTGAGTGGGTCGCGACGAAAGAGTCGCTGCCCGTGCAGGGCTCCTTCCACCACACCATCTTCGAAACGCAGTACGGCGGTTGTGCCGATGGGGAGCATTGCTCCGGTGGCAATGGCTGCGGCCTGACCTGGGGCGAGGGGTGACAGTTCGCTTCGACCGGCCAGTGCCTGTTCACCGGTAATGAGCCAGGGGCCGTTCTCGCTGACCGCGAAACCATCCATTGCGGCAGCGGCAAATGCGGGTAAATCGCTCAGGGCGACTAAGGGTTCATGCAGGACGCAGTCGATGGATTCGGCGATGTGCGCGGCAGTGGGGGGTAGCGCTGCCTGCGCTGAAGCGGCGACTCGACGGGCGGTATGCCACGGGAGCGCGGGCTTTGTTGTCACGGATGCAGCCTGCCACTACTCCCGGTGCAAACCCAGATCCCACTCCCCAGAAAGGTGGCGAAGTGCGGTGGCGGCGGCTTGCGGGTCGGCTCCCTGGCCGACGGCGTAACCGAGCAGGTAGGTCGTAATGGGCGCTGCGGGTCGATCCACGGCGTGGGCGGCATCACGGGCGATGTCGAGGAGTAGTTGTACATCCACATCAGGGATCGTCAGGTTGAACTGAGTGTCTAGCGCGGTCTTTGCTGCGTGGGTCCAGGTGGAGAGCTCATCAGCGGTCATGTCCCTACCCTGCCACCGTCCGGGCAGGCGCGGGCACGAATTACTTGACATGGCCGTCAACTTGACATTAATGTCAAGTTCATGGCCCCGGTCTTGCGCTCACGCATCGACCCAGCAGATGAGGTGTTCACGGCTAATCGCGATCTCATGCTCGCCGCCCTCGCCGAAATCGATGAGCTCACTACTCGAGTGGTGGGTGGTGGTGGAAGCACTGATCCGGCCAAAAATGCCCGCTCCGTCGCTCGTCATCGCGGCCGCGGAAAGATGCTGCCCCGCGAACGTATCAACGGCTTGCTCGACGTGGGCTCCCCCTTTTTGGAGTTAAGCCCTCTCGCCGGGTGGGGTACCGACGACCCTCTAGGTGCGGGGGTGGTGTCCGGAATCGGCCGCGTACACGGGCGCGACGTGATGGTGGTTGCCAATGATCCCACCGTAAAGGGTGGCGCACAGGGCCCCAGCGCCGTAGCAAAAGGGTTGCGAGCCATGGATATTGCTCGCGAAAATCGCCTACCGCTGGTCAATCTCACCGAATCAGGTGGCGCAGATCTGCCGAAACAGGCGGAGATCTTTGTTCCCGGCGGTGCCAGTTTTCGCAACCTCACCCAACTCTCGGCCGCTGGAATTCCCACCGTCACACTCGTCTTTGGTAGTAGCACCGCGGGTGGCGCGTATGTGCCGGGCATGAGCGACTACGTCGTCTTGGTCAAAGATGCCGCCCGCGTGTATCTCGGTGGGCCGCCACTGGTGAAGATGGCGATTGACGAAGATGCCGATGAAGAGTCACTCGGTGGAGCGGCCATGCACGCGCGCACCTCAGGTCTGGCTGACTACCTCGCCAACGACGAGGCTGATGCCCTGCGCATCGGGCGAGACATCCTGGCCCACCTGCACTTTTCTCACCCCACTCAGAATCGACCGCTCGCGTCCCGTGCTCCGATCTACCCGATCGAGGAACTGCTCGGCATCGCCAGCGCCGATGTGCGCCATCCCTTTGAGGCCCGAGAAGTTCTCGCGCGAATTCTTGACGGCAGCGAATTCGAACAGTTCAAACCCCTTTATGGCTCAACGCTGGTAACCGGCTGGGGGCAGGTGGGCGGCTATCCCATCGGTGTACTGGCCAATAACGGCATCCTCTTTAGCGAAGAAAGTCACAAGGGGGCCCAGTTCATTCAACTGTGCAATCGCATGAACGTGCCGATTCTGTTTGCCCAAAACATCACCGGTTTCATGGTGGGCACCCAGTATGAGCAGGGCGGCATCATCAAAGACGGCGCCAAACTCATTAACGCGGTCAGTAATTCCACCGTCGCGCATCTCACGTTGATGATGGGTGCCTCTTACGGCGCGGGCAACTACGGCATGTCCGGGCGGGCCTATGACCCCCGCTTCGTTTTCACCTGGCCCAATCACCGGATCGCCGTGATGGGACCGAAACAACTCGCGGGGGTCCTCACCATCGTCGCTCGGCAGAAATCAGAGGCAGCCGGCGTTGACTTTGATGAGGCAGCCTTTGCGCCCCTGCGCGATGCTTTCGAAGCACAGGTGGAGAGTCAGTCGACGGCGCTGTACGCAACCGGTCGGTTGTGGGACGACGGCATCATTGATCCGCGGGATACACGAACTGCACTCACCATGGCCCTATCCGCCGTGCACAACACACCAGTGCAAGGCACCGATTCCTTCGGTGTATTCCGGATGTGACGATGATGCCCAACACAATGATGATCAATGGAGTGATGATCAACAGAATCCTGGTCGCCAACCGCGGCGAAATCGCACGCCGGGTTTTCCGTACTGCACATCGCCTGGGCATTCAAACCGTTGCCGTGCACTCCGAGGTGGACGCTGAAGCACCCTTCGTGCGCGAGGCTGACATTAGCGTCGAACTTCCCGGAAATACCAGTGCACAGACCTACCTCAACGTCGACCTGATTATTGATGCGGCACGCAGAAGTGGTGCCGACGCCATTCATCCCGGTTATGGCTTCCTCTCCGAGAACCCAGCATTCGCCGAAGCGGTTGTGGCCGCCGGATTCACCTGGATCGGGCCACCACCGGCAGCTATCCGATCCATGGCCTTAAAGGTCCAGGCCAAGACGCTCGCGGCCCAGGCACGCGTACCGCTAGTTCCTGGCGCTGAACTCGCTATTTCGGCCACCGATAGTGAAATTATCGCAACCTGTGACGAGGTTGGATATCCACTGCTAGTCAAGGCCAGTGCCGGTGGTGGTGGCAAGGGAATGCGCAGTGTGCAGTCGGCAAGTGAGGTGGTCGAAGCCGTTGGTGCGGCCCGGCGTGAAGCCCAAAGTGCCTTTGGTGACCCCACGGTTTTCCTGGAGCGGTACCTATCGGGCTCTCGTCACATCGAGGTACAGGTTTTCGGGGATGTACACGGCAACGTCGTCCACCTATATGAGCGTGAGTGCTCGATTCAACGGCGACATCAAAAAATCGTCGAGGAGGCACCGGCACCTGCACTGCACACTCAAACGGCTGAAGCCATGTATGCAGCCGCCACATCGCTCACTAGGTCAATCGATTATGTGGGTGCCGGCACGGTCGAGTTTCTCGTGACCGAAGGCGTTGCGGGCCAGGAGTTTTACTTTCTTGAGATGAACACACGTCTCCAGGTTGAACACCCCGTAACCGAGGCTCTCACCGGACTCGATCTGGTGGAATGGCAGATTCGCGTTGCTCGCGGTGAGGAATTACCGCTGTACCAGAACGATATTCAACGGCATGGTCATGCCATTGAGGTACGCCTATACGCCGAAGATCCTGCGCGTGGCTATCTACCCAATACCGGCACGCTCGAGGTTTTCCGCATTGATCCGGCTGTTCGTACCGACTCCGGCGTGGAGTCAGGCAGCGAGATCTCCGTCTACTACGACCCGATGCTCGCCAAGGTCATCGCACACGAGAGCGACCGCGTTACAGCGGCTGCCGTTCTAGCCGATGCACTTCGTCGAAGCAGTATCGCCGGTCTCACTACAAATCGTGAATCACTAATTTCAATTTTGACCTCCGCAGCCTTTATTGCGGGAGAAACCCCAACAAACTTCCTTGACCAACATCTGGAACTGTTGACCTCAGGGCTGGATGCAACGTCACGGGATCGACACCTGGTTGCGGCCGCCATCAGTCGCACGCCCGTGGGTGATGTTCCTACCGGGTGGCGCAACGTGCCGGCACTAGGTGAGATCCACACGTTTACAACGCCGGACCGCCAGGCGAAGCACATCGTGTCGCTCACCTGGTGCCGCGACGGTGTGACGGCAAAAGTTGATGATGGTGATGATCGTAAATACACTGTGCGTGAACGTGATGCGTCAGTTTCCACTTTGCCAATGAGTTCACTATCAATGTCCTGCAACGGTATTACCCACCATGTGCACATCGACAATGTGGGAGGCTGGGTGAGCATCGTTGACGGTACAGCTGCCACTCAGTGGTGGGCGATGCCGCGCTACGACGGCGACTCCGTCGGTGATGCGTCAGCGACCGGTCCGAGTACACCGGTGCCAGGGACTATCACGATGGTTGAAGTTGCACCGGGTGACCATGTAGTGGCCGGACAGTGTCTGGTGGTGCTGGAAGCCATGAAGATGGAGCATCGGGTGGTTGCCGAGGCTGATGGTGTAGTGGCCGAGGTGCTCGTCACTGTTGGCGAGGCGGTCGATGCACACACGGTGGTCGTTAATCTGGTGGAACCGAGTAGCGATGAGTCAGCCGAATGAAACGTCCGGTACGCATCGCCAATTGTTCTGGATTTTTTGGTGATCGTTTATCTGCCGCAACTGAAATGGTTGACGGCGGCCCGATTGATGTCTTGACCGGAGACTGGCTAGCCGAACTGACGATGTTGATCTTGGCCCGCCAACGCATGAAACATGGGGCTGGCTCTGGCTATGCTCGCACATTCATTACGCAGATGGAGCAGACCCTGGCCACCTGCCTGGATCGGGGCATCAAAGTGGTGAGCAATGCTGGCGGTCTGGATCCCCAGGGGTGTGCAGATGCACTGCGCGAGTTTGCTGACAGCAATGGGCTCAACGTGAAAATTGGCGTCGTGTCCGGAGATGATCTTGTGCCTCGCCTGGATCAACTTCGCGATGCTGGTGAGCAGTTCACGAATCTTGATACCGGACAGAGCCTGGAAGTCTCCGGTGTGCAACTACTTACCGCGAACGCATACCTGGGTGGTCAGCCCATTACCCAGGCATTAGCCGCGGGCGCAGATGTTGTTATTACCGGTCGGGTAACAGATGCCGCCCTCACGATTGGCCCGGCCGCCTGGTGGCACGGCTGGGACTACGCCGCTGACCTCGATGCAATTGCAGGTGCCATCGTGGCCGGGCACGCCATTGAATGCGGTACCCAGGTCACCGGAGGCAATTACTCCTTCTTCACTGATATTGCTCGCATGGCGCACCCGGGTTTCCCCATTGCGGAGGTGGCGGCTGATGGCTCAAGCGTCATCACCAAGCATGCCAGCACCGATGGTCTAGTCAGTGTTGGCACGGTGACCGCTCAACTACTGTATGAAATCGGTTCACCTCGTTATGAAAATCCAGATGCCACAGCTCTTTTTGACACTATTGAGTTATCGCAGGAGGCCCCTGATCGTGTCGGCATCAGCGGTTGCACAGGCGAAGCTCCCCCCAACACACTCAAGGTTGCTGCAACACATCTTGGGGGTATGCGCAATTCGATGACGCTGGTACTCACCGGGCTGCAGCGCGCAGAAAAAGCTGACTTGATTTTGAACACGCTGGCCGGAATCGGTTTAGCCGACATTGCACAGCCCGATCTAGCGAAACTCAGCACACTCGACGTGGATGAACTTGCTGTCTATTTTGATGACACGGCGATTGTTGATCCGGCTACCACCGCCCAGGCGCAATCCCATCTGCGCTTGGTGGTCAAGGATGCAGACCCGAAGCGAATAGCCAAGGCCTTCACCGCACCCGTGGTGGAAGCGGCGCTGGCTAGTTACCCGGGCATGTTTCCCACGGCGGTGCCCGGCAGCCCAGCCCCTTTCGGCGTCTACTGGCCTACCACGGTTGACCGCCGCCACGTCGTACCCACAGTGTCCATCGACGGACAGGAGCTGCCATGACCATCGGTGAGTTGCACGCCCTGGGTGAACTTGTGGGCGCACGCAGCGGCGACAAGGGAGGTTCAGCCAACGTGGGCGTGTGGATTCCGGTGGTCGTGCCCGACCGCGCCGGCGCCTATGCGTGGCTGCGCGATTGGCTCACCGTTGAACAGGTGCGAATCCTGCTGCCCGAAACTCAAGGGCTCGTTATTCACCGCTACGAGTTGACGAATCTATCCGCGCTGAACTTTGTGATCGAGCGCTGGCTTGGTCGTGGCGTTTCGGAGAACTCCTCACTTGACCCGCAGGCTAAAGGTTTAGGCGAACACCTCAGGGCGCGACTAGCCCCGATACCGCCGGAACTTATTCCCATCGCCGGGGTGAACCTCGCGTGACGGCGCAACCATTAACCGATCGTGGTCGACGAACGCGCGGGTCATTGATTGAGGCTGCTAGGCGCGTGTTTGAAGAGCGAGGTTTCAATGGCACCCGCATGAGCGATATCGCTTCGGCGGCCGGGGTGAGCCATGGCACGGTGTACACCTGGTTTGCCACCAAGGAGTCGGTGTTGGCAGCTGTGGCCGACACGGTCATCGAAGGCCTTTATGACTCCATGCGGACGCCACCGGGAGCCACCGCACGGGCACGCATTGACCTGGCCAACCGCATCTACCTTGATTCCTATCGTGACCATGCCCGACTCCTCGAAGTGGTGGAGCAGGCTGCCGTAACTCATCCGGAGTTTCGCACGTTGCTGGCATCCCTGCGAGCCACCCATGTGGCACGCGTGACCGCCACCATCGAACGTCTTCAACGCGACTCACTCGTCCGCGACGACGTCGATGCTGCCGTGGCGGCTGCGGCACTGTGCGCCATGGTCGAAGGGTTTGCTCGGCACTGGTTCGGTCGCGGCGAGGTATATGAGGAATTCCAAGCAGTTTCAACACTCACGATGCTGTGGGCCTCGGCCCTGCAACTACAGGAGGAACAGTGAAGTTAACCGAAGAGCACGAGCAGTTTCGCAGTAGTGTTCGCCGCTTGGTTGACGAAGAGATTAACCCAAACATTGACGAGTGGGAGGCAGCCGGAATCTTCCCGGCACACGAACTATTCGCAAAGTTGGGCAGCATCGGTGCCCTCGGTTTGGAATACGACGCAGAGTTCGGGGGCGGTGATGCCGACCACGGTTTCACGTTCGTACTGGCCGAAGAACTGGGTCGATGTGATGCTGCGGGTGTGCCGATGGCGATCGCCGTGCAAACTTCGATGGCTACACCAGCGCTCGCGCGATACGGCAGCGAGGAATTGAAACGAACCTGGCTCGAACCAACGCTGCGTGGCGAAATGGTGTGCTCCATCGCCGTCAGTGAACCCGACGCAGGTTCTGATGTCGCCGGGATCTCAACCCACGCCACCCTTGATGGCGACGAATATGTCATCAACGGTCGAAAGATGTGGATCACTAACGGAACGCAGGCCGATTGGATCTGCCTGCTGGCCCGCACCGATCCCCTTTCTAAAGCGGGCGATTATCACGGCATGAGCCTCATCGTTGTCCCCACCTCATCGCCGGGCTTTAGCGTTGGCCGCAAAATCGAGAAGATGGGCAACCGATGTTCTGATACGGCCGAGTTGGTTTTCGATAACGTGCGAGTGCCCGTGAGTAACGTCATCGGCGAACCTGGCCGTGGCTTCCAGCAGCAAATGGCCCAGTTTCAAGATGAGCGCCTCGTGGGTGCTTACCTAGCTGTCGCCGGTGCCCGCCGAGCATTGCATCGAACCAAGGAATACCTCCAGCAGCGCTCAGCTTTCGGCAAGCCACTGCTGGCCAATCAGGCACTGCAGTATCGACTCGCGGAGTTGTATGCCGATGTAGACACCATCGATGGCCTACTTCGTTATGCAGCGCAACGGTATAGCGAAGGAATTGACGTAACTCGGGAGGCGTCGGTTGCGAAATTGAAGGTGGGGCGTCTGGCACGCGAGGTTGCCGATGCGTGCGTACAATTCCACGGCGGTATGGGTTACGCCGAAGAGATGTGGGTTGCTCGCTACTTCCGTGACGCGCGTTTGGTCTCCATCGGCGGCGGCGCAGATGAGGTCATGCTGCGAATCATCTCGATGATGGAAGGCATGGGCAAGAAATGACGAATGATTCTGCCGCTCACGACGATGCGGTGATTGCGACAGCGGATGCTGGCGTCATGACGATCACTCTCAATCGGCCGGATACGAAAAACCGCCTGGATGCTGCAGGTATGGCCGCGCTAAATCATCATCTTGATGACGCGGCAATGCGCCCTGATGTGCGCGTGGTTGTTCTCACGGGCAGCGGCAACACTTTCTGCGCTGGAGCAGATTTAGCCGGTGCGGTAGCAGCCGATGAGGGAGGGTTTGCCAACACCGGCACTCAGGCCCTCGTGGATGTGCTCAACGCCATGCTGGACCATCCGAAACCCATTGTGGGGCGCATTCAGGGCCACGTTGCCGGTGGTGGAAACGGCCTGGTGGCGGCCTGTGATATCGCGATTGCCTCAACCGATGCTCGGTTCGCTTTCTCTGAAGTGCGCCTAGGCTTGGCTCCGGCGATCATCGCGACCGTGTGTATCCCCCGTATGCATCCGCGAGCTGCCGCTGAACTCCTCCTCACCGGCGAACGCGTGAACGCTGAACAAGTACTTGCATCGGGTTTGATTACCGCCGTTGCCCAACCGGAGGCACTCGATGGTGTCGTGGACGGCTATCTCACCGCCCTGCTCAGCGGTGGACCACAAGCCATGACGGCAACCAAAGATCTTCTGCGCCGTGTACCCACCATGACCCGTGCCGATGCCTTCGCCTGGACCGCGCAATTATCCGGATCCTTGTTTACCTCCGATGAGGCCCGCGAGGGCATGACCGCGTTTTTGACCAAGGCGAAACCGTCTTGGCATCCGCAGGCTTAGCCACGATCTACCCGGTCAAACTACCCAGTCAAAGCCGGCGCGCTGTGCATCAGCGGGATCGTCAATATCGTCAGCGGCGGCCCACTGGTCGGTAACGGTGATGATGTGCAGATGGCCGAACAGGCTGTGCACCGCAGCATCCGCCACCGCTTCGAGTGAGCCAACAGCTTCACGTAGCCGCCCACGACGGTAGATGCCACATAGTGGTTGGGTTCGGCCATCGCTACCTTGCACGCAGACGCCATCGATATCGGCCGCTAGCGAGCCAGCGACCGACCACAGGGCGGGTAACGCGCATGGGCCGTGGGGTGCATCACCAGCGAGCAGGGCGACCCACGGTGTGCAGACTTCGTTGAGTCCGGCCGCAATTCCTGCCACCGGACCACCACCGGGTGGCTCTTCACATACCCAGCGTCCCTGCTCCAAGTGCTGCCGTTGCGGACCCACCACCACGATGTTGGGCCGGTGCCCGCCACCGGCGAAGGCGGCATCCACTCCGGCAACCACCACGCTGAGCAGCGTCTGGCCGCCCCGCTCCAAAATCAATTTGTCTCGGCCCATGCGGCGGGAGCCGCCGCCGGCAAGCACGAGAGCGGTGAGGGACGCCGGATCGCTCGGGGGTGGCCGCTGTCCAGGTTCGCTTCGGCGTGTCACGCAAGTAATGATCCCACGCGCGCCTGAGGGCGTAGGGTATGACGCATGAAGAAACTACTGATTCTCCTGTTGGGTCTTGGCGCTATCGGTGCCGTCGTGTACATCGTGTCCCAGCGCAACTCTGAATAGGACCGCTCGTCACCCCAATCGACTCGGAAGGGGCGATCCTCACCGATGAGCTCTGCTAGCCGCACGGTCATGATCATCGAAGATGACGAGGCAATCCGACTCGTACTGCGCACCTTTCTCGAGGAGGAGGGGTACCGCGTGGTCGAAGCCGTCACCGGCGAACAGGGCCTGGTCATTGTGCAAGACGAGCAACCCGACGTCGTGCTGGTTGATCTTCGCCTGCCCGGAATCCATGGCTTCGACGTTATTCGCAGTCTGCGTGGCCAGAGTGCGGTGCCCATCATTGTCGTCACCGCCCAGGCAGACAGCCACGACGTTGTTGCCGGTCTTGAAGCGGGTGCTGACGACTACGTCACGAAGCCGTTCGTGGCTAAAGAACTCTCCGCCCGCATTCGGTCTCAGTTGCGCCGAACCACAGCCACCGAAGAGGAGCCCGCCACGCTCGTATGCGGACCCATCGAGTTGCACCCTGACACGGCAGAGGTCATGCTCAACGGCGAGCCGATTCTGCTGTCGCGCATTGAGTTTCGCGTATTGCAAGAACTGGTTCTTGCTCGCGGGCGCGTCCTGAGCCGAGATGAGTTGCTGCGCCGGGTGTGGGGTTATGGCAACGCCGGTGATGGGCGCGTCGTAGACAACCTCATCTATCGCCTGCGCTCAAAGATTGAGATTGATCCGGCAAATCCCACGCACCTGGTCACCGTGCGCGGATTCGGCTATCGCCTGAAGGACTGACCCGAAGGTCTTGCGATGAAGTTGGGTCTACGGGCGCGCGTCGCGCTCACCTTTGGCATCTTGTCCCTGGTTGTTGCCGTTGCGGTCTCGGGCACCACCTATGCCCTCGCCCGGGTTTATTTGCTGAGTCAGCGAGAAAACGCGGCGCTCACGCGGGCCCTCATTGATGCCCGTGCGGCCGGTGCCAGTTTGGATTCCGGGCTTTCACCAGCTCGGGCACTGGAGCAGATTCCCTCGGTGGGTACCTCCCAGGCGCTGCTGTTCGTGGACGGGGAGTGGTTCACCACCGGCATCACGGTGTCCCCGGAGGCACTCCCGGCTGACCTCACCGAACTCACCGAAACCGCCGGGGGTGCATCCCAACGATTCGGGGTGGGCGGGGAGCCATATTTGGCGGTAGCGGTAGCGCTACCGGCCGGCCTCTATGTGGAGGTTTTCCCCCTCCTGGACTTAGAAACCACCTTCATCATTGCCGGCTGGGTGGTCGTTGTTCTCACCTCGGTGTCCTTCGCCATCGGTGGTGGTGTCGGCCGCTATGCCGGTGTGCGCATTCTGCGACCGTTGCGCAAAATCTCTGATGGTGCCCAGCAGGTGGCAGCAGGTGACTATTCGGTCCGCCTGGAGATAACCGGCGATGCAGATCTTGACCAGATCAGTGACTCCTTCAATGAAATGGCCGAAGCGGTTCAGTCTCAAATTTCTCGTGAGCGTCGGTTTACCGCCAATGTCAGTCATGAGTTGCGTTCGCCACTGACCTCGGTGCTGGGTACCGCAGAACTCCTGGAGCGCAGGCGCGAGTCCATGCCCGAGCGCGACGCGGGAATTGTTGATGTTTTGGTGCGTCAGGTGCGCCGCATGTCGCAAATGGTGCTCGATCTACTCGAGATTTCTAGCGTCACCGCTGATACGGACCTGCAGTGGGAAACAACCGACCTCATGTCGCTGTGCGCTGAAGTGCTGAGTGATCGCGGGCTAGACACCGATCTGTTGCATGGTGATTCTGTGCTCGTGCACACCGATGCTCGACGATTCGAACGGATTTTGGGGAACCTGGTAGATAACGCGCAACGTCATGGAGGTGGGGTGACACGTATTGATGTCACCACAACCGACCAGGTGCCCGCGGAGGTCATCATCACCGTTGACGACGAAGGACCCGGCATTGATGCCGACGAAGCGGCACGTCTGTTTGAGCCGTTCGCGCGCGGCTCTGGTTCAGCGGGAACCGATGGCGCCGGGCTTGGTTTGGCTCTGGTCCGAGAGCAGTCCAGGCGCCTTGGTGCGCAGGTCACGGTGGGTGCGAACCCTGGCGGTCAGGGAGCTCGCTTCACATTCACTATGCCGGTGGGTTCGGCGTGATGCGTCGTCGCTTGGTCATGCGCTCGCGGCACAGTCACCGGCGGCTGGCCACCATCGTGACCACGGCCGTGGTGAGTGCGCTGGTGTTGACCGCATGCGGGGTACCACTGGAGTCTTCTGCGCGTCCTCTCCCCGAGGGTGCGCTCCCCACCGTGTCGCCAACGCCTAGCCCGACCGGCACGAGTACACCCAATCCGGCAACCGCGCGGTTGTGGTTCGTGCGCGAGGACAGCATCGTGCCGGTGGTGTCCAGTGTTGCGGGCACGCAGCCGCAGGAACTACTGGACGCCCTAGCTCAGGGTCCACCCGCTGGTTCGTTGAATTTGCGCACTCTCCTGGTAGATCCACTCACTTCAGATCCACTGCTTCGGGCCGTCGACACTGATCCACCCCAGGAGGGCATCGTTACCGTCGAGGCATCGGCTGCGTTCACTGCGCTGCCACCCACCGAACAGGTGTTGCTGCTCGGGCAGGTGGTGTTGACACTGACCGGTGTGCGCACCACCAGTGCTGTCGCCGTGGTGAATGAACAGGGCGAGGCGCTGGCAGTTCCGCTGCCTGATGGGCGCTTGCTGGACGGCCCGGCTACCGCGGCGGACTACCGTTCGCTCGTTCGGCAGAACTAGACAACCGCCATGCATGACCCAGCATGGTTTGATGAGGTTTTCACCGATTATGCCGTTGCGGTACACCGGTTTATTCGCCGCCGCATCCCGATGACAGCTGCTGCGGTAGATGCAGATGACATCACCGCCGATGTGTTCACTGTTGTCTGGCGCCGCCGCGCGGATGTGCCTGACGATGCCGTGCTGCCATGGTTGTACGGAGTTGCACGCCATTTACTGGCTAATTACTATCGAAAAATGAATGCGCAGGTTCGGTTGCTTGATGCCGATGTCGATGCCGATGTCGATGCGGCCACCGATCCGGCTGAACTTGTTGCCGCTAGCGATGAATTATCGCGCGCCTGGTTGCAACTGGGCGCCCGTGACCGACAGATTTTGGCGCTGATTGCGTGGGAGGGGCAAACGGAAGCTGGCGTGGCAGAGGTGTTGGGCCTTTCCGTGGGTGGTGCATCGTCAGCCATCACGCGTGCGCGCCAGCGGTTCAGTTCTTTTCTGCTGTCCTAGTTCATTTTTGTCGTACGGCACCGGTCACGATCCAGGCACTACCGTGTGCTCGCCATCCCAAAATGATGAGTCGCAGCAGCAGGAACCAGGCGATTGACCACCAGAGTCCATCAACACCCCAACCGGATTGCACAACCCACCAGGCGGCGGGAATGAATCCGCCGAGTACGGCGATTTGTGCCCAAGCCAAGAATCGGGTGTCGCCGGCACCGATCAAGATTCCGTCGAGTGCGAATACGGCACCGGCCAAGGGCTGCTGTACCGCAACAATAATGAGCGCCGAACTCATGATCGCAATGACTGCTTCATCGTTGCTGAACCAGCCGGGCAACCACGGCCGAATCACCAAGACAAAAACAGCCAGGGCGAGACCCAGCCATACCGACCAGTAGAGCAGTCGTCGCGTGATGAGTCGGGCTGAGTGGGCATCGCTGGCACCGAGGACTTTGCCGAGGAGTGCCTGGCCGGCAATGGCGAGTGCATCAAGGGCGAGTGCGAGGGCGAAAAACAATGTGGCGGTGACGTGATAGGCAGCAAGTTCAGGGCTGCCGAGTCGAGCCGCGGCGGCGGCGGCAACCAAAAATACGATGCGCAGCGCGATCGTTCTGATGAAGAGAGGTACTCCATCGCGAGCAGCGCGCACGATACCGGCCATCGTGGGGACGACCGGCACCCCAGCCCGTCGCACCAGCAGCATCAACACGGCTCCGTAGGCGAAGAGACCGACGAACTCAGCCACGGCGGTGCCGACCGCAGAACCGGCAATGCCCCAGCCAAGACCGAGCACGAGCACGAGACTCAGGACGAGGTTGACTCCGACTTGGCTGAGGGTGACCACCAGCGTTGTCTTGGTGTCTTGTAACCCGCGTAGAACGCCCACGCCAGCGAGCACACCGAGCATGGCGGGCAGTGAGATGGCGATGATGCGTAAATAGGTGACGCTGAAGTCGGTGACCTCTCCGGTGGTGCCGAGCCCACGGGCCAGCAGGGGGGCGGTCCACCACACGGCGATACCGAGCACGACACCGAGGCCCAGACCGAGCAGCATCCCGGCCAGGCCCTGCGCCAGGGCACCGGCCCGATCGTTCGCGCCGAGCAACCGGGCAACGGAGGAGGTGGTGGCATAGGCCAAGAACACACACAGGCCCACGACCGCGGAGATGACGGTGGTGGCGGCACCGAGTCCGGCCAGCGGGGCAGTGCCGAGGGTGCCGACAATGGCGGCATCAATGAGAAGAAACACCGGGTGAGCCACGAGAGCGCCGAAGGCGGGTAGGCCTAGCCGCCAAATATCACGATCGAGACCGCGCCGAGCCGATACAGACTGCGGATCTGCAGTCGAGGTTCGCGCTGTCCACCACACAGGGCTGACGGTACTGCGTGGTTAGCTGCGCTTCACCGGGTTGTTACCGCAGGTTCAGATCGTGAACTATTTGTTGCCCACAGGCAGTGGAGTTTGTTTTCACACCTCAGGCCATGTTTCTGATAGAAATCCGCCCGTAATCCCCAGGTTTGTCCACAACCTCCCCACACATGTATCGGAGTGTTTCCCCCAGTTATCCACATGTCTACCCACAGGCTTGGTGGACATGGTCGAGGCACCGCTTTACGGTGAGCAACACGGGAATCGCCACCGAGGGTGTCAGACCCCTGCGATAAGTCTTAAGTCGCGTCACATTGAGTTGTTTTTGCGGTTGTTTCCGTCGTCGAAAGGGTCGCCCATGAGCGTTGCAGAACTTCCCTCTGCGTCGCGAGAGATGTTCGACCGCATCCCGCCTCAGGATCTGCAGGCCGAGCAGTCAGTTCTTGGCGCCATGATGCTGAGCAAGGACGCCATCGCCGACGTCGTTGAAGAACTGCGAACGGATGACTTTTATAAGCCGGCCCATGCCACCATTTACGACGCCATCCTCGATCTGTACAGCCGGGGAGAACCAGCAGATGCGGTAACCGTGGCGGGTGAGCTGACCCGGACCGGTGAGGTCACCCGCATCGGCGGGGTGCCCTATCTGCACACCCTGGTCGCTCTCGTGCCCACCGCTGCCAATGCCAACTACTACGGCCGCATCGTGAAAGAGCGGGCCATCTTGCGCCGCTTAGTCGAAGCCGGCACCCGCATCGTGTCGATGGGTTATTCAGGGGAGGGCGAGGTCGATCAGGTTGTCGATCGCGCGCAGGCTGAGGTCTACGAAGTCACCGAGCGGCGCACCTCTGAAGACTATTTACCCCTGCGAGATCTGATGGACGGTGCCCTCACCGAGATTGAGGCGATCTCTAACCGTGGCGGCCACATGGTGGGAGTGCCCACCGGTTTTGCCGACCTAGATTCCCTCACCAATGGCCTGCATGCCGGGCAGTTGATCATCCTCGCGGCCCGGCCCGCGCTGGGTAAATCCACCCTGGCCCTTGATGTTGCCCGCACCGCAAGCATCAAACACAACCTCACCAGCGTCATCTTTTCCCTGGAGATGAGCCGCAATGAGATCATCATGCGGCTACTTTCCGCCGAGGCACAGGTGGCCCTGCACCACATGCGGGCCGGTTCCATGTCCGATAATGACTGGACCAAGTTGGCAACCAAGATGGGCTCCGTTTCCGAGGCCCCCTTATTTATCGATGATTCCCCGAACCTCACCATGATGGAAATCCGGGCCAAATGTCGGCGCTTGAAGCAGCGCCACGATCTACGACTGGTTGTGGTCGACTACATGCAGTTGATGACCAGCGGTAAGCGGGTGGAAAGCCGCCAGCAAGAGGTATCGGAGTTTTCTCGCTCGCTAAAGCTGCTGGCAAAAGAGCTGCAGGTCCCGGTTATTGCCGTGAGCCAGTTGAACCGTGGGCCGGAGCAGCGCACCGACAAACGCCCCATGCTGTCGGATCTGCGCGAATCGGGCAGCCTCGAACAAGATGCCGACATGGTCATCCTGCTCCACCGCGAGGACGCCTACGAGCGTGAGTCACCGCGTGCGGGTGAAGCAGATTTCATTGTGGCGAAGCACCGCAATGGCCCTACCTCGACCATCACGGTCGCTTTCCAGGGCCATTACAGTCGCTTCGTCGACATGGCCCAGGTGTAACTTCACTTGTTGACCTACGTCAATAGCTAAATGGCCATGCCTTGAAGTAGTTGCGTAAACGTATCCATAGCCCGTAGAGACCACGTGGTTCAGCGATGAGGAAGACCACGATCAAGACACCGAAGATGATCGTTTGCAGTTCGAAAACATTGAGTAGCCCACCTTGGCCAACCCCCTGATCAATGGGTAGGACGCCGGTGAGGGCCTTGACCAACTGCGGCAGCATCACAACGAAAATCGCGCCCATGATGGAGCCGGTGATGGTGGCCAGACCACCGATGAAGATGACGGCGAGGAAGTCAATGGACAGGAAGAAATTCCAGGTCTCTGGTGAGATGCGGCCGATGATGACCGACAGCAAAGCACCGGCGATTCCGGCGTAGAACGCTGACACTGCAAAGGCCAGTGACTTGGTGCGCAGAAGGGACACACCCATCACCTCCGCTGCTACGTCACGATCGCGAACAGCTGCGAAGGAACGCCCGAATCGTGAGCGGGTGAAGTTGCGGGCGAGAAGGGCCAGTACGACGAAGATGATGAAGCAAGCGAAGTAGTACACGGTAAAACGGTCAACGTCGACGCCGAGAATTTCGTGATTGCTGAACAGGTCGAACCCAAAGAGCACGGGCTCAGCCGGCGTGCGGCCAACACCGGCACCACCGGTGAGCGGCTTGGCTTCTTTAAAAATGTGCTCGCCAATGAAGACCAAGCCGAGGGTCAAAATGGCGAGATAGAGCCCTCGGACTCGAGCCGCGAGCGGTGCAACGATGAGGGCGATGATTGCTGGCACCAGACCAGCCAGTGGCAGCCAAATGGCCATATCCCAGCCGAGACCAATGACGTCGCCCTTAGATTCACCGCCCAAAACCGCTGCGGTGTATGCGCCGATGCCCAGGAAGAATGCCTGCCCAAGGGACACCTGACCGGCGTAACCGGTGAGGAGGTTGAGTCCGATCCCGCCGATGGCGTAGATGAAGACGGTGGTGAAGAGCGCCACCATGTCTCGTTGGAAGAAGAAGGGCAGTGCGAGCACAACAGCCCCACCCAGAATGGCCCAAATGAGTTTGACGCGAGTGTTGAAGATGGCCATTTCACCTGAGTAACTGGTGAAAAGTCGTGGGCGTCCGTGGGTGGTGCGCTTTGATTTTGCCGTGTCGTTACTCATACTCGGACGACCTCCTTGGTGCCGAAGAGGCCGTAGGGTCTGACCATGAGCACGATGATCATGATGATGTACGGCACGATGACGTCAAAGCCTGCGCCAAGCCAGGGCAGGTATAGCGGTTGGTAGGTGCGGGTGAGTGATTCGACGATGCCGATGATCATGCCACCGATGACCGCTCCCTTAATTGAGTCCAAGCCACCGAGAATGATGACGGGTAGTGCCTTCAGGGCGAACAGTGCTGCCGTGGTTTCCACCCCGGAGCCGCCCGCGGTGAGCATGGCACCGGCGAGGGCGGCCATCGCGGCAGAAATGCCCCAGGACAGGCCAAACATGCGACCGACATTGATACCTTGCGCGAGGCTTGTTTCCTGATCGAGTGCGGTGGCGCGCATGGCCAGACCGGTGCGGGAGCGCGCCAAGAAGATGCCGACGATGGCGATGGCCACCATGGCGATAATGAGTCGGGCGATGTCGAGGGTGAACAGGGTAGAACCAAAAACTTCAATGGTGTTCAACCCGAACGGATCGTTTACGTTGACAAGTTCAGAACCGATGAGTCGCCCAGCAACGATGAGCAGGATGATAAATAAACCGACGGTGACCGTTGCCGCCGAAAATGCAGGTCTACCCACCATCGGGCGCAGGGCAACTCGCTCGGTGACCATCCCGATGGCTGCCATCACAATCATTGCCAGGACGACCGAGACGAAGAAGGGTAGTCCCAGGCTGCTGCCGAAGGCCCCGGTAAAGAAGGCACCGAGAATCATTAGGGCTGGGGTAGCGAAGTTGATGACACCGGTGGCCCGATAAATGATGACAAAGGACACGCCTAGCAGCGCGTACAAGCCGCCAAGGCCGGTGCCGCGAACAATTGAGCCGAGTAACTCGTCCACGCCTATACCTCCGCCGGGGTGACGGCAATGACGTTGCTCTGGTCGCCACCGGGGAGTTCATCCCTACCCGAGTACATGTCGTCAATGAGTGCGGCCAAGCTCTTTGCCAGGGCGGAGCGCTTTACTTTCTGGGTGGCGGTGAGATCGCCATCTTCATGGTCAAGGGCCTTGGTGATCATCCGGAACTTGCGAATGTTCTCCACTCGAGCGGTGCGTTCATTTACGCCGGCGATGATTCCCTGCACGAGTTGCAGCACCTCTTCGCGTTCGGATAGATCCCGATAGGTGGTGTAGGTGATGCGTTTGCTCTGCGCCCAGCCACCCACGGTGTCCTCTTCGATTCCGATTAGGGCGACCAGATACGGCTGTTGATCGCCCACCACCATGGCTTCGCGAATGAAGGGCGATGCTTTCAGGGCATTCTCTAACTCCGATGGTGAGATATTTTTCCCGCCGGCGGTGATGATGATGTCTTTGATTCGATCGACGATCTTGATGTGGGTGCCGTCAACCCATTCGCCCACATCGCCGGTGTGTAACCAACCGTCACTGTCGAGGGTTTCTGCTGTGGCATCGGGTCGATTCCAGTAACCGGCGAAGTTTCCCGGATGTCGAGTGAGGATTTCGTTGGTGCCATCAGCAAGTTTTAGTTCCACATCGGGGTGTGGTTCACCGACCGTGCCCAGTTTGATTCGACCAGCGCGATTGCTCGTGGCTACCGCGCTGTTCTCGGTCATGCCGTAGAGCTCATTGATCACCACGCCCATGGTGAAGAAGAAGTAGAGCACCTCCGGTGAGATGGGCGCTGCTGCTGATGCGGCGCTGCGCACCTTGCTCATGCCGATACGTTCACGAAGGGCGCGATAGAGAAACACGTAGCCGAACGCGTAGCGAATACGACTCCACAGGGTGTGCTTTCCACCGTTGGCCAACATTGAATCGGCGATACCTTTGCCCACGCCCATCCAAATCCGGTAGTTCAATTTCTTCAGGAATGACGCTGCCGACATGCGTACCTCAACCCCGGCTTTGAGCTTTTCCCAGATGCGGGGAACAGCGAAGAACAACGTCGGCTGCACTTCACGCAAATTAATGGTGACCGTGTCGATTGATTCGGCAAAATGCACGACCGCACCAGAAACTGCATTGGTCCAGGTGGTTACCGCACGCTCGGCCACGTGGCACAGCGGTAGGTAACTTAAGAGCACGTCACTGGGATTGGGTGGGGGTTCATAAAGTCCGCCGCCGTTAGCGATGACGTTGCTGGCAAACTGCACGTTGGCATTGGTCAGCATCGCGCCCTTGGGTGGCCCGGTGGTACCGGATGTGTACACCAGGGTGACGACGTCGTCCGGCTGTGCGGTAGCGCCTAAGTCTTTCAAAGCATGAGGGTAGGCCTCACGGTGTGCGCGGCCACGATCAATAAATGTTTGCCAGGGCATGAGTTTTGGGTGATCCATCGTGGTAACACCACGATTGTCCAGGAACACAATCCACTCTAGGTCTGGACACTCAGCCTCAATGAGTAGTGCCTTGTCTACCTGTTCTTGATCTTCGGCAATAAGAATGCGCGAGCCTGAATCGGCCAGGAGATAACCAACCTCGGGGGCAGGATTCGTGGGATACAAACCAACGGTGATGCCTCGGGCGGCGGTGATTCCAGCATCGGCGAAGAGCCATTCCGGTCGATTTTCCGAGTGCACCGCTACGCGGTCGCCCGGCTGAATGCCCAGTGCGAGACATGCGTGACCCACGAGATCGAGTTGGTCGGCGTAGTCAGCCCAGGTAATGTCCTGCCAGATGCCAAAGCGCTTCGCGCGCATGCTGACAGCGTCGGGGGTCCGCTCAGCCCACGCACGTATTTCTCGTGCGAGCGTCCACGTCTGGGTCGTGGGTTCAATGACAGCGGTCATGGTCTATCTCCCTCATCAAGGTGTCATCAAGGTGTCATCAGGGTGTGCTGGACGCGTCAAGTTCTTCGCCAAGGTAGGCGCGGATGACGTTGGGGTCGGACTGAACAACCGCCGGTGTACCCAGTGAAATGCGTTCACCAAAGTCCAACACCATGACCCGATCGGCCAGATCCATGACCAGGCCCATGTCGTGTTCAACCAAAATCATGGACACACCCAGTTCGGCGCGAACGTCGAGGATGAAACGTGCCATATCTTCGGTTTCTTCCACGTTCATGCCGGCAACGGGTTCATCGAGGAGCAGCAGGCTGGGCTCCATCGCCAACGCCCGGCCCATTTCGACTCGCTTCTTCACACCGTAGGGCAGCATGCCCACTGGATAGGCCCGGTAGCTTTCGATGTCGAGGAAGTCGATGAGTTCCTCGACCACCGCTCGGTTTTCTCGTTCGGCTTTGCGCACCCCCGGGGTGAAGGCGAATGCAGCGAGCACCGAGTACTTCATGTGGGTGGTCCGCCCAAGCATGAGGTTGTCCAACACCGTCAGGTTGTCGAACAGTTCGATGTTTTGAAACATCCGGGCCACACCCTTGCGGGCGATATTTTCCGGCCGCTCACCGAGCAGGCTTTCGCCATCAAGCAGAATTGAGCCCACCTGAGGTTCGTATACGCCGGAAATGCAATTGAAAATTGAGGTCTTACCGGCACCGTTGGGTCCGATGACGGCGAAGAGTTCGTGCCTTTGCACGTCGAAACTGACATCGCGAATGGCTTTCGTACCGCCGAAGGACAGACTCAACTGTGAAACTTCAAGAATCGGATCGCTCATCAGCTCAGCCACCTCTTCCGCCGCCGGTACTGTTTGACATCTCGTAAAGAAGTGCGCTCATCGCCGCGAAGGCCAAGGTAGAACTCCTTGACATCGTCGTCTTCACGTAGTTCTTCGACCGGCTTGTCCATCACAATGCGCCCGGTCTCCATGACGTAGCCGTGGGTGGCAACGGAGAGAGCCATCGCAGCATTTTGTTCAACCAAAAGCACCGTGGTGCCACTTGCGTTGATCTGAGCAATCAGGTCGCGAAGTTGTTGCACGATCTTGGGTGCCACACCGAGTGAGGGTTCATCGAGGAGGAGGTACTTGGGGCCAGACATTAGGGCGCGACCAATGGCGAGCATTTGTTGCTCTCCACCGGAGAGGTAACCGGCCGTGGCTTTTCGGCGTTCAGCGAGGATCGGAAACATGTCGTAGGTGCGGGCGAGCCCGGCACTGACATCGGAGCGTGCGGCGGTATGACCTCCGGCCCGAAGGTTTTCCTCAACGGTAAATTCGCGAAAAATGCGTCGCCCCTCCATCGTCTGGCCAATGCCGGCCTGCACGATCTGGGGGGCAGTTTTGCCGCTGATCTGTTCACCATCGAGCATGACGCGGCCCTTGCTGATGCGCCCACGATGGACGTCGAGCAGTCCGGTGATGGCACGCAGCACGGTGGTTTTCCCCGCACCGTTGGGCCCGAGTAGCGCTACGACGGAACCTTCCGGAACCTGGATACTCACCCCCTTGAGAACAAGGATGACGTCTTCGTAGACGACCTCGAGGTTTTCTAGTGCCAGCACTGACGCCTCCACCCGCTGTTTCAGTGATTTCGAAGAACCGTTACCCGCCTGTGACCAGTCCGCCAACAATGGTGAACAGATGCGGGCACCATGCATACTGTCAAGAACTAGCGCTCGTGTGTGTTCTTTGAAATATTTGAATAACTAGGTAGTGCATCGCGCACTCACATGAGTGATCTGCGCGGGACGGCCACAGGGGCCAGGAGATCGACTCGAATCGGGAGGACACGTGATCTCACGAAAGATAAGGCTGTCGCTTGCGGGAATCGGTGCAGCAGCACTGGTGCTTAGCGCCTGCGGCGGTAGCAGCGACGATGGTGGAACTTCCACCGCTAGCCCGGATCCCACCGGCACCCAGTCCAATATCGTGACCGGAACCGGTGTCACCAGCGAACCGTGTCCGGGCAGCACCAATCCCGACAACGGTTGCATTTATCTCGGCGTCATCTCCGATCTCACCGAGGGCCCCTTCGTGCCCTTGGCCCTTGAGGTTGTGAAGGGTCAGGAAGCGTTCTGGAAGACCATTAATGATGCCGGCGGCGTCAATGGTTTTGATGTCAACGTTTCGCAGAACACCCGCGACAACAAGTACGACCCCGCGGTACACAGCCAGGAATATCGCGCGATTGAACCCAATATTCTTGCCCTCGCCCAGACCCTCGGTACCCCCCAGACCCAGGCGATTCTGCCGGACATGGATGCCGACAACGTGATCGGTGTTCCCGCATCGTGGTGGTCAGGCTGGCAGTTCTCCGCCGATGACTTCGGCGTGGTCTTGGAGTCCGGTGCGTCCTACTGCATGCAGGCCATGAGCGGTATGGACTGGTATGTGGAGAACAACGGCGCTATCGAGACGATTCTTTCGGTCGGCCCCCCCGGTGACTACGGTGGTGACTTCTCCGCAGGCACCGAAAAGTGGGCTGAGGCGAACGGCGTGGAGTTCCTTGGTTTCGTTGAGCAACTCCCCAACTCCATCGCTGGCAACCAGGATGCTGCCGTGCAGCAGATCTTGGCAGCCAACCCTGATGTGGTGACTCTGGGCACCGGCCCGGCTGAGGTTGCCGAAATCGTGGGCAAGGCAGTCGCAAGTGGCTACGCCGGCAAGTTTGTCGGTGCTGCCCCCACCTGGAACCCGATCCTGCTGCAGACCGCTGCCGCTCCGGCACTGTTGGCCACCCTGGTCAACGTGGGCACAACGCCTTCCTTTGGTAGCACCGATTCACCTGCCATGCAGGCAATCATCGCTTCCACCGGCGGCACCCCGCCCGCGAACGATGGTTACACCTACGGCTGGGTCTGGCAGTACCCGATGCTGGCAGCACTGCAGAAGGCCGCCGCTAGCGGCGACCTGACCCGAGAGGGCCTGCGCGCTGCGGTAGCCGATGGCGTTGAGGTTGACTACCAGGGCGCACTGCCCAATGTCACCGTCAATGGCCCCTCAGCTCTCGTTGACCGCTCGGTGACCGTTGCGGCACCCGACGAGGCGGGGGAATTGGGTCTACGCACCCTCGAGGTGAGTTACCTCGGTCCGACTGCGGAGGCGTATGACTACAGCGCGCCATGTTCGGGTGCGTGAATTCGATAACGATTGTCACGTCACGCGTGGGCTGAAAAGCCGCCGCTAAGTCGTCATACAGCGCCGCTAGATTGGTGAACCTGCTTGCGGGTCCATCACATCTGGTGGCGCTGTATGGCGTTGTGCCCCCGGGGGCATTGCCGAGGGGAGTGAACCGGTCACGTATCGTAGGAACTCTTTGCTGGACTCATGTTCGGCTCTTCCGCTGTCAATCAAAAGGTTTGTGTGTCTGTTCATAGGTCGCCTACGGTCTGGTTTACCCTGCGTCACCCTCGGCTACTGACCCGAGAAACACTCGCCGGTCTCGTTGTGGCCCTAGCCCTCATCCCCGAGGCGATCGCGTTTTCGATCATCGCCGGCGTTGACCCTCGCGTGGGGCTGTTTTCCAGTTTCATCATGGCAATCACGATTGCCTTCGTAGGTGGCCGCCCAGCCATGATTACTGCAGCAACCGGCGCTGTCGCACTCGTTATCGCACCCGTCATGCGTGACTACGGCATTGAATATTTCATTGCCACCGTCATTTTGGCCGGCATCCTGCAGATTCTTTTCGCGGTGGCTGGAGTGTCCCGGCTCATGCGGTTCATCCCTCGCAGCGTCATGATCGGTTTCGTTAACTCACTTGCAATTTTGATATTTCTTTCCCAACTGCCCCAGCTCATTGACGTGCCATGGCAGGTGTATCCGCTCGTTGTTCTTGGATTAGCAGTCATGGTGTTCTTGCCGCGGCTCACCAATGTGGTGCCCGCACCACTGGTCGCCATCGCGATCTTGACCATCATCACAGTCACGATGGCGGTGGCAGTTCCCACCATCGGCGATCAGGGAGAACTACCCCGTTCACTGCCGACCCTTTTCGTTCCCAACGTTCCCATCAGCTTCGAGACGCTCTCCATCATTGCCCCCTTCGCGATTGCCATGGCCCTCGTCGGCATCTTGGAATCACTTATGACGGCTCGTTTGGTAGACGACATCACCGACACTGGCTCCTCAAAGACCCGCGAAACCTGGGGCCAGGGTGTGGCCAACATGGTGTCGGGTTTCTTTGGCGGCATGGGTGGTTGCGCCATGATCGGGCAGACGATGATCAACGTACGCGTGAGTGGTGCGCGAACGCGGGTGTCTACCTTCCTCGCCGGAGTCTTCCTCCTGGTGCTCATTATGGGTTTCTCGCCCATCGTGGCCATCGTCCCCATGGCGGCTCTGGTTGCGGTGATGATCATGGTCTCGGTTGCCACCTTCGACTGGCACAGTGTGCGCTGGTCGACCCTGCGTCGAATGCCCAAGAGTGAAACGACCGTCATGTTGGCCACGGTGATTGTGGTCGTCGTCACGCACAATCTTGCGATCGGCGTCATCGTCGGTGTTGTTACTGCATCGGTACTCTTTGCTCGTCGCGTCGCTCACCTCGCGAACGTGGAACGAACCGAACCGGTAGCGGATGAACAATCCGTGACCTATCACGTCACCGGGGAATTATTTTTTGCATCAAGTAATGACCTCACGACGCAATTCGACTACGTGGATGACCCTGCCGAGGTGATCATCGACATGTCGCAGTCCCATATCTGGGACGCATCCACCGTGGCAGCCCTGGACTCCGTGGTCACCAAATACGAACGCTATGGAAAATCAGTTCAGATCGTGGGACTAAACACATCAAGTGCGGCGATGCATGATCGGTTGTCGGGTGAACTCAAGGTGCTGGAATAATGACTGGGAGAAAAAGTCATGAAGATGCCAGATGAATCAATCGTTCTATACGGGG
>Ga0075118_10000582_pt1 | contig 31796 bp, 35 predicted proteins | sample AntAceMetag02UKE_FD_69794 | JGI IMG/M metagenome (GOLD analysis project Ga0075118, IMG submission 69794) | Saline lake microbial communities from Ace Lake, Antarctica - Antarctic Ace Lake Metagenome 02UKE | ecosystem: Environmental > Aquatic > Non-marine Saline and Alkaline > Saline | place...
CCAAAAATATAAGCTCCCAATAATATTCTTTCAGGCTTCCAAGTTGCAAATACAACCAAAGCTAATGCTATCCAACCTCGACCAGCTATCATTCCTTCTTGCCACATTGGTGCGTAGCAAATAGATATATAAAAACCAGCCAAGGCGCTCATCGCTCCACCAAACAAGATAGATAAAAAACGAATTTTTATTACATTAAAACCTAATGAATGAGCAGAATTATGAGACTCACCAACTGCTTTGATTATAAGTCCAGTTTTTGTTTTTTTAAAAAAATATCCAACTAAAATTACAATAACAAAAGACATAATCACAAAAAAATAAGGACTTAAACCTTCTATAGGCGTACCAATATAATTTTTTCCAATCATTGAACTAATTCCAATTCCAAAAATCGTAAGAGCTAATCCGGAAGCAACTTGATTGGCCATTAAATATAGAACTAAAAAAGCAAAAAAACCTGACATTAATAAACCAGAGATTAAAGAAACAATTAAAGCCATAAAATAACTACCCGTTATTACTAAAGTTACAAAAGCTGAAACAGCACCAACTAGCATCATTCCCTCAAGACCTAAGTTTAGAACACCTGATTTCTCGGCAACAAGTTCACCGATTGCAGCAAAAATAAGAGGAGTAGTTCCTATTATAATAATATTAATAATTCCTAGGATCATAGCGCTATCCATTAAGTGTATTTAACCTCAATTTAAAATTTACAAGTAAATCTGTTCCTAATAAAAAAAACAACACAAGTCCCTGAAACACAAATCCTACAGAAGCAGGAATTTGTAAGAATAGTTGAGCATCCTCAGCACCTAAATAAGTCAATGCTATAATAAGAGAAGCAAATATTATTCCTAGTGGGTGTAATCTACCAAGAAAACAAACAATAATTGCAGTAAATCCATAGTTAGGCGAAATATCCCTATAGAGTAAGCCGATTGGTCCAGATACCTCCCCAATACCAGCTATACCAGCAAAAGCACCACTAATAGCAAAGGCGGAAAAAATTAAGAAATTCTTATTAAAACCAGCAAATCTTGCTGCTTTAGGACTATAACCGGAAACTTTTAATTGGTATCCGAACATTGTCTTTGAATATACAAACCAAGATAAAGCCAAAAGAATTAAGGTAATAATTAATCCAAAGTGAACCCTTAAACCATCGAAAAGTATCGGCATTCTTCCTGATTCACCAAAAGATCTTGTTTTTGGAAAATTAAAACCATCGGGATCTCTCCAAGGCCCAACAACTAAATAATCTAAAATAAGTAATGCTATATAAGCTAACATTAGACTTGTTAAAATTTCATTTGTATTAAATTTTATTTTTAATAGAGCAGGTATTGAAGCCCATAAAGCGCCACCGATACCACCTGCAATAATCATCATTGGTAAAATTAAAAAAGAATTTACATCATGAAATAATATACCAATTCCACCTCCAAAAATTGCACCCATAGTAAGCTGTCCTTCAGCTCCAATATTGTAAATATTATTTTTAAAACAAAATGACAAACCTACTGCTATTAAGGCTAGGGGAGTGGCTTTGACAAGAAGTTCTGATAAGCCGTATGCATTAGAAATAGGGGATATGAAAAAAATTTTAAGAGCTTCAAACGGGTTATATCCCATAAAAGCAAAAATAATTGCACCACAAAATAAAGTAAGAAAAATTGCAAAAATAGGAGCGAGTATGAACATTAATTGAGAACTACTTCCTCTAGGAACTATACTAATCAATACTTCCTCCCATCATCATTCCAAGTTTTTTTATATCTAAATTTTTTGTCTCTAAAGGTTTTGATAAAATGCCATTAGAAATTACAGAAATATGATGCGTGATTTCAATCAGTTCATCTAAATCTTGAGAAATTACAATTAAAGAACTTCCTTCTTTTGATAATTTAATTAAAGATTGTCTGATAAAAGACTCAGCTCCTGTATCAACTCCCCAAGTAGGCTGAAAGATAATAAGCAGTTTAGGTTTAGAGTTTACCTCTCTTCCAATAACAAATTTTTGTAAATTACCTCCAGATAAATTTTTAGCAAAAACTTTTTCACTTGGAGTTTTGACGTTAAATTTTTTAATCACATCTTTTGTATATAAATCTATTTTTTTAAAATCCAATATTCCCATTTTGGAAAAATCATTTCCTAAGAATTGACTTAGTAATATATTTTCACTTAAAGAAAGTTCAGGAACCGCACTATGACCAAGTCTATCTTCTGGAACAAAACCAATAGATAATTTCCTTCTATTCTTAGTTGATAATTTTGTAATTTCCTCATTCTCAAAAATTATTTTTCCTTGGATGTTGGCTATGTTTTCTCCTGTCAATAATTCCATAAGCTCTTTTTGTCCATTACCAGCTACTCCAGCAATACCAAAAATTTCTCCTTGCCTTACATTGAAAGAAATATTTTTTAAATCTGTTAAAAATGGATCGTTGAATGATTTAGATAAATGGATAGCTTGAAACAACACTTCTTCATTAATTGAGTTGTAATCAGTTATGGGTGAATTAACTCTATAACCAAGCATTTTTATTGCTAATGTTTCTTTCGTTTCTCCTTCCGCGCTGCATGTTGTAATAACATTTCCATTTCTCATGATAGTTACTTCATCGCAATTTTTAATAACCTCATCTAATTTATGAGTTATATACAAAATGGTTTTACCTTCGTCCGTTAGCTTTTTTAAATTTTTAAATAATACCTCTGACTCAATAGGAGTTAAAACAGATGTAGGTTCATCCATTATTAAAACTTTTGGCTCTTGCAAAAGAGCTCTAACAATTTCTACACTTTGTTTTTCACCTGCTGATAAATTACTAATAGGGGAGTCTAAATCTAACAACAAATCATACTTTTTTGAAATTTCTATTGCTTTTTCTTTCAATTTTTTAAAAGAGATTTTTTCCTCAAGACCTAAAATTAAATTTTCAGAAATAGTTAAAGATTCAAATAGGGAAAAATGCTGAAAAACCATTCCAATACCATTGGCTCTTGCCTCTGAGGGTGTTTTAAATTTTATAACAAGGTTATTTAGTAAAATACTACCTGAGTCAGGAGTTACTAGCCCATATAAAATTTTAACAATTGTAGATTTCCCGGCCCCATTTTCACCTAAAAGAGCATGAATTTTACCTTTTCTTATGTTAAAAGAAACATTGTTATTAGCTACTACATCAGGATATCTTTTAAATATCTTGTCAATTGTAATTAGATAAGGATTCATAAAAATAAATTAATCATTAATGCTATACTTATCAAAATAAATAAAAAACCAACAATTTTTTTTATGAAAAATATTTTTTTATCAAAAAATTTTTTAAAACCAATTAATGCGACTAAAATAGTTAAAATTACATACCAAAGAATATCTACAAACATTGCAGTTATTACTAAGGTTGAATTTAAAATAATATCATTTTCTAGCGATAGAAATTGTGAGTAAATGGCAGTAAAGAAAACAAATATTTTAGGATTTAATATAGCAACAGTAAAACCTTCAATAAAAGCAGAACTATTATCATCAAAATTGTTATTCTTAGTTATTTTTTCTTCATTTTTTAGAATAGAAATAACACCTATATAAAAAAGAAAAATAATTGAAGATATTTTAAGAACTATGAAAACATTCAAATAATTTTGTGTTAATAATTCTAATCCTATAACAGCGAATAGAGCATAAATTCCTATACCAAATCCATGTCCAATAGATGCCCTATACCCATTTAATTTACTTTTAAGAGCATTATTCACAATAACAAGCATACTTGGACCAGGAGACATGGCACCAAAGAGACAAATAAAAAATATTTTTATAAATAAAAAAAAACTCATATTTCAACTTACTATAATCAATACTGCAATCTAGTAGTGATTAGTTATAGTCTTTATTTAGTATTCAAGTATGTAATTTATAATTTTGAACTACTAAAAGAAGTACCGTATAAGCCGTTCAAACTTACAACCAGCATCAACTCTATCATTTTTATTCATTAATTTTACTAAAGTTGGGTCTTTGAAATTAATCAAATCTTGGAGACAGGTTATTTTAAACGGATCATAAGGTTTTATTGAAGTAGGGGGTGTCCAAGTTTGAAACCATGCCCTAGTTGGGTTTTTAAATCCCTATTAACATTATGAGGTATTTTTTTACTAACACCTGGAACACAAGCAAAGCCACCGCCTTGAGCGTGATGTAATTCATGTAAAGATATTTTGATGAGCTGCTCCTCAGATTTATTATATTTGCTTTTTATAAAAACAGAACCTAGTCCCACATTAACCTCACCACCATCTCTTGATCTAATTTACCATCTTTCCTATAATCAAACTTATATTTCTTAGGCAGGTAATTAGATAATTTGTGTTTAGTCGTTTACTTGAACATTATAAGAAATTGAAAAAATCAGCAGAAAAATTAATATCTGTGAACAATAGGGAAATACTATTCTATTAGTAGAAAAAATAATTAAACACTGTCAAATACTATTAATAAATAACTTTAATTATTTAAATTAAAATATTGTTTTAACTGAATATTTTATATATAAAAATTATTCTAATATTACCTGATATTAAAATAAAAAAAATATTCATTTTACTTATATTGATTTACAACACTTTTAGTGAACAGTGGGTATTAATAAGTTACTTTTGTTAAAAAATATGAATATTTAACAGATTTTGAAAATCATTATAATTTATTGACCAAAAACTCATATTTTTAGGGATAATTAACCTTTTTCAGTAGTGTACAAATACTAATTATAATAAAATTCTCCATTATAATAATAGTCAGTAGTAGCATAAAGTAGCATTCAAACAACTAATTCAACGTTTTTTAAGTATTTTTTTAAATATGTAAATTACGACACGAATAGTTAAATAGTAAAAAAGTAAATATTTACATTTATTAGGGGTAAACAATATAGAAAAAAAATACGATAAATCAATAATAAAAACATCTTTTTTTGGTATAAAATCATATTATTAAAGAATTAATACCCTCTAAAACCGTCTTAAAATGGATTTTGAGGTTATTTTTTTGCCGTTCTAACTTTGTTCTATCAGGTGATTTTTGTTCTAAAATATTCAATATTCTCTATTATAATTAATAATAGATTAAAATTATTATTTTTTTATATAATCTGGTCTTATCTGACGCACGTATATGTTATTAATTAAATAAATGTTATTTTACTAATGTCTTTTAAAAGAGGGGACTAATATGAAGGTTTTATTTATTGATATTTATAACAGTATTATGGATGCGAGATGGAATCCACTTAGTAAAATTCCTGATATAGCTCTAAGGCACTTACTTATGCAACTATTAGCTTGGATGTGGTGCATTGTATTTTCACTATACTTCACTTCGTGGGTGGTATTTGGATTTACCGCAATTGCTCATTTTTTATTGATTTTTGGTACTTTTATGACAGCAATTATCTTTAAAAAAGGCGGCGAATATAATCAAAATAAACCTTAAAAATCAGAAATTTTATTATTTCTTCTTTGGTGATATCGAGTAAAAATAAAAAAAAGCTCCCCAAAAAATAGCCATTGTCGCCACTGCAAGAAATAGATTGCTACTTCTCGCTATATCTAAAGCAATTCCCACATAATAGGTTGGTGGTACAAGTATAAATCCTGCTAAAAAAGAAATTAAGGGTCTTTTTTTTAAAAATATTAAAATATCCACAAATAGAGTCGAAAAACTAATCCACAATACAACTAGCCAAATAGGAATGAACCCAAACATAAAGCTTGAGTTGATTACATAAAGTTCTGAATAGGAAAGAAAGCTATCGAAAACAATACCTATTATTGAATATTTTAGACATATTTTAATCGTTTTGTCTTTATCTTTTGCGAAGTATAAAAATAAAGTTAGATATATTAATCCTAATATTATACCTAAACTAGGGAAGCCCTTATAGTCTCCAATCACACAAGCAAACCAGGTTATTTCAAACCCACAAAGTGTCAAAAATATATTCTTTGTACTGATATTTATTTGTCGCATAATATGTATTATAGGTTTTTAATTATTATTTTTCCATGATTATATCAATTTGACCCTTAATTGAAGTATCTGAAATTTGTTTACTTGTATAAATAGTTCCATTATCTGATGATATTTTATCAAAATAATTAAGATTATTTTGAAGAATTTTCTGATTAAATTCTTTAAAAACTGAGTTAGAATATTCAAAACAAAGAAGATCTATTTTATTCAATATTTCTTTTTTTAAAACTGAGATAAGAAATAAATCGTATCCTTCTGTATCTATTTTTAGAACAATTTTAGTTTTTGAGTTTTTTCTATCTTTAATTATTTTATTTAGCTCAATATTAATATCTTTTAAATCACATTCTTCTTTAGCGTCAAATGAAGAATTGACTAAAAATGTCGAATGTCCATGATTATCATTAAGTTTATATAAGGTTTTTTTCTCATTTTTGTTACTAAGTCCGAAATTGTAACAAGTTGCAATTTTACCTACATTTTTAGCTCTAAACAATTAAAATTAAGCATATTGGGCTCAAAACAGTGGATATAAGCCCGTTTTTTTGCAATATTACTAATCTGCTTTGAAATTAAACCCACATTGGCGCCAATATCTACAAAGATGAAATCTTCGTTAATTTTTTTAACATAATTTAAAATAAAGTGCTTAAATGCACCTTCGCTAATGACCCACCAGGTTAAAGTCTTATCAAATGGCATATAAACAATTTCATTTTTTATACCTAAAGTTGATTTTTTATTAATTTTTAAACCCAAAATACTTGGTGAAGCAGGATAATTTGAAAAGAGATCGCTAAAAAATTGAATAAATCTTTTTAATCTTTTTTTAAAAAAAAATTTAACGAACTTAACTTTACTAAACATGAATAATGCATCCATCATATGAAGGGTAAACATTCATCTTTTTAAGCTTTTTATATTCTGTTTCGTAATCTATAAGAGCGGTCATATGGCTCAGATAGGTAACTTTAGGCTTAACAAGACCTACCCATCTTAAAATCTCATTGTATTCAACATGAGCGGGATGATTTTCATATCTAAGACATCCAATTATCCAGCAATCTATGCCTTTAATTTTATCAAAATATTGATCATCGTAGAAAAACTTTACATCTAAGTTATAAGCAACTTTATCATCAATTATGTATCCTAATGAGTCCATATTTCCATGATTTTGCTTAACTACATCGACTTTAAAACCATTTATTTGATAAGTATTATCAGCCTTATATTCAATTATTTCGCAAATGGGTGGATATTGAACCATATTTTTACTTACAAATATATACTCGAAAGCATTTAAGAGATTTTTCTTTGTTTTTTGATCTGCATAAACAGGCAATTTAAGGCTATTTACTAAGTTTATAGATCTCAAATCATTGATACCGTGAGTGTGATCAGCATGACTATGTGTGAATAAAACACTGTCAATTGAGCTAACATTATTGGAGATTAATTGCTGCCTTAAGTCAGGATTAGTGTCGATTAATATGGTTTTTCCATCTTTTTCAAATAATGCGCCAGGCCTAGTTCTTATATTTTTTTTATTATTAGGGTCACAATTTCCCCACCTGTTCGATAATACCGGGACACCAAAACTTCCACCCGAACCTAAAATTGTTACTTTTATTTCATTCATTATTTAATTGTTTTTTACTGAATAATTTATTGTAATTATCATTTGAAATTGAAGCCATTTCCTCTGAATCCAGAGATAAAATTTCACAATATTTTATTAATATTAGCTCAAGATATTTAGGGTAGTTTACCTTACCTCTATGAGGATCTGGCGTTAAGTAAGGGCTGTCAGTTTCAAATATAATTCTATTTATAGGAAGTTTTTTTATAGTTTCTCTTAATTTTACTGCATTTTTAAAGGTTATTATGCCAGAAATAGAATAATAACAGTCTAAATCTATGCATTTTTTGGCAAATTCATCAGTTCCAGTAAAACAATGCACTAAAATTTGAGGAACTCTTTGTCTAAATTTTTTTAATATAGGAAAAATCTCATCCTCAGAATCTCTCATATGAATTAAAACTGGCTTACTGAATTGACTAGCTTTTTCAAAATGCATTTCAAGAGATTCAATTTGTTTGTTTTTTTCAGAATCATAGTAGAAATCAAGACCAGTCTCTCCTACCGCAACAATTCTGGAATTTTCTCTTAAGTTTTCATCTAACAATGACTCTATATCTATAATATTCATCTGATTAACATAGTTTGGATGATGCCCAATCGTTATATCAATTAAGTCATAATCAGCAATGATCTTCAAATCATTTGAAAATTCAAGCAAATTGGAATTAACACATAACATGCCAATTATGTTATTTTCTATACTTTCGCGAATAATACTTTTTGAATTTTCAGCTAAAAGCTCATGGCCAAAATTTACATGACTATCTATTAGCTTAATATTATTCAATCTTTTGAAAAAGAGGTTCTGGTTGGTTGATTTTAAGAGATTTCATATTTAAAATTTCTTCAATTTTTGAAAAAGATTTAAAACTCTCGTCTAGATTAAAAAGTGAAAGGATTTTAATAGTCTTATTTGGCATAAATGGGTGTAGGTATTGCGTTAATCTTATTATGCATATGCAGATATTAGCTAAAACTTCTTTCATTAAATCGGGATTAGTTTTTTTAAGGGCCCAGGGAGCCTGTTTATCAACATAATTGTTAAGACTATTTAAAAATACGAATATTTCTTTTAGGTATTCATCGAATTTATAATCTGAGATGTGTTTATTTAAAGATTTTTCCATTTCCAATATATCCACAAATGTATTAAATTTAAAATTATTGTCAGTTAATTCAATATTTTGATCTAAATTTTTAACTATAAAACTTAAAACTCTCTGAATTAAGTTTCCAAAATTATTTGCCAATTCCCCATTAATTCTATTTTTGATAGAATCTCTAGAGAAATCTCCATCATTTCCAAAAGGCACTTCTCTGAATAAAAAATATCTAACTTCATCAAGACCATAACTATCAATTAATTCGTGAGGATCGATAACATTTCCGGTACTTTTACTTATTTTTTGACCTTCATTAGTCCACCAACCATGAGCTACAACCTGCTTTGGAGGCTCTAATTCAGCAGCCATTAAAAAAGCTGGCCAAAATACTGCGTGAAATCTAATAATATCCTTACCTACGACATGAATACCAGGCCAGTACTTCTTATAATTATCATTAGCTGTATCTGGAAAGCCTAATGCAGAAATATAGTTAGTTAGAGCATCCAACCATACATAAACAATATGCTTATCGTTTGTAGGAACTTTAATACCCCAATTAAATGTTGTTCTTGATACAGATAGATCCTTAAGGCCAGACTCTACAAATTTTCTAACTTCGTTAGATCTTGATTTAGGGACAATAAAATCTGGATTATCGTCATAAAACTTAATTAATTTATCTTGCCATTTAGAAAGCCTAAAAAAATAAGATTCTTCTTCAACCCAAGTGAGTTCAGAGCCAAAGGAATTAAATTTCTTCCCTCCCCTCTCTTCAATTTCATTATCAGCCACAAAAGCTTCATCTCTAACTGAATACCAGCCAGAATATTTCGATAAATAGATATCATCATTTTTTTCTAAAATTTCCCATAAAGACTGAACGGATTTTTTATGTCTTTGCTCTGTTGTTCGAATAAAATCATCATTAGAAAGATTAAGAAGAGAGGACATATCTCTAAAATTTTGAGAAACAGAATCAGTAAATTTTTGAGGATCTATTGATGCATCACTAGCTGCTTTTTCTACTTTTTGACCATGCTCATCTGTTCCAGTTAAGAAAAAAGAATTCTGATCTAAGCAATTATAATATCTTTTAAGGATATCAACAGATAGAGAAGTATAGGCATGACCAATATGAGGTTTATCATTCACATAATAAATTGGTGTTGTAAAATACCTATTGAGCATATTTTGAAACATTAGACTGTAATCTATAGAAATAAACTGCCAATAGATCGCTAGTCATAGTATTAAATTGAATACTCTCATTAATATCATTAAGGAAGTCCGAATGTAGTTTTAGTAAATATTTGAACAAAACTTCATTTCCAATAGATGAATGCAAGAAATGTTGAATAATTTTAAGATATAAATTTGAAGTAATTGAAAATGAATGTTTATCAAAAGCTTTCATACAATCGAAAAACTGAGAATCATGAATGGTTTCTTTTTTAAAAAAAGGTTCGGACAACTGATCAAAAATACTTTCTGGTATATCTTCATTTTTAATTTTTAAATTAGAAATATAATCTTTAATTGAGGTAAATGAATTTTCATTATCAATTTTAATAATACGTGAACGGGATTTAATAGTAGCTAAAACTTTAAAAGAACTATTTGTAAAAAAAATAAAAAAAGTATTTGCTGGTGTTTCTTCCGTTATTTTTAATAGAGCATTTGCAGAGTTATTATTTAATGAGGCGATATTTCTATTGAAAATGACAATTGGCGTATCTTCAATAGCCTTATGAATAAATCTTTTCTTTAGTTCTCTAATTTGATTTACGGATATTTCCAAGGAATCTTTTTCTGGAGATAGTTCAAAAAAATTTAAATCCCTTTCATATTGTTTTGTATAGAAGGTATTTAAAATACTTTCTTTAATAATATCAACATCATCAGCTTCTCTGTACTCAACTATAAAACTCCCACCTGATAGTTGAAATAAGTTATTTGTAATTAAATCAATTTGCATTTTTTTATATGGAAAATAACTTCCTGATGAATTATATCAGGATCTCTATTTGCATTAATTTTAATAAATTTTCTATTTCCGATTTTCAATTTAGTAAGTTCATTATAATTTTTTTTTATTCTTTCATATTGATTTAAATAAATCTGATCGAATTTATTTTGAAACGATCTACTTTTTTTTCTTTCAAATAATGAGTTTTTATTAATATCTAAATAAAAAGTAATTTTTGGTATGCTTTTTTTATCAATTAATGATATTAAATTTTTAATAATTTTTTTATCTTCAGCATTTTTTCCTTGGTAAGCGTACGTTGAATCGAAATATCTATCAAAAACATAAAGTTTATTTTGGTTTAATAATTCAATCTTAGAGATTAATTCAAATCGGCTAGCAAAAAAAAATAAAATTAAACTTTTATTACTAAAACTAGAATTAACAATTACTTCTCTGATCTTTTCTAAATCTTTTATACCTCCGGGCTCTCTGGTAAATTCAGATTTAATTTTATTTTTTTTAAAATATTTTTTAAGAAGGTCGATTTGGGTGCTTTTGCCTGAGTATTCAAATCCTTCAAAAGATATAATTTTTGTCATTCAAATTTTAATTTGTTCCCATTACTAAGTAATATAAAGCTGAAAATACTTTGGAAATAATATTTTTTTGTTTTACGTCTTTCTCGGCGATTAAATCGAAAAGAGTTTCAGTTTTACCGTGAATAATTTTTAACTGTCCAATTACATCTCCTGTTATAATTGGTACTGGGATTGGTTCCATTACCTGAACTATCACTTCCATATCAGTTAAATGAGCTTTAGGTACCGCTAGAGAAATATTAGAGGGAGCAACTAAATTTATCGTCTTATCCTTACCAAGCCAAGTATCGGCCTGAAATACTAAATCGCCTTTTTTAAAAAAATCAATTAACTGAAAATTACTAAAGCCCCACTCCATTAAACGATTGGCTTCTTGTTTTCTTTGCTTGGAACTATTTGTGCCATTAAAAACCAATATAAGTCTTCTTCCATCCCTAATAGAAGATCCAACATATCCATATCCCGCATCATTAGTATATCCGGTTTTTAAGCCATCATTACCATCGGAACTCCCAAGAAGAGGGTTTCTGTTTGATTGAGTGATATTAGAAAAGGTGAAGTCATTTTCGGAATAAATTTTATAAAATTCAGGAAAATTTTTAATTGTGTATTCAGCAACTACAGCCAGATCTTTAGCTGTTGTATAATGATTATCAGCAGGCATACCACTACTATTAACAAAGTTAGTTCCTTTTAGGCCCATTTTTCCAGCTAAGAGATTCATCTCAGAAGCAAAAGCCTCCTCTGAACCAGAAATTCCTTCAGCTAAAACAATAGAAGCATCATTACCACTTTGAACTATAATTCCTCTTAAAAGATCTTCGACAGAAACAGTCTTATCAACTTCTACGAACATTTTAGAACCCCCCATCTTCCAAGCCTTCTTGCTGACAAGAAATTTTTGATCAAGAGAAATTTGACCTTTAGAGATTTTTTCGAAAGCAACTAAAACAGTCATCATTTTAGTCATGCTTGATGGAAATGTTCTAGATTCAGAGTTTAGATCTAATAAGACCTGCCCTGCATTAAGGTCAAGTAAGTATGCTTCTTTTGCAATAGATTCCAGAGCGTGAGAATTTGAGTTAACAAATAGAAAGATTAAGAATAAGAATTTAACGATATATTTTTGCATTATTAAAGCCGTTATTTAATAGAAAACCTAACCTCTCGTCTACATCAATAGAGAGAAAAGGACCAGCTAAAACTTCAAAAGAGCCATTTTGAGATGAGATAGTAAGATCCAGGTTCCTTATTTTATTAGTTTTTAATCTTGCCTCTGAATAATCGGAGTAACTATCTATATAGATAAATAATGTAGTTTTACCTTCAGGGCTTAGAGAGTTGATTTTAGCTAGTTTATCATTGTTTATTTCAAGCTTTTCACTTATTTCAATCGGTCTATCCAAGATTTCTTCGGTAATAATTTCGTTTGTATTAAGATCAACAACGCTAGTTTCTTTGGATAATTCAACAGATCTTAGATTTTTAGATTCATCTTTTAAATACTCAATATAAACATCGGAATTTAATGATAATTTACTCTTCAATACTTTTGATATTTCAAAAAAACTCGAACCTGAATCAATAAAGACATTTCTTACAGTTTCATACTCACTAAGGTTATTAGGGTTAAATACTTTTAAAACAGAAGGAATAGGAAGAGATTTATGATAAACAACAAAATCTTCTAAATTTTCGTTAATTTCATATTTCTCAGAACCAGAATAGGTGAAATCATAATTGTACTGTGAAATGACCTTATTATTTTTAGTGCTAGTAGTTTTAAAAAAATCCTTATCGCTTATATATTTATTATAATTTGCATTTTCACATGATAATAAACTGAGTAAAAACAGTATAATAACTGAATTATTTAAATTTATCACTCAATAAACCTACAGATAATCCATAATAGTTAGAGCAGTTATAAGAGAGAATATTTAAATAATTATTGTAGACTATAAAATATCTATAGTCAGACTTGACTCTACCCATTTTAATTAAATAACTATTTAGGTTGATACTTGGTAACTTTTTAGCATCCATAGATAAAAAATCTAGATCTGAAAAGTCTGATAAGGGTAGTTTTTTTGATAATTTTTTAATGGCAAGACATCCTTTTGTTCTTTTAATGAAAAGTTCTGGCTCCAAATTTTCGATGTTGGATGGAGGAATAACCTCCCTACCCCATGTATAATCATCATTCCACTTATTTGATCCTACACCTTTAAGATATCTCCCAATCGATGCCAATGCATCAGCTTCATTAGTCCATATATTTTTTTTACCGTCTCCATCAAAGTCTTGGGCATACGCTAAAAAACTAGAAGGCATGAATTGATTTTGACCCATTGCTCCAGCCCAAGATCCTTTAAAGTTTTCAATATTAATGTGACCTTCCTTAATGATTGTTAGGGATTTATAGAGCTCTTTGGTGAAATACTTCCTTCTTCTTTCATCATAAGACATTGTAAGCAGGCTCTCTATAACGGGATAATTTCCTGTAATTTCTCCATAAGCAGTTTCTAAACCCCAAATTGAAACAATAAATCTTGATTGAACTTCATATTTAGATTGAATTTTATCTAATAAATTACTGATTTTACTCATTTTATTTAATCCATTTTTAATTCTTAAATCAGATAATCTTTTTTCAAGATATTCGGAAAAAGTCAAAGTGAATTCAGGTTGGCATTTATCATTCTTAATAACATTCTTATTTACAGAATAAGGCTCTATTAGATTAGCTACAAAACTTGAATCTAGGGAGTATTGAGAAGCATTTTGAACAACAGTATCTTTCCAGGAATCAAATTGACTGAAATCATAATTTTTTAAAACATCGCAATTATTGTCATCATGAGCAATCGCAACAGAATTAAATAAAAATATTAATATTATGATAAATAATTTATTCATTTTTTCAGATTCTAAGTAATTATTGTTGCAAGTATATCTCATGAATATATAAAAATATCTTAATTTAAGTCTATACGGAGAGATGGCAGAGCGGTTGAACGCATCAGTCTTGAAAACTGACAAGGGTGCAAGCCCTTCCTGGGTTCGAATCCCAGTCTCTCCGCCACTAAAATTACAATTATGAAAATTATCTTTTTAATATTTAATCTTTGGATCTATTCAAACTTAGCTATTTCAGAAACTTTTGAATTAACCACTAATGAAGGTAAAAAATTCCCAATAACTGTTAGTATTGATGAGAATAGAAATTTACCAACTGTTATCTACATTACTGGCTTAGGAGGTAAGAGTAATAGTTTATCTACGATCTCTGAAGATTTTTTAGAAAAAGGTTTGAATTTAATTACATTTGATCGAAATGAACCAGATTGCAAAGGTTTTAAATGCTTTGGTACAGTTGGAAGTAGAGCTAAAAGCAATCAACTTATTTACGCAGAAGATAATCAGGAAACTGCTTTAGAAAACATTGTTGAAAATGAAGTTAAATCAGTTTTAAAATTTATAAAATCAAGTTCATGGTATGAAAGTGATAATGGAATATTTATTATAGGGGGTAGCTTTGGAGCTTGGATTGCACTGTCTTTAATTTCCGATCAGGAAACAAAAAAGGATATTAAGGGAGTTGTTTTTTTATCGCCCTCCACCGCTCCCCATAAATCATCGGGTGAATATGCAAATGAAATCATTACATATAATAATTTAATAAAAAATATAGGTGAGATAAAAGGACTTGTCATTGGAAGTGCCAACGATGAACTATTTCCTGGAGCTACAACTAAAGATGCTGTTGATTTTTTAGTGGAAACACTAACTGAAATGAAGATAAAAAAAATAATAACAGACTCAAAATTACATGCTAAAGAGTTACTAAAACAAGACTCAGAAATTAAGAATGATATTTTAAATTGGATTATTGAGAATAATTAATATTCCTATTTAGGTATTAAGGTCTTTCATATTCTACAAACTTTTTTAAAGAATTAGTTAGAAAGTTTTCATAGCTATCAACTTCATATAATGGTTTATCGACTATTCCTATATGCTTAGGATTAATATTAAAATCGTAGGAAGGCTCAAAAAAGAAAGGGATTGAAATTCTTTCTTCCTTATTAAACAAAACTCTGTGATTAGTAGCCTTAAAATGACCATTTGTGAGGTACTGGAGAGCTAAACCAGAATTAACAACATAAGATTGAGGATCATGAGGAACGTCATACCATTGGAGATTATGTCTATTTTGAACTTGAAGACCTCCTTTTTTATCCTGATAAAGAATTGTCATAATACCGCTATCCACATGAGTTTCACATCCAAGAGCCACTCCATCTTGCGAAGAAATTTCAACTGGTTTTTCCTGGTTAGGATAATAGTTAAATCTCAAAGTGGAAAGAGTTTTAGGTCTTTGGAAAGCAAAATCAGCTAATTCGATATTAGAACTAAAGCAACTGATCAAAGCTTTAAAAAGATGAATGCCTAAACCAAAAACTTGATCATAATAATTATTAATCGTATTTTGCCAATCGTGATCTATTGCGGACATATTATGATTTACTTCAAATTTTTCTTTTTGAGTTAAATCAGTCATATCATGGGTTAAAAGAGGATCGCCAATATCGAGACCTTCTTTTCCATTTACTTCACTAGGAAAATATCCTCTGTAAACTGTATCAGTATTTTTATTCCATTTCTTTGGAGCGATAGTTAATTTTTTATCAAGAGGTAGATGAAAGAAACTTCTAGCAGTTGTTGTAATTTTATCGATGGATTGACTGGAGACACCGTGGTTCGTCACAGTAAAAAAACCAACTTCCTCGGAAGCTTTTTTAATTTCCTGAATTGTATTTTGAGCTTCGGGTGAATTAACTCCATGAGCAATTAAATTAGATAAATCAATTTTTGGAATGTAGTCTTCGTTAATCATTTTCAATAAATATTATTTGGAAGAAGTCTGTTCGTCAATATGAGAATAGAGTTTTTTTAAATATTTTTGCTTTCGCTTCAAGGGAAGTTCAGCAAAATCATCAACAGATATAGGAGATCCTATTACTTTTTCTTCATCTGTAAATTCAGCTAAAATAGATTGATAATAAACAACCCACTCCGCATTCGTTTTAGGCAATTGTTCTTGTTGTTCATTCATTACTAATCAAACCCTCTATTTTTTTATAAAATAAATTTATCACATAAAAATAATCTTTATCAATATTATTTTTAATTCTAATTGTGTCTGAAGATATCATTTTAATCATACCTTCTTGTACTAATTGAATAAAAAATTTACTTAATTTTTCATTTTTGATATTAATTTTAAGATCAATGTATGTGCGCTGGATATTCAATCTTACAATACCGTAAGATAAAGATTGAATTTTAATCTTTAATAGATTGAAAAGATTTTGAATTTCATCCGGATAATTTCCATACCGATCAATCAACTCATATTCAGTATTTTTGATTTCTTTATAATTTTTTGCATTCGTTAATTTTCTATAAAAAATTAATCTAGAAATATCATCTACAATATAACTCTTAGGAATGAAATATTCAAAAAATGCATCAAATTCAAACTCTTCAAACTCCTCATCTTTTTCATCATAATTTTTGGAATTAAGACGTCCTATTTCATCTTTAAGCATATTTTGATACATTTCTATACCAACATCTTTAACATGACCGCTTTGCTCATCTCCTAATAAATTACCAGCGCCTCTAATTTCTAAATCTTCTGTAGCTAACTGGAAGTTTGATCCTAAATTTTCATAATTAGATAAAACTTGAAGTTTCTTGAGAGCGCTTTTACTAATGAGTTTTTCTGAATCGTGAAATAGATAAGCGTAAGCACGACGATCAGATCTCCCTACCCTTCCTCTTAATTGATAGAGTTGAGACAATCCGAATAGATTAGAATTAAAAACAATTAATGTATTGGCGTTCTTTATATCAATTCCGGATTCAATAATATTAGTTGAAATTAAACAATTAATAGTTCCTCCACTGAAATTAATAAACACTTCCTCTATTTCTTTTTCTTTTAACTTGCTGTGTCCGATAGAATAGTTCAGATCAATTCCAATTTTTTGTATTTCACTGACGACAAAAGGAATATGACTAATTCTAGGTACAACAATAAAAATTTGACCATTACGATCTAATTCATTTTTGATTGCTGTTAAAAGAACAACTCTTTCGTATTTCTGAACATAGGTTCGAATAGTAATACGATTTGTGGGTGGCGTGCCTATCAAACTTAAATCTCTTAATCCAATCAGTGACATTTGGAGCGTTCTAGGAATAGGTGTGGCCGATAAAGAGAAAATATGAATCTGGGGATACTTATTAATTAAAAATTCTTTTTGAACTACACCGAATTTTTGCTCTTCATCAATAATTAAAGTTCCGAGATTATTAAATGCAACATCTCTTTTAAATAAACTATGGGTACAAACAAGTATTTGAATATCACCATTACCCAGACCTTTGTAAATTAATTCTTTTTCTTTAAGGGAAGAAAATCTAGATAGGCTTGCCACATTAACATTCATAGAACTAAATCTATTCGTAAAGGTTTTAAAATGCTGCATAGCTAATAGTGTTGTTGGGACAACAATGACAAATTGATGACCTGATAAATAAGTTGCACAAGCAATTCTTAATGCTACTTCTGTTTTACCAAAACCTACATCGCCACAAATTAATCTATTAGCAGGCTTACCCAACGTTAAATCAGATAAAGATTGTTCAATAGCAGTTAGTTGATCAGGGGTTTCTACAAATTCAAAAGATTGATTAAATTTATCAAGATCTGATTGATTAAATTCAAAAGGTACGGTTTTGATGTTTAAACGTTTGGCTGCATTTTTTAATAATTTATCCGCTATAAATCTGATCTTCTTTTTAATATTAGATTTTCTAGATAACCAGTCCGCAGAACCTAATTTATCTAAAATAAGAGAACTATCCTCAAACCCATATCTTGTCACTAAATTAAGATTTTCTACTGGTAGAAGTAATTTATCATTGTTTCTATATATAATTTTTATGAATTCTCTCGTTTTATCACTAAAAGGCATTCTATCTATCGCAACAAATCTCCCAATACCATGTTTTTGATGGACAACAGGATCACCTAAAGCAAGATCATTAAAATCAAGAACTGATTGATCAGAATTTGTAGGTTTTAATTGCTTTAAAAATGCATTGATATGGAATTCATTATTAAATAAGTAATTTTTCGAGATAGCAGTGCTTAAAAAAGAAATTTTGGAATTGTCTACAAAGATGCTTTTTTTTAACATCTCTTCATATTGACTAAAAAGTGATGATTTAGAACCACCTTGGTAAATGTGAATTTTTTTCTGTAACGTTAAGAGATATTCTAACGAGTCGATTTTATTAATATTTAAAAATGAATTAGCAGAAGTGAAATTTAATTTCCCAAATTCGAATTCTTTGAAATTCATCAGGTTGAGAAAATAATCATCAAGTTTATTTTCTAGCTCTAAAGACTTATAAACCTCTTCGAGAAATATGATTCTTTGATCAATCAAAATATCAGAACTATTAAAAGCTATAAATCTATCAGCTTTATAATAATCCAGTATTGAATAAAGGGAATTATGAGGAACTGTAAATTCTAAAGAAGAATTAAAGACATCAATTTTATCAATTATTTTGTCATTAGTAGATAATTGAGTATAGGGATCAAATTCTTTGATACTTTCGATCTCATCATCAAAAAGAGATATTCTAAAAGGCTTGTTGGCTGATGAATAGATATCTAGTATATCTCCCCTTAATGAAAATTCTAATTTAGTATGGACGTTATTTTGATTGTTATAGCCAAAAGACACCAACTGTTCTAAAATATCTTTTAACTTAATTTTAGATTTATTTTTAATTGTAATTTTTTTTAATAAATCCTCATTAATAGAAAACTTAGTTAATAAACAGTTGATAGTAATGATTAAAATTTCAGTGCTATCTAATTTTTCAAAACAACTTGCCCTGCCGAGTATAATTTCAGAACTAGAAGGACTGTCACTAAAAGCCACAAAGTCATGAGCAGGAAAATAAGTAATATTAAAATCTAAAAATTTTGATTTTAATACTTTTTCAACATCAAGAGCTGTCCTGTCATCCTCACATAAGATGATAGATTTTTTTCCTTTTTCAAAAATTTGATCATCTATAAGCATTTTATAAACTAAATTGATTTTATAAATTGATAGATGTTTTTGTATTTTTCAATTTCTACAGGATTAATAGGGTTAAAAATAAGAGAATAGATGTACTGGGTTTCCTCTTTCAATAAATTGATTAACTCCTCAATAATAACTGGATCTGAATTTTTCGACATAGAATCAGACACTTTAGCAAAAACCACATCTAATTCTCTCATACCTAATGTTTGGCATCGATATTTTATAATTTTTAATTTATCTTCTGAAATAGTCATATGGAAATCAATATATTTCAGAACTTATACCAAAATGTAGAAATGCTCAAAGGTATTGGAGAAAAAAAGAAAAAATATTTTACTAATCTAGGTATTGAACAATGTTTAGATGTCCTGTTTATTTTACCAAGTAAAATAATCGATAGAACTCAAGACATTAATCTAGCTAACTTAGAAAAAGGTCAAATTATCACAACAATTGTAAAAGTAGTAAAACATAGACCTCCCTTTAATTCTAGATTGCCTTATGTCATTGAGTGCTCAAGAGGAACTATGATTGTTAATATTATTTATTTTGCTCTTAAAGGTAATTATTTAAGAACCAAGTATCCAGTTGGAGAGGAATTAATCATAAGTGGTAAATTAGGGTTCTATAAAAGCAATATAAGCATTGCTCATCCAGATTATGTAGAGGAAATAGATAAAGAGTCATCTCTTAGATCCTACGAAACAATATACCCACGAACTAGAGGAATTTCACTAAGAGACATAAAAACTATTATGAAATATTGCCTAGGTAATTTACCCACACTAGAGGAATGGATACCTGAAAGACTCATCAAAAAACATAATTTTTCTGAATTTAATCACTCGCTAATAAAGGTACATAGTCCAGAAACTAAAGAAGAAGTCGAAAATGTAAATATTTACAGAAGAAGGCTAGCTTTTGACGAACTTATTTCAAATTACTTTGCGATTAGATATTTAAAAGAAGTTAATCAGAAAAAAGAAAATAAAAATAATTTATTAGAAGAGTTACAAGTTCAATTAACTGAAAAACTTCCATTCAAATTAACGGATAAACAGAATTCATGTCTCCAGGAAATAAACCTTCTCAATAAAGGGGATTACAAAGAGACAATTCTTCTACAAGGAGATGTGGGTTCTGGAAAAACTGTTGTGGCTCTTCTATCAGCCATGCCATACATACAAAGTGAATATCAAGTTGCATATATGGCACCAACAGAAATTTTAGCAATACAAATTTTTAATAATCTGAATAAGCTTTTTTTAGATGCAAATATCAAACCAGTTCTTTTAACAGGAAGCTCTAAAAATAAAGAGGAGATACAATTAAACATTAAAAATAATAAATATAATTTTATCATTGGAACACATGCTTTATTTCAAGATAATGTAACATTTCATAAATTAGGATTTGCCATTATTGATGAACAACATCGTTTTGGTGTACAACAAAGACTTACATTAAGTGAAAAAGGAATTAACCCTAATATTTTAATAATGTCTGCGACACCCATACCTAGAACTTTAGCGCTAGCTCAATACGGAGAAATTGAACAAGTTATTTTAAATCAAAGACCCAGTTTTCAAAAAGAAATTATTACGAGAGTAGCAACAGAAGAAAAAATTAAAGATTTAATAGACTATTTAAAAAAGAATGTGACAGAAAAAAAACAAGCCTATTGGATATGCCCACTAGTTGAAGAGTCAGAAACCCTTCCTTATCAAAATGTTGAAAAAAGATTTAAAATTTTAGAAAAAATCTTTAAGAAAAAAATTGGTTTGGTTCACGGTAAAATGCATATTACAGAAAAAGAAAAAGTCATAAATGAATTTAACGAGGGGTCTATTGAAATTTTAGTTGCTACTACTGTTGTGGAAGTGGGAATAGATAATAAAAATGCGGATTATATAGTTATAGAAAATGCTGAAAAATTTGGATTATCACAATTACATCAGCTAAGAGGAAGAGTCGGTAGAGGCAGCAATCAGGCCTATTGCTTTGCAACACATAACAAAGAAATTACAGAAAATGGGAAAGAACGAATGGATATATTTCAAAAATTTTCTAATGGTTTTGATATTGCAGACAAAGATATGCAATTGAGAGGAACTGGCGATATTCTTGGTCGAAGACAAAGTGGTGATGCTTACTTTAAATTTGTAAATGTACTAGATGATCAAGACATCATAATTGAGTCATTAGATTTTGTGAAAGATCAAATCTCTAAAGAAAAATACAAAGAAAATGATTTTAAGAGAAAAATAACCCCCCTACTTCATTTCTTCAAACAACAAGAAGCAATTAAACTACTTTTTAGTTAGTTTTTTTTTAGTTATTGCTTTTTTAATTACAGGAGTTGTTGGTGTTATGATACCTGCTGAAATGATATATTTAATTGCCTGATCAACGCTCATAGATAATTTTGTAATCATTGATAGAGGAACAAACATTAAAAACCCTGTAGTAGGATTTGGTGTGGATGGCATAAAAACATTAATCATTTTTTTACTTTTTCTTTGAGCTATCTCTCCTTTGGTTTCGCTTGTTAGGAAACCTATCGCATACATCCCTTTTTGTGGATATTCAATTAACACAACTTCTTTAAACGAGTTTGACTTACTTCCGGCAAATGTGTCAATAAGTTGCTTAACGGTAGAATAAATAGAACTTAAGCCAGGTATTTTAGATAATACACCCTCTACAATTTTATGGTAAAGCCTACCAAAGAAACTTCCTGCTATAGCTCCGATAATTGTAAAAAAAACAAAAGCAACTATTAAACCTACGCCAGGAATATTTTTAGGAATTCCAAATTGCTCTAATGGAACAAAAGGTCTAAATATATTATCTGCAATTCCGACAACAAACCATGCAGCATATAAAGAAAGAGCTAAAGGAGCAACAATCAACATACCAGATAAGAAAAAATTTTGGATTTTTTTCATATAATTACTTTGTGACTTTTACTTTATCTTTAAAATCTAAAAGAACTTCATTATTCACTGAAACATTAACAGAAATATTTAATTCATTTAAATCTGGATTACCCTCAATAAACTTATGTAATTGTTGCTGTGAATTAATTCCTAATTTCTTTAAGAATTTTCTAATTTCTAATTGTGTGTCTTCTGCTGTCATAAATTAAAATATAATCATTTTTTTAAAATTTAATAATAAATAATTTCTATAATCTTTTTTAGTTCAAGTAATGTGGTTGAAATACCAAGTACTACTATTAATCTAGCTAAAAATGCTAGAATTTTATTCTTTTTATATGAATGTGAGCTTCTCCAAACCCCAATACAAGAAACAAAATAATAAGACAAATTCACAAATAAGTATAAGGAAAAAGTAAATACAAAAGTCCCTATAAAATTTTTAGAGAGCATTAAAAGAGGAATTGATATCACAAAATTACCAAAAACGTAATATAACCAATAAGACTTATATAAAGGTAAATTTCCTGCAAAAAGGTTTAATAAGTTATCTTCTAATTTATCGATCAAAGTCTGCCCCAATTAAATTTATTCCATACTCTTTCATGTAAATAATAAAGAATAGCTTTAGTTAATATTTCAAATAAAGCAATAGAAGTTGCCCATTTTAATTCATTGGTGACAATAAAACTTAACACAAAAGTATCAATAGTTGCTAAAGTTCTCCAAGTAAAAGCTTTAACTAGAGATCTCATTCTACTTGCTGTTTGAGAACGTTGCCAATTAAACTTATTCCAAAATCTTTCATGAAAATAATAAAAAAAAGATTTTGTGATTACTTCCAGTAAGGCTATGTAAGATGCGAAATACCAATGGAATTCATTGCTATAAATATTGATAATAATTAAACTTAAAAAAAAAGTATCAGCCGTACCTAAGGCCCTCCAAGTAAAAGCTTTAAAAATTGATCTAGAACGAGTTGCTACCATAATTATTATTTAATTTTATTATATTATATTATAGGAAGATAAATTCATAAATATTTTAGCCCTCTTAGTCTTCAGGACAATTTGCACAGGAATGTTAGTATTTTTAAATTCAGAGTAGTAAATAATAACATATTCAATGTTGTTCTTGTCATTTTTAGAGTCTTTCCATAAGCTCAAATAAAAAGGAAAAGTGATTTTTAATCCTGAAGTTTCGCCTTTAAAATTAAGAGAAGTAATTTCGTCAAATGTTTTCCCTTTTATATTTTCAGCATACAAATCATATATCCTTCTTCCATCAATAATGGTTTTATTAGCACTTGTTTGATAAAGAAAATATTCGAATAATTGGGAAATAGGGTCTGTAAAAACTTTTTGTGACTTTAATTGGTTAAAATTCTCAATATAAAAATCATCTGGATTAGGGGAAATCTCATAATTATGAATGAATCCAATTGCATTAAAATCTATAGATACAGATTTATTTTTTTTTCTAGATTGTGAAGTGAAATTAAAATTATTAGGAAGGAAAGATTTATCAACTATTATTCCATTAGTTTGTGAAATTAATTCAAACGGATACATAGAACTCAAGAGACCATCAGACGATATTGTATTGATAATAGAATAACGATTATCGTCAAAATTTGCGGACCAAAGTAATTTTGCTATATCAAGATTTTTCCACTCAATGGTATAATTTAAATCAATAGTCTTGGAAAATAATTTATAGGGTGATATTACAACTACTGCGATGAGTAATATGCGAATAAATAGGACAACCTTCAATAAAAACATATTTTTAAACTATACAAAAATTGTAGACGTAAGGTCTGAGAATGAATTTGCTGAAGATCATATTCCATCGTCTATAAATTTACCTGTATTAAATAATAAGGAAAGAATAATTATAGGAACTCAGTATAAGGAAAATTCATTTGAAGCTAGAAAACAAGGAGCAGCATTAATCAATCACAATATTAGCAAAATTATTAAAAAAAATATTTTTGATAAGAAAGATAAGGTCTTAATTTATTGCTGGAGAGGAGGATTGCGATCCTTAAGTCTATATTTGGTTTTAAAACAAATAGGTTTTGACGTGGAAATTCTTGAAGGTGGATACAAATCATACCGCAAGTATGTTGTTAATTTTTTTGAGGATACAATAGAACATTTTAATTTTAATCAAGTAAAAGGCGTCACAGGTGTTGGTAAAACTCTATTTTTAAAAAATTTAGAAAAAAGTGCTCAGGTTTTAGATTTAGAAGGAATAGCTAATCATAAAGGGTCTATCTTAGGAGATATCCCTAAAGTTCAACAACCCAATCAAAAAATGTTTGAAACAAAGTTATTTGAGAAATTAGAAACATTTAATAGAAAAAAGAAAATATGGGTTGAATCTGAGAGTATCAAAATAGGAAAGCTGAATATCCCCAGTAAGTTATGGAAAAAAATGGATGAAGGAATAAGTATTAAATTAATATCTACAGTCGATGAAAGGGTAAAATTTATTTTAAAAGATTATAAATATTTTACTAAAGAGCCTGCATTAATGCAAAATGCTATGATGGTATTGAAAAAAATTATCAAAAAAGAAGATTATAAAAAGATAGAACAAAATTTAGAGAATAAAAATTACAGCAGTTTTGTAGAATGCTTGATTAACCATCATTACGACAAGGCATACAAAAAAACAAGGTCTGAAATAGATGATAGCAATGACAATATTATTCATATAGACAAAATTAACAGTAAGAAATTTCTAGAAATTATAAAAAATAATAAAATATTTACTTGAAGTGATTAAAGGAATGAATTTTCTCTAAATTATAATCATCCGTCGTAACTCCACTACCCTTTAAGACAGAACCGATATTAACGATAGAAACATTTAAATTTTTCTTAAAATAATCCATGGCAAAGGCAAGTTTGCTTTTAGAAAGAGTAAAAATGGGCACAAATTCCTCTCCGCTAGACAAAATATAATTATAATAATCTTGATTATTTAGGATTTTAAATAAAGTAGGGTTGATACTGGCTAAATTAGATAAATGAAATCGTTTTTTGCTCATTTTGGAATATTTAATAAGATCTACAAGCAACCCATCAGATAAATCCATACAGCTAGAAATTTTTAATTGATTAAGAAAATTCGCGTAAGTATAAATTGCAGGTGACAAAAATTGATGAATGGATTTTTTTTTTATTTTTAAGTTATCTATTTTTTTAGATTTGTAGAGTATATCGTAGCCAAGTTTGGCATAGCCAATGTTAGAAAAAGTACAAATGATTTCTTTTTCTCTAGCTTGCGATCTCAAAAATATTTTCTTACTATAAGGCTTACCTAGGAGAGTCATAGTAAGGGAGATATCATTAATGGATTTTGTAGTATCTCCACCAAGTAAGATAATTTTATATTTTTTTAAAATAAAAGTTAATTCTTTGATAAAATGATCAATAAATTGAGATTTCATTTTAGGAAATGAGATATTTAAAAAACAGTAAAGCGGTTGGCCCCCAGAACTTTGTAAATCACTATAGTTAGCATTAAAAAATTTTATAGCTACTTGCCGCGGATCAGATTTTTTTAAATCAAAATGCGTATTTTCAATAAAAGTATCTGTGCCGATAAGTAAATCTTCTTTCCCTAAATAGGCACAATCATCTCCCATGCCCACTATATTTTTATATGGCTTTAAGAAACTAGTATTCAGTTTTTTAATAATTTCATCTTCAAGAGACATGTCCAACAAATCAAACTAACTAAAATCGCCTCGTTCAAGTCGATCTTCATATTCACTCGACGTTTCAGACTTTGTAAGAAGTTGTTTTTTTGTCATGACACTTAAAGTTTTCTTTATAGCTAATTGATAAGTATGAAGTTGTTCTACAATTTTTCTTTCACTTGTATTTCTCATCATTTGGCTAAGGGATTTATTCAAATCGTTAAGTCGTGACAAGAGTGTGCTGTCGGCATTTGCGTCATCATCATAATACATAAGTTTAAATTATATTAGAAATATAAAATTAAAATGGTTTTATTTAAAATTACTAATAATATTTTTATAAAGAGATGAACTTAAATGATTCATTTGTTCGATATGTAAGTCTGATTTTTGTTTCATTTTTTCTAAGGAGCCTTTACCTAATGAATCTTCTAAGGCTTTCTTATATTCAGGAACGTCACCCCAATTTGAAACGGTGTCATTTTTAATTTCAATATGAAATTGAATCCCATAGGCATAATTTTTATAATTAAAAATTTGAAATTTTGTTGGATCAGATGATCCTAAAATATTTATATCATCATTATCCTCAAGCCCTTGCACTTCATAGGAGTGCCATTGCAATGCCTTAAATACATTTGGAAAATTTGAAAACAAGGGATCATTTTTGGCTTTATCTGTGAGATTAATATCTAGGATTCCTATTTCTGGAGGATTGGATTTAACAACACTCCCCCCTAAAACCTCTCCTAAGAGCTGACAACCTAAACAAAACCCCACAAAGGGTTTTTTCATATCTACTACAAATTGATGAATAGCTTTTTTCTCATCTATTAACCAAGGGTGCTCCTCCTCCATCCAAGTATCCATAGGACCGCCCATGGAGAACATAACGTCAAATGCTTCTAAATTTGTTGGTATTTTTTCACCCGCATCAAGTTCAATAGTGGTTAGATTGTGACCATCAGCTAGGAGTAAATCCTTTATATAACCAGGATCTTCAATGGCAATATGCTGTAAGGATAAAAAGCGCACTCTTAAATATAGACTATAAAATTAGAAAATTACAAGTATGATTTGTCTAAAATAAGGCAAATATGTTAGTACAAAAAAGAATAGAAATTATTACCGAATGGATAAAGAATTATTGTGATGAGAATAATAAAACGAGTCTCATTATAGGAATTTCAGGCGGAATAGATTCAGCGGTAACCAGTACTCTATGTGCTAAGACAGGATTAGATGTAATACCTGTTTCAATGCCAATACTCCAGCATAAAAAATTACAAAATAGATCACTAGCACACCTTTACTGGTTAAAAAATAAATTTACTAATATTAAATATACAACCACAGATTTATCTGAAGTTTTTAATGAGTTTAAAAAAGTCCTTAAAGATTTTCCATCCGAACATGGTTTAGCTAATTCCCAAGCAAGACTAAGAATGACTACACTCTATCAAGTTGCAGCGTTTTATGACGGACTAGTTGTGGGAACAGGAAACAAAGTCGAAGATTTTGGTATAGGATTTTATACTAAATATGGCGATGGTGGAGTTGACATATCTCCTATTGCAGATTGTTTAAAAACAGATGTATGGGATATGGGAAAAGAGCTTGGAATTCTTGAAGATATTATTCAAGCGGAACCAACAGACGGATTATGGGAAGATGGAAGAACAGATGAAGATCAAGTAGGATTAAAATATCACGAAATTGAAGAAGCCATGATGAATGAAAATTCCATCAATAAAAAAAAATATCTAGAAATTAGAAAAAAAAGTATTCATAAAATGATTCCTATTCCTATTTGTAAATTTGATTAATAAAAAACTAAATCAAGAAAACATTAATCAATAATTACAAATATCAACACCCCCACTTAGATACTTTTATGTAAAGAAAACTTTTCAATCAAATAGTTTGATAAGATCAATAAATAAAATTAAAATCCATCAGAATGAGCTTTATCAGCGAATACTTTTTATTAATTTGTTCCATCTCTTGTTTGGGAAGCGGAATAGTACTTCGAAAAGAACTTAGAAGGAATGAAGCATTACTTTTGACAGGAATAGGAATAATATTTGTATTTATTTTCGCTCTAAGAAGAATAATTGAATAAAGATTTAGATGATTGAAAAAATTATTTATTATTAAATAACAATATGCTCTTTCTGATAAACCCTTAATCAATTAAACTTTTAATTATCTTTTATAGCAAGTCATAAAAAGTAGTAAAATTATATTATGGTAGTAAGATTTAAGTATGACTTTAGAACATAAACACTTAATCATTAGAGCTAATATTAATAAATCTCCAGGCAATGAAGATGTAAATACTTTAACTGATTGGATTAGAAAAGTTATCAAAAGCATAGATATGAAAATCCTAGGTGGGCCCTATACAACTTATTGTGATGTTGAAGGTAACAAGGGAATGACTTCTGTAACAATCATAGAAACAAGTCATATCGCACTTCATACATGGGACGAAGTTAGTCCTGCCCTCCTCCAACTCGATATTTATTCATGTGCTGATTTTGATCCAAATATAATCTTTGAACTAGTAAATGAAGAATTTGATGCTGTTAAAATTGAAAAAAAATTCATTAATCGTGAACATGGCTTAGAAGAAGTTATTTTATAAAAAAATATTCTCAAAATGATTGAACATACTGAAAAAGAGATGAAAAAAGTTAAAGCTAACATGCTTATTCTTTATATGTATTTTAGCGAAAGGTGCGAATTCCTAAAAATTCCTAATGATGGAATAACAGAAATAGATTTTTTTTTAATGTGGAAACAAGGAGATACAGAGTATGAGGGCCTAAGATGGAATGAAATGGGTGAATTACAAAGCGATGATGAATTACCAGAATTTTATAAAACTAAATATCCAGAAATGATTACACAACTAATTGAGGATATGCAAAAATAATTAACAAACTTTAAAATATTGAATTCAATAAATTAGTTTTTTTGTTTTTGATTTATATAGTGCGATAGGTTTTTGCTTATAATTTGTATTCCTAGAAAATTTGGGTGTTTTCCATCTGGTTGATTTAGATCAGGATTTAAAGCTACCCCTTCCAATAAAAAAGGCATTATTAATAAGTTATTTTCTTTAGCTAAATCAAAATAAATATTATCAAATTGAGTTTTATAAATATCACCATAAGATTTTGGTGATTGCATTCCTGCAATAATAATATCAATATTTTTTTCTTGAATAATATGAATGATTTTTTGAAGATTATCTTTAATGACTTTAGGATCTATCCCTCTCAGCATGTCATTAGCCCCTAGACTTAAAATAACCAAGTCCACGTTATCTTGAAGTGTCCATTCTATTCGATTAAGACCACTTGAGGAAGTGTCTCCAGACACTGAGCCATTAATTACTAAAGTTTCTAGATTGTAATTCAATTTTAAATCTATTTCTAATTGAGAAGAAAGATGTTCTTGCTCTGGCAATCCAAATCCAGCCATTAGTGAATCTCCGTAAAGAATGATCTTCAAAGGAGCGGCGTGCGTAAAGGATACATTCAATAAAAAAAAGAATAGGATAAAATTCTTAAACATGGACAGCCTTATTACTTTAAACAATATTCACTTACAATACCAAAATGGTTCTCGGATAACAGAAGTTATTAAAGGTGTAAGTCTTGACATTAAAAATCAAGAAACACTTGCTATCGTAGGAAAAAGTGGATCGGGGAAAACCTCTCTTATTATGTTGATGGCAGGATTAGAAAAGACTAGCTCAGGATCAATTATTTTTCAAAAAAAAACGATATCTCAAATGACTGAAAATGAATTATCTCATTATCGTCAAAAAAATGTTGGGATCATCTTTCAATCATTTTATTTAATCCCTAATTATACCGCTCTTGAAAATGTAGCTTTATCTTTAGAAATTGACTTTCAACCTAATTCTCTAGAGTTAGCCAAAGATTTATTAATAAAACTAGGTCTGGGACACAGATTAGAACATTATCCTAGTCAGCTCTCTGGCGGTGAACAACAACGTGTTGCAATCGCAAGAGCGGTTATTAATAAACCCAGTATCATTTTAGCAGATGAACCTACTGGAAATCTTGACGATGAAAATAGTTTTCTCATTTCTCAAACTTTATTTGATGTCGTGAAATCCCATGGATCTAGTCTTTGTTTAGTAACACATGACAAAGAATTAGCACAACGTTGTGATAGGCAAATTATTATTCATGATGGTCAACTTATTTAAAAGTTTTCAGTTTATTCATAACCAGGCATGGAAAGATTTCATTCGGAATTTTCATCAGCGTTGGGTAATTATCATAACAATATTTATTAGTACGTTTGTTTTATTTCTTATTAGCACACTCAATTTCTCCATTAATCAAGAGTTACAAAAAAATACTCAAACTATATTAGGAGGTGATGCAGAAATTGAAACACATATACAATCATTAGATCAACCAATTATTGAAGAAATAAAATCTATTGGAAAAATATCTCTTAATACATCCCTAACCTCAATGGCGTCTAATGAGAATATTGAGAATACAAAAACTGCATTTATACAATTACGTGCAGTAGACGATCACTACCCACTCTACGGCTCCATCACAACATCACACCCAAATCGTCTGAAATTATTTTACAAAGAGCATAATCAAGTTTTGATTAATGAAAATCTTTCCAGAAATCTTAATGTCAAAGCTGGTGATACTATTTTAATTCGTAATCATCAATTTATTGTTAATTCTGTTATACTAGATATCCCTGATATTGGTGGTGCTGGAATATTTGGTGATCTGGCTCTTATTAACCAAGAAGGATTAAATTTACTAGACATAAAATCATTAGAAAATTTTCTAGAATATGAATACAGAGTAAAGTTTAATGATGATCTTGAAGTAAAAGATGCAAGAAATACTTTAAAAGAAATTCTCATTGATATTCCTGAAACTAGATTACGCTTTCCTGAAAATACATCGAACTTTCTTCAAAGAACATTAGATAACTTCAGTAATTTCCTAAGTCTTATTTCTCTGACAGCTATTCTAATTTCAGGTATTGGTATAGCTAATACTATTATTGCATTCATCAATCAAAATCAGACATCTATAGCAGTACAAAAATCCCTAGGTCTTTCTTCTAGGATGATTCAATTGATCTATGGATACCAAATATTATTACTGACATTTATATTGTGTATTATAGCTTTTTTTCTTAGTGGCATGTTTCCTCACTTTATGAATACATTCCTGCCCACTAGCCTTGGACTAGATTTGCAGCCTGTATTTAATTTAGGCATTTTTGTGAGAGTTGCATTGATTACAATTTTAGCAATAAGCATTTTTTTAATACCTGCGTTAAATGCCATTCATAGACTTTCAGCAAATAGTTTGTTTAGAAATTCTTTTGAATTTGTAAATTTAAATTTAACCAAAAAAACAATAATGATTAATAGTATTTTGGTTGCATTATTAGTTTTTTTATTCACTTGGAAAAGCCCTCTTTGGTTTACGAATATTATTTTTCTATGTGGATTTATAACCTCTATTATAATTTTTTATTTTACATTTAAAGTTTTAACAATCTTCATGTTAAAA
>Ga0075118_10000585_pt1 | contig 31688 bp, 22 predicted proteins | sample AntAceMetag02UKE_FD_69794 | JGI IMG/M metagenome (GOLD analysis project Ga0075118, IMG submission 69794) | Saline lake microbial communities from Ace Lake, Antarctica - Antarctic Ace Lake Metagenome 02UKE | ecosystem: Environmental > Aquatic > Non-marine Saline and Alkaline > Saline | place...
GCAGCGGATGTTGCTCAAGAGGCTGAAAAGGCCGCTGCTGAGGAAGCTGAAAAGAAAGCAGAGGAGGAGGCTGATGTAATTGCTGAAGCTGCTGAAAAGTCTGAGGAAAAAGCAGAAGCAGAAGCAAAGGCAGCGGAAGAGAAGGCCGAGAAGTTAGCAGAAGAAGAAAAAGTAGTTGCTGAAACTGCAGAAAAGGTAAAAGAAGCTGCTGCTAAAGAGTTAGCATCAAAATCAAAAGAAGAGCAAAAGATAGCTGAAGAAGAGGCAGAAAAGAAGGCTGAAGAAGTCGCTGCTTCTGCTAAAGCTGCTGAAAAATCAGAAAAGATGAGCGCTGAAGAGTCAAAAAATAAAATTGAAGAAGAAGCTGCAGCTGTCAAAGCAGCTGAAAAAGTAATAGCTGAAAAAGAGAAAGAAGAAAAGGCTGTAGCAAAAGGAAACGAAAAAAACCAAGCTAAAGAAGCGGTGGCTGCAGAAAAGGAAAAGAAGAATAATGAAACAGTAATTGCTGCCAAGAAAAAAGAGGAGTCTAAGAAAGAAGAATCTGGAAGAGAATCGTCGAAAAAGTCTATACCTAAACCATCAGTAAAGAAAGCGGCCCTAGCTATACCTAAACCAAAGACAGTTGGATCTGGAACGGCTGCTGCAATAGCTAAGCAAGAAAGTCACGATGAGAAAAAGAAGGAGTTATATGCAACCTCCAAAATGGTGACTAAACCAAAAGAGAAGCACACCGATATTCACGCTTTGTTGGATCAGGCTGCCGCAGCTCAAAATCCTACTACTACTAGTATCCACGAGCATCATGATTGGAATATGAGCAAGCCTGGAGTTTACGAAGAAATTGCAACAGAGTATCCGATTGGAGTAACCGAGGAAGTTTACATGAAAGGCAATAAAGAAATTACAGAAAGAGTGGTGGTTAAGGACGGAACTGGAAGTATTTATTGGAAAGTAAAGCATTCATGGGGAGGCGTTTATTATTTTAAAAACGCAAACGTTTCTATTTCCTCTGTAGAGTTTGACATATTTACCAGAGTCAAAGATGAAGATGGTAACGTAATTGAGCCTTACCACATTAATCGAGTAAACGATCATTGATCTTTTGGTGGAACAGGGTCGTATCCGCTTGTTCCCCAAGGATGACATTTCGAAATCCTTTTTAGTCCTAACCAAATTCCCTTGATAATTCCATGAACTTCAATTGCCTCGTAGGTATAGCGACTGCAAGTAGGAGAGTGTCGACAGTTTTGACCCAACAACGGAGAAATAGTCCATTGATAGATTCTTATCAATGCTAAAAAGGGAAAAGCAATTATTTTTTGAAGAAGAGTCATTTAATGATCTAAAAAGTACCACGTATTACGCATAACGTTGTGCTTGATACATTTTACGTAATACGACAAAAGCTATTCAAAATCCTTGTACAAAAGACTAGGCTGAACCTCATTATTGTCTTGGTACTTTCCGCTTTTGTATTTATCGTAATCTCCTTCAATCGAGTGATAATAAATCTGGCAAATTTCAACTCCAGCGAAAATCCGTATGGGTTCTACACAATGAATTTCTAATGTCCAAAAACCAGAAAAACCTACATCGCCAAAACCAGCAGTAACGTGAATGTATAATCCCAAACGACCAATACTGCTTCTGCCTTCCAACATCGGAACATAGCTCTCCGTTCGAGTATGTTCAGTAGTTCTGCCTAAGTATAATCTGCCTGGTTCCAAAACCAATCCTTCTTCCGGAATGAAGATTTCCTTGGTAGCATTTGGTTTTTTCATTTCCAAAATAGGTGTATCGTAGACAAGCAGCCTATCGTGTAAACTTAAGTTGTATGAATTTGGGTTCAGACGTTTTTCATCGTAAGGATCGATAAAAATGCTTTTACCGAGTTGCCTTTTAATTTCGTTTCCGGAGAGTATCATAGCTTATTTTATTTGGTAATCACTGCCTTCTTTCCCATCATTAAGAACGATTCCAACTGCATTCAACTTATCGCGAATTTCATCTGATAAACTCCAGTTTTTATTGGCTCGTGCTTCTGCTCGCATTTCTATAAGCATTTTCATCACATCTTCCAATTTACCCGAACCACCTTCAACTTCGTCTTCTAATCCAAGTACTTCAGTTATAAAAGTTGTAAAGGTTGCCTTCAGATTAATGAAAGTATCCTTTGAAATCGAATTCAAAGGAATTTGATCATTTGCAAAAGAATTGATTTTGTTTCCCAAATCAAACAATACTGCAATCGTTTTTGGAGTATTAAAATCATCACTCATTTCCAAATAAAGCTGCTTACACAGTTTATTGATTTCTGAATCTAAATCAGAATTGATAGTACTGCCTTCAGTAGCTTCCATTTTTGAAACCAAGCGGAAAGCATTTGTTAATCTTTTGTAGCCTTTTTCAGCTGCCTTAAGCGCATCATTCGAGAAGTCGATAGTACTTCTATATTGTGCTTGCAACAAGAAGAAACGAATCGTCATAGGGGAGAAGCCTTGGTCCAATAATTCATGATCGCCAGCAATCAATTCCATTGGCAAAAACGCGTTACCCAATGACTTACTCATTTTTGTGCCATTAACCGTCAGCATATTTCCATGCATCCAATATCTAACAGGGTCTTTACCTCCTGCACCAATATTTTGAGCAATCTCACATTCGTGATGTGGGAATTTTAAGTCCATACCACCACCGTGAATATCGAATTGCTCGCCTAAATACTTGGTGCTCATTACGGAGCATTCCAAATGCCAACCAGGAACGCCCATTCCCCATGGTGAGTTCCATTTCATGATAGTATTTTCAGAAGCTCCTTTCCAGATTGCAAAATCTGCAAAAAATCTTTTTTCTGATCCGCCAGTTAAATTATCTCGGGTTTGTTCTAGTAAATCCTCCACTTTTCTACCTGACAATTTTCCGTAATCGTATTTCTCTTGAAATTTTTGAACGTCAAAATAAACACTACCATTGACCTCATAACCATAGCCATTGGAAATAATTTTTTGAACCATCTCAATTTGTTCAACTATATGTCCAGTAGCGGTAGGCTCAATGCTGGGTTCTTTAAGATTAAAAACTTTGTTTACTGCATGAAATCCGTTGGTGTACTTCTGTACAATCTCCATCGGTTCGATTTGTTCTAATCTAGCACGTTTTTCAATTTTATCCTCACCTTCATCAGCATCATTAACTAAGTGACCAACATCAGTGATGTTTCGAACATAACGGACATTGTAGCCCAAGTGTTCTAGGTATCTCGATACAATATCGAAGGTAAGAAATGAGCGTAAGTTTCCTAAATGTGCCTCGTTATAAACAGTCGGTCCACAAACATATAAACCCACTCGAGGTGGGTTTAAAGGTTCAAACTTTTCTTTATTTTTTCCTAGTGAATTAAATACCTCAACCGGGTATTGATCATATAGGGCCATTAAGTGTGAGATTTATTGTTAAGAATCCATATTAATATAATTCAGGAATTCACGTTTTACATCTTTATCTTTAAAACGACCTCCGAATTCAGCCGTAACAGTGCTCGAATTTATGTCTTTTATACCTCTAGAATTTACACAAAGATGCTTAGCATCAATTACACAAGCCACATCATCGGTTCCCATTACCTTTTGCATGTGCCTTACAATTTGCATAGTTAGGCGCTCTTGAACTTGGGGACGCTTTGCATAGAACTCAACAATTCTATTAATCTTAGATAAACCTACTACATTACCATTTGACATATAAGCTACATGCGCTTTACCCACTATTGGTAAAAAGTGATGCTCGCAAGTAGAGTAAACAACAATATTTTTTTCAACGAGCATTTCGTTGTATTGGTATTTGTTCTCAAATGTTGAGGCTTTTGGTTCGTTATCTGGATGCAACCCACCAAATATTTCGTTAACAAACATTTTAGCAACGCGTTTTGGCGTTCCCTTAAGGCTGTCATCGGTCATGTCTAAACCAAGTGTGTGCATGATATTCGCAAAGTCAGTTTGAATTTTTTCAATTTTTTCAGCATTTGATAAGTCAAATGCATCTGACCTTAGCGGAGTTTCTGTGTTAGCGGATAGGTGATTATCGCCTATTACATCGATATCCTGTCCGTTCAATTTTTCTTCGTGTGCCATGTATCTTGTTTTTCTCTTATAACAAATCAAGAGAAGTTTGGTGCAAATATAAATGCATTAAAACCAATGGAGGTCGCTAGCTTGCAAATTAGTGTTATTGGTTTTACTTTAAAAAGTCAAGCTAATACTTGCATTTGGCATAAAAGGCAATTGATTCACTCTTGTATTAGTTAACCTGTCGTAGTAAAAAATATTAGCTCTATTCAAGGCATTAGTAATACCAGCGGAAGCTACTAGTTCACTGAAAGCTCCGAGAGTCCATGTCCTTTTTATATTAGCATCAAGTCTTGCATAAGAAGGTAATCTACCCTGATTCAAATCCGAATATAATGCATTAAGATTTCCATTAGCGCTTGTGTAGTCTGCGTCATAACCTTCGGCAAAGTTTACTTCTTCATACAATCCCTGTGTTTGCGTGAAAGGAAAACCACTACCAAAATTATATCTAACATTTGCTTCCCAGTTCAGGTCTTTACCAAAAGTATAAGCCCCTACTAAATTTATATTGTGACGTCTATCAAATACTGGACTGTATTCCTGTATTCCATCCCATCGTGTGATTTTTGTCAAAGAATAGACAGACCATAAATAAAACTGCTTATAGCTCCACTTTACGCTTAAATCAGCTCCATATGCATCTCCGGTCTCTATAATAAAATCCTTTTTAAGTATATCCGGTTTATCGGCATTATAGTCTTCATCTTCATACAGTTTATTTCGGTTGATGTTTATCAACTGATTGAATTGTTTGTAGTAGCCTTCTAGGTTAATGGTAATGCCTTTCCATAAATCGTATTCAAATCCAAGTATAAAATGATTAGCCTTTTGCAAGCGATTTTTTAATTCTTTGGTGGTTCCATTTTTAGTCACGTATTCTTCTTGCAAGCTTTCAGGTCCACTTAAGAAGCCATAGAAAAGGTTGACAATATCTCGATCTGAATTTGCTGCAATTAAGTTCTGAGAATACATGCCAACAGCACCTTTTACTCTGAAATCATCAGTAATATTATACTTTGCTCCAAAACGTGGTTCAGGAGAAATAGTAGATAACGAAGCATAATACTGCAGTCTGAAACTAGGGTCAATAATTAAATCACCAAATGTTAATTTGTACTTCGCAAACATTCCTAATTCGGTATTATTTTCTTGTTGCTTAAATTCTCTTCCAAATTTATTAGTGTATTCGAAATCAGTTGTAAATCCAACAATGTCTATTCCAAATTTGAACTCATTGTCGCCTGTAAAGTAGGTCGAACCTATTCCAAAATTGAAACTTTGAACACCGCTTCTTCTTGTTCGATTCGAAGGCTCATTCATTTCAATAAGATACCTAGAAACAGCCATGTTTCCCTCTACAATTGCACTACTTCCTCTTGGTAGAATCAGAAATCTACCGCCTCCGCCAAAATTTCGCCATCCTATGTCGGTTCCGTTACTATATGATGCATCGTCAGTAAAATTAAATCCAAATAAATCCGCTTTAGAACCTGATGGAGCTCCAAAGCTAATTTTCGCATATAAATCATTGAACTTGTAAGGCAAACCATTTGAGTCGGCATAACTATACAAGGTTTTACTAGTTTGATCTAAATAGGATGTTTTTGCTGATAATATGTAACTGATCGTGCCGTCATTTTTATTTTTAGCTTTTTTCAATGGGCCTTCTAATAATGCTTTAGCGCCGAAAGTGCTTAAAGAGACTTTTCCAGCAACTCTTTTGTTGTTTCCCGCTCGAGTAGTAATGTCCATTATAGAAGAAACCCTTCCTCCATATTCACCACTAAATCCACCAGTGTATACATCTGCACTTTGCATAATATCAGCATCAAAGACGGAGAATAAACCAATGGAATGAAAGGCATTATAAACGACCATACCATCCAATAAAATTTTGTTTTGAACTGGTGATCCACCTCTAATATAAAGCTGGCCGCCTTGATCACCGGTGAAAATTACTCCTGGAACAACTTGCATATATTGAGCAAAATCAGCTTCACCACCAACGGTAGGTAATTGGTTTATTTCTTGAGGTGTAATTTTAGTAACAGACATCTTAACCTGAGTCTGCGATTCTTGTTTTTCACCATTGACATCGAAAATATTCAAATCAACAGAGGACTCTTTAACGGTAATGTTTTTTGTACTTGTTTGATTGGCTTTAATAATAACTTCTTCCTCAAAAGTGGAGAAGCCCATTGCGCTGATTGTAATAATATAAGATCCGGGAGGAACTTTGCTGATAGAATAAAACCCGTTTCCATCTGTGGCGATTCCGAATGTAGTACCCTTTAAAAATACATTTGAATACAAAACTGCACTGCCATCTTTTGCATTGTACACAAAGCCTTTTACACCACCTGTTTGCGCTGTAGTTGTAGTTAGAAATCCAAGAAAAAGTAGGGAAATAATAAGTAGTTTCTGTAGCATTATAATTCTTGAATTTCGGTGGTGCAAAAGTATGAATATAGCTTTGTATATGTTTGTATTTGTTGCCAATTGCCTATTAACTGACTTAGAGGTTAATTTAATGGATGAGTGGTTGAGTGTTTAATGCAGCAGTTTAAAGGCAAGTTCTTTTAACAAAGAACCGTCTGATGCACTGGCGTTATTTATTCCTTTCGACCTTTGATCGTATTCTCTTAATAGTTTTAATGCTTTGTAACAGCGACCGGGGCCAATTTGTTGTGCAGTTCTAAGTAAATTTTTAGCTGCATAAAAGCTCATGCCAATTGTTTGCATGGCTTCATCTTGTGACTTATGTGGTAAATAATGAAAGCTCATTAATCGACCATAGAACCCATATAAACTGCTTATTGTCATTACCATTGGATGGTTCTTAGGGTTATCTCCATAGTAATTTACGATTCTGTTAACCTTAAGGACATCCTTATTGGCAAGGGCATCTTGAAGCTCGAAGATGTTGTAGTCTTTACTTATCCCTACGTTTTCTTCAATATCCTCAGTATTTATTTCAGTACCTTTTTCTAGAGCGATAGTTAATTTGTGCAGTTCGTTTGCCACTGTGCTTAAGTTGCTTCCCAAATATTCTGTGAGCAATAAACTGGCTTTTTGTGTAATCTTAAAGCCTTTGCGAGCTAGGTAATTGTGAATCCAATCTGGGATTTGGTTATCATAAAGCGGTTTACTGACATAATAAACTCCTTTTGATTTTGCTTTTTCAATAAATTTTTTGGCTTCAGTGGTTTTGTATTTATAACAGACCACAAATATTGTTGTATCGACAATCTGATCCAAATATGGCATGAGCTTCTCGGTAATTCGAGGAATGGACTGCGCTTCCTTTAAAATTACAACTTGTCGCTCAGCCATCATCGGAAAACGTTTCAAACTTTCAACCAACTCTTCCCATTTTACATCTTTTCCATAAACAATAGTTTGATTGAATGCCTTTTCCGATTCATCCAAAACAGATGATTCAATGTAGTTGGAAATCAAGTCTATAAAGTACGGTTCGCCACCTGATAAAAAGTAAAAAGGCTTTATATCTTTTTCTTTTATGGACTTTAATATTTGTTGATAATCTAATGTTGCCAAGAACTGTAATTTGAGTGGGCTAAATTATGCTTTTGATTCATTTGCCCATGTAGAATAGTTTACTTTGTAATGTGCAAAATTTGAATTTACCCAATTATGATTTTAAGCTAACCAAAAGCGGGGATCACATTTTGATTTGGGATCAAATTCGAAAGAAAAATATTGTTTTAACTCCGGAAGAATGGGTGCGACAAAATTTCATGTGTTTTCTCTCTTCAGAATTTGGTTTCCCTCAATCTCTTATGCAGGTAGAAGGTGGGTTGAAATACAATAAAATGAACATGCGTAGTGATATTTTATGTTACAACCAAGCAGGGAACCCCATACTCCTAGTTGAATGTAAGCGACCAACCGTGTCTATTACTCAAAAAACTTTCGATCAAATTGCTAAATATAATATGTCCCTAAAAGTTCCATTTCTTGCTGTGACTAATGGCTTGGAACACTTTTATTGTCAAATTGATTTTGATAAGAAAGATTTTCATTTTTTACCTAACTTGCCACAGTTCGAACTCGTTAAAGAAATGTGATGAAACAATTAACTATTGCCATTTTTCTATTATTATCAGGCTTATTTTCTTCATCTCAGGAGTTTGGAAGCCATAACCTGAGGTTAGATGGTTTTCAAAATAAGAACGTAAGATGCTTTGTAAAGGCAGAAAGCGAGCAATTGAGTGCTTATTTAAGTGCTCATAACGGACACTATTTTTCAACATTTAGAGGCTGGACAAAAATTGAATTGAGCGGTCGGCAATTAATAGAAATGTCAAAATTAGTTTGGTGCAGTTCTATTCGAATTGAGGGAGGTAAAGGACAGGTTTTGACTGACACAAGTTTGATAAATACCAAAACGCATTTGGTTCACCAAGGACAAATTCCTCGTCATTCGGCTTTTACAGGTGAAGGAGTAGTTATGGGTTTTGTTGATACTGGAATTGACTTCACCCATCCAGATTTTAAAAATGAAGATGGTTCAACTCGAATCGTGAAAATTTGGGATCACCTAAAAAATGCAGATACCACCTTACGTCCAAGTTTTGGTTATGGAGAGGTCTATGATTCTGCAATGATCAATGCAGGAACCTGTCCTCATTTGGATAATAATGGACACGGTTCGCAAGTAGCTGGAATAGGTGCCGGAAATGGTAATTCGGTACCTGATTCGATAGCGGATTATACGGGGCATGCGCCAAATTCAACTATTATTTGCGTCAATACAGATTTTAGCCGAGCTAATTGGACCTTATCAATAGCAGAGTCCGTTGAATGGATTTTTTCAGAGGCTGATAAACTGGGTTTACCCTGTGTTATTAATTTAAGTGTTGGAACATATTCTGGAAGCCATGATGGTAGAGACTTGGCATCACAGATTATTGATTCTATAGTTGCTGCTAAACCCGGAAGATTAGTTGTCGGAGCCGCTGGAAATGCCGGTTCCATAGGTCCATTTCATCTTCGTACTGAGGTTGTTTCTGATACTGCTTTCACGTATTTTAAATCGAATCCAAATTCTAATTTTGGAAATGCCATTTTTATTGAAGCATGGGGAGATACTGCTGATATGAAAAACTTACAACTTGGATTTGGGTATACCGATACCAGTTTATGGGCAGATTCAATTTTCTTTCTTGAACCAGTTGCGAATCGACTGGATACATTGATGACGGTGTCGTTAGGTGGAAATAGTCAGTTATTAACCTATGCTGAGGTTCAAGGAGCTTCAGTCTTGTATCAAGTGCTTTGCATTAATCCACAACCACAGCATTTATATGGATTACTGACTTTAGGAACTGGTGCTCACGATATTTGGAGTACAAGTTTATTAGGTTGGTCAGATATCATTCAGACAGGATTACCAACGATTTCTCAATACCCTAGAATATCGAAATACGTTTACCCAGATACAAACCAAAGTATAGTGACTAGCTGGAACTGTTCTCCAAATGTTATTAGTGTAGGTAATTATGAAAACAGGAAAAGTTATATCAACCAGTTTGACAGTGTCATTATTTATGCTGCTTCGGTGGTTGGTCAAAAAGGTGGAACGAGTAGCAGAGGTCCAAATCGTTTGAATTATACTAAACCAGATATTATGGCTCCGGGTAACTATACAATGGGAGCTGGGCGTTTTCAAGATTTGAATTACCTAAGAACTAATTCGACCAATGGGTACAAATTAGCACAAGGCGGTTACCACTTTGGTAATGGAGGAACCTCAATGGCATCTCCGATAGTCGCAGGAATAGCAGCGTTGTATTTTGAAAAATGTCCAACTGCTTCTGGTGATGAAGTTCGTCGTGCGTTATTGAATAACACCTTTGCTGATGTTCATACTGGAGTGTTACCGAATAATGTTTTTGGAGCAGGAAAAGTAGACGCATTTGCAACACTTAACAGCAGTAACTTGAATGATAGCCTTATTGCCTCAGGTAAAACAATCCTTTGCAAAGGAGATTCCATGAATGTTAAGCTTTCTTCTAGTTACCCAAATTATACCTGGAATGACGGACTAACATCAATTGATAGATATGTAAACAATTCTGACACTTTGTATATGAGCTATTCTAATGGTTCTGGATGTAAAGGAATTTCGGATACAATTGTTACTGTGGGAGTCGATATTCCAGTTGTTTCAATTATTACCGAAACGGATTCTTTTTGCATTGGAGGAGAATTGGTGTTAGTAGGAGCAGGTGCGAAAACTTATATGTGGAGTAACAAAGAAAATGGCGATTCGATTGCAGTTGATCGAGCTGGAGTATTCTATATGACCGGCAAAGATTCCAATAATTGCTTAGGTTATGACAGCATTGTTTTGAAGCAGTTTTTGTGCAATGTTGGGTTGGTAGAAAACGAAAAATCACCGTTTACAATTTTTCCAAATCCGGTAAATAATTTCTTGACTGTTGAAGGCTTCTCCTCTGAGATAACTGAAGTAGATTTAGTTATTCTGAATTCGGAAGGAAGAATTGTGTTGGAACAAAAATTAGCGATTGAGTCTAGTTCAGAAAAGATTCAAGTTGATGTTTCCGAATTTCAATCGGGATTATATGTTATTGAATTGAAACAAGCTAAAAGCTCAAATAAATATCGATTTGTTAAGTATTAGATCAATCAATTTTCTTGTTTTTTTATCTATTGTAAGCTGCCTTTCAGCTGAAACCGATTACGTTCAAAACGAGCTTATCGTCAAGCTAAAAGCCAACACTTCAATCTCTGAGGTTTCTAAGTCAACTCAGCGTTCAGTCGGAATTATAGAGATAACTACAATTTTTCAGAATATGGATCCACATGGTATTCGAAACACTGAAGATATTGATATCACAGTCTTTCATTCAATTTTCTTAAGTGGAGAAGTTTCGGTTCCAAAAGCCGCAGGCATACTCTTTAAAACGGGTTTGTTCGAATACGTTGAACCGCGATACATTGGAGAATTGGCATATACCACAAATGATCCCGGTCTTTCAACTCAATATGCATTGCAACTGATTCAAGCGCAAGATGCATGGGATTTAAATAAAGGAAGTTCGACCGTTTTAATTGGAGTTGTAGACGCTGGAATTGATACGAGCCATGTTGATCTTAAAGGAAAGTATTTCGAAAATACCTCTGATCCAATTAATGGCGTAGACGATGATAATGATGGGTTTATCGATAATTATTGGGGCTGGGATTTTAGATCCAAAACCGGAAATGTTCAATTCACAGGAGGAGTGGATCACGGTGTTCAAATGTCCGGAGTTATTGCACCAAATACCGATAATGGCATTGGGATAGCAGGAGTAGGATTCAACTGTAAAATGTTGGGAATAAAAGTGACTAATGGTTCTGCAGTGGTTTACGGTTACGAAGGAATTAAATACGCAGCAGACAAAGGGTGCAAGGTTATTAACTGTTCGTGGAACATAAAGGCCTATTCTAAGTTTGGTGAAGAAATGGTCGATTATGCCACCTCAAAAGGAGCGTTAGTTGTTGCAGCAACAGGAAATCAAGGTAAAGCAGATAATAACTACCCGGCACAGTATAAAAATGTACTGGCGGTTACCAATACTGATTTGAATGACAACCGTGTAAGTAATTCAAATATTGGATATTACGCCGATATTTCGGCTCCAGGGTTAAATGTAGTATCAACAACGCCTACCAATGGATACAAAAGAAATTCGGGTACTTCTTATAGTTCTGCTCTGGTTTCTGGTGCAGCAGCTTTGTTAGCTAGTTATGCGCCAAGTCTTTCGCCGCAAGAATTAAAATACAGATTAAAAGCGGGATCAGAATCGTTGCATAGAAATGGTAAAAACAGTTTTTATAAAAACAAATTAGGTGTCGGTAGATTGAATATTTACAAGGCAATGGCATTTACGAATGCTTGGCTCGAATTGGATAGTATTTCTTTTACTGATATTGAAGGAGGTGCTATTGAACAATCCGATACCGTTAAGGTAAGTGCTTGGATTGCAAATTATTTGAATAACGAAAATGGTGTTAGGGTTACACTTAGGGATTTATCGAATTATGCCACAGTACTAGATTCCTTTTGGGTTATCCCTGTCATGGCGAAAGATCAAAAAGAGAATAATGCTCTAAAGCCGTTTCGAATTAGATTGGATTCAAGTATTCCGCAAAATGAAGAACTTGAGTTTGAGATTGAAATTATTTCTCAAAATGATACCAATACGTTTGGGTTTTCAATACCAGTTAATCCCACCTATAGAGATATTACAGTGAATAAATTGCACCTGACGATTGGCAGTCGAGGAACTTTTGGATACTACGAATATCCTGAAAAGAAAGGAATTGGAGTAACCTATAATGGAGGCAATCAGATGCTTTATGAAGGTGGGTTGATAATAGGACAGGGTGTTGAAGGAAATTCTAAAGTTGTAGATCGCATAAGAGGAGTTCGAGATGTGGAGCAAACTGATTTTAGAACTACTTCGGGATTGCAAGAAATAACTCCACCAACATCAGACTTAGGGTTCTATTCTCAATTTGATGATCAGAATTCTAAAAGCCCTATAAATGTAACGGTTGATCAATCTACAAGAGCCTGGAAAAAGACGAGTCACGATAGTTATGTGATTATTGATTACGTTATAAAATCGAAGTCAAACCAAAAATTAGAGAATATCTATGTTGGGCTTTTTGCCGATTGGGATTTAGACGATTCTGAGAAAAACAGAGCGAATTACGATGGGCAACGATATATAGCTTACACGTATTCTGAAACGGCAAACATTCTCGTTGCAGGGATACAGTTATTGAGTGAATTTGATGATTGGCGTTGTTACTCAATCGATCATATAATTGGAGGAGAAGGTGGAGTTGACCTTACCGATAACGATGTGTTTAGTAAAGAAGAGAAATTCAAAGCTCTTTCTAGTTTTAGAGAAAACGCTGGCGAAGTTGGAGAAGGAGCAGATGTGCTTCAACTCATAAGCACGGGACCTCATACTATTGAAATTGGTGATTCCCTAAAAGTTTCTTTTGCAATTCATGCTGCGGATAATCTTACTCAATTATTAGAAAACGCCGATAGCGCCTTTTATAAGGAGAATGGTGAATTGCCAATGAGTGTTGTGGAGTTTTCAAATCAAGAAATTACTTTATTCCCAAACCCAAGTTCAGGAAAAGTAACCTTCCAGTCAAAGGGAAAGATTGATGCTAATTCAATTCACATATTTAATTCTATAGGGGACGAAGTATCCTTTAATTATTCAATAAACGAAACGAATGTTCTCATAGAATTAAAAGAACCTCAAACGGGATTTTACTTCCTGAAGACTAATCAGAAGATCTTTAAATGGTCTGTTGTTCGATGATTAATTCTCTTTTTTGTAATTTTCGTTAAGCTCAATATAACCCTTGATTTAGTCATTCTTATCCTTTAATTTAGAGGGCATAAAAGCACTTAAATAACACACTATGATTCTTCCAATAATAATTTTAGTAATTATCGTTTTCGCACTCTTTGATTCAGTGGTAATTGTACCAGAAAAATCCTCTAGAATTATTCAGCGATTGGGTAAATTTCAACGAGTAGCAGGTCCAGGATTAACGTTTAAGTTGCCTGTTTTAGATAGAGTAGCAGGGACTATTTCATTAAAAGTTCAGCAATTGGATGTCGATATTGAAACCAAAACCATGGATAATGTTTTTGTGGATATGAAAGTTTCAGTTCAATATGTAATTCAACCGTTAAAAATTTGGGAAGCCTTTTACAAGTTAGAAGACCCTGTTCAACAGATTGCTTCTTATGTATTTGATGACGTAAGAGCAGAAGTTCCGAAATTAGAATTGGATGATGTGTTTTCGCGAAAAGAAGACATTGCAATTGCAGTAAAAAGAAACCTCTCTGAAGCGATGGACACTTATGGTTTTGAAATCGTAAAAACGTTGGTTACTGATATTAATCCCAATTCGCATGTAAAAGATTCTATGAACAGAATCAACGCAGCAAAACGAGATAAAGAAGCGGCTAGAGAAGAAGCAGAAGGTGAAAAAATTACAATTGTAAAACGGGCAGAAGCTGATGCAGAAAGTAAGCGATTGCAAGGTGAAGGTATCGCCCAGCAGCGATTAGAGATTATTCGTGGATTTAAAGAATCGGTTGAAGATTTTCAAAAGTCGTTGAATTCTATTGATGCACAGGAGATTATGCAGTTTGTATTGATGACTCAGTATTTCGATACGTTAAACAGTATTGGAAGTAACTCTAATAGTAATACACTTATGATTCCTCATTCTCCTGCTGCTATGAATGACTTTTTTCAGCAGATAGTATCTGGGACAGTACTAGCTAAAAAAGCTGAAGAAGGCGATGAAGCTAGAGTAGAGGAATTGAAGAAAGATGCTGGTAAATAGACAGCGAAGTATATTGTTATTGTTCGGTTTTGGTTTCGAAATGTCGGTGACAGTTTTAAATAAAGTGCAGCATACTGCGGTTGCATTTCGGAAATAGTACGATCGGTCATTCCTGCGCAGGTAGGTATCTGAAGCTCTATTAATTAACTAGTTGTCAGTAGTATTTTTGAACATGAAGGAAGGTATAGGTTCAATATTCACATTAAGATAGTAAGTGTAAGTTTCTAATATACTTTTAAGAATTTCCTGGTATTGAAGAAGCCCTGGTTAGGGAGAAAGGTTAGAAACGGTGGAAACGAGAATATAGGCTGGATTTAATCAAAATAGCAAACTCGGGTTTGAAAGCATCAAATAAACAAATTCCAGATTGTAGATTACTGTTTTGCAGTATTGAAGTTGTTTAAAGGAATTGTAAGCGGAGCTTTTACTCTATAGGTATTAAATTCTTGTAATGCTCATAACCTTCCATTATGTTTTTGACATAATTGTAGGGCTCCTTACCACGACAATACCCGTGTTTACAAACGTCGTCGGTATAGTATTTACTCTCTGACTTTTTTAGAATATAATCCTCCACATTATCATCCCAAATGGTAGGGTCAGCGCCGAATTTGTCAGCAAGATTTTTAGCATCAATTATATGGCCTAGGCCAACGTTATAAGATGCAAGTACGAATTTTTGACGTTCAGTTTCGTCGTCAATGCTTTTTGCCCAAAATTCATTTATCCATTTCAAGTATTTAACTCCTGCTCGAATATTTGCATGAGGTATTTCAATGTTTGAGCTATCTAGCCCATAAGCAGCTGCAGTATGGGGAACCAGTTGCATTAATCCATAAGCGCCAGCCCAAGACTCAGCAGCTGGGTCAAATCTTGATTCTTGGAATATTTGAGCAGTTAGTAATCGCCAGTCCCAATCAATCTCCAGTGCTTCCCGTTTTATTATTTCATCATAGGGGGAAATTTGTCCTCCAGACACCGATGAATAATCACTTTGGAGTTTTCGTTTTAGATTAGTTCTAGCTTTAAAGTACTTTGTGTAAATCGTATAAAAATCGTTGTGATTTTTTTCTTTTTCTAACCATTCATTTGCTGCTGAAAGCAATGCGGTATCGCTGTGTCTAAATGCCCATGCAATATTTTGTTCTAAACTAATATCTAAATCAATATTTAGATTACCATGCATTTTTTTTTGGACTTTAGCGACATTTTCGTCTGCTACAGTGTAATCGATTTCTCCTTTTGAAACTGCTTCTATCAGTTGAAGCGTCATATTCATAGCAACTGAAGTATCGTTGTTGTTTACCGCTACAATATTTATAGCTTCATCAAGCTCACCACTTATATTTTGCAAGCGTTCTAAAAACGAGGATTCAGACCAAACATGAACAGTGTTATTTGAAAGTTGCTCGAGTTCGGTTAACAGCGAATCTCTAATATTTCGTTGAACTAACACTTGATGTGTTTTGTGAATTGAATTGGTAAAAGCAACGCGTTTTTTTCGATTTGCAGTTGAGGTTATGTTAGCAGCTAATACATCGCCTATACCCTGATTTAGATAGTGCATCATACTATCCAAATTATAAACAACTTTAACTTCTAATTCAACTCCAATATGTTTAGTGAATCGTTCGAGCAATTCATACTCAAATCCCATTGGACTTCCTTTGTAAATGAAATAGCTGGTGGTAGAATTATCCACCAAGGCAACTAGTTTGTTCCGACTTTTTATTGAATCAAGATCAAAAGAATAGCTTTTAGGCGCTACAATTCCATCCTGTTCTGGGACACAAGAAAAAACTAAAATTGAAATTATGGATAATAATACAGCAGACCTCACGTGCCCAAGTTAATCCAAATAGATTGAATAGGTGTTACAACACCTTTACTAAAACCCAATAGAAGGCTATTACTGAAAAAATGATTAAGAAAAGTATGGAAACTCCTTTGTAGTGAGCCTTGATGATTTTGCGATCTTTCCAATAGGCAAAAATCATGACTAGAATAAAAACAACTAAGAAAAATCCGGCGAACTTAAGTTGTCCTGAGCTAAAATCCATTGCTATTTATTTGGTGCATTTGTAGTTGTTTGTTCAGCGTTTTGCTGTATTTGTTTTACCACATAATTATGGTAATACTGGTACTGATTTGTACCAAAAAATAATAAGATACTCGCAAATGGAGCAGTTTCTTTGTATCCAGCAATTACATTAATTCTATTCATGCCTTCATCCAAAAGGGCGTAAGAAGGATAGGACATTTGACCATCAAGCAACGAATAGGCAAATAAATGGGTGCCTCTTTTACCTTCAGGATTAAGATTGTAAAAGTCAAAGTTGTTGAAGTTTACGGAGTCCTTTTGTTCTGCATTAAACTTAACGGCGTAATAGTATTGATTCATAAATTGAACTACGTTTGGGTCTTTAAAGGTGGACGCATCCATTTTTTTACACCAACCACACCAATCGGTGTATAGATCAATGAAAATTTTCTTTTTCTCAGTTTTCATCGCTTCCTGAGCCTCTTCAATGGTCAACCAATTAATACTAGGAGCTTCTTGAGCGCTCAGTTGTATTGAAAAGGCAATAAGAATTATGAATATGATTTTTTTCATGGTATTCGTTTGCTCTGCAAATATATAGGTATCTTAAGCTGTATACTTATTTTATTGACAATCAGCAGACCTTTATGGATTGTAATTAGAAGAATTTAAAGCATAAAAAAAGCGGAACAAGTCCGCTTTTTTATAAAGTTTAAGTTGAGATTAATTAACCCCATGCATGAGTTTTTTGATTGGCTTATTCAAAAGGATTATAATGAAAGCAATTACCAATAAAACAAGCCCAATAGTTGTGAATATTGAAACGTACTGCTCAAGACCAGCTTGACCGGATACAGGCTCTCCGCCATGACTACCTGTTATAGAGGCAATTTTACCACCAACATAATTAGCAATTGCAAAACTTAAGAACCAAGCTCCCATTGCAGTTCCTGCGATATTCTTGGGTGCTAGTTTAGTTACCATTGATAATCCAATTGGAGATAAGAACAGTTCACCCGTTGTGTGCAACATGTACAAGAAGAACAACGTCAATAATGGAACTTGAAAAGCTTCATTAGCGAAATGCATACCTACTTGCGTTAATAAGAACCCAGCCGCAAGCTGAATGATACCAAAAGCAAACTTTAAAGGAATACTCGGGTTTTTGCCCATTTCAGAAAGTTTCACCCACATAATAGAAAAAACAGATCCAAACGTGATAATGAAAAATGGATTAAAAAATTGTGTCATTGATGCTGGCATTAGCCAACCTAAGATTTCTCGATCTACATTTCTGTCGGCAAATAGTGTAAGAGAAGTTCCTGCTTGCTCAAAACAAGCCCAAAAAGTAATATTGATGATCATGAAAATGATTAACGCAATCATTCTGTCTTTCCAAATTGCAGTGCCGTTCTCAGCATCTTCTTTTTTACCAGCAGAGACAAGCATCCAAGATACGTAGCCAAATAGGGCAAGAAGGATATAATCTAGCCATTGGTTTTGCATTATAAGGATGTAACACAATGGAATCAGAAGGAAGGATCCAACCGTAATTACCTGTGTCATATTAATTTTACCAAAAACCTTTTTCTTTCCAGCTTCAGTTATCTCTAACCCAGGCGCAGCAGCGTATGTTTTTCTCTGACTCCAAAATATAAAAATACCGAGGAGCATTCCAATTCCAGCTAACCCAAATCCTTTATCAAAGCCATAAACTTCACCAACATAAGCTACAAGTGTTGTCGCTAACAATGCACCAACGTTAATTCCAATATAAAAAATAGTAAACCCTGAATCTCTTCTCGGGTCATTGTCTTCGTAAAGTTTACCTACGATAGTAGAAATGTTTGCTTTGAAATATCCATTTCCAATAATAAGAGCACCCATCCCAATAAGCATCATGTTTTCAGTACCTCCAAGTATGATAAACTCTCCTAGTGCCATCATTAATCCACCAAGAATAACGGCATAACGATAACCAAGGAATTGATCGGCTAATTTACCTCCCATAATCGGCGCTGCATATACTAAGCCAGTGTATGCGCCATAAATGAGTGAAGCCTCGGCATCACCTTTAAGTAGAGATTTTACTAGGTACAGCGTCAATAATGTACGCATTCCATAGTAGCAGAAACGTTCCCACATTTCTGAAAAGAACAAGGTCATTAACCCATCTGGGTGTCCTTGTTTTACAGTAGTATCAGACATATTTATTAATTTTTAGCATTGTATGAGGCCGACGAATATAAAATAATTGCTCGTTAAACCATGAGCTTAATTTATTAGTGCAGGCGGCTACAAATTTGCCTCTACGTAATTGGTCAGCATCTGAAAGAGCTGAAGTCTCGTATTGCCGCCGTAGATGCCATGGTTTTTATTAGGATACATCATGAAATCGAACTGTTTATTTGCTTTTTGCAAAGCTGTAACCATTTCAATCGAGTTTTGAAAATGAACATTATCATCTCCAGTACCGTGCACTAGGAGGTAGTTTCCTTTTAGTGAATCGACATGTGTTATTGGTGAATTTTCGTCGTACCCTGAGTTTTCTTCAGGTGTTTGCATGTAACGCTCTGTATAAATAGAATCGTAATATTTCCAATTCGTTACTGGTGCAACCGCCATTGCAGTTTTAAAAATATCGTTGCCTTTAAAAAGACACAATGAACTCATATATCCACCATAACTCCAACCCCAAATGCCAATTCGGCTTGCATCAACATAGGACTGTCCGGCTAACCATTTAGCAGAAGAAATTTGATCTTCTGTTTCGTATTTACCCAATTGTTTGTAGGTTAATTTCTTGAATTTCTCACCTCTTGCTCCGGTACCTCTATTGTCTACGGATACAATTATAAAGCCTTTTTGAGCCAGCATTTGATACCATAAGTAGTTTGCTCCACCCCAAGAATTTTTTACCGTTTGAGAGCCCGGTCCTCCATAGACATACATCAAGACAGGATATTTTTTTGAAGGATCAAAATTGCTGGGCTTAATCATGTAAGCATTTAGAGTTTCACCATTTACTGGAATAGTCAGAAACTCTGGTTTAGAGATATCACACTTGGTAAGGGTAAGATTTAGAACAGTATTATCTTTTAAAACTCTAATTTCTTTTCCGCTATTTTTATGCAACGAAATGTATGATGGTGAAGAAACGGTTGAATGATAATTGATGAAATACTTGAATCCAGAACTAAAAGTAGCGTTGTTCCAGCCAGCAAGAGGAGTTAGCTTTTGAGGCCCAGAACCTTTTATTGACGTTTTGTAAACCTCACGATCCATTGGAGAATTTTTAGCTCCTTGAAAATAGATTGTTCCACTATTTTCTTCAAAACCATATACATCAGTCACTTCCCATTCCCCTTTGGTTATTTGATAGTTTTTAGAACCATTCCAACTTTGGTAATGCAAGTGATTAAATCCTGATTTTTCACTTGTGAAAATGAATCCTTTATTTGCGCCAACAACATAAAAATTATCGGTGATATCGATGTAAGCGTCGTTATTTTCTTCGTATAAAACTGAACTTGATTTCTCGGTAGGATTATAATTTATCAGTTTGAGATTTGATTGGTGACGGTTCATGGTGTAAATAATTAGCGCATCATCAGTCTTGCTCCACTTCACTCTAGGAATGTATTCAACGTTGGCTTCAGGAGAATAAGTACTGATATTTCCACTAATTATATTGGCAACCTCAATTTGAACTGTTGAGTTTTTTTCTCCTGCTTTAGGATATTTAAACGGATTGTCCTGTGGATATAAGGTTCCGTAAATAGGCATATTAAATTCCTTGACAGCTGACTCATTGAATTTGTAGTATGCTATTGAGTTTCCAGTTGGCGACCAAAAGAAAGCCTTATCAAAAGCAAACTCTTCTTCATAAACCCAATCAGTAGCGCCATTTATGATTTCATTTTTCTTACCGTCAGAAGTTAATTGTAGCTCTTTTCCCGTTTCTAAGTTCTTGACAAATAAATTGTTTGCTCTTACAAAAGCTACTTGATTTCCAGAAGAGGAAAAAGTTGCATACCGTTGTTTGTCAGCGGATAATAGCTCGATTTTTTTTGTAGCTATATCGTATACGTAATACTTCGAGCGAGTAGAGTGGCGATAAATTTTTTCGGTTTGAGTGCTGAACAGTAGTTTTTTTTCATTGCTAGAAAATGAATATCCATCAACTTTAAATGGGGCACCTTTTGTTTCTTCTAATGTTATGGTGGATAAATCAACTATAGTTTTTAGTAATTCTCCAGTTGCATAAGCATACTGATTAATTTTTTGGGTGCTTCCTCTGTCATTATCCAGAAGGGTATAATGAACACCATCATTCATAGACTTAAGCCCATAAACGGATTCTGACTGAAACATTCCAGAAGCCCAGATTTGTTCTAGGGTTATTTTTTCTTGAGCGATTGCGACTGTTGTTATCAGCGTAATTATTAAAGCATAGAAACTCTTAAGGATCAATTTTAATAGGGTCATGTGTGCAATTATGTTTTAATTGTTCAATTGTGAACTTGTATAACTTATTACAAAGAAAGCGATTACTCTTTAATTTGCTTATTTACTTTGTCGAAATTGCACTGTACAATAGTTTAGATGTGATTTTAGAACTGCTTTAATTTTCATGGTACTTATAAATTTGTAAAAGGAGTGTTTAAGAAAATTGTTGATTTTGTAAAGTTAGATACGGTTAAAAATGTTTCAGTACTTTCTCTAGGAACATTAGTAGCTCAACTTATCCCATTTCTATTTTCACCACTTATAGCGCGTCTTTACAGCCCTGAAGACTTTGGTCTTTTCGCAATAGTGCTAGGTGGGATTAACATTGTGGCTGTGGTTGTTAATGGAAGATATGATTTAAGCGTTGTCCTGCCAAAAACGATAAGAAAGGCTTCCGATTTAGTTGTCGGCTCTGCTCTTATTGGAGTTCTAGTTTCTATCGTTGCTATTATCGCTGTTTATCTTGGAAGAGACCTTCTTGCTGATGTCTTGACTTTTGAGTTAACCATTTTGGAAGGGATTCTGTTAATGATTATTTTAACGTCAATAGCCATAAGTCAACCTTTAAATTATTTTCTTTTAAGGTCTAAGGCCTATAAAAATATTGCGCTAAATAAGTTAGTAAAGGGTTCTGTTTTAGTGTTCTCTTCGATTGGTTTGGGCTATTATTCAATGTCATTTTCTTTAAATGGATTAATACTTGGGTTTGGTTGTAGTTGGATAGCTCTAGCAGTTTTTTCTTCTTACCAATCTATTAAAGCTGGATTTATCTATAAAGGAGCCAGCTTTTCTTCTATTAAAGTTGTTCTTAGTGAATATAAAGAATATCCTTTGTATAATGCCTTGCCAGCACTTTTTAATTCTATTGCGACTCAAATGGGTATCTACATTTTTATGTTTCATTTTGATCAGAGTCAAACGGGTTATTATACCATATCCAAACAATACGTATTTGTTCCTATGTCCATTCTTAGCATGAGTTTGTCACAGGTGATATTTCAACGATTATCTGAAAAGTATAATCAGAGAGCTTCAGTGATACAGGAACTTAAGATTTTAGTTTCAATATTAATTGGTATTGCGGTTGTGATTGTATTGGTTCTAAACTTGTTCTCGGCGGAACTGTTTACATTGTTTTTTGGTGAACAATGGTTGCCGAGTGCTGTTATGGTAAAAACTCTAGTATTTTACTTTGCTGTTCAATTTATTGTTTCACCATTAACGAGTGTATTACATGCCTTAAAAAGGGTAAAGTTGGCTGCTCTGTTTCCGATACTATATCTCATTTGTATGTTTTCACTATTCTTTATCCCAATAACCAATTTAGATAGCTTTCTTAAGATTTATACTGGGATGGAAATAATTCCTTATTTATTCTCTTTTAGTATAATTTGTTGGGCAATAGTTAGTTACGAAAATGAGCTAAAAAAATCTATGTCACAATAATTATATCCATTTAGATCAAAATAACTTGTGGAATAAACTCTATTTTCGTACAAACAATTGATCGCATGGAAGGGCCTAATTATCAAGAAAAAGAACTGTTCGTAGCAGTTTTTGCATTTTTCAAAAAGAATCTGCTTCTATTAGGTGTATTGATGCTAATAGGCGGGGTTCTTGGATATGGTTATTCTAAAACTGGTGGCGCATCGTATTATTATGCAACTGCAGTTTGTTCTGAAATCATTGATGGTGAACTCATTGGGAGCTCCTTGCTTTCTTTATCTGATTTAGTTAGCAGTGGTAATGCAAAGAATGTTTCTAAAGTTTTGAATATTTCAGAAGAACAGGCTAGGTCAATTATAGCAATCACTTATGAAATACCTGAAGGATTGAATCAGAAAAAGCACATACTATTCGGGGATAATTGCATTAAAGCTACTGTAGTTTTTAACGATTCTATGCATATACAACCTGCTATAAAAGCAGTACAAACTTACATTTCTACTATACCGTCTTTTAAAGAAATTCAAAAAAATTTAATAACGACATTTGAAAAGAAATTAGCGCAAATGGAGAAAAAAACTAACGAGTTGGATCAACTTCATGTTCAATTATTGGAAGCCCCAAAAGAGATTAAATTATTCGATTTAGGATACATTGCTTCTCTACATTTTGAAAGAGATTTAAGTGACCTAGAGAAGAGTATGTATCTATTATCTGAAGTTGCTTTCTACTCCAACGATGGCAGTGTCATAATTGCTAAGAGAAAGAAAGCATTTAGTAATTCTCTAGTTGGTGCTGCAGCATTTTTCTTTTTAGGTTTGAGCTTTTTACTGCTTAGAGAAATCAATCGGCTGATTGAATAGTTTTCTTTGAAACAGAGCAGCACACCAATGTCAATGCAACCATAGCAATTCCAGTCCTAATTTCGCTAAAACTTGTTGATTTGGAATAATTCAAAGCCAAGTAAAGTAGTGCTATAAATGGAATTTGTGAAACCACCTTATTTTTATGCTGAATAAATAAGGGAACAAAAACACATAAACTAAAAATAAGAAACCCTATTAGGCCCAAATCGAACCAGATTTCAAGAAAAATATTGTGGGGATGTTGCTTTATATCTGTTCCCTTTAATAATATTCCAAAGCTTCCAAGACCTTTTCCAAATATAAAGCTAGACCAATTAGAGAAAACGGTCTCAACTGTAAATTTCATATTCTCCAGTCTTGTACCTACAGAATCACTTACTTCGGAAGACCCTGAAAGATCTGTGAATAAAATCCCCATTCTCCATACGGCGCGCCGAAGCATTTCACTTTTCGAATAGAGTATAGGGAAAACTGCAGCCATAGTCAACACACCGGATATTCCAAACATTATCGAATTTCTCACTAATTTAAGTTTCGATTTTGCTAACGGAATAATTTTGAAAATTATAATTGAGAGTAGAATAATCAGAATAGGTCCACGTGCCGCAATTATGAGAAGAGTGAAAATGGAAATTCCAAAAACGATATTTTTGAGTTTTTGCGAATAATCAAATTTTCCAAAGAAAAATAAAAGGCCAACAAGCCCTACGCTTATGGATATCGAGAGATATAACCCAAAGAATTCTTTGTATGCTAAATCAGTAGTATCTGTACCTTTGATTTTAATAATTAGAAGATAAATTACTCCAAGAAGTATGGAACTAAATCCAAAATAAGAGGTGAATTTTTTGCCATTGAAGTTTTTAGTGATTCCAATACAAATGCCTGTTAATAGCAGCAGAATAAGTTGACTGAATTTTTGGAATTTATACAGATTAGAAGCACTGTAAATTAGTGAGAACCCTGCAAAGCATACAAAGAGTCCAAGAGCTAACAGAAACATTTTACCTCTTTCTGGAATTTCAAGTTTTCCCGAATAGGATTTGTACAGAAGATTCAATATTATGAATCCGGCAATAAGTAACGTTAAGTCTAGAGGCAAATCAATGCCGAAATAGAGAAAAAAAGATTTCAATAAACCAGAAATCAATAAAAGTGCGACAAGAATTTCCATTTGCTGAATAACTGTTACAAAGAAAATCAAATTGATAACGAAATTGTTTCTTCAACATAATTAGACTTAACAATTCTTTGATAACGACGAAAAGCTTAACTGTAATTCCTAATTTTGTTCTAATGAATAAGGTCGTACATATTTCTACAGTCCACCCAACCTTTGACGGACGTATATTTCATAAGGAATGCGTTTCTCTTGTTCAAGCTGGTTATGAAACTCATCTTATCGTTACACACATTAAAAATGAGGAAGTTAATGGAGTTAAAATTCATGCACTGTCAACATACAAAAACAGAGTAGAACGCATTTTTAAGGGAAATAAGGAAGCATTAAAGATTGCAAGAGAACTTGATGCCGACATCTACCATTTGCATGACCCCGAACTATTGCCACTCGGGTTGAAATTAAAAAAAGAAGGTAAAAAAGTAATTTTTGATATGCACGAGCTTGCCGGGCTTATGATAAAGAGCAAAACATGGATTCCGTCAGTTCTTCGCTGGGGCTTATCATATTTGTACTCGGTTTATGAAAAAAAAGCTTTTAAAAATTTTGATAAGATCATAGTCGTTACAGAAAAAATGGTGTCTGATTATACTGATGTGGTATACCCGAAATTCAAAAATAAAGTTGCTGTTATTCGAAATCTTTCGCTGATAAGTAAAGTGGAAAATAGTATTCCCGTGTCAATAAAAAAAGAAAAAGAAATTGTTTTGATATATGTTGGTGGACTAACTTCAGAGCGAGGAATTAAAGAAGTAGTACAATCCATTCAAAGTATATCTAATGTGAAATTATGGCTGCTTGGGCCATGGGAAAATGAAGTATTCGAGACGGAATGCGCAATTGCTGATACAGGAAATAAAATGCAATATTTCGGACTAAAGCCCATGTTAGAAGTCTATAATTATATAAAAGCAGCAGACATTGGCTTAACTATTTTACATCCTACTGTAAATCATTTGTCTTCCTTGCCGGTAAAAGCTTTTGAGTACATGGCTGCTAATAAGCCTCAAATCATGTCAAACTTTCCCTTTTGGATGGATGCTTTTAAAGGTTGTGCATTATTTATTGACCCGAGTAATCATCAAGAAATTGAAAATGCAATTAAGAAGCTGGTTTTAGATGACTCACTTAGAGAAGAAATGGGAAACTACAGTTACCGAAAAGTAGCTGAAAAGTATAGTTGGGAGGAAGAGTCTAAAAAGCTAAAGGCAATTTATACTGAAATTTATGAGTAGTTCTGAAATGGGTAAGAAGGGTATAGAATATTCTTACACCATAATAATACCATGTCGTAATGAGGAGAAGTACATTGGATTATGCCTTGATTCTATTGTAAATATTGATTATCCTAAAGATAAACTAACTGTAATTGTTTCGGACGGAAAAAGCACAGATAATACTCAAGAAATAATTGAGGGTTATGTGGAAAATCATTCCTTTATTCGATTTCATTTAAATGAAAAAAAATCAGCTCCGTATGCATTTAATTATGGAATAGAAACTGCTACGTCTGACATACTAATAATTCTTGGAGCACATTCTGAGGTAGATTCACAATACTTGAATGAATGCAATAAGGCATTTTGCAAATCAACTGAAATAGGTTGTGTTGGTGGTGTGCTTACTAATGTGTTTTTCGACGAAGACTCAAAGGCTATTGGCGCAGCAATGTCAAGCGGATTTGGTGTTGGAAATGCTAGTTTCAGAACTGGCGATTTTGAAGGATATGTCGATACTGTAGCCTTTGGGGCATATAAGATGAGTGTTTTTGATACTATAGGAAACTTTGATATAAGCCTTACGAGAAATCAAGATGATGAATTAAATTATAGGCTTACATCATCCGGATTTAAAATTTGGTTATCAAAGAGTATCAAGTCAAAATATTATGTAAGGGCATCATTTTCTAAACTTTGGAAGCAATACTATCAGTATGGTTATTGGAAGGTTTACGTAAATAAAAAACACAAAACGATTACCACAGTGCGTCAATTAATTCCCTTTTTGTTTGTTATGTTTTTAATTGCTTCTGGAATAGCAGGGTTAATTTTTAAGGAAACATTGTTTCTTAGTATTCCTATATTAATGCTTTATATTTCATTGGCATTTTATTCTTCTCTTAAAGTAGAAAAGGTGCATAATTTTAAAGTTGTTTACTCGTTTATGATTTTACATCTGTCTTATGGAAAAGGTTACTTAGATGGGATTATTCGTTTTATAATTTTCAATAGGCAACCTTCTGTAAAAAATGAACAACTCTCAAGATGATGTATTCATGGAATTATAATAAGATTCGATAAAAAGACGTTCAGAATTTTGGAATATCAAACGCTATATTTAAAGTTGAAATCTGCTGAATACAGGCACTTTATTCTTACAATTATCCTGGCTTTTTTAATTCCAGTGCATCAGAATTTGTTGGGAATAACAATAGTGTTACTTGCTGTAAATTCAGCTTTTCTACAGACAGAAAAAAAGCAAAATACTCTGCGCTATTTGTTTGCGGGGATGTTCCTCTATTTTGGTTATCATATAGCAGGCACTCTTTGGTCTGAAAACCAATCTTTTGCATGGTTTGATGTCCAAATCAAACTTTCTTTTTTGCTTTTGCCGTTTATCTTTATGCGCAGTAAATCATTTTGTGAAGAAGACTTTAATAAGGTATTGTCAAGTTACATTATTGGTTGTTCGGTAGCAATGGTAATTGGGGTTTTGAATGCGTTTTATGAATATCAGATAGGAAGCTCAACCTACCTTGATTTTTACGCACAAAAGATTTCTCCTAGTCTCCATATAGGCTACTTTTCGATGTACATGAATTTTGCGATAATCATATTAATATATAAGCTGTATTTTACTTCTAAAGAGCTCTTTTCAGTTGTTAATATTATTCGAATTTCATTAATTCTATTATTCTCGGTTGCTATATTTTTTAGTACTTCCAGAAATGGGTTCTTGGTCTTATTTTTCATTTTTATTCTTGCAATTGTTTATTCTATTGTGAGTAAACGAAAATGGATGTTTGGAACCTTATTAGTGCTAATATCTTGGATTGCATTATCATCCTTTTTAAAAGACTATAAGAATTCAACTTCTGACTTTCACGGATTTAAACAGGTAGTTGTTGCCGTTGAAAAAAAGGAAGTCAGAAAAACTGAATGGGAGAGCAGTGCAGTCCGTATTTTGGTGTGGAAAACTGCTGTTGAGATAATACAAGAACATCCTATTCTTGGCACCGGAACAGGAGATATTAAGGATGAGTTGGTAAAACTCTATAAAGAAAAAGAATATAAATATGCTTATGAACGAAGGTATAACGCACACAATCAATATCTTCAAACTGCTGCGGCATTGGGAATACCAGCAGGACTTATTTTAATATTTATGATTATTTCTCCTTTGTTTTACAATTGGAAACGATGGCATTTTCTAGGATATTTTTTAGCAATTATTGTCGGGATTGCTTGCCTTACCGAATCTGTTCTTGAAGTACAGGCTGGAGTAGTGTTTTATGCTTTCTTTGCCTCGCTATTTGCCCAGAATATGCAAAATGATTATCGAACAAATTTCATAGATAATCCTCTACTATATAGAAAAAACAAAATTTAGAATGAGAGTACCTTTTTCACCACCAAGAATGGATAAAAAAATGGCAGATGCTGTTTTAGATACTTTATACTCAGGTTGGATCACAACCGGTCCTAAGACTAAGAAATTAGAAGAAGAGCTAACTAAATATACGGGTGGTAAAGCAACAGTTTGTTTGAACTCTGCTACAGCGGGTTTAGAGTTGGCTTTGAGATGGTTAGGTGTAAAAGAAGGAGATGAGGTCATACTGCCTGCATATACTTATTGTGCAACTGCCAATGTTGTAATGCATTGCGGAGCGACTCCAGTTTTAGTTGATGTTGGTGATGATTTTAATATCGATGTTTCTAAAATTCAGGCTGCAATTACGAGCAAAACCAAGGTAATAATGCCAGTGGATATTGCTGGAATGCCTATCGATTATGATGAATTGAGAGAACTGCTTGCCAAGCCGGCTGTTCGAGAATTATTTCACCCAAATTCTGAACAGCAGATCAAACTTGGAAGAATTATGGTCCTGGCAGATGCGGCTCATTCTATTGGTGCTAATTATAAGGGGAGGAACTCGGGTACATTAGCAGATATAAGTTCATTTTCTTTTCATGCAGTAAAGAATTTACCTACAGCTGAGGGTGGAGCGGTAATTTTCAATCTCCCTGAACAGTTTGATTGCCTCGCTGTTCAGAAGCAATTTAAAGTAAAATCATTGCACGGTCAATCAAAAGATGCTCTGGAGAAGTCTAAGGCAGGTGGTTGGCGTTATGACATTACAGAACCGGGCTATAAATGTAATATGACTGATATTAACGCCGCTCTCGGACTAGTGGAATTAGAACGTTACGATAGTGATATGCTGGTCAAGCGTAAATCTGTTTTTGATAAGTATAATGCTTTGTTAGAGAAACATGAGTGGGCAAACATTCCTGTTTATAAAACTGAGGAAAAGCAAAGCTGCTTTCACATTTATATGCTTCGTATTAATAATGCAACTGAAGATCAACGAGATCGAATAATAGATAAGATATCCGCTGAAAAAGTGGCGGTAAATGTTCATTTTCAGCCATTACCTTTAATGACTGCCTATAAGGAGTTTGATTTTAAAATGGAAGATTATCCTGTTGCTTGGAATAATTATCAGCAAGAAATATCTTTACCCGTTTTTTATGACATTACAGATGAACAAATTGGCTGGGTAATCGATGCACTAGTTAAAGCTGTTGAAGAAGTAATGTAATGATTCGGTTGGCTGATATAATATTTAGCCTTTTTGGCATTTTAGTGCTTTCTCCATTATTCTTATTAGTGGGTCTATTGGTGAAAATTGACTCAAAAGGCCCAATTCTTTTTAATCAACAAAGAGTTGGTAGGTGGAGTCGGGATTTTTTCCTACATAAAATCAGAACTATGAAGGTGGATTCTGAAGCCTTAGGTCAACTTACGGTTGGCGGCAGAGATCCAAGAATAACTGGGGCTGGTTATATTCTGAGAAAATACAAACTGGACGAACTTCCTCAATTATTTAATGTACTTAAAGGAGAAATGAGCTTGGTAGGGCCAAGGCCAGAAGTTCGCAGATATGTTGAGGAATATAACAGTCAGCAAAAAACAGTGCTCAATGTAAAACCTGGAATTACAGATTATGCCTCGATAAGTTTTGTAGATGAAAATGATATTTTAGCAGCTTCGGATGATCCAGAAAAGGCCTATATCGAAGAGGTGATGCCAGAAAAACTAAAATTGAATCAGAAGTTTATTGAAAATCCTTCTTTTGGAAATTATGTAAAAGTAATTTTCTTGACAGGTTCAAAAATTATTCGTTAGTAACGCAATTCAACGGTTTGAGTTCTAACAGAGCTGGAGCGACAGAACCTAAGGCTTCCGCCATAATCAAGTCATTGCAACCTTCATCTATTCTTCCAAAATTAATATGGATAATACCTCTTAGTAAAAAGGCGTCAGCTTCATATTCATTGAGCGCTATTGCTTTGTTAAGGTCAGTTAAGGCTAACTTAAAGTTTTGCAGATCGTTGTGTAAGTTCGCTCTCTGAATAACCGCTTTGTATTCATTGGGATAGAGTTTAAGCAGTTTATCGTAAATTCCTAGTTCAAGATCTTTATCGCCATTTGAGGCATGAATCACGGCCATATAGTAATATAACTCTCTTTTTTTTGGAAATTTTCGAATAGCAGTATTGAAATATTGAAGGGCAAGTTCATTTTCAGCATTATTATAATGGCAAAACGGTAAGTAGTAATAGGGCAGAGCAACAGAACTGTCTATTTCAATAACACGAGCAAAAGAAGCTCCTGCAGAATCAAAATACTCTAGCTTGTAATATGACATAGCTAGGTTAAAGTGAGCCTTCAGATAATCAGGCTTTAGAGCAACACTAGCTTTAAAATCAGCGATAGCAGCCTTGAAATCTCCGGAATTATAATCAGATTGTCCGTCAATACTTTTTTGAACATGTTCTTGGCCATATGACGCAAGGCAACTAAGGCCAGCGAAGCAAGCAGTAATCAACGAAATTTTATACCGATTTAACAAAGTTGAAGGCACCAATTTATTTTAGCTTTGGAAACTTAAGTCTCAATACAAATTTATTTAATTGAATTGAACATTATGAAAAAAGTACTAATAGCAAATCGCGGTGAAATTGCCCTTCGTATAATGCGATCATGTCATGAAATGGGTATCAAAACTGTTGCCGTTTTTTCTGAGGCAGATAGAGGTGCTCCTTTTGTTCGTTATGCAGACGAAGCGGTTTGTATTGGACCTGCTCCTTCAAACCAGTCCTATTTGGTCATGAATAACATTTTGGATGTAGCTAGAAAGTTAGATGTGGAAGGAATTCACCCAGGCTATGGCTTCTTGAGTGAGAACGCAGAATTTGCTAAAAAGATTGAAGAAGCTGGCATAACCTTTATTGGCCCAGACACTCATGCTATAGAAGTAATGGGGAATAAATTAGCAGCAAAGGAGGCTGTTAAAGCTTTTGGAATTCCAATGGTTCCCGGTACTGAAGGAGCAATTAAAGACTTGGCAGAGGCTAAAGAAGTAGCTGAAGAAATCGGTTTTCCTATTCTAATAAAAGCTGCTGCTGGAGGCGGTGGAAAAGGAATGCGAACGGTTCATGAAGCAGAGAGTGTTGAAGAGCAATTAAAACTTGCAATGAATGAAGCAATATCTGCTTTTGGTGATGGATCAGTATTTATTGAACGTTATGTAACAACTCCAAGGCACATTGAATTTCAGATTTTAGCAGATAAACACGGTAATGTTGTGCATCTATTTGATAGAGAATGTAGTATTCAGCGTCGTCACCAAAAAGTAATAGAAGAAGCACCTAGCTCAGTTTTAACTCCTGAATTAAGGCATGAAATGGGTGAATGTGCTAAAAAAGTAGCACGCTCTTGTAATTATGTTGGTGCAGGAACTGTTGAGTTTATACTAGAAAACAATACCGATTATTATTTTCTTGAAATGAATACTCGTTTGCAGGTTGAGC
>Ga0075118_10000589_pt1 | contig 31587 bp, 33 predicted proteins | sample AntAceMetag02UKE_FD_69794 | JGI IMG/M metagenome (GOLD analysis project Ga0075118, IMG submission 69794) | Saline lake microbial communities from Ace Lake, Antarctica - Antarctic Ace Lake Metagenome 02UKE | ecosystem: Environmental > Aquatic > Non-marine Saline and Alkaline > Saline | place...
TAAAATGCAATTGCTCTCTTATATTCTTCGTTAGTTTTTTTCTCATAGGAATGAAAAAGAATGGTTAATTCGATTTTATCATTTAAAGAGCAATAATTTAAGAGCCACTTGAAAAACAATTCCTCCGATTCGAACTCACCGTTATTATTATTAACTGATTCCCCCAAACCTTGCCAGTATTGTTTAGCAACGACTAAAGTAAGTCTAACAAAGAGCATATTTCCGAAATACCTTCTATTGAGCTTGTAGTAAAACTCATCAAGGTATGCTTGAAGATATTTTCCTTTGATTTTATGAAATATACCAAGTAAAGTCCTCTTAGCGTTACTAATGGCTATATGTACCCATTTCAAAGTAGTTTGGGTTGTTCTTTTGTTGGATTTTTCAGTTATGTAGGTTTTCACATATTTAGAAATATCGACATAACTGGTGCTCTTGTCTGAAAAAACTATGCTTGATTCATTGAAATTTCGTTTCACTATTTCATTAACAGAAGCTTTTAAATGATTGGGTAATACTCTCATTTTAAAATACCTACAATGGCTTTCTTGTTGGCCTGTAACAAGGTTTTCCAATGGAGCTGACTCCGCCATTACAGCCACTTGCACTTGCTTTTGACTTCCTCTGCCTCTTTTAAGCTTTACTTTTTCACTTGTAGCTTTCTCAAAATACCCTTCATCAAATTCAACCTCGCCCTCCAATTGGTAGAGGGCATCGCGCTTTCCCATGGCTTGCCGTATTTTATGCATCAGCCTCCAAACAGTATCATATTTAGGATGCTCCATCTGTCTTTGAAGTTCTGCAGCTGAAATAGTTCTTTTACTGAAGGTCATAAAAGTCATGGCTAGATACCATGTCCGAAAACTCACTTTCGACCCTTCCATTATGCTTCCACTGCGTAGAGTGGTTCTAAATTCATATAAACTGCACTGCCATTGATGCTTAGCCTGTAGCCAGTATTGCTTTGTACAGCCGCATTTTTTACATTTTACTACTCTTGTTCTCTTCTTTGCTTGAAATCCGCCTTACAGCTTTCTTAATTGGGTATTTCTTCGCGAATTCTAGTATGTTCATAGCTCTTAATTTTCTACAAAGCAAGAGTCTCTATACGTAATCAATTTACATTCTGGTATTATTTGGGGGAATCAGTTTTATTTTACACCAAACTACTCCTATACCCAATGTTGTTTATAAATTCTGCATTGTAACCTACTGCAAGTTTAGAGTAATCCTTGAATGAAATATTATTTTTTTAATAATAATCCAATATTAGAAAGCAAAATCTGATTTAATTTTCAGTAAAAAAATGAATTAAGCAATTCCTTGATGTATTTACTTAAAATACATTTTGCCATTCTTCTTATATTTTTGCTTAGCAGAAATTGAGCAGCTATTACTGGAAAACTGTTTAGCCAAAGATTGAATGCTTTGTTTCTATTACAAATAGAATTGTAATAAATCAATAGAACCCCTAAAACTAAAATTAAATCTGATCAAATTGAAATTAAAACAATACACTTTTTATCAAAAAAATACATACACATGACTTAGTGCTTGGTAATATGGTTTTTTAATTCATGGTCACTTTCAAGTTCTACAATCACTAATTTAAAGAACAGAAAAAATAAAATAGGAAATTGAGTTTATAGCTTAATAAGTCTTATGATCTCTTGCAAGCCAATAATAGCTTCCACAAACTCTCTAAAAACACCTTCACCCCCTTTTTTATCAAGCACCAAGTCGACTATGTCCTTCACATATTTTGGAGAAGAAGAAGGACAAGCTGAAAACCCTGATAACTTCAACATTTCTATATCATTCAAGTCATCACCCAGGTAGGCTACTTCTTTTAAAGAAATACCCAGACTGTTGCACAAATCTAAAATTACTTTTTTCTTATCTGATACTCCTTGAAAAAGGTAATCCATATTTAATTTTTCAGCTCTTCGCTTTACTGAATTGGTTTTTTCACCGGTGCAAACAGCTACCGGTATATTTAGTTTTTGAAGAAATAAAACTCCCGCACTGTCATACGTGTTAAATTTTTTCCATTCGTTACCATGTTCATCATAGTACATACCGCCATCGGTCCATACGCCATCAATATCGGTTACTACGAGTTTGGGTTCAAACATCATGATACTACGAAATAACTTTGCATTCCACTGAACTTGTTGCGCTCAATGCGAACCAGATCTAACCCAAAAACCTCTTTCAGGGCCAAAGTTTCACCCGGAAACCCCGGGTCATTTAGTTCATCAAAACCGATTACTGTTCCTTTTGTAATGTACGGTTTAATGAGCTCAAGGCATTTTCGAGTAGGCTCATATATATCAAAATCAAACCAAGCAAAAGCAATGATGGTTTCAGGATGTTTGCCCAAATATTTTTCAAGCATGACTGAAGCATCGCCTTTTACCAAACTATTTTTCTTTATATGACTAAGTGGACATTCACCTTCATGAAAATCAAGCAAATCTTGCAAATATTGCTGATAATCCTCTGTTACAGAAAATGAGCCCTCATGAATAGCCTTGTGGGCTCCATCTTTTAAGTCTACTGATGGAAAACCGGAAAAGGTGTCAAATCCAATAATTTTTCGCGAATGATTGTAAGGCTCATGCAATCCTCTTAAATTATTTAGGGTTATTAAATTCTGTCCCCAGCGCACTCCAAATTCCATGATCACGCCATGAGTGCTCAAAATGTGGTCTTCGTATACATTATTAAAAAAAAGCTGTTTAGTAAGCTCCTGTCGTTTTTGAAAAATACCAGTATTTGCTATAACTTCCTCATCCGGAATCGGACAGTTTCTAAATGCACTAGCCGCCTTGGTTCTTCCTGAAGTCTCTTTTTCAGAAGCTATAGTTTTTACATTAATTGCGCTCATGCTTCCATATCTTTATTGTAAATAATCTCATCTTTACCTATATCTTGAAGTAGTTTTTTAGATACAACCATGTGTTTTTCAGTCCACTTAAATCCATCACCTGGAGAAAGCAGATGAATATCGTTTTCTGTAATCGCTTCACCAGCTTTCATAATACGATTAGTTGCAATCGAACGCTCCAGTTTATAACTGGCAGACTGTGCACCTTCCGAAATGAAAATTTCTTCTATGCCAATTGACTTGTCCATCACACGAATATCACGTACCAATCGATTTACTCCATCCGGCCCTAATGAGCCTGCTTGATCAGTGCCCTTCATCCTGCGATCTAGAGTGATATGCTTTTCGATCATTTTTGCTCCCAAAGCCGCAGCTGCAACTGGTGTGGCAATACCAATAGTGTGATCAGAATATCCGATTTGAAATTCCGGATAGTGTTTAATCAAATAAGTAATGGTAGCTAAGTTCACATTTTCGGGACGCGTTGGGTATTCGCTGACACAGTGCAGTATACTCATGTTCTGATGGTATTTACCAATAGTTTCAATTGCATCATCCAATTCTTTCTCACCTGCCATTCCGGTAGATAAAATCATTGGGATTTGTGTTTCTGCCATCGCCGCTAACAATGGAAGGTTAGTTAAATCTCGGCTTGCAACTTTGAGATAATCAGGCGTAAAATAACGCATGATTGAAAGACAACCTTTAGCGCAAAGCGTTTCTACAAAATCAAGACCTTTTGATTTGGCATGCTTGTATATTTCGTAGTGCTGTTCGGCAGAAAGCTCTAGAAAAGCACGATGTTGACCATATGTTTTTCCGAAGGAGTTAGGTGAATCATAAATCCTATTCATTTGACTTGCAGATAGTTCCTCATTCAAGTCTCGTTTGGTCAATTTCACGGCATCCATTCCTTTTAAGTCTAAACCAAAGAGTGTTTCTTCGATAGGTTTCGAAACCAAATCGATTAACAAATTAGCCAAATCTACACTACCATTATGATTCTGCCCAATTTCGCCTATTATGTAGGTATGTTTATTCATTTTGAATTCTCAGATATTTGATTTTTCATACGCTCAATTCGAGCTGCGTTCAAATCTATGGAATTCATGATAGATTGAACATCACAATTAGGTGCTATTTCACAATAAATTTCTTGGACGAGATAGAAATCCTGTTCAGTATCAATTGTCAATCGCACATCATTCCGTCCTCCGATATAATCAGGTAGAGAAAGGAATTCTACATCAAAGATATCTGGATGTGAGTATATGAAATTAGTAACATGCTCTTGATAGGTTTTATCTGTTGTCAATTGAGCTGCTTTTTTCAATGCACCAAGCGATACAATCTCTGCATACATTCCTAGATGAGATTTTATAACGGGCGTACCATCTTTCATTCGAAAACTTAGGTAATCCATTTTGGATGCATCGAAGTGGTTTAAGAGTTCTTTAATACTTTCCGCTTGTAGAAATGGATTATCAGCACAAATACGCACAATAACATCAGCAGTAAACTTATCCGCCGAATCAATAAATCGTTTCAAAACGTCTTGTTCATCTCCTCGGAAGACTTTAACGTTCATTTTTTGGGCAATTTCGAATAGAGCATCATCACTCGAGTTATTTGTAGTTGCCAGTATAATATTCGTTGGATCAAAAACCAAAACCAAAGAATTGAGAATAATATCTAAAATTGTTTGGTTTCCATAAAAAGGCAGGAGCATTTTACCCGGTAAACGAGTTGAATTGGATCTTGCTTGCAGAATTATTTTATAATTCATTATCTGATTTGTAAAATTCTGAATCGTATTTAAAACTTCTAAAAACTTCTAAGTGTTTTTGACCAAACAGTTGATCTACTTTAGCGAATAGTTGTTCATTATTGTTTACGCAAATATCTCGAATTGCTGCCCCTGGAACAGGGAAAGAAATCATTCCCTCGCTGTAAAATAAAGTTTTATAACCACAAAGTAACCTTTCAAAAAGTATAGAGCTCATTGTACCAACACCAATTTCTGCAGACTCGAAACTCAAAGAGCTTTTCTCATTCCCAGTATATAATTCATAGTCCACATTATCCGGAATACAATCTCTGTAATAAGTTTGAGTGCTACTAATATAAGCCTCTGATCTTTCACGGGGATGGGTAAATATATGAAGCTTAACTCCTACACGATTATTACAATAATCCGCAATATACCGAAGCAATTTTTCTTCCATTTCGGGAAGTCCAAATTCCGAATGAGCATCACCCTGTTTAACTCTAATCCAGGATGCATGAGAATAATAACCAATCACTAGAGGAGTAGGCTCAATTTTACGGCCTAAATATTTATTCAGGTATTCAGCATGCTTGGGCATTCCATGAATGTATTCATCAACAATATGCAACGTCTTAATGGCATTTACCTCATCTAAATGATACGGGTTTGAAAGCCATAGCTTCGTAGAAATTACGTGCTTAAAATGTCCCGCTAACGGCACAATTGAAGGTACTTTAACTACCTTAATTCCCAAATCCATAGCAACTATACTCAACCAATTGCTCTGATTATAGTATGCACTATAATCTATCAGAAGCTGAGTTTCCAAATCTTTCAGTCGCTTCACCAATAAACTCACTTGACAAGCATATAGCAAACAAATCGCATATGATGCTCTTCTTTTTGAAAAAACACTCGGAATTAATAGTAAAGGAAGAGAACTAAACATAATGAGACATAGTTGCAGAACATTCATCAAGCTTAAATGAGTGAGTATGCTTTCGTAATCTAAATGCAAATGAAATGCAGGTAAATTATTTACCTGATTAAACGTTTGGTGACTGGTCTTATTTTCCTTTGATTCTCCCAAACCTACAACCATTGCTTTTTTTACTTCAAAAGCTTTTTCTTGTTTCTTGAAAACTTGCCTAATTAATCGGATTAACACCCGTAAAAGAATAAGCACGTCTGACTGTGTGCTTTCTGGAAGATTGAAATTAGTTTCATAGATCAAAGTCTTTTTCGCCAAGGTATACTTTGCTGAATTCCAACATAATATCTTAATCAGTGTAATCATTTGGGCATAACAAGATTTGTTCTATTTAATTAAAAAAAAATTCATTGAAACAAGACAATTATTCACTTAGAATCGAACAAGTTTTTGAAATTAGAGCTACTTTTCCCATGGCTTCGATCCGTGTAATATACTTTAGAAATTGCGTCTCCATCTGTTATGAGCTTTCCTAGATAATCGTCTCCTAAAAATCGAATATGGAAATTCCCTCCACGCATTATATCTATTAACTCTTGTTCAGAATTGTATCCAAGTACTTCATCCACAAATCGGCAAGATTCTAAAATGATTTTCCTATCTTCAAAAGTAAAAATGAGAGGCTTCTTACCTGGGTTTATTTCTTGATCTATGTTTTCCGCTCGATTAACTGCTACCACTAAATAGTCACAATGCTCTTTACACTCTTCTAGCATTAGAGCATGCCCTGCATGAAACAAATCAAAAACACCACATGCAAAACCCCTTATCATCTTATCGATTTTAAATATTCTTCCAACTCTAATTTTGGTTTCCAGTTCAAAACATTTCTTGCTTTAGAATTATCTGCAAAAGTAATCTCAGCCTCCCCATCTCTTGTGGGAATAAATTCAATATCTGTCGAAATCAATCGCGCCAACTCTATCACACTCTTCGTAGCGCCAAAACCAATATTAAATGAGGTGTTCAATTTATCCTTATATACGGCAGCCAAATAATTAGCATTTGCCAAGTCCTGTACGTGAATAAAATCTCTTTTTTGACTTCCGTCACCTGTCACCAATAAAGGCTTCCCCTCTTTCTTTCGATTTAAAAATATCCCTACGACACTGCTGTATGCATTGAAGGAGTTTTTCGGATTAAATGAACGCGGACCGTAAGGATTAAAGTAACGCAGTGTTACATAATCTAGAGGATATCGAGTAGCTACCAATTCTAAGTAACGCTCGACTTCGTATTTCTGAAAAGCATAAGGGCTCAAACAATCTACTTTTTCTGTTTCAGGGGTTGGAATGATTTCTGGTGTACCATAAATGGCACTAGAACCACTGTAAACAATTCGTGGAAAATGTTGGTCTTTTATCATCAGCTCAATGAAGTGTCCCGCTAACAATACATTCGCCTTAATGTGTTCATTGATTAATTCAAAACTAGGCTGAATTCGAGGTAAGGCCGCTAGATGAAATACTTTGCTGTAGGATGTCAGCGATTGTATTTCAAAAGCATCTTGCTCCATAAAATGAAACCTCGGTTCTGTTAGAGCCTGTTGAATATTATCAACGGAACCCGTAGCCATATTATCTACTCCATGAATCTCCCAATCCGTTTGCGCAAGCAAATAATCCAACAGGTTACTTCCAATAAACCCTGCGACTCCAGTTATTAATACTTTTTCTTTATTCATGTGCAACAGCATATTCATCCAACATAGCGTGCAAAATAACTTGATGAAAGCATTCTACCACACCATAATTTTCAATCTCCAAATGAAAATTGACGTTTCCTTTAGTTTTTAATTTGTTATCTTTTTTAAACCCACTAAGCGAAATAACGCTACTGCCAACTGAATGCGCCACATCAACAGCATTCAAAATATTGGGGGAGTTTCCCGAACTGGATATTGCAACCAGCAAATCATTAGGTTGTAAATAAATTTTCAACCATTCAGCCAAAGCATTTTCATAACCATAATCGTTGGCAAAACAAGAAATTAGCGCAGGGTCAGAAAAAGAATGTGTTTTAAAGCCGCCTATCTTAGCATAGTCCTCCATCATGTGCGAACAAATTGCCATGGAACCACCGTTGCCAATAAAATAAATATGCTCTACTTTTTCAATAAGACCCAAAGCTTCTTTAGAGTGGTTTTGAAATTCCAGTGAATTGAAATATGCAGTATAAAAACTGTTATAAGTACTTATTTGCATGTTCTAATATATTATTTCGGTTTACCTCTTTTTCATTACAAAGCCAAGTGGTCGTTAGGCTTGCCGCCAAGGAAGGAATAGTAAGTCGATCCTCCAATTCAAGAGCAGAACACAGGCAGGAAAATGAATAAAACGCATCTCCTGCCCCAATGGTATCTACAATTTCAGTTTCAAATGAAGGCTTTCTTTGTATTTCTTGACCATCAGTAAATAATGCGCCTTCTTTTCCTAAGGTGATAAACAGATGTTCCGTGTTTAACTCGTAATCGTATAGTTCTTTAACTAGGCTATCGGAACATTCACCGATTCTGTGGTTGATTTGCAAACTTGCTTCCCGCAAATCCAAACAAACACTTCGCTTTTTTTTAGACTTCCATTTACTTAAGCGATTGAATCCGAAATTATTGGAGTTGGTTTGGCTCATCAGATGGAAACCATCATTTATTGCTAAGTGGTCACAAAATCCATGTCCAAAATCAGCAACAATAACTACATCAAAATCACGAGTGTCTATCTTTAACGGTTCAAAATTCGTAGTTTGAAACTTGTTAAACTCAATGTGTTTCTGCCCTGAATTAAAATCAACATAACGCGTTTTGACAATAGCATCAAGTGGGTTACTAAACACCGTAACTTCCTTTACAAAATCACTCAAATGCCTTGCCATGGCACCAGTACCACCAATTTGCCGCTGTATTTCTCCATCAGTAAGCTCAAATACTGGACAAAAAGATTTCATGGATTGCCCTTGGTATTTAACTGGGACAAACTCATCTACAATGGTCTCACCGATAAGTGCAATCTTAAGCTTACTGAATTGATCTAAAACTTCCCCAAGCATATTAATTATTTAGGTGCACAACACACAAAAACAAAGTGGTAATGGTTTTCCTTATAGAAGGTACTAATGGTCTGATCAATTTGTCCAAAGGTCAAGACATTATTAAAGTGATTGTCACAAAAGGCCAGCAACTCCTCATAACTCAATTCACGTATGTGTTCAATTTTACGATTTTCTGTTGGTGGCGGATCCATTTTTCGAACCGTAGAAATGTACAAGACACCATTTGGGCTTAACAAACCGTGCAATGTCTCCATCAAACTCTGCTGACTAGCCTCATCCATGTGTTCAATGACTTCAAAACAGGTAATTACATCGTATTTATGCTCTTTTATGACATTTAAATCCTGATTTACTTCAATTCCTTTAGGTGTAAATCCATCAGGATATTCATCGAACGAAACAACATTTTCAAATTGCTCTTTCAACACTCGAGTTCCATAACCAGATCCGCAACCAAAATCAAGGACTTTTAGTTTGGTGTTATTTTGTGTTCTATTCACAAAATTATACCGTGCAAGACTCACCAATGCGTCCATTGCTCCTAAGGAATAGTCGATATCTAACCTCTTCATTTTTTGTTTTTTAAAATCGAAGCAATGATAGGATTTAAGTTCTTTAAATCGTAGCAAAATTCAATTTGATATGGTTTTTTTACGCTATTCAAATAATAAAGAGAGTTGTTAAGACTTCCGATGTCTGAGGGAGCGCTTCCCCCTTTATACATCAGTACATATGGTATTTGAAATAACGTACTCAAATATACGACTCCCGAATGTTGTGAAATAATACAATCCGCATTGGAGCAAATTGACACCAATGCCTTATTATCGTTTGAGAACTTAACTTCTACTTTTGGATGTGCACTAACTTCTTTGACAAACGCTGGATGACCCAGAACATAAATTTTATCAAAAGACTGAGCCAGTACCTTTATTATTTCGTCGTAATCCCATTCTTTACCGTTGTTTTTTGACTCCCTAGCGCCTTTTGATCTTGGAAAAAGAACACAGCTTTTATCTTCAAATTTAGTTTTATTTATAAAACTCCTTTTAAGGTTATGGAAGTATGCTCTTCCTTTAGCGGTAAAATCTCGAAAAACAAACCAATAAAAGAATTCATTGCGCAAATCAATCAACATTCCTTTTCCTTTTGCTCCATCATAAAAAAGTTGAATTTCTTTTTGCACATCTGCTGGTACTGCACCAAAATTAGTCCCTACGGTTGTCTCCATAAAAATGTTTCTAAGCGGATAAAAACGAACTATTTCTATACCATTCTCATCTACACAAAACGGCCGAAACAACTCCAATCCACAAAAATGAACCTCTACTCCATTTTTGGACAGGTAACCAATAAGTGGCAACACATGCCCCAAAAAATTTCCGAATTCTCCAACAAAAGGCCCTATGTAGACTTTTTCTTTGAACCAGATTGCCTTGTTTACTTTTAGGGCAGTTAGAGCATAGATTAGAGCGAACTTAATCTTGAGTTTAACGCTTTCAAACAGAATTAGATTTTTCTGCCTACAATAGATATTGATATCCGAAAATTCAGTATTGAATCTAATTCCATTAACTTCTGAAAATCCTCTTCCAGTTTTTAGTCTTTTATTAAATGGTTTCGTAAAGTACACGTGTTGATTTTCCGTTTTCTATCTCATAAATATGGTCGCAATGCTTAAGCGTAGATACCCTGTGCGCAATAATTAATACAGTCACTCCCGTATTTTTTAGCTTTCGAATGGTTTCGTTGATTTCTTGTTCAGTTTCGTTATCCAAAGCTGAAGTTGCTTCATCTAGAATTATAATTTCCGACTTATGGTATAAGGCTCTAGCAATAGCAATGCGCTGTTTTTGCCCACCGCTCAAGTTTTTACCCATTTCCTCAATAAGAATTCCATCAGGATCACGAGCATCAACAAATCTTGAAAGAGAAGCAGCTTTAAGTGCGCGTTGAAGTCGTTCTTTATCCACCGCTTTCTCCAGAAAAGCAACATTCATACTTAGACTTCCCTTTTCCAAATAGGGCCCTTGTTGCACATAACTGATCATATGCATCCAAGTTTTTAATAACTTTTGATTTAATGGCTTTCCATCAATCTGAATCTCTCCAGAGCTTGGCTTTAGAAAACCCATTAAAATCTTAATTAAGGTTGTTTTTCCTGATCCCGTTTTTCCAATAAATCCTAAGAACTCTCCTTTCTTTATCTCCAGATCAAGTCCTTTTAAAATGTATTGAGATGCAGAAGAAAATTTGAAGTCTAGATTAGAGATTTGTATTGAATTGGTAAACGGTAAACTATCTACCTGCTCAGCAGAACTTTCATTAGAATTAATTTCCTTTGGATAAAAAATGGTAAAAAGATAAGCGTACTGCTCTAATTGCATAAAAGCCGGAACAATTTTGCTCAAAGAAGGCATTACGCGATAGCCTGCAGCTGCGTACAATGCTATAATAGCAATTACAGTAGTGGGGTCCTTCAACACATAAAGACCGAAAGCAAAAATGATCACCAATCCCATTACAGTAACTAACTCAAATAATTTAGCAGGAACAATACTTAAAACCGATAGTCTCAGACTGATACCATTCAATTTTTGTAAGGTGTCCAGGTAGCCATCTAAGAGTTCTTTCTCCTTGCTTCTTAATTTCACATCCTCATAACCGTGCATTCCTCGGCTACTCAATGAAAGCAAAATTGGCGTCAACTCATTTTGAGTTTCGCCGTATTTTCGCATTCTTATTTTAACCAATTGGCTGAATAAAATAGCGACAGGAAATAAGGTTAAGCATATCAGTATGAATACCTTATAATTAAATAACCCAATTCCAATCACTACCAGTATAATTACTATCGACTCAGACGTAATCAGCAATAATGCATAAACTAAAAACCGTGCAAAATGCTGCGGGTTTACCGTCAGTTCCCTGATAATTTCCCCTACATCCTTTTTTTTAAAATCTTCGTAGTTTGAGTATAAATATTGTTTGTATTTTCGAACGCCTAGATATTCATTAATATCCATAACAAACTTATTTTGTATCCAGCTGCTGAACAGTATAAAAAGTGTTCTAAAAACGAAGAACAATGTTGCTCCAAAAAACAATAAAAGCAATAAGTCATTATTTCCTTTTATCCCAAATAACTCACCTATTGATTGCAAATAGTGATGTTGCATCATCTCTGGTTTTACCAAAGCAGACAATAAGGGTATAAAACTCGCTAAACCCAATAAATCAATTACACTAGTAATTAATATGACCAATAGCATTATCCAAAACTTAATATGTAAAGACTCAGGCAGGAGTTTAAATACCTTTTGGAACGATATAAAAAATAGTTTCATAAAACTTTATAGTACTGCAATAATGCCCTAAGCTTCTTGATTTTCATCACCGTAGCCGTAGCCGTAACCGTAGCCGTAGCCGTAGCCGTATCCGTATCCGTAGCCGTAGCCGTAACCGTAGGAGTATTGACCAATGTATCGTCCAAACGGATCATTTTTAATGTTGTTCAATACAATACCAACTTTTTTAATTTCATTTTTACTAATTACCTCTTCTAAAACTTTGACTGTGCGCGGATAAGCATTATCTGTATTCAATACAAACACCATCATATCTGCTTGTTTTGACAACACAATAGCATCAGATATCATTAAGACAGGAGGGGTGTCTACTATAACAAACTCATATTGTTTTTTCAATTCCTTAATTAAAACCTCAACCTCATTACTCATAATTAACTCCGAAGGATTCGGAGGAATAGGTCCTGATGTTAAAATGGAAAGGTGCTCATTAACATGGTTTTTTAATATAGCATCTTTCAATAGGGTTTTTCCAGTTATGATTGTCGATACCCCTCTTTTTTTATCCACCGAAAATGCCTTGTTGACACGCGGTTTGTGCAAATCAAAATCCACAATAATGGTGTTCTTTCCAGCTGCTGCTAAAATACCTGCTATGTTCGCAGAGGTAAATGTTTTTCCTTCCCCTGGATAGAGTGATGAAACCAAAATTGTCTTTCCACGTTCAACACCGGTGTTAGAAAGAAAGAAATCTAAATTAGTTCTTATTGTTCGAAAAGACTCTGCCAATGCGCTTTTAGGAGCATCCGTAATTTTACGGTATTCTTTAGAAGGCCGATCTCCTCTTACACCTCCAATAATTGGTATTTTAGTTACACTTGATAATTCAGGTACAGAGACCAACTTAAAAAACAAATAAGACCTGATAAACCCTATTGCAAGTGCTAAGGCTAAGCCGATTAAAGTTGGGATCATTTTTAGCCGCTGTTTATCAGGCGCCACAACACCTACCGATCTTGGGTTTTCAATTACTCTAGTCTGCGAAACAATCCCCGCTTGCGCTATAATTGTTTCTGCTTTACGCTGCAACAGAAAATTCAACAACTCTTCATTCACTTTTAATTTACGTTCAATATTCAAGAGTTCCCTTTGATTCTTTGGCAGGTTTCTTAAACTATTTCTTTTTTCAACAAGTTCAGAATCTAATAGCTTTAGTTTATCCTCAGCAGAACTCTTTATATTTCTCAAATAAGTCAACAAATCAGAACGTAATTGAATTATACCATCGTCTTTAAATTTAACCATATTACTACCATCCGTTGCTATAGATAATAAATTTTTTTTCTCAATTTGTAATTCATAAATATTATTTATGGACATCAAAACAAATGGATCATTAAGATTTAAAGAATTTGGAGGAAGGAAGGATTTTTCAGTATAATTATTCTTAGATATGTACAATTCTAAATCGTTAATGGAACGTAAATTCAATTCTACGCTTTTAACTTCTATTTCCAGTTCTGCAAATTGCGCAAAAGACTGAATCTCTTCCCGTTTAATATCCAGTATAAAGACACTGTCCTTATAACTCTCTCGGTTGCTTTCTATAAAATCAATCTTTCCTTGAACATCTTTGATCTGTTGGGAAATAAAGGTTTGTGTATTTTCATTTACCTCCTGTTTATTGATTAAGGTGTATTTTTTATACACCTCAGAAAGTGTGTCTAACACATCAACCGCTCTTTCAACAATTTGATCCGTTAGCGTAAACTCTAATACGCTAGTATATTCAAGAGATTCAATGGAAAGTCCAGCCTTAATTCGATTGATTGTAGCCGCTTTAGAATTAAACGTAAAAAAGTAATTGATCTCTTTTAACGAAGTCAAGTGCGATGTTGTGATGTTAAAGGTTCTATGAATCACAAACGCAAAACCATCTACAATAAATTCCTCTTCGAAGTTCAATATTCTTGATATTTCTTCTTCCCCTTTGAAGTAGGACAACTGAACTGCATTGGTGTCTTGAATTTGCAATTTAATCTTAACGCCAACCGCATTCGCGCTACCAATAGCCTCTACACGAAATGGAGTACTCTTATAAATCTCTGTAGTTTTTATACGTCCTTCAATAAAATAGGAAACATCAAGATCCAATCTGTCCAGGACTTCAGAGATGAGATTACTGGATCGAATAACTCGTTTTTGCGATTCTACCTGGTCGTAACTGCCATAAGCAGTGTTTAAACCTAGACCCGAATATAACTGCTGCTGATAATCGACCACGTCAGAAGCTTTTAAAATCACCCTTCCCTTTGCAGCATATACATCTTGCAAGCGGTAGGAGTAAAACAGGCCAATACCAAATCCGAAAAGCGGCAAGGCAAGCAGTAAATACCAATTTCCAATTAAGGCCCTTAACACTCTTTGAAGAATTAAAGAGTTGCTTTGTGTATTTTCTGAATTACCCAACATAATCCGCAAAATTACTTTTCCAAAGTAAAAAAAAGTCTTTAAATTTAGTTATTTATCAATAATACTTGCGGAGGCTATAAAAAAGGATTTTTTCACGTTATCGTTTTATTAATCGTTTTCGATATAAATGAGTTTATTATTGGCAGCGGCAGAAGAAGCTTTTGAAGTAGCAAGTACAAATTCAGCCGATTGTTTTATTCTTCGCTGACCCGCAGGCAAACCAGAGTTTAGTTGAACGGGGGACTGGTTAGCGTTTTATAGATACCCGCCTGCGCGGGTATGACGTTAATTTTATTATTTAGGGAGTAATTAGCTGGGTTTAGAAGAAGAAGAAGAAGAAGAAGAAGAAGAAGCTTTTAAAACAGGAAGTAAAATTCAGCCAACAACCCCACTCGTCATTCCCGCGCAGGCGGGAATCTATACTGAGTACAATAGCTTACCTGATTTATTCAATCGATATTTGCGGAATAAATGCGTTGTATTAGGTCTACTGTCTTAAGGCCATCTTCCCCATTTACAGCTTGAACGGCATTATTTTCCAGGACATCTTTAACATTTTGATACACTGCTTTATGGTTACTCATAGATCCAGTGTATCCTCCGTAATTGTTAGCAGGATTACCTAATGGCAACTTCTCAACCTGGGCTCCTTGAATACTCTGATATTCTAGTAAGTTCAAATACTCACCACCAATTTTTACCGTGCCCTTTTCGCCAAAAATGGTCAATGATCCTTCCATGTTCTTTTCAAAGGAATTGATCGTAAAGTTTAAACTACCTAATGCACCATTGGCAAATTTGCAATTGACTACACAAGCATCTTCAAATTCAATATCATTTCTATTTGCTACATTCCCCAGCATGGTTTGAAGCTCATTAACATCGCCTAATAACCAAAGCAGTAGATCGATAAAATGACTAAACTGAGTAAACAATATTCCTCCATCCATCTGCTTGGTGCCTCTCCATGAATCTTTATAGTACATTTCATTTCGATTCCAAAAACAAGAAAGTTGTACTGAGTATATTTTTCCAAGCTTTTCATTATCCAACAATTCCTTTACGGCCACAACTGGTGGATTAAATCGGTTTTGTTTTACTACGAATAACTTTTTATCCGCTTGCTCCGCTGCTTTTATCATGGATAAGCACTCTTCAACAGATAATGCCATTGGCTTTTCACACAGCACATTGTAGCCCGCATTGAAACACAATACCGTATGCTCAGCATGCAATCCATTAGGGGTGCAAACAGCTATCACGTCAGCATTAAGGTTTGCTGCTAAAAGCTGACTTATAGATGGATAGTATTCGGCTTGAAAGTGCTCTGCTAGCGCCGAACCCTTGCTTTTATCTATATCACAAACTGCTACTAACTGGCCAATATCATGGATGTGCTTTGCGTGCCGCTCTCCTATTCTACCTGCCCCAATTATGATAACTCGCATATTCCTTTACTTCATTCAAAAGTAGCCAAGTTCATATGCTTCAACCAATCCATTTAGTTTTATAATGACAGAAACTTGTTGAATTAGATATAAATTCCATCCACGGCTTTATATATTCGATCATTTCATTACTTTTAGTGTACAATTAACCCCATGGAAGAATCTGAAAATACCTGTGAAGATTGCGGTAAAGCTTTGCTTGGACGCATCGACAAAAAATTCTGCAACGATTCCTGTAGAAATGCTCATTACAATAAAGTCAACCGGATTTCAAACAATCAGGTTCGGCAAATCAATCGAATCCTTAAAAAGAATAGAGATATCCTAGCTCAATTAAACCCAGAAGAAACAACAAAAACAAAAGGAAAGGTACTTACACGATTAGGATTCAATTTTGAATACTACACAAATATCTACACAACCAAGACTGGAAAAATATATTACTTCTGTTACGATCATGGTTACTTGCCACTAGAAGCCGATAACTATACCTTGGTCATTAAAAAAGAATACGTCTAATGAAAACGATGGACCTCAAACAAGAACTGTATTTCGAAGTTGAACCCTACGATTTCTATACGGCTATACTCTCAAAGGAGCAGCATGAGGCATTTACTGGAGATGAGGCTAATATTAGTGATACCGTCAATACAGAGTTCAGCACCTACTCCAATTACATCATTGGTAAAAACGTATTGTTAGAGCCCGGAAAATTAATTATTCAAGAATGGAGAGCTCAAGAAGAGAACTGGCCCGATTATCATTATTCCACGATTCAATTTAAGCTCAAGAAATTGGATCAGGGAACGCACCTTACCTTTATTCACAAAGGAATTCCCGAAGCGTATTTTGAAAGTATATCAGCCGGCTGGCACACCTACTATTGGGAACCTCTCAAACACTATTTCAAAGGATTAACTTCCTAATAATTTCCAACCCCGAAAGAGCATTGAAAGATCATTCCGCACACTAAAATCCTTTGCATACATAAGATTCATCTGTGTGATTTTTACTGCACTCTGCTCTCCCACAATTTTCGCCATACTCAGTATACCCGGTTTTATAGTTGGCAAGTCGTACAAATTTTCACCACTGTTTTCATAACCCACCCATGTTTTTTGACCAAAAAGCACCAGCAGAGCATTAGAAAAAAAGCGCCCTGGATTATTAATTAACCACGCCAAAATTGGAAACAAAACGATTAAGACTATAGACGAAACCAAGTCAAAGAGGCGCTTGTTCCTTAAGTTTTTGGGTTTACTAATTGCATTAATATTCAAAACCGAATACAATTCTCCACTTGTATTAATAGAATTTGACCCGATAACAAACAAGCTTTCAGGGGGAGCGATTTTATAATCCAATTTTGCACCGTCCAATTGAGACATTTGCTCGAGTATAATACTGGTTTCGATACTCTCGGCGCAAAATATTACTTCTTCTATATTGAAAATCTGAGTTATTTCTCTCAGTTGGTTGATGTGACCAACAAAAGCTTCATCCAAATCATCAATTACCTGATCTGAAACCTTTGCGATGAAATTAGGCTCAATGGTAGTCTGTTGCATCAACTGCACAACGCGTTCTATCTCCTGAGCTGAACCTACAATTGCAAATCTTCGTTTAGTAGAATTTCCAAGCTTAAATCCAAACAAATTAATTTTAGCTAAAAACAACTTTACACCCACACCAAAAAACAAAGCTGCTGCTGATCCAACTAAAATTACTGCTCGGGAAAACCGATAGGATTCCGGTAATAAAGAGTACAATACAAGTATAACCCCTGTACCCACCAGCATGCCTCTCACAAAGTTTCTCAGCAAAAAGGGTCTATCATAAGCTCCATTAAAAAATGCGCTTACTACCCAAATCAACGCGTATAGGGGTAATAATAATTGCACCAAATCTTTTGGGGTTTCAATTCCTGTATAGTGCTGATATACCAGTAAAGTAGCCAACAGACCAATTAACAAAACTCCGAAATCGAGGATAGCGACATAACCTAAACGGATAACATTAACTGCTAAGGTTACTGACGCACGTAAATAAATCGCTCCATGTATAAGCAGCCCAAACAACAATGCATTGTTTTTTGTAAAGTGCTTTTTCGCAAAAATGGCCATTGCTCTATAAAATACAAACACATAATTAACGCTTGTTTTCTTTGTGCTTTCTCCTTTGTAATGAATGATAGAGGTGTCAGAATAATAAACATTCTTATATCCACCAAGCTGCAATCGATAGGATAAGTCTATATCCTCTCCGTACATAAAAAAAGTTTCATCAAGCAATCCAACTTTATCTAAAGCTGACTTTCTTAACAACATAAATGCACCGGAAAGCACATCTACCTCATGTGTTTCATGTTCGCTCAAATAGGTCACATGGTATTTTCCAAATTTTCTTGATTTAGGAAATAGTCGGGAAAAACCGAACATTTTATAAAATGCAACCATGGGCGTTGGAAGTCCCCTTTTAGATTCGGGCAAAAACCGTCCTTTTCCATCCAACATTCTTACTCCTAGTCCACCAACATCATCATGTTTCTGCAGGTAAGCAACTACTTTATCAAAAGTATCTTCTTCTACAATGGTGTCGGGATTCAGCAGCAAAGCAAACTCACCCTTGCAATCTTTTAATGCCAAATTGTTTCCTTTTGAGAACCCTAAATTATTTGGGCTTGCAATTAACGACACTGCTGGAAATTTCTTTCGCACCATTTCTACTGAACCATCCAAAGAATGGTTGTCAACTACAATTATTTCAACATTGAGATTTTTAGATGCGCGCTCAACGGATATAAGACATTGCTCGAGGAAATGCTTTACATTATAGTTAACAATGATGACCGACAACTCACATTCAGACATGTCGGCGAATTTATAGTAAACAAGACACGTTTTTGCAAACGGATTATGTATTGCTTATTGCCTAGGAATTGATCTTAAGAAATGTTTTTCCAGCTTCCAGCATTATGCACTGCAACTCCAGCTTGAGCTATCATTCCTTTTGCTCTGCCACTGCGTATGCCCGAAGCACAACAAACGATTATAGGCTCCTTCATTTTTTTTATTTTGTTGATCTTAGCGGGAATTTGATCTAAAGGAATATTTATTGAATGGATGGGTTGGGTTGGTTGGCTCGATTTAAATTCTGCTGCCGACCTTACGTCAATTATAGTTGCTCCGTTTATTATTAACTCAGCAAAGTCAACCTTTGGACCAAATCCGAATAATTTTCTCAAAAAACTCATATCTTTTTATTTGGATGCGAAAATAAAGGTCTCTTTTACTTTACAAAGTAACTGCTATCACAAAGCGGTTAGGAACTAACAAACAGTAGGTCTTGAACAGCATTTTATCTTTCAATAGCTGGCGCCATGCATTGTGAGTAATCCCACCTTCCACATTTAGGGCTGCCATTCCTGAGCACCATAGGATAATATTTAATCTGTGTCATGCTGAATTTAGTTCAGCTACTCCGCATTATAACTATTTGAGGTTCCGCATAGCTACTTCACGCAACCCCCATTAGGCGGATTGGTTCAATTACGCTTATCAAATGACCTTGATTTTTAAGCTTTTACATGTCCAATATCCATATTCCTATTCGTCATTCTATGTTTAAACTGGCTTTAGAATAAACGTCGCTAATTTGCTATTTTTGTTTCTTAAGATTTATACCATGAAAAAATACACCTTCAAACTAATCGCAGTTCTTTCTTTTGTGATTGCACTGTCACTTGGTACTGATGTTTTGGCTTCTCCTCCAGGTGGCGGCGGTGGACCCGGCGGTGATGGTGGATGCATTCCTCCTCCATGTGTGCCTATCGATGGTGGCATTAGCTTGTTGGTTGCGGCTGGTGTTGCACTAGGAGGAAAAAAAATATTTGACTCTTTGAAAAACTAATTCAGCACTGCCTGAATGAAGTTCATCTCAGTATTAAAAAACAAATTGGTCAGGTTTATCCTGACTTCTTTTTTTCTATTCATTTCGTGGTTTTTCCTTTACGATTTGTGGTTGCATCCAGCCGGTTCAGCTGATAATTTTATCATAAATATAATCGTTCACAATAGCGACTGGTTATTGAGTGCAATCGGATACGCTACCCTACCAACTGATATTCTGGGTGCGTCTATTCGTACGGTTGGAATTGATGGTTCTCACGGAGTTTGGATCGGTGACCCTTGCAATGGGCTTTCATTATTTGCTCTTTTTACTGGATTTGTTCTGGCTTACCCTGGCCCAATGAAAAGTAAAGTCTGGTTTATTCCTTTTGGAATACTTACAATTCATATTCTAAATGTTATTCGTGTTACTGCACTTGCAATGATTCAAAACTTCTCGCCCGATTACTTAGATTTCAATCACACTTATACGTTTACTATCGTTGTATACTCCTACGTATTTTATCTATGGTTCATCTGGAGCAATAAATTAAGTGATGTCAAAACTTAAAATAGTCAGTGTTACCCTAAGTCTTTTTATTCTGGGCTTCTTTAGGGAGTTCCTATTTGAAAATATTAATGGCCATTTGTACTATCTCTGGAAAGAAGAATCGAACCCGTATCTTCCGGACAGTTTATTTTTCTTGGAAAATGTATCCTATTGGAAGCTTTATTACGGCAAGTTTATCCTAATTCTATTATTCAGTATTTTGTATTTATACGGGTCTTTAGTCCTGATAAAGTTGTTTTTTAAAGAACAATTATACCGAAAACTCACCATCTTCTTCTTCGGAGGAATTTTCTTACTCGCTTTACTCATTTTTGCTATTGGCTTTCCGTTTGGAGCCGAGCATGAGACATATGGAGTAGCTCGAAAATTAATAGAGTTTATACAGTCACCGCTTGCATGCTTCTTTTTAATACCCGCTTTTGCTTTATATAGAAAAGGAAAAAACTAGGCTAACAACAGAGGTGCACCTTGCTGATAAAAATTTCTGAGCACCCAATGTTTCAATTCCTTTGCTTCGTGTTCAGACAAAGTGCTCAGTGCCTTTTTAAGTTCCTTTTGAAATAATCTTGCATCAAAACTCACCTTTCTCAAAATAGTCTTGCTGTAGATTAACATTTTTCGTCGTGACATAACTGGGTGTTTTTATAATCAGTGAGACAAGGTAAATTTTTATACAGAATTAGCTGTGTTAAAAACTCATTATGTTATCAACAACATGAAGTCCAGCTAAATACCTTTGTTTCTATGAAAATGAACATAATATTCCTGTGTACACTGCTTTTTATGGTATTTCAGCTTGATGCATTGAGTCAACGCAAGAAAAAAAATCCCTATGAAGGTTATTGGGAACAGCAGGAGAAACAAGAGCAGTTTGATAAAGTGGCCAAAGAAGCTCACTTGCTATTTCAAGATAAAAAGTTTGTACAAGCCAAGAACAGATATCAAGCTGCATTAAATATAATTCCTTCCGACCAGAGAGTCATTGCAAAAATCCGAGATATAAACTTGCTCTTAGAAAAGCGAAAACAACGTGAAATTCAAGAAAACGTTGAGATTGAAGATCATTCAGATACAATACATCAACAAGAAGTACCAGATACACTCACCTTATATCTAATAGAAACTAAAAGTCCTGAAGTCCAAACTAAAGACACCTTTCCTGACTCAGTTCCTGCCAAAACAATTGAATTCATCGAAAAACCAGTTCTAAAAACACCCAAGATAGCTCCTAAAAAACCTGTGCCAAAAAAAGTAATTCAACCTAAAACTAAGAATAGTAAACCCGCAAAAAACACAGACAGTTACAGAAAACACCTAGCAACAGAATATAAATCAGGTTGGACTGAAGAAAAATACAACGAAGGAAAAAAAGAAATAATAAAACGTGTTTTTGTACAGGAAAAATATGGGGAAGAATACCTAATGGTAAAACACCACTACGGTGCTATATATTACTTTAAAAACGGAGCTAGTATTTCTTATGCAACGTGGATAGCCGAAACAGAGAAAAAGCCTAAGTAAGGTTTAATTGACGAGCTATCCAGCTTTTTGAAAGCGGGAGCTTCCAAGAACTTTGTAAGTCTGCCAGTTCAGTAATGTTGTTGTTGAAAGTTGAAGCAGACGATTGAACAGTTCCTAATTTCACCCTTTCTTCTAATTCGTCTACAGACAGCATTTCAAATGTCCCATCCACGTCAACCACTAAATTCAGTCTATTGAAAAAATCAATATTCAATTTGGATCCTAAATCGGATATAAAATGTACGCTTTTGTCAATGGAACAACCCGAAGCATTTGCCACTTGCTCGTCGACTGCAAGCAATACAAAACAATTATACCGGACCTCTAGTGCCGCTTCTAATGCGCTCCCGTGAGCAGACCAGTTTTCTATAAAAACTTTACCGGCAGACTCAATCTGACTAATTTCTTCTTGATTAAAAAATCTATCAGCTTGATAAATCCAAATTCTTGAACTAGGTTTAAGATGCTCTAAATTCATTATTAATTAGTTTGGGCTTCAGCAATTAATTCTGCTAAATCAAATATTTTAATTGAACCTTCTTTTTCAAAATTCTTTACACCATCGGTCATCATCGTATTGCAAAAAGGACAACCCGTGGCGATAATATCAGGTTTGACTTCTAACGCATCTTCTGTGCGTTCTATATTGACTTCTTTATTTCCTTTTTCCGCCTCTTTAAACATTTGTGCACCACCAGCACCGCAGCAAAGTCCTTTGGTCTTGCAACGCTTCATTTCAACTAATTCGCTATCCAATTTAGCTAAAAGGTTTCTTGGTGCTTCGTATTCATTATTGGCTCTGCCTAAATAACATGGATCGTGAAAAGTGATTCTTTTTCCTTTGAAACTTCCTCCTTCTACTTTTAGACGTCCATCACTCATAAGTCCTGTAAGAAACTGAGTATGGTGCATTACTTCATAATCCCCACCCAATCCTGGATACTCATTTTTAAGTGTATTAAAACAGTGAGGACAAGTAGTTACAATCTTCTTTACACCATAAGCGTTCAATACCTGAATATTTGACATCGCTTGCATCTGAAATAGAAACTCATTCCCAGCTCTTTTTGCAGGATCTCCAGTACAGCTTTCTTCAGTGCCTAGTACCGCAAATTTTATATCAATTTTGTTGAGTATTGATACAAAGCTTCGTGTAATCTTCTTTGCTCTATCATCAAAACTACCAGCACACCCTACCCAAAATAAAACTTCTGGTTCTTCCCCGTTGGCCAACATTTCGGCCATTGTTTTTACTTGTATTTGATCACTCATTTTTTAAAAACTTCAATAATTGCTTCGCTTTCCACCAAATCTGTAAATTTTCCTTTATATCGTGTAGCTTTTACCATGTGATTATCAATCCAGTGGTAATTCCCTCCTCTTGGCTTACCAAATAGGATTCCCGAATATTTAAATCCATGCTCACTTAACCACCTTTCAGTATATACTCTATGCTCTTCTAACCTGCTGGTAAAAAAAGTAATAATATGTCCTTCTTCATGCCATTTATTAATGGTTTCGAGAGCTCCCTCATAAACGTTTGCAGTAAGCATTCTCTCAGGTTCTTCATTTGGAATATCATCACAGATAGTTCCATCGATATCAATCATGAAGTTTTTCACTCCTAAATGAAGTGTTGGACTAATGAAGTTAGTTCCATCTTTTGCTGCTTGCAGTTTACTACTCATCTTTCCAATTTAAGCGATCTGCTTGAGCAAATTGCCAAGGAGCACCATTATTTTCTATGTTGGTAAACATGTTATTCAATTCTGCTGGGGCTGCTGACTGCTCCATTACCAAGTAACGTCTCAAATCAACAATAATGCTCAATGGATCTAGGTTTATAGGACAAGCTTCCGTGCATGCGTTGCAGGATGTACATGCCCACAATTCTTCTGGAGTGATATAATCGTTGATTAATGTTTTATCGTCTTCAGCATCCAATCCATTTTTATCGATGTAATTCCCCAATTCGGTCAATCGGTCCCTTGTATCCATCATTATCTTTCTTGGCGACAATAACTTCCCGGTTTGATTTGCTGGACATTCAGAAGTACATCTTCCACATTCAGTACAAGTATAGGAATCCATTAACTGTTTCCAAGACAAGTCTTTAACATCCTTTGCTCCAAAGGCAACTGGAATAGCATTTTCATCGGGTTCTGGTGGCGCTGCATATGGATCAACGCTGGGATCAAACATTAGCTCTACTTCGTTTTTTACCGACTCTAAATTGTCAAACTCGCCTTTTGCTTTGAGATTTGAAAAATAAACAGCTGGAAAAGCAAGAATTATATGCAGATGCTTTGAAATGGCCAAGTAATTCAAAAAAGCCAATATTCCTAGAATATGAAACCACCAACAAAAACGCTCAATAATATGAAGAGTACCAATGTCTGAAGGTAAAAATCCTGTCAATAGAGAACTGACTGTAAACCCGCTTCCCGACCAATTAATGGCATATTTATCCAAGCCAGCTGAGGCTAAGGTTTCTGCGCTCGTTTGCATTAGCATCACATCTGCAGCGTCCATAGTTAGAAATGCCGACATAAGTAAAACCTCAGCTATTAAAATCAAATTGGCATCAGATGTAGGCCAGCCTTTCATTTCGGGACTCCAAAAACGAGCGATTTTCACCACATTTCTTCGAAGTAAAAAAACCACACAAGCAAGAAGCACAAGTAAGGCCAAGATTTCAAAACAATTAATGAAAAAGCGATAGGCATCAACCCCTATCCAACTAGAAAAAATTCTATGCGTTCCAAAAACCCCGTCTATAACAATTTCGAGTATTTCAATATTGATGATTACAAAACCAGCGTAAACCAATATGTGTAGAAATCCAGCAACGGGTCGAACAACCATTTTAGATTGACCCAATGCTACCCGCAATGTTGTTTTCCAACGAAGAGAAGAATTATCCGTTCTTTCTACGTCTCTACCCAATAAAATATTCCGGCGGATTTTACGAACACTGCGGAAAAACAAAAAGGATGCAGCTCCCAAAAAAATAATAAATAGAATACTTCCAATTGCCATAGCAATGTTATTTAATGACTACTTCTTTTCTGATTTATCCTTTCTTCCGAAGACGGAAAATTGAACGTAACGTTTAGGGTTTTCTTTAAAGTCAATAAGTAATAAATCAAGATCCTTACTAGCCGACTCAAGATACAGATACAGTGAATCGTTATTAACGAGTTTCCCCATAGTTCCTTCCCCTGAGTTAATTTTTCCTAGAATGCTATTTGCATTATCTAGAGACGCATTAACTCTATTAATTGTTTCATTAAATTTTATGTCTTTCAATGAATCACTAATCTGAGAGAAATCTTTTGATACTTTATTTAAATTGTCAATTATCAGTTTAATTTTTCCGCTTTCTGATGTTATGAGTTCGTTCAAATCAACAGACACTGCATTCAAGTTTCCCATAGTAACTGCAACAGCAGACATGCTTTTTTCAAGATTGGTTCTATTCTTTTCATTCAAAACTAGTTGAACCAATTTCATAACAGAATCAATTGAAACAACGGCCTCAAGTGCTTTCTTTTCAAAGGGCTCTAGAGAGGAACTTAAGGAAGAAAAAATGTCTTCTTCAGTTCCAGAACTTATTGTATCACCAGCCTCCAGAAAAACTGAACTAAAGCCCATTTCTAAATCTATCTCCTTACCTCCTAACAAACCTGTATTGGCAATAATAGCTTTTGAATCTTCTGGAATATTGAGACCTGCATGAGAAATTTCCAACTCCAGAATCACAACATCTTCATCCGGAATCAAGGTTGATGAGCGTATCTTCCCTATTCTAAAGCCATTTACTGAAACTGGATCATCATTATTAATTCCGGCAACATTGCCATAGATTGCATAGTAAGTTCTGCCCGAAGCAAATAGGTTACTTCCTTTTAGGTATCCAAAGCCAAAGTAAAAGAGTCCAATACTCGTTAATACTAAAAGTGCTATAAAAATCTCTTTCTTTCCCTTCAAAATACGCTACTTATTTTGCGTTTTTAATGATTTCGAGCGCCTGAGATATTGGAATCCGTTCTCCTTTGTACATACTAATAAGAAAAGCGTCTTTGTATCCTTTTTCTCGAACGTTACCTTGCAAAGTTACACCATCTTCAAAGGACTTTTCGTTTCCTACTGTGTATTTATATGTGTTCTTGACTTTTAATTCTTCCACCCCTTCTATGCCTTTAAACCTTTCAGAATCTGTACCTACAGATTTCGGTGAAGCTGTTATTTGAACTTTAAAACGAACTCCATGATCTGGAGCCTCTTTTCCAGCCACACTATTACTCTCATTAGTTCCGTTGGATGAGTTAGGAGCGTACAGATTGTCAATTTCCATTTTGTATTGGTTAAACGCAGTGACTATTCCGTTTGAAATTGAACTCCTATTTTCATCCTTGTTCAGAAACCTACCTTCTTTTGTATTTGTAATAAAACCAGTTTCTATAAGTACACTTGGCATTGTTGTTTTGTATAATACCATGAATCCAGCTTGTTTCACTCCCCTATTCCTTCTTCCTAGAGCTACAAATTGATCTTGAACTTTCGATGCAATGCTTAAGCTTTGCTCTAAAGAATTTTGCTGCATCAATCCCAATGCTATCAAGGATTCATCCGAACTAGGATCGAACCCCTCGTACTTAACTTCATAGTTTTCTTCCAATAAAATGGCTTGATTTTCTCGTTTAGCAGTTTCCAAATTTTCCTTAGAACGGTGCAATCCAAGTGCGAATGTCTCTGTACCATAAGCCTGTGCACTTGCAGCAGCATCGGCATGGATGGATATGAATAAATCCGCATTCATTTGATTCGCAATTTTCGCGCGTTCACCCAATCCAATAAATACATCCGTATCTCTTGTATAAACTACCGTCACATTGGGGTGCTGCTTTTTGATAGCAGCTCCAACTTTCAATGCTATGTCCAGAACAATATTCTTTTCTTGGATTTTATCCACGCCAATAGCGCCAGGATCTTTACCTCCATGTCCAGCATCGATAACCACCTTATTCAAACCGTATTCACTGGGTCGAAATGGATAAAATGACGTCAGTATTAAAAATAATATGAACGCAGTAAAGTAATTAACAGTTGTGTTCTTCATAATTTTTGTGATGAATACCAATCTCAATGCGTTTTCTGAGGTCTATTTATTAATTTTGCTACTTAATATGCTGAGCAAAAATAGCATTATAAATTGCCTTCGCTTCCGCACAAGTTCCGATTATTACACGCATTCTTGTTGATAATACTCTTCAATTTAAAAGCGTATACCCAAGAAAAAATCGTTCCAAACTTTCCTGATTCGTTAAGTGCTAGTCAAAACGACTCAACGCTAGTATCTAAGCAAGACTCAACAAAAATTTTAAATAATGATGCGTTAACCAACGATTCATTAGCGCAACAAAAACCGTTAAGACCTAAAACTAAAAAAGGCAGTTTTGAATCTAAAGTGGATTATAAAGCCACTGATTCTCTGCGGTTTAATGTAAAAAAACAACTGGTTTACCTTTATGGAGACGCGGAAGTAAACTACGGAAAAGTAAATTTAAAAGCAGATTACATAGAACTCGATTTACAAAAAAACGAGGTCTTTGCTCGTGGCACTCCAGATAGCACGGGAAAGGAATATGGAACTCCTCTATTTAAAGACGGAACTCAAGAATTTGAAGCTAGAGACATTCGCTACAACTTCTCAAGCGAAAAAGGGTTAATAACCGATGCCGTTACTCAGCAAGGCGACGGCTTTGTTAAAGGTAAAACGGTAAAAAGAATGCCTAATGAAGTGATTTATATTGAAGATGGACAGTTCTGCCCATGTAAAGACCGAGATGCAAAAACATATATCCTAGCCAAAAAAATAAAGATTATTCCAAATGACAAGGTGGTTACAGGACCCGCAAATATGAAAATAGGGAGTATTCCTACTCCTCTGGTTTTACCATTTGGTATTTTCCCTAATGCTGAAGGGGCTTCTTCTGGACTAATAATCCCTAAGTACGGGTTTAGTCCTGGACAAGGATATTTTCTGCAACAAGGCGGGTATTATTGGTCCATAAATGAATATCTGGACGTGTCATTTACAGGAGACATATACTCAAGAGGTAGCTTTGGGCTAGGTTTCGCAAGTAATTACAAAAAGAGATACCGGAGCAATGGAAACCTTGAATTGCGATATACTGAACTTAAAACTGGCTCGGAAGAGACTTTAGACTTATCTAAAGATCAAGTTTATAAAGTATTCTGGAGACACGTTCAAGATAATAAAGCGCATCCTAATAGCAGATTTAGCGCAGATGTAAATATTTATAAAAATAACCGATTAGACATTAATAGTTCAAGCCAAGAATTTTTAACTAACACTTTTAAATCAAATATTAATTACAACTACAATTTCCCAAATAGTCCATTTAGATTAACATTGAATGGAAGTCACTCGTTAGTAAGCAGAACTGTAGATGGAGCTCAAGTCCCAAGAGCTGATATGATCTTACCTCAGGCAACATTAAATATGGATAGAATTTATCCATTCAAAAGAAAATACAAAGTTGGAAAGGATAAACTCTACGATAAAATTGGGCTTACCTACAGTACCAATTTTATGAATAAAATATCGGCACATCCTGACTCTCTATTTGGCCCTAAGGCAATTAGTGAAATGCAAAACGGAATCAAACACGATTTTAGATTGAATACAAATGCCAAGGTATTCAAAGTAGCTTCTCTAGAACCTTATGTTACTTACAGTGAATTTTGGGAATTTAAACAATTGAATCAAGAGTTTTCGACTGCAGAAAACACCCTCGTTAAAGATACCATTGGAGAATTTGGTCGTTTCGGAAAAATAAGTGGTGGGGCTAATCTAACTACAAAAATTTATGGCATGTATCTCTATAAAAGAGGACCCGTGAAAGCATTGCGACACGTAATAACCCCATCAATTGGTCTGAATCTTACTCCTAATTATGAGGGTTCTTCCTACATTAGAAATTACCAGAGAGATTCTATGGGTTCTACTGGAATTTATACTTTGTATGATAATGGTGTTTATGGTCGGCCTAATACTGGCAAGGAAACAGGAATAATGTCTTTCAATTTGATGAATAACTTTGAAATGAAGGTCTTGAATAAAAAAGACACTACCGAAGAGGATGCTACAAAAAAAATAAAATTAGTCGATCAGTTAAACTTAGGATCTACATACGATCTTTTTGCTGACTCATTAAATTGGAATAATATATCTATTAGAACATCGACTACCCTGTTCAATTTTTTTAGAATTCAATATACTTCTGCATTGGACCCTTACTCACTGAGAAAAGACAGCAATGATGTTGCTTATCGAGTGAACAAATTTGAGTTGAGTGAAAATGGAAGATTTGGAAGATTTGTAGCGCATTCACTTGGAGTTAACTTTTCCTTGAGTAACAAAAAACGGATAGCTAAGAAAAAGAAAGCGATTGAAGAAATGAAAAAAAGCATGAATACCTACTCCGTTTTACCCTGGAGCCTATCTGTTGGTTATAACTATAATTATGCACGACCAAATTTTGATGTGTCAAAAAACATCACTCAAGCGATTACACTTAACGGAAATATTCAAATTACTGATAATTGGAAATTTGAAGGACAGTTGAATTATGATATTAAAGCTGAAGATATCGCTTACACTCGTTTTTCCATTTTCAGAGATTTAAATTGCTGGGAAGCTAGAATTTCTGTAGTTCCAAAAGGTGGACAGCAGAACTACAACTTTGCAATCAATCTAAAACCTGCAATGTTTAAGGATCTAAAAATTGAACGGAGAAGAAACTATTACGACTTTTAAACTATGACAAAAGTAATTTTTACAGAAAACGCACCCGCTCCTATTGGCCCGTATAACCAAGCAATTCAACACAACGATACGGTTTATGTAAGTGGACAAATTGCTATTAATCCTGCTACTGGAAACTTAGAAATTGACGATTTAGAGCAAGAGACTCATTTGGTACTAAAAAACCTAGGTGCTGTCTTAAATGCTGCTGGAATGCACTATTCTAACATTGTAAAATGCTCAATATTCTTAAGCGATATGGATTCTTTCGGAACTGTAAATAAAATTTACGGCAGTTATTTTACCGATAATTTTCCAGCTCGAGAAACCGTAGAAGTTGCCTGTTTACCTAAAAATGTAAATGTGGAAATATCTTGTATTGCAGTTGCCAGTTAATATGCCGCTGGAGCAATAATCTCTCTGATTACTGGAGTTAAACCGCTGAAGAAAAACTCTACCGCAATTACCATTACAATTAAACCCATTAACCGAAGCAATACTTTGTTACCGGTTTCACCTAAGATTTTAAGAAGCTTAGAGGAACTCCACAATACCATTAGAGTAATAAATAAAACTAATACTATACTTACAATCACCGTGATTTTCATATCGTAGGTAGTTGCATCACGCATTAAAACTATTGCATTTGTAATTGCACCTGGCCCGCAAATCATAGGAATACCTAAAGGGGTAACAGAAATATCATCAACATATTCCTTAACATTAGACTCATCTACTTTTGTTTTAGCGAGTCTAGCTTGAAGCATATCCATTCCCATTAAAAAGAAAATTATACCTCCAACCATTCTCAGGCTATTTACTGATATTCCGAAAAAATCAAATAAAATATTACCTGAAAACGCAAATATCATAAGGGTTATAAACGCCACAAAAACAGCCTTTGTTGCCGTCTTCCTGCGCTGTTTGACCCCCAGTTCTTTGGTCATTGCCATAAAAACCGGCATAGTACCAAATGGATTCAATAGGGTAAGAAATGACGTAAACGCCATTAAACCAAAAGCTAATAACTCGTTCATAGCATATTAAATTTCCTGGTAGAATTAGTACCAAGAAGTATTTTTTAAAAGAAACTAATCTTCTTTTTTCGTGACTTTCTTTTTTGCTTTTGGCTTTGCAGTTTTCTCTTCTTCTGATGTAGCCTCTTTTTTCTTAGCTGCCTTTTTAGGTTTAGGCTTTGCTTCCGCTACCTCCAATGTTTCCTCTTCTGCAGCAGCAATTGTTTCTGGTTCCGCTTCGATAAAACCTTTATCGAGCAATGTATTGTACCAAGACATTACTTTTTTAATGTCCGAATTGTAAACACGCTCATCATCAAATTCCGGAACTAGATCCGAGAAATAATCTCTCAGGTCAGATCCTTTCTCCTTCGGAGAAACGCTAGTAGCTTTACCACCTTCAACATCGTAAATATTTTTGAAAATCTCTTTTAAAGGAACATCTTCAACCTTACCATAAATACTTATTTCCTCTAACGCTGAAACTTGATGGTTAGAATACGTAGGCATCCTTTTTCCATCTATTAATGATTCTACAATTACACCGTTGTTAGTTTGACCTACAACCTTATACAATCCTGCTTTTCCTGAAATAGTTAAAATTCTGCTAATGTCCATTGACCTGTTCTAAATTTTGGGCAAATATACCGTTTAGGTATACGTAACAATACGATTGCATAGTTGGGTTTAAATTTTTATTAACGAACATTTAGTTTTCTGATTCCCCCGAAAAATACCAGAACGTAAATTGATTACGTTGGTGGATAGTTTCTTCGCAGCAAATATAAGACATGAATATACTAGAATTTTCTGAGAAATACCCCACAGAAGAG
>Ga0075118_10000591_pt1 | contig 31531 bp, 28 predicted proteins | sample AntAceMetag02UKE_FD_69794 | JGI IMG/M metagenome (GOLD analysis project Ga0075118, IMG submission 69794) | Saline lake microbial communities from Ace Lake, Antarctica - Antarctic Ace Lake Metagenome 02UKE | ecosystem: Environmental > Aquatic > Non-marine Saline and Alkaline > Saline | place...
CTACCTGATGTTATGAACCATAATTTAGAGACCGTCCCTCGGCTGTATAAGCAAGCCAGACCTGGAGCGGACTATCAACACTCTCTTAACTTACTTAAGCAATTTAAAAAAACAAATCCTGGCGTAATCACTAAATCTGGCGTTATGGTTGGGCTCGGCGAAACTGACGATGAAATCATCGAAGTCATGCACGACTTAAAAAAACATGAAGTAGACATGGTGACGATTGGGCAGTATTTACAACCAACCAAAGGACACCTACCCGTTGAGCGTTATGTCCACCCCGATCAATTTCGACGATTCGAACAATTAGGACTCTCAATAGGGTTTAAGCATGTCGCATCTGGGCCATTGGTTCGTTCGTCATACCATGCTGACGAACAAGCTAACGCGACTATCGCTCAAGACAACTGAGAATGGCCTGTAACACTCTGCTCGGATCTAACTCCACGAGGCAATCACTCACGCTATTTACTTGCCGAGAGCAACCCTCTTGAAGGCATGGCACACATAACCCCAAGCCTTGAATCAACGTTACATTACCGACTGTCTGTGAGCCAATCTGAGACCAGGCACTCGCACCACCAAAATAACCCTTGGGCCATGGGCCCCAAACCAATGGACTGGAGGGGCCAAAAATTGCAATCGTTGGTATGCCGGTTGCCGAAGCCATATGTGTGACCGCAGTATCGGTTCCAACATAACAATTCGCAGATCGGATTATTTTTATCAATTCATCAATTGATGTTTGATTTAAAAGATTGAGCACCCTCGGATCATCAGCATAAAGTCCCTTTAAAGCGTCAAGAGTTCGCTCATCAAACATCCCCGTAAGGACAATCCCTAGGTCACGCTCAAGACATGCTTCAATCAAGGATTTCCACTTCGAAAGTGGCCACTCCTTATATTTAAACTTAGGCGTCAAGTGCATCACCACATAACGATTTCTATAAATCCACTGCTTAAATAGGACGACTTGTGTCTCTTCTTCAATAAGATGTTTGGAGATCTGAGGCGCTATTTTGGAACTATCCACCAAATCAGCCACAATGTCGTGATACATAACTAACGTGTGCCGTCTCGAACCATCAAACTCGACCCACTTATGAAGAGCCCACTTCTTCCAAAAATATTTCTTGTTCGTCGTTAACGTGCCGTACCGTTTTTTGCCCATCAACCACGCATACAAAACGGGCCTATCACCTGGTAACAGCGAAATGGCGATATCGTATTTTCGATAATGCTGAACTATCAATCTTAAATGCCCAATAACACCGCTTCGCTCTGGGATCAAAATCACATTGTCAATTTCTGGGTTGGAAAGAACCCCAGCCTCGGTCCCACAAAACACTAATACGTCTAATTGGGCATTCGGGTAGCGGAGTCTTAACGCGTGAATAACCGATGTTGCTAAAAATACATCTCCTACGCGACGGGTGCATATGACTAATATTTTCATGCGGTTTAATCCTAAAAGACCGTTATCGCTCGCTAAATAACTTATTGCTTAAGCAGCAAGGATAACAATCGCTTTCAGCGTTTCTGTTTATTCAAATAATAGAGTTTGACGTATTTATAGTAAGCACCCTCAGCATTTGACACCGCAAGCAAAAAGCCCTCGGCTCCATCCAAAAAACCAGCCTTTGTTACATAAGTTTTAAAAAAAGCTCCAAGCCCATGCATGACAGCTGTAATCAGGCTTGATCCTCGGCCAGCCTCGGCCAACTGCTGAGCCCCTAAGGATGAATACCGATTAAGTTTCTCAAGGACGTCCTCAAGAGAATCAAAAGAATCATGAATTATATGATTAACCAATTTCCTCGATTTGCTTTCGAAAATCAGACGCTCATGCACCAAGCTCCTACTAAAATGAGCGCACCCTTTACGGAACAATCTAGGAACATACTCAGGGGACCATCCCCCGTGACGCATCTCTTTTCCGCAATATTTTAAAATCCTATGAATTTCAAAAACATCATCAAGTGGTGATAGAGCAATAACACGTTTGATTTCAGCTGCCAACTCAGGAGTGACATACTCATCCGAGTCAATAGATAGGATCCAGTGTGACGATCCAAGGTCAATCGCTAAGTTTTTTTGTGGCCCAAAACCATGCCAATCGGAAGTGTGGAATTTCACACCCCTCTCCCTAGCAATGGAAGCCGTCGAATCAACACTGCCATTATCCAAAATGACAATTTCCGTAGCCCACCTCAAAGCATCCAAACAGGATGCTAGGGTACGCTCAGCGTTCTTTGTAATAATTACAACAGAAATACTCGTCACTTTCGCATTCATCGCCAGGAAAAATTACCGCTTTGTCTTATCCCATGGAGGGTCATGTTAAAGCCAGCCATTTCAGACTTCCGCCATAACGCTTCAGCATTTTTACGCTTCAAACGCCTCATCTTTCTCTCCAACCAATTCAGACCAAGAATTTTGTAATTTTTACGATGGCCGAGGGCCTGAAATGACGCCAACCCTTTTTCTTTTTTCATTTGATCCTGTGTGATAGAGCCGAAATGATGCAACCATACAGCGCCCGTGATTGCAGTCTGAATTTTAGCCTTTTCAAGCTCATTGAAAAAGATCGTATCCTCGTAACCAAGTAAGCGAGGCTTGGGAGTAAAATATCCTATATCTGCCCACACAGTCTTGTGTACCGCTAAACAGACGGCATGCTTTGCACCCATTCTGGAGACAGCACCCATTCGTATTTCAGCTTTTTTTGAAAAATCCTCGAAATCATAATCCAAAGGACCTTCAACCATTGAAGGGCTGATCACTTTAACGTTCAAAGTTTGTGCGGCCTCAATAAGTCGTTCAGCCCAGCGCTTGCTCACCAAAACATCATTATTCATAATAATGGTCCAATCCGCCTGATGGACTAAAGCCCCTTGATTCCAAGCAATGCCACAGCCAAGATTGGATTTGTTTAATATGACCCCACCAAACGATTGAGTCTTTAAATAATCTCCCGTGCCATCATGACTGCCATTGTCCACCACGATCACCCGATCCAAGGGCGTTTCCGATTGGATCAGGCTATCAACGCATTTTTTTGTATACTCGACAGAGTTATAGCAGGCGAAGGTAATTGAGTAATCATGCATATCTTTCACATTGCCCTTTTTTAAGCGCGTCCATTAGAATAACGTTCATATAAATTTCTTAACATCTTAGAATATGTGCTCCCGTCATCCATAGCATTCCCTTAGCAGCACCCGTACGAATGTAAACAGGCATCCCTTTCGGTATCAGGCGAAGCGGTAATCTAATTATTTTTCCGAGCAGCGTTTCGCTGTGAAAATGGTAAGAAAAATTTGTATACGCTACTAAGGTTGCCATGTGTGCGCCTTGACGCCTTTCTGAATTAGTTCTTGGAAATACGGAATGGTGCGCGCCAACCCATCACGCAATGCAACTTGTGGCTGCCATCCTAACGTATTCTGTGCCAATGAAATATCCGGTTGCCTCTGCTTGGGATCATCTGAAGGCAACGGCAATAACTTCAGCGCAGATTTCGAACCCGTCATTTGGATTACTGTTTTAGCTAGTTCGAGAATGGTAAATTCATTAGGGTTCCCTAAATTTATCGGCCCAGTAATTTCATTTTCAGCATCCATAAAACAAATAAAGGCTTCGATCAAATCGTCCACATAGCAGAAGGAACGGGTTTGATTGCCTTCTCCATAAATAGTAATTGGTTCGTTTTTCAGTGCCTGCACGATAAAGTTTGAAACCACACGGCCGTCCCCTGGGTGCATACGCGGACCATAGGTATTAAAAATGCGTGCCACCTTAATTTTCAATTGATGCTGACGGTAATAATCAAAAAAAAGTGTCTCAGCGCATCGCTTACCCTCGTCGTAACATGAACGCGTGCCGATCGGGTTTACGTTTCCCCAATAGCTCTCTGGTTGCGGGTGAATCAAAGGATCGCCATACACTTCACTCGTAGATGCCTGAAATATTTTCGCGCGTGTTCGCTTAGCCAAACCTAGCATGTTAATTGCACCATGCACACTGGTTTTTGTTGTCTGAACAGGATCGTATTGGTAGTGGGTAGGCGATGCAGGACACGCTAAGTTATAAATTTCATCTATTTCTATGTAGAGAGGAAAAATTACATCGTGACGCATTACCTCAAAAAATGGGTTTGACAACAAGTGCGCTATGTTGTCCTTGCTGCCTGTGAAAAAGTTATCCAGACAAATCACATCGTGACCATCATTGATCAGCCTCTCGCAAAGATGGGAGCCCAAGAACCCAGCTCCACCGGTTACAAGCACACGTTTTCGTGTTGAATATTTACGCATATAAATTCTTTCAAAGCCTCCACTGAAATAAACTTTTTTATTTTATTTTATATAAAACTAACCCAAGTGACGCCCACGGTGCGTGGCTAATCCTGCCCAAACAAATCCCGGCTATAAATTTTGTATGCCACATCTCGAATATCGTCAGTCATGCGGTTGGCCACAATCACATCAGCCTCTGCCTTAAACTTATTCAAGTCAGTTACAACCCGGCTGTTAAAAAACATGGGCTCATTCAGCGCTGGTTCATAGACGATTACTTCCACCCCCTTCGCTTTAATGCGATTCATGATGCCTTGGATGCTGCTGGCTCTGAAGTTATCTGAGCCTGCTTTCATGATCAGGCGGTATATGCCCACGGTGGACGGCTTGAAGCCCTCATCCCCTCCCTCTCCCCCCGGGAGAGGGAATTTTTTCAGGATGTCTTGGGCAATAAAGTCTTTGCGGGTGGTGTTGGCCCCAACAATGGCGGTAATGAGTGTCTGCGGCACATCGTTGTAGTTAGCCAGCAGCTGTTTGGTGTCTTTGGGCAGGCAGTAGCCGCCGTAGCCGAACGAGGGGTTGTTGTAGTGACTGCCTATGCGCGGGTCCAGGCACACGCCTTGGATGATCTGCTTGGTAGATAGTTCGTGGGTGGCTGCGTAGGTGTCTAGCTCGTTGAAAAATGCCACGCGCATGGCGAGATAGGTGTTGGCAAAGAGTTTGGCTGCTTCGGCTTCGGTGCTGTCGGTAAACAGTACCTCTATGTTTTGTTTAACTGCGCCTTGTTGTAACAGCTTGGCAAAGGTCTGAGCGCGCTCACTTCGCTCACCCACCACGATACGGCTTGGGTGCAGGTTGTCATATAGGGCACGACCTTCGCGTAGAAATTCGGGGGAGAAAATGAGATTGTCACACTTGAATAGTGCACGGGTTTTCGCGGTGTAACCCACTGGCACTGTAGATTTGATAACCATCAGAGCCCTGGGGTTGATTGCCAGAACATTTTGAATGACAGATTCAATAGAACGGGTGTTGAAGTAATTGGTCTCAGGGTCGTAGTTGGTGGGGGTGGCGATAATGACGTAGTCGGCACCTTCATAGGCTTCTTGTTTGTTTAGTGTGGCGCGCAGGTTCAGGGGCTTATTCCGTAGGTAGTTCTCAATCTCGGCATCTTCAATGGGCGATTGTTTGCGATTCAGCATGGCCACTTTTTCAGGGACGATGTCGATGGCCACCACTTCGTTGTGTTGGGCCAAAAGCACTGCGATTGACAAGCCGACATAGCCGGCGCCTGCAATGGTGATTTTCATGGCTTACTCAACGCTCACATTGATGCTGTAGCCGTGCTGGTTGAGCAAGGCGTGGTGCTTGGCTTGGCTTGGGCTTGGGCTAGGTCATGGGCAATCATCTCGGCGCACATTTCTTGTGCGGTGATTTGGCGCAGGTAATTGAGTAATCATGCATATCTTCACATTGCCCTTTTTTAAGCGCGTCCATTAGAATAGCGTTCATATAAATTTCTTAACATCTTAAACGAGTCTAAACCTTCAAGCATGCCAAAACCAAAAATTTACGACTGCTTTTGTTTTTTTAACGAAGAAATGTTGCTCCAACTTCGAATGGACACACTTTGGGACCACGTTGACTACTTTGTCATCTCTGAGGCAAATTACACCCATCAAGGGCACCCTAGAAAAACCGTCTTCGACATTAATAAGTTTGAAAAGTATAAATCTAAAATTCGTTATCAAATGCTGGAAACAAGACCAGCTGGAGTAAATGAATCTTGGAAGAATGAAAATTTTGTCAGAAATAATATCACTAGCGGCCTATACGACTCGAAACCAGAAGATCTGATACTCATATCCGATCTCGACGAAATACCTAATCCAAAAAAAATATCAAGTTACAATCCCAAATTCCTACGCGGTGATTTTCTCCAAAACTACTACAGTTACTACTTAAACAACCTTTGGGTCAAGGATCCAAGCGCAAGGGATACTAAAAATCTCTCCGGGGTCATCTGGAGGGGAACAAAAATAACAACCATTGAACACTTCAATCACTTCTTTCGCGCTAATGCAACAAGCGTCAGACACTATAAATCAAGCGGTCCCTTACGATCTTTGAAAAGAGCCTGGTTCAATACGCATCACGTTCAAAACATTGAGCAGGGAGGATGGCACTTTACATGGGTGCTGTCCTTGGACGACATTATTAAAAAAATGGACAGTGGCGCTCACACTTTTGATGATCCGAGATTCAGAGATAAATCATTCTTAGAAAAAAAGATCCACGCCAACAGGGATTTTCAAGATCCTAACAAACACTATGTGGCTTTGAAAATAGACAGCTCATTCCCAGAGCCCATGAGAAACAACCAAGCAAGATATAATGAGTTTTTAATGCCTCAGAAACAAAACTGAGACAGCGGCTACAAGTAGCAACCTCGGGCAGTTATCTTGCCCAACGCATACGCCATAAAACCCCCTCGAAGGAATTCCAAGTGGGAAAATTCAAATGTCGATAACTCCATTTTCTAGAGGTGGCCCTAAGCCTTTTCTCTACTCTCATCCAAGAGTCGACACGCTTCTCAAATAAATCACCTCCATACTTGGGGTATCGATCAGACGCTGGATGAGAATAGCCATATATACGATTTTTGAATTCTGCCGCTCTAATGACGTACATTTGGTCAGAGAATCCGTAGCCGTAAGCAAACTCGTCATCTACACATATCGAATCCTTATCAACCTCCTTAAATTTATAGTCCCACGCTAGGTTAACGACGGATACATCAGCTCTTTCCTTCAGCAAGGAAATAGCGTCTTGAAACCAAGAGGCTGGCGCGCCTTTAGGGACGGTTGCATCTCCAGAAAAATGAGCTAAATAGTCGGTATCACATAGATAAATAGATACCAACTCAGCTATTGAATAGTAATACCCCTTGCCCAAGTCAGATTTTCTAAGGTCAAAAAACTCTAACGCTGCTGCGGCATAGTCATCAACAAAAACGTAATTATCAAGAACACCATCCTTAATAAGCTGGTCCGCGTAACGAGCAACTAACGTCGGGCTATCAACATTATTGATTAAAAGTAATCGCTTGGTCGCAGCTCGACCTACCCCAAGCATTACCTGCTTGATAAATCCCTGCTTCAATATGAATCGCCAATCTTTTTCCCATACCTTGGTCTCAACTGTAAGTGACATCTTTAAACCCTTATTAAAACCAAATTTTTCTAGATGAGGCTTTATTTTAAGCAATTGATCTTCCTCGGAGTAAAATGATTGAAAAACTTATAACGAGACAGAACAGCCGATTAGCCGTGAACGCGCCGACGCGAGTCCTTATTATTAAAACTTCCTCATTGGGTGACGTTATCCATAACTTCCCAATGGTCTCAGATATAAACATCAAATTTCCAGCATGCGCAATAGACTGGCTTGTTGAAGAAGCTTACATTCCGTTGGTCAAGCTGCATCCATCGGTTGACCGAATTATTCCTGTTTCTTTACGTCGATGGAGACGATCTATTTTTTCCAGAACAACCTGGCAAGAAGTCAGAAGCTGCATTCGCGAAATCAAGAAGCACTCGTACGATTTAGTTATGGATTCACAAGGGTTAATTAAAAGTGCCGTCCTCGCAAAACTCGCAAACGGTCCGAGTTACGGATTTGGCGCGGGGTACGCCAGAGAAAGTTTGGCCGGAATGAGCTATGACATTGGAATAAAGATTGACCGCGACCAACATATGCTAGATCGGTGTCGCAAGCTAGCCGCCTCGGCTTTAAACTATCAAGCCCTAGGAAAACCGAACTATGGCTTGATCAAAAACAACACATCCGACGACCAAAGCAATAAAGCTCTTATTCTTTGCTCATCAGCCCAAGCCAAGAAATTATGGCCTACGGATCGCTGGATCGAAGTCTGTCACTACCTGAGATCCTTGGGGTTTGACTGTCAATTCACATGGGGAAATCAGACAGACAGAGCTATTTGTGAGCAGATCTCATCATCGGCTGGGGGTGAAATAATGCCTAAAATGCACTTGGGTGAGATTGCTGAATTAGTTAGCCAGTCTCGTTTAGTAGTTGGGCTCGATACCGGATTGTTACACCTCGCAGCAGCACTTAAAGTCCCTTTGGTTTCTATATTTGGCGCATCTGACCCTTTAAAAACAGGGCCAAGAGGAGATGGAATCATACAAAAATGTGGCTCTAAAAATCGCTTTCCGAGTGCCGACGAAGTGAAGTCAGCAATAGCAGCCATAGCGACTGTCTTCCGCAATGAGTAACTTAAATTGATGTTTTTTTTATATCAAATATTGGTTTGGATCCTTCTGCCGATAGCCATTCTTCGAGTCTTTGTTCGGAGTCGAGCAGAACCCAGCTACCGCAATAATTTATCTGAACGTTTCGGGCTGTTGAAACCGAAAAAAGATGAGCCGGTGATTTGGCTGCACGCAGTATCAGTCGGCGAAATGCTCGCATGCCAACAGCTCGTCGAACACCTCGAGAGCAGATTTAAAGAATTTAATATACTCATCACATGCGCAACTCCTGGCGGGCGAGAAACTGCTAAGCAATTTATCTCTCCTAGAGTGAGCGTTGCTTACTTACCCTTTGATATCAATCTTTTTATTTCAACCTTTATTCGACGCACCAAACCAGTATGCCTTTTGGTAATGGAAACTGAGATCTGGCCAACCCTCTTCGCAAAATGTTCAAAATATGAGGTGCCCATTTTCATGCTGAATGCTCGATTATCCGAAAAATCCATGCGAGGTTATCTCAAGCTCAAGGGGCTAAGCCAACAGACAATTGGATGCGTGTCAGGTATCTTAGCGCAAACAGAACATGACGCAGCACGACTGAGGCGCATCGGCGGAAAAGATATACTCGTCACCGGCAACCTCAAGTTCGACAGAAACGCCACTTCTAAGCAACTCAAACTTGGCGAACATTTTCGCGAATTATTCGGAAAAAAAAGACGCATCGTGGTTGCGGCGAGCACCCATGAAGGAGAGGAGGCAGCAATCATCGATAGCTTTATGTCTCGATGCGCAACAGATTGCCTTTTGGTTTTAATCCCCAGACACGCCCGACGCTTCTCCATCGTGATGGAGCTCATCCAAAATCGAGGTCTGAAGGCAGTCAAACGGAGCTCGGGGCAATCCGTTCCAGCGAATTGCCAGGTTGTTCTAGGTGACTCAATGGGTGAAATGTACAGTTATTATTCTTGTTCGGATGTGGTCATAATGGGGGGAAGCTTCGTTTCGCTCGGCGGACAAAACCCTCTAGAAGCCTTGTCGGTTGGAAAACCCGTCATTACAGGCCCCCATACGTTCAACTTCAGTGACATCATAGAGAGAGGGATATCAGCAGGCGTTATTTGTGCTGTTCAAAACAGCAACATGGCCATGTCCTCAGTCAACGAACTAATATCAGATCGGGAGGCGACAAGCATAAAAAGAGCAGCCGCCATGCGATTCGTCAACGAGAATGTTGGCGCACTTCTCAAAACAATAAATTATTTGGAAACGCAACGAAAAGATTGGCGCACCGAATAACGAAACCTTGTCACCCTGATATCACTGAGTGCACGCTTAAATCGTGGTCTTCGAGCGGAATTTCGGGGACAATTTGAAGAGAAAACGCAGCAGCCACTGAGACAGACGGCTCAGGTAACCTAGACATTGCCGAGTCGTAATAGCCACCACCATATCCGAGCCTGGAACCTTCATCAGTGAAAGCAACGCCCGGCACAAGGATAAAATCAATGTACCGTAACTCCACTAATTCGCTTCGCGCCGGATCAGGCTCACGAATACCCCAACGCCCCTCCAAAAGTTCCTCTGCTTTTCCGCTCCATCTGCGGAATGAAATAACACGACTGCCCGATTCAATTTTAGGGAGCGCGACAGCTTTCCCCAAACGCAACGCCTCAGTGAGAAGGGTATGTGTTTGAAACTCGCTACCAAATGACATGTAAATCGCTACAACGCTAGACTGTTGAAAGGACGGTAACTCTAAGATGACTTCAGAGATACTACGTGATGCTTCCGATCGATGAGCCTCGGATAGGCAGTCACGCTCATGTAAAATTTTTTTTCTTAGTTGATTTTTTTGTTTTTTGATATCCACGGTTGACTTAAGTTTGATTAAAACCTCAATAACAATTTATGCCCATGTAAACTCAGGCAATCGATGGAAAATTGGCTTTGAGAGGGATATTTCACTTTTTTATACTTGCTCAAATTATAAGTCCAACTTATATTCACGAGTCTGCACTATACTGTCTAGTCACCATACGTTTTTTTTGCAAATCCCGTTCCGGTTTAAGGAGTTTTAAATGAACGCGAACCCTAATTTTCTAAATTCAGAGGCTGAAATTGATCAAGCCTCAACCTCTTCTTTCCCTAATTCTAGGAAAGTATACGCAGCCGGCTCGGCAGACGACATTCGCGTGCCTATGCGAGAAGTCAGGCAGTCATCTACGGCTGGAGTTGAGGGTGATGAAGAGAACCCCCCTTTCTTTATATACGACACCTCGGGCCCTTATACCGACCCAGAAGTAAAGGTTAATATTCAGGAAGGCTTGCCCGAGTTACGCAAGCGATGGATCGAATCAAGAGAAGATACGGAAACACTCAATGGCCCCACCTCTGAATACGGCACATTAAGACTCAATGACCCCGAACTGGCGGCACTACGATTTAAATTGCATAGACAGCCACGCCGAGCTTTAGCAGGGAAAAATGTTACCCAAATGCACTATGCTCGCCGCGGCATCATCACGCCAGAAATGGAGTTCGTGGCCATAAGAGAGAATCTGCAAAGAGAAAAATATTTATCCAGACTCTCAGAATCGCAACGCGCACTCATTGCAAAGCAACATCCCGGAGAATCATTTGGCGCAAATATTCAATCGAGTATAGCCCCAGAATTTGTGCGGCAAGAAGTTGCTCTTGGGAGGGCGATCATTCCCGCCAACATCAACCACCCTGAAACAGAACCAATGATCATTGGTCGCAATTTCCTTGTGAAAATCAATGCCAATATTGGTAATTCTGCTGTTTCATCCGGAATACAGGAAGAGGTTGATAAAATGACGTGGTCTACCCGCTGGGGTGGTGACACAGTTATGGATCTTTCAACGGGCAAACATATTCACGAAACACGAGAGTGGATCGTACGAAATTCACCCGTACCGATCGGCACAGTACCTATTTATCAAGCCCTGGAAAAAGTTGATGGCAAAGCAGAGGAGCTTTCCTGGGAAATTTTTAAAGACACCCTGATCGAACAGGCCGAACAAGGTGTTGATTACTTCACCATCCATGCAGGAGTGCGTCTTCCATATATTCCGATGACCGCAAACAGGATGACGGGCATTGTGTCGCGCGGTGGCTCAATTATGGCTAAATGGTGCTTAGCGCATCATCAAGAGAGCTTCTTGTATGAACATTTTGAAGACATCTGCGAGATCATGAAAGCTTACGACGTGTCATTTAGCCTAGGGGACGGGTTACGTCCTGGATCGATTTATGATGCAAATGATGAAGCTCAGTTTGCTGAACTTAAAACTTTAGGCGAACTCACACAAATCGCTTGGAAGCATGACTGCCAAGTCATGATCGAGGGTCCTGGGCATGTTCCTATGCATATGATTAAAGAGAATATGGATCTTCAACTCGAACATTGTGGCGAAGCTCCTTTTTATACACTTGGGCCGCTAACGACTGATATTGCCCCGGGACATGACCACATCACATCAGCGATAGGTGCTGCGCAGATAGGCTGGTATGGAACTGCCATGCTTTGTTACGTCACACCAAAGGAACACCTTGGCCTTCCTGATAAAAACGACGTAAAAGAAGGCATCATGGCTTATAAACTGGCGGCTCACGCGGCAGACCTTGCGAAAGGGCATCCTGGAGCCCAGATGCGAGACAACGCGTTGTCTAAAGCACGATTCGAGTTCCGATGGGAAGACCAATTCAATCTGGGACTGGATCCAGAAAAGGCTAAAGATTTCCACGATCAGACCCTCCCTCAAGAAGGGGCGAAGCTAGCTCACTTCTGTTCGATGTGCGGTCCACATTTTTGCTCGATGAAAATCTCGCAAGATGTTAGAGACTATGCCAATCAACAAGCAGCTGAGGGGATGAAGCAAAAATCCAAGGAATTCGTCGAGTCCGGAAGTGAGCTTTATAAAAAGGCTTAATCTGAGGTGAAATGCCGCCTGAAAAACTGCCTATTGGGCGCTTTCATTGGCGCCACTCGATGCAAACACTTTGAACCAAGCTGAGTATGGACAATACAGTCACCGTTATTTTAATCGGAATACTGGAGGGATTGACTGAGTTCCTCCCCATATCCAGCACGGGGCATTTGATCATTGCATCGAGTCTTCTCTCCCTTAATGGAGCCGAAGTTAAAGCTTTTCTCGTAGTCATACAGTTAGGGGCTATTCTCGCGGTTTGTTGGCATCAACGATTAACCATCTGCAATGCCGTAAGGGAGTTACCCCACAAAAAATGGGATAGCTTCGCCACAAAAATCGCTGCGGCATTTATACCCACGGCTTGTATTGGGTTGATGTTTCACGATCTGATCAAAACCTATTTATTCTCACCAATTTCTGTATCCTGCGCCCTTATCCTAGGTGGCATCGTTATCATCTGGGTAGAGCATAAAAATAAAACACCTGTTGTAATTGAGCCAACGGACATAACAGTTACTCAGGCAATAAAAATTGGCTTTTTTCAGGCACTGGCGATTTTCCCTGGAGTCTCTCGATCGGGAGCCACGATCATTGGTGGGCTGACCATCGGATTGTCCCGGAAAACTGCTACGCTATTCTCTTTCCTATTAGCAATTCCGACGATGTTTGCTGCTACAATTTTTGATCTAACGCAAACTCCAGAACTGTTAACGGCATCAGCGCTACCCGCACTCTCCTTGGGCTTTTGCGTAGCCTTCATCACAGCACTGATGACAGTCAAGGTTCTGATTAACTTTGTGTCAAAACACAGCTTCAAACCCTTTGGGTACTATAGAATAATTTTTGGCGTTATGATTCTCCTCACGTGGGAGTCGGGGCTCATAGCCTGGCCATCAGTCTAGCGTAGATGCCGTTCCTTTCGGATGGATCAACCCTGAATCCAGGGTAATTTACAAAACTTCCAACCTGCAATCATTCCACGGTGTCCGGAAGAATCCCTATCCCCTTCAAACCCATCGAGAATATTTATGGCTTTTGTGTAGCCCACACTGGCCGCCAATGATGCTGCGGCGTGCGATCGAGCACCACTGCGACACAGAAACATAACATAGGCATCGCTGGGAACCGTTTTCTGGAGCTGGGTTAAAAAAGCTTCGTTCAGCTCACCGGTTGGGAAAGACTGCCACTCAATCTGAACCGAACCAGGGACAGCGCCAACGTACGCCCATTCTGCTCTGGTTCGAACATCCACAACGCATGCGGACGATTCATTTTCAAGAATAAACTGAGTTTCGAGTGGTGTTGATGCACCAAAATAGCCCACACTCAAGCTCCGCCCACGCATTTTAATACCCTCGATCACTTCATTAAGGTCCATTTTCACCCAATCCCATACACGCACCATACTAAAAAGCGCTATATTGGTGCATAAAAAGTTATTTCGCACCAATATAGTGCGCAAACATCATCTTTGAGGCACTCAAAGGGCTATATTGCCCTAGAAATTATGGTTAGTATACCCTGGCATGGTTTATGCATTAAATAGAGGGTGAGGTGAATAAATACCGACTTACTCAAATATTTTAATAATTTAAAGCTTTAGGAGAACAAAATGGCATCACCCTCTGATGTACTCAAGATGATCGCTGACAATGATGTCAAATTCGTCGATCTTCGTTTTACGGATACTCTCGGCAAAGAGCAACACGTGTCAGTACCAACCAGTCAGTTCGGCACAAGTCAATTTGAAGACGGGCACGCCTTTGATGGCTCATCAATTTCAGGCTGGAAAGGCATTCAAGCCTCCGATATGTTATTGGTACCGGACCCAGATTCAGCGCGCATCGACCCCTTTACGGACGAGCCTGTTTTAAATATCAGTTGTGATGTTATCGAGCCATTAGATGGCAAAGGATACGATCGGGACCCCAGGTCAATTGCAAAAAGAGCAGAAGCCTATCTTCAATCCAGCGGCATTGGTGACACGGCCTATTTCGGACCTGAACCAGAATTTTTTGTATTTGACAGCATTACTTGGGATGTCAGTGCGGGCGGAAGCTTTGTAAAAATTAACTCTGAAGAGGCACCGTGGTCCTCAGGACTAGAAATGGAAGGTGGGAACCTCGGACATCGACCAAGAACAAAAGGGGGTTACTTTCCTGTACCGCCAGTCGATTCACTGCAGGACCTAAGGAATGCCATATGCCTAGCTCTTGAGGCTCAAGGCGTGGAAGTCGAAGTGCACCACCACGAAGTAGCAGCAGCAGGTCAATGCGAAATTGGAACCAAATTCAATACGCTTGTGAAGCGGGCCGATTGGACCCAAATCTTAAAATACACCATTTGGAATACAGCGCACTCTTATGGGAAAACAGCGACATTTATGCCGAAACCAGTTGTAGGCGATAACGGGTCCGGCATGCACGTGCACCAATCCATATGGAAAGACGGAAAGAATTTATTTGCCGGTAACGAGTACGCGGGCCTTTCAGAAACTGCTCTATATTACATCGGCGGAATCATCAAACATGCTCGAGCCTTAAACGCAATTACAAATCCAAGCACCAACTCATACAAGAGATTGGTGCCAGGTTTTGAGGCGCCAGTAAATCTAGCCTACTCTGCACGCAATCGATCTGCCTCCATCCGAATTCCTCATGTCGCCAGTGATAAAGGACGAAGAATTGAAACGCGCTTCCCGGACACCATGGCTAATCCGTACTTAGCGTTTACCGCGTTAATGATGGCAGGCCTCGATGGCATCGAAAATAAAATCCACCCGGGCGGACCAGTAGATCAAGACCTCTACACTATGAGCCCAGAAGAACTATCCAAAATCCCAACAGTTTGCGGCTCACTTGAACAAGCACTGCAAGCATTGAGTGACGATCGAGCGTTCCTAACCAAGGGGGGCGTTATGTCTGATGACATGATTGATGCTTACATTGAACTCAAGATGGGTGAGGTCAATCGATACAACATGACAACGCATCCCGTTGAGTTCGATATGTATTACAGCTTGTAGCGTTAAAATTAAAGCGCTGCGGCTACAGACTGCTACAGCGTTTTTTTCTTAGGCATTTTTTTACATGCAATACAAAAGAAAAATATTCGCAACCCTAAGACTTCGAGTCCAAAATGAACGCATATAAAGAGTTTTCTGCGTTTCCCGGACTCGAGCTCCTATCTGCGGCAGTGGTGCTGATCGACAAACACAACTGCATCAGCTATATCAATCCTGCGGCAGAGCATCTTTTCGACGTGAGCAGAAAGAGCGCCAAGCAATCGTCATTAAAAAGGGTTTTCTTAAATCCAAGTGCATTACTGATTGGTATTGAATATGCACGAAAGTATCGCTGCAGCTACATTCAACATGAGATTCCATTTCAAATTCACGACCAAAAGAAAATTGAGCTCTCTTTTACATTAACCCCTGTAGAGGACCTCAACGAACATGAGTTCCTGATTGAGTTTTCCTGCCCATCGCAGCAAACAAAGATTGCTCGTGAGCAACGTATCATTTTGGAAACAAACCACAGCAGAGAGTTAATAAGGAACTTGGCGCACGAAATCAAAAATCCGCTCGGTGCCCTTCGGGGAGCCGCACAACTTCTCGATCACGAATTAGATCGAGAAGAGCTTCACGAATACACTTCTGTAATCATCAAAGAGGCTGACCGACTAAAAAACTTACTTGACCGGCTACTAACGCCTCACAAGATCCCTCAAATGATCGAATTCAATATTCATGAGGTACTCGAACGAGTTCGTTCCGTAATTCTTGCGGAGTTCTCATCGGGACTCCGCATAGAGAGGGACTACGACTTGAGCCTACCCGGCTTAGTGGGTGACGACCAACAGATCACCCAATCGATTCTCAACATAACGCGCAATGCGGCTCAAGCGCTATGTGGTAGAGGCCTAATTAAGATAAAAACAAGAGTTACTCGGCGAGTAACAATGGCAAATCAATTTTTCAAATTAGGACTGTTAATAGAGATTTCTGACAATGGGCCTGGAATACCTAAATCTTTAATAGACAAAATATTTTTCCCACTTATTTCGGGAAAAAATGATGGTAGTGGACTTGGCTTGTCCTTATCACAAACCTTTATCAGCCACCACAGCGGAACCATAGATGTTGAATCACAACCGGGACATACGTGTTTCACGGTTCTCATCCCTATTAAACCCTCACAGAATTCAGGAGAACGTGCGAATGACTAAGGTTTGGATTGTGGACGATGACGAGTCTATCCGATGGGTTTTCGAAAAGACATTGATAAGAGAAAATATTGACTTTCGCTTATTCTCCTCCGCTGAGCAAGCAAGCGCCGCCCTAGCCTCGGATAAACCTTCAGTGGTCGTCAGTGACATTCGAATGAGTGGCGATAGCGGCTTAGATCTTCTGAATGAGATCAATGAAAAATTACCAAAGGTGCCGACCATCATCATGACTGCGCACTCGGACCTAGACAGCGCGGTAGCAGCCTTTCAAAGAGGAGCGTTCGAATACCTTGCAAAACCGTTTGACATTGATGCGGCAGTGGAACTCATCAGACGGGCCATAAAAAAAAGTCATGAGCAGACATCGACGCCCGAGAGCGGCTCCAATCCCAATGGCCTCCTGGGCCAAGCAAAGTCCATGCAAGAAGTGTTTCGTACGATCGGGCGCTTGTCTCAGACGGATGCAACAGTCCTCATTACTGGGGAGTCAGGCACTGGAAAAGAGTTAATCGCTCAGGCGCTGCATCAACACAGTGAACGAAGCAGTAAACCCTTTGTTGCTATTAACACCGCATCCATACCGAAGGAACTACTCGAATCCGAATTGTTTGGCCACGAACGTGGCTCATTCACTGGCGCCCAAGCGACCCGAAAAGGACGGTTTGAACAAGCGGCGGGAGGAACACTGTTCCTCGATGAAATAGGTGATATGCCTTCAGAGTTGCAAACCAGGCTACTCAGGGTTCTATCGGATGGTCACTACTACCGAGTCGGGGGGCATGAGCCACTAAAAGCTAACGTCCGAGTCCTCGCAGCGACACACCAACACTTAGAGCAAAGAGTAGAGGAGGGTCTTTTTCGAGAAGACCTTTTCCACCGGCTTAATGTCATTCGGGTCAAAGTCCCACCTCTCAGAGAGAGGCGTGAGGACATCCCCTTACTTGCAGATTTTTTCTTGGAGAGGAATGCCTCAAAACTAAATGTGGCAAGAAAGATGTTTACCGAAGAGGCCTTGGCCTATTTACAGACTAAACCTTGGACTGGAAACGTGCGTCAACTTGAGAACCTCTGCCATTGGGTAACCATCATGGCGCCAGGGGCATCGGTAGATGTCTCAGACCTTCCCAAGGACTTCAAACAAGAAATGGATAAAACAACAACCATCCATGAAGGATGGCATCAATTATTGGGAAGGGAAGTCGACCAGCTATTGCGTAACGGAACGACGGGAGTCTACGAAGCGCTTTCCCAAACTTTTGAAAAAGCACTGATATCAAGAGCACTAACATTCACTTCTGGTCGCAAGATAGAAGCCGCGAACTTACTGGGAATCGGAAGAAACACAATTGCCCGGAAAATATCAGAGCTTGACCTGTCGTTCGACAAAAAGTAACTGCGACTCATCGGGCAAAACACCTATCAATTTAGGTTTGACCCATCATTTGAAGCTGGCTATAACCGGCGCGTGATCGGATGGCCGCTCTAACTTCCTGAATGACTTAAGCACCTCAACTGAAACGCATTCCTGGTGAGCGCTTTCCGACATTAATATGTGGTCAATCCTCAAACCAAGTTTACGTCTAAACGCATTCATTCGATAATCCCACCAGGTAAACCTGTCTTGCTCTCCCAAAAACCCATCGAGCCCATCATGAAACCCCAGACTCAAGAGTTCTTGAAATAAATCACGCTCCTGCGTCGTACACAATACTTTCTCACGGAAGGTGTCGGCGTCATAAACATCCTCTTCTTTAGGTGCGATATTAAAATCCCCTAAAATCGCAAGCGAAGAGTAAGACGTTACTTCTCGTCGCACATAGTCAACGAATGCACGTAGCCAACTGAGTTTATATTGAAACTTCGGGGACTCGAGCGAGTCTCCGTTCGGCACATAAACGTTAATCACTCGAACACCGTCAGCACTGGTTGCCGCGATGACTCGAGCTTGGTCATCCTGAAAGTCAGGGATGCCGATATGAACATCAGACATTTGCTCAAGGGAAAGTATCGCCACCCCGTTATAGGTCTTCTGTCCATGATAAATAACCGAATAACCCAACTGCTCAATGCTTTCTTTTGGAAACGTCCGATCCTCTGTTTTCGTTTCTTGAAGACACACAACACTCGGGGTATATTCCTGCAACAAGGTATGAAGATGAGGCAGCCTCACTTTTAAAGAATTCACATTCCAAGTTACTAAACTCATAGCTCAAACCTTTCGTCCACCAACATCAACAATAGAAATGCACACGACCTACGCAGGGGAGCGTACGGCCTCAATTAGTCCAGTATGCTGGAGTAGCGCGTCAATCGTTGGCTCTCTACCTCTAAACTGTATGAAGTTTTCCAAAGAAGACCTCAGTCCACCCTGAGAAATGACCTCACCCAAAAACCGCGTCCCGATATCAGACAAAGACATCGATTCCTCCTGAGACATACCGAACGCATCTGCGGAGAGAACCTCCGCCCACTTGTAACTGTAATAACCAGCAGCATAGCCTCCAGCGAATATATGAGAGAAGCTATTAGGAAATCGGTTGTAAGGTGGAACGGGAATCACCGAAAGGTCTTTACGAATATCGTCCAGCAATCCCATCACCTCCTCAGGATTCTTTGGTGGCTCGCCCAAATGAATACGCAGGTCAAACACCGAAAACTCAACCTGACGCAGTGTTTGTATCCCACTCATAAAATTTTTCGCCTCGACCATTTTCTTAAATAGACTCTCTGGCATATGTCCTTGCCCTGAAACATCACTCGAGATCTTTTTAATAATGCCCCAGTCCCAACAAAAATTTTCCATGAACTGGCTGGGCAACTCGACCGCATCCCACTCCACGCCATTAATACCCGAAATGCCTACTTCATCAATTTGCGTCATCAAGTGATGCATAACATGTCCACATTCATGGAACAATGTTTCAACTTCACCATGACTTAAATAAGCATCGGATGCTTCAGCGCTTGGCGATGGAAAATTACACACGAGATAGGCGACTGGAAGTTGCGTATGCTGCTCCGTTTTCCATCGTCCGATTGCGTCGTCCATCCACGCTCCTGGTCTTTTGCCATCTCTGGCAAACAAGTCCATATAAAAATATCCCAGCAAACTCCCAGCCCGATCACTAACAGCAAACAGCTTAACATTCGGATCCCAAGCTTTGGTTTTCTCATCCACCACGGAAATACCGTAGAGGTCCTCTAACAAATCAAATAATCCCTCCACGACCTTTCTCAAGGGAAAATACTGCCTTAAATCTTCATCTTTAAATGAATACCGTTCTTCTTTTATTTTTTGCGCAACAAAACTTATATCCCACGGCATTAAGTCCTGCATCCCTAAGTGGGAGGACGCATAATCACTGAGCATTTGTAATTCTGACACAGCACGATGACGTGCTCTATCAGACAATTCTGCCATCAAATCCAACGCGCGTTGCGGCTCAGCCGCCATTTTTGTCGCGAATGATAAGTGTGCATAACTATCAAAGCCAAGGAGCTTTGCTTTTTCGTGACGGGCGCTCAGAATGTCGACGATTGTTGTTGAGTTATCAAATGTTTGATTGCCATATTCTGACGCTCGGGTCACGTACGCATGGTACATCTCCTCTCGAAGAGAACGGTCCCTGCAGCTCTCCATGAACGGGATCCAGCAAGGTGCCTTTAGCGTAAATGACCACCCCTCTTGGTCTAAAGAACTGGCTTTCGCCTTGGCCTCAAAGAGTACCGCAGCGGGCAAACCCTCTAATCTAGAACGTTCTTCAACATTGAGTACATAATCGTCAGTGGCATCCAGAACGTTATCACTGAATAGTGCTGATAACGAGGCGAGCCTTTTCGATAAATCTTGATATCTGTTTTGCTCACGCTCACCCAGATCGACACCACTCAGCCGATAATCTCTGAGTTCATTGTCAAGATACTTCTTCCGCTCCTGGCTCAGCAATGGCTTCTGCGCAGCAGAAACATCTTTGAAGCATTGGTATATTTTTTTGTTTTGAGACAATCGAGAATAAAATTCAGTCACTTTAGGTAACAGTTCATTGTATACAGACCTCAATGGCTCAGAACTGATGACTGAATTCAGATGTCCCACTTGACCCCAGGCTCTTCTGAGCTGGTCCATGCTCCTCATTAAAGGCTCTACGGTGTTATCCCACGTACTCTCTTGCTGCAAGGAAACTTGCCCAACGATTTTTTCTGCCTGGTCTAGCAGAGAACTGATCGCGGGCTTAACGTCCCCCACCTGAAATTCAGAAAATCGAGGTAAGCCCGCAAAATTGCAGAGAGGATTATGTTTCATCATGGCGATTCCACCTGTTTTATTATTTAGATTAAGACTACAAAGAAATGTGTTGGTCACCTAGCGCGTAAATTAGTTTCCCACCAACAACATATGCGTCAAACACTAGAGCATTACTGCGTCACCCATTGAGTGTCGATTTGAGAATGGGTATCCGGTTGTCAGTGGTAATAAATACGTTATGAATTTCTCTGACAACTCGACGAACTGTAATCAAGGTTTTTATTACGAATCAACCAACAAAGACATCACGGCCATCCGCACAGCGATACCAAAAGTGACCTGATGAAGAATGACTGATTGCCCTCCATCAGCAACTTCTGATGCAATTTCCACTCCACGGTTAATCGGGCCAGGGTGCATCACAATAGCCTCAGGGTCAGCCAGAGCCAAGCGCTCTTTTGTCAGACCGTAATTTTGGTAAAAATCTTGAGCACTAGGGACCAGTGAAGCCTCCATACGCTCATTTTGGAGCCGAAGCGCAGTAACAACATCCACACCATCTAGAGCCAACTCGACGTCGTTATAGACTTTAACCCCCATTGTTGACATGGACTCGGGGACCAACGTTTGGGGACCAACGACACGCACCTCTGGGACACCAAGCGCTTTGAGCACATGAATTTGAGAGCGCGCGACACGAGAGTGAAGGATATCCCCAATAATCACCACCTTTAACTTACTAAAATCCTTTTTAAAATGTCTTATGGTGAATGCATCCAGCAGTCCTTGAGTGGGATGCGAATGGCTCCCAGCCCCCGCATTGATGACGTGCACGCCCTTGGGCACATGCTCCGCAATCATGTGTGCAGCGCCACTGTGAGAATGACGAACCACTAACATATCAGCCTGCATGGCGACCAGGTTATCGATCATATCAAGCAGGCTTTCACCCTTGCTTTGCGATGACGTTGCAATATCTAAATTAACAACATCTGCTGAAAGTCTTTTGGCCGCTATTTCAAAGGTAGTTCGAGTGCGGGTACTGTTTTCAAAAAATAGGTTGAATACTGACCGTCCGCGCAAGACAGGCACTTTCTTTGCTTTACGGGTCCCAACAGACAAAAAAGATTCCGCACGATCAAGTATCTCAGTGATAACTTCGCGAGGTAAGTTTTCCAGAGACAGCAGATGCCGAAGCGTTCCATTAGCATTCATTTGTATACTGTCGTTCACAAAGCAGCCCCAATCCGGTTAATCAACATCGATTACAAGCCCCCCACTTTCATCTAATCGCACCTCAATTTGTTGGCTTTTCGGAATATCCACAAGTCCTCCAACAAATTGCGGCTCAATGGGCAATTCACGCCCACCTCGGTCGACCAAAACAGCTAATCGTACCGTCTGAGGTCGGCCAAAATCAAAGAGCTCATTGACGGCGGCTCGAGCCGTTCTGCCTGACTGCACAACATCGTCCACTAAAATTACGTGGCGCCCATTGATATCCACATCAATCGACGTACTCTGTTTACTTTTTGCCACACCACGAATCTCAAAGTCATCACGATGAAAGCTAACATCCACCGAAGCGGCAATCACATCACAATCTAACTGATTAATAAGATAATCAAGAACCACCGAACCTCCATCCTGGATTCCGATTAAAATCGTACGGTCGTCGAGCGCACTCCTTACTTGCCGAAAGAGCGAATCAGCGAGTTTTTTTGCCTCAAGCAAGATTTGTAGCCTCTTTTAGGGACGTAGAAAAGAAATCCTCGAGTATTAATTGGGCCGCGACCATATCAATCACTTTCTTTCTTTTCTCCCAACCTAACTTGTTGGCAACAAGAAATTGATCCGCCTCAAAGGAAGTGTAACTCTCGTCAATCATATGCACCATAAGTTTAAATCTAGACTCGAGTGTCTTACAAAAACGATTGACCCTCTTCTCTAAGGGGTGTGGTCTATCCTGATCATGCCGAGGCATCCCAACAACCAGCGCTGTTGGATTCCATTCATTTACAATACATTCAATTTCGCCCATCAATATGCGCGACGTTTTATAGGCAATAGTCTTAACCGGATGAGCGATGCCAATGGACGCGTCTCCCATTGCAACGCCGACACGTCGTTCCCCATAATCAAATGCTAAAAACAGATCGCTCATAGCGTTCCAATAGCCTGTGTGGAAGGACTTTAAAGTACGGCACCCTAAGCATGCCCAGACATCATGCAAATCTGATCTGCGCTGACCCCAAGGAGCGACAGCGCCCCATCATACCTCTGCTCAATAGGCACTTGGAACATCAAGGTTGGCTCAGCGGGCACAGTCAACCAGTTGTTCATCTTTATCTCGCCCTCCAGCTGTCCAGGGGACCAACCGCAACATCCCTGAGATATGAGTACACCACTATCAAGACCCACCTCTGCCCCACCTAGATCCTCTAAAATATCCACCGAGGTCGTCAATGCAAGATCCTGAGTCACCTTTAAGGTCGAGTTCCAATCACGAGAGTAACGATGAACCACGAAGCCGCAATCCGGATCGACGGGGCCGCCAAAAAGCACACTCTGGTTTCCAAGGTCATGGTATTTCATACTGATGCCATGCCTCATAAACAAACCGCCGACATCTTTCTCTACAGGCTTATTCACAATTAACCCCAGCGCACCATGATCATCATGCTGACAAATATAAACAATCGAGGAAGAAAAATACGGGTCTACCATGCGCGGCATGGCGATGAGGAAGTGATTGGTGAAATCAGTTTGAGCCATTTAAGGTCTGATTTTACCGGATTATTTATTTTTACGTCACCCACCATAGCCATACAATCCGTAAAATAAGACATCGCATAAGAACACATACTCAAAAAATGTTTAGCTCACCCGAAACACACACAAATCGAATACAAACGCCGACCAGGGGAAGACAACTGGGATCACTGGGATACGAGTGCATCACTACCGTAGCCCTAATCTTCACAATCGGATTTATAACAACCGCCATACTTGGATCGACACATTTGAACCTTTTGAGATCTGTCGTTGGAACAACGATACTCTTGGGCGTCTCGGCATACTATATTTTATGCTGGACCACATCAGGACAAAGCCTGGCTCAAAAAGCTTGGGGGCTTAAAATTTTAAGCCGAACGGGAACACCAATTACAGCCGCAACTGCTGCTAAACGAATGATTTTATCCATCGTATTTAATTTAACCCTCATCGGCCCAGCTTTACTCTTCGCCGCCAAAGATAATCAATTACCCCATGACAAAATACTTGGCACCCTAGTTACAGCAACAGACAAGGGGAAGAAACGCTTCAGTTAAAGTTATCGTTTCTCGCGGTTCGCGACGAACCAGTAAGCCATCATTAATATCACCACAATGGGGATAAAGGTGTAAGTGGCCGGATGCCAACGGGCAATCGTACCAATTGATTTCAGCAATTGATTCATAAAATAGAGGCCAACACCGGACAATGAACCTATAAAAACCCAAAACCCCGCGTGTCGCCCACGGCTCTCAAAACCGACAAACGTTGGAGCAATCAATATCAATAAAAAAACGGTGACCAAATGACCAATCTTTGCCCACTGTACGGATTTATATCGGTAAACATCCTCACCATTATTTTCTAAGTGCTCGATATAATGCGCTAATTCAAGGTACGTCAGATTACTCTCCCCAGCCAATAAAGAATTTATAATTTGAGGATTAATGTACGTGTTTAAATTCATGGTCGAGTGCTTCGACCGGACCAGCCGATCACTATAGACATCCGTCACGCGAACATCGCGAAGATCCCAATTTTCATCTTTTATCGACCCGCCCGAGGCTTTTATGATCCGCGTAACAGCGCGGTCTGCAGCGTTCAATTCAAAGATCAAAATGCCAGACAACTGAAAATCTTTAGTCAACCTCGTGATATTAATAATTCGGTCTCGATCCTTAATCCAATGCCCGGAACGAAATGTCTGAGCGACCACGTGTTGATCTGATCCAGTCTTCACATCAATGGTCTGAAGCATTTTTTGTGTCTTGGGAATCACCAACTCACCGACAATGAGTGTTATAGACGACGCAATCAGAGCAACAATTGAGAGGATTAAAGCCAAATTTTTCAGTGACATCCCCGAGCTACGCATCACAACATATTCCGAGTTAGAAGAAAATCGAGCAAGCACAATGAGTGAGCCCGTGAGCGCAGAAAGTGGCACTAACTCGTAAATCCATGATGGTATTTCCAATGCCGACCGGAGTACGACCACCCCAAGCCCTGTGGCCAATTGCCCGCCATCAGAAAGAACATGAACGAGATCAAATAAGAAAAACAGCACCACAAATAAACCTAAAGTTGACGAAATGCCAATAAGCGTCTCACCAATGACGTACTTTCGAAGCGTCTTCATGCGGCCCTCCTGGCCACAAAAAATGTTTTCCATGCGCCGGTGCGGATGGCAAGCAACAGAATGAAAATGGTCAAGACAAACAAGTGCGGCAGGACAAGTCCTACCCATACAGACCAGTTGGATTGATACACTTGAGCTTGGGCAATACCCAGTGCGTTTTTATAAAACAGGAACAATAAAACACCAACCGCCACACTGTATGACCGACCACCTCGATTATTGACGAACGAAATTGGGATGCTGATGAGCGCCAACAGTATCGCGCTAAAGGGTAAACCGAGGCGCCATATCATCTCGGAATAACTTTGAGGTGAGGCCTCTTCGATTAATGACATCGTCGATCTTCCACTCAAGTGGACATGAGGTTTTGGGGGTAGCGCTTTATCCATTCTCACGCCATACGTTGAGAATTGAGTCACATCAAATTCCTGCGATTTAGCGAACTCGGTATAACGGTAACCATCCTGAGCCACTAAATAACTGATCCCCTCTTGCGATTCTTCTAGCCGGCCTCGACTCGCACTGGTCACTGAAACCTCATTACCATTTCGATCAAAAATAAAAATGCCACCTAATAGCTGTCCAGTCGAATCAAGGCTGTCCACAAAAAAAACGGTTGAGCCATTTTTTGACTCAAGAAACACACCTGGCGAAAGCGTTGAAATATTGTCGTTCACGTCAAGCGCTTGCTTCTCTGCCTCCAAGCGTTGGTCGGCCCATGGCGCTATATATAAACTTAATGCCGCAATGAGGATGGCAATAGGTATTGCAAATACCAAAGTCGGCTGCACCCAAGATGAAATAGATTTCCCAGATGAAACCCAAATCACCATCTCGGAGTCACGATACCAACGGCTTAGACTTAACGTAACCGACAAAATAATACTCAATGAGAACAAAATCGGCAGATTTTTGATGCTGCCAAGTGATAGCAGCATCAACACCGATCCAAAGGGCACAGAGCCGTTCGCTGCGTATCCAAGATATCGAACCAATTGGGTAACAAACACAATCAGCAATAGGGCTACGAAAATGACCCCCCATGTGATCGAATATTCTTTTACAATGTTTCTAGAAAAAATTGACATATCAAGGTCAGATACCCTAGCAGAACGCTCATGCGGCGAGACTGATAGCTCTTATATTATCCAATAAGGAATGAATCGATGAACTTTAGCATAACCTCTAAATCTCCGGAAACAGTAGGCTCCTATCTCGTCATTGGTGTGTTCGAGGGCCAAACGCTCACCCGAGCAGCAAAAACCATCAACACAGTCAGCCGCGGGACATTACTCCAAAATCTTAAAGCCAGAAGGTTCTCAGGTAAGGTCGGCGATAGCTTAGAGCTGACCAATCTGCCGGGGACCAAATCTAAAACAATATTAGTGATTGGGCTCGGAAGCAACAAATGCAAAGTAGAGTTCATACAGGCCATTCAAAACATGTTTGTTAAAGTGCGGGCAACAGGGGAAACGGAAATCACTTTGTATCTTCCTGAGCTTAAAGCCCGAGGCGTGAGTAGGGCGTGGATGATTCGTCAAACTGCTACCGTTGGCACGAGTGTTGCCTACAAATATCAACTCAGGAAAACGGTTCTCGACGGCAAATCATTCTCAGGCTTTCCCACCAAAGTCTCTATATCCATTGAAGGCAGTAGTGCTAACAGTGATCGGGTGCACCTCGCGCAGGGTGGCGCCATAGGAAGGGGGATGAATTTAGCGAAGGACCTCGGCAACCTCCCCGCCAACGTATGCACCCCTACATTTCTTGCTGAAACCACTGCCAAATTGGGAAAGTTGAACAAGTTCTCGGTGAAACGCTTGTCCGAGACTGACATGAAAAAACTCGGGATGGGCGCACTTTTATCCGTATCTCAAGGCAGCAAAGAGCCGGCGCAGTTGATCCATGCAACCTACTCCGGGGGCAAGAAAAAAGATGCCCCCGTCGTATTAGTCGGCAAAGGCATCACCTTTGATACCGGCGGCATTTCACTCAAGTCATCGGGCGAGATGGATGAGATGAAATACGACATGTGCGGCGCGGCCAGTGTTATCGGAACACTGCTCGCTATTTCAGAAATGAAATTACCGATTAACGTTGTTGGGCTCATCGCCGCCGCGGAGAATATGCCAAGCAGCACTGCGACGCGTCCTGGGGATGTGGTCACCACCATGTCGGGGAAAACAATAGAGATACTCAACACCGATGCCGAGGGCCGGCTCGTGTTGTGTGACGCATTAACCTACGCAGAAAAACTCCGCCCTGCGGCTGCCATTGACGTGGCGACCTTAACCGGCGCATGCATCGTCTCACTCGGTAAAGTCGCGTCGGGGCTTTTCAGCAACAACGATGAACTGGCTGATGAAATCACCCAGGCAGGCACTACGTCTTGGGATCGCGTATGGCGCATGCCGATATGGGATGACTACACCAAGTTGCTGAGTAGTAATTTTGCAGATCTAGCAAATATTGGCGGCAGAGCAGCGGGCAGCATCACAGCGGCATGTTTCTTGGCGGAATTTGCAACCAGTTACCCATGGGCTCACCTTGACATTGCTGGAACGGCTTGGGTGTCTGGCAAAGAGAAGGGCTCAACAGGTCGGCCTGTACCCCTACTGTGTGAGTTTCTTTTAAACCGCACGCCATCGCAATGAGTCGATACAAGCTTGTGCGCTAATGACTGAAATCATATTTTATACAGAAGTGTCTGACGAATTATCATTTCTCACAAAGCTTGCGGAAAAGACACTGAAGGTAAAACGAAAGGCCTGCATTGCGACACGAGATACAGCCCATTCAAAAATGGTATCTGAGTATCTTTGGTCGCATCAGCCCACTCAATTTATTCCGCACACACAGGGCAATGACGACGTGACCAAAGAGTTCACATCGCTCGAGTTACGACACGACAACGACAGCGCACATCTGGACATTTTGATCAACCTGACTGCGGACACACCCATTCAGTTCAGCTCCTTTGAGCGTTTAGTGGAAATCGTCACCAAACAAACCCCTTCTATCGAGGGCGCGCGAGCGCGATTCAAGTGGTACCGAGATCGCGGATACGATATCAAAGTACATAAAATGTAGTTTGATATCAAAATAACTGTAACGGTTAGCACGCCGAAAACAAACGCATTGAGGTCGATAAAAAAGACGCATCCATATGTTTTTGAGTACGTACTGCACCCGACTAGAGGGTATGGATCCTCCTAAAATTAGTGGTACGATGGTTGCCTGAATTTAAGCAACCCGATACGTAAAAAAGCTTTAGCCATGTCGACCAAATCCAATCCCGAAGTTACCCCAAGTGAGCTCGCAAAAACTTTTGACCCAAAGTCCATCGAAGACTATTGGTACAACACTTGGGAACAGCATGGATTCTTCAAGGATGATTCGTTCTTAGGTGACGACGCTGATGCGCCGGCCTACTGCATACAGCTTCCGCCCCCGAACGTGACGGGAACCTTGCACATGGGACATGCGTTCCAACAAACGCTGATGGATAGCCTCATTCGTTACCACCGAATGAATGGTAAAAAAACAAACTGGGTTGTCGGCACCGATCATGCAGGAATAGCCACCCAACTCGTTGTCGAACGACAACTAGCGCTCACGGGTAAAAAGCGTGCAGACCTCGGACGAGAGGCATTTCTAGAAGAAGTCTGGCGATGGAAAAAACAGTCTGGCTCAACCATCACCAATCAAATGCGTCGGCTGGGCTCATCGGCAAACTGGGAATATGCCGACTCGGATGGGCTGAAGTCAGGCTACTTCACCATGGACACACACATGTCCGAAGCGGTCGTTGAGGTGTTCGTTCGACTGCACGAAGAAGGACTCATATATAAGGGCAATCGCCTGGTCAATTGGGACCCTAAACTCCAAACAGCTGTCTCCGACCTTGAGGTCGATAGCATAGAGACGAACGGCAAGATATGGGAGATCGAGTACCCCAGTCAAGATGGAACGTTTAGTATTGTCGTGGCGACCACTCGACCAGAAACCATGCTCGGCGATGTTGCCATTGCTGTAAACCCATCAGACGATCGATATACCGCTCTGATTGGAAAAGAAGTGATTGTTCCACTTTGCGGCAGGCACATTCCGATCATTGCTGACGACTATGTTGACGCGGCATTCGGAACGGGTTGCGTGAAGATCACCCCCGCTCATGACTTTAATGACTTCAGCGTTGGCGAGCGGCATGAGCTCACACCGATCAATATACTTAACCTAGACGGCACAATGAACGAACACGTGCCTCAACGGTTCCAAAATATAGACCGTCTAGAAGCGCGCCAATTAATACTCCAAGAACTCAGAGACACCGGACAGCTCGTCGGCGAAAAAAATCACACACTGAACGTGCCGAAGTCGGGCCGTACGGGAGAAATCGTCGAGCCGATGCTCACAGACCAATGGTTCGTCAACACTAAAGGTTTAGCCGATCAAGCACTCAAGGCCGTTCATGATGGAGACATTCGATTCCACCCTGACCACTGGACCTCCACCTACAACCACTGGCTAGAGAATATTCAGGATTGGTGTATCTCGCGACAGCTGTGGTGGGGACATCAGATACCGGCATGGTACGACTCAGATGGTAACGCTTATGTCGCACGCAATGAGACAGAAGCGATGACGCAAGCGAAAAAAAACGGCTACTCTGGCGCACTGCGTCGTGATGAGGACGTGCTCGACACCTGGTTCTCCTCTGCACTCGTGCCGTTTAGCTCTCTGGGGTGGCCTCAACAAACCGACGATTTAGCACGTTACCTACCCTCGAATGTCTTGGTGACTGGCTTTGATATCATTTTCTTTTGGGTCGCCCGAATGATCATGATGACGTTACACTTCACCGGACACGTTCCATTCAAGGACGTGTACATCAATGCCTTGGTGCGGGATGCCGACGGACAAAAAATGTCGAAGTCCAAGGGCAACACCATCGATCCGTTAGACCTATTGGATGGCATCGACTTAGAGTCACTCGTCAAAAAATCAACGCAAAGCCTGATGCTTGCGGAGCACCAAGACAAAATTGAAAAGTACCTACGCAAAAACTTTCCAAAAGGAATTCCATCGTTTGGTGCCGACTCGCTGCGATTTACATTTGCGTCGCTGGCGACCTTCGCTAGAACCCTCAATTTTGATATGGGCCGTTGCGAAGGCTATCGTAACTTTTGTAACAAGCTGTGGAATGCGTCCCGGTTCGTGCTCATGAATACCGAAGGGAAAGACTGCGGATTAGACCCGCACGGGCCTGAGGTGTGCGCGTCGGGGGAGTACCTCAACTTCTCAGCGGCGGACCGATGGATATCAAATGAATTTGAACGGACACTCATTAAAGTCAATAAAGGCTTTGAAAACTATCGCTTCGATACCGCAGCCAGCGCCATTTATCAATTCGTATGGGATGAATTCTGCGACTGGTATCTAGAAATCGCAAAAATTCAAATACAAACAGGAGACGCCGCGCAACAAAGGGCAACACGCAGAACGCTCATCCGCACACTTGAGAAATCGCTCCGGATGGCGCACCCCATTATCCCGTTCATCACCGAGGAGCTGTGGCAAAAGGTTGCCCCTGTGGCAGGGCTGCCTGGGAAGAGCGTGATGGTGAGCGCTTACCCGAAAGCAACTAAATCAATTGATGCTCAGGCTGATCAGGAACTTGAGACACTCAAAAACATCGTCACCTCCTGTCGTGCACTCAAAGCCGAACTGGGCATCGGTCCCTCGGAACGTTTGCCGCTTTGGATTGCAGGTGACGGCGAGTTCCTTCAGAAGTGGCAAGCCGTCATTCAAGCGCTCACAAAGTCTCGTGAAGTACGTTTAACCGGAGATCAACTGCCCGAGCAAGATAGCCCAACAGCCAATGTGGATGGTTACACCTTAATGGTGCACGTGGAGATTGACCCAGAGCAAGAACGCAAAAAAATACTGGGCGAGATAGAACGACTGAACGGCGAACTCGAACGAGATCAACAAAAACTCGAGAACGAGAAATTTGTGCAAAAAGCACCCGCCAAGGTAGTGCAGCAAGTGCGGGAACAGGTCGAACGAAACCAAATGAAGCTCAAACAATTCGAAAGACAACTCGAAAAATT